>Ga0111538_10005098_pt1 | contig 18016 bp, 19 predicted proteins | sample SoiMethybrSBSTD1_FD_79669 | JGI IMG/M metagenome (GOLD analysis project Ga0111538, IMG submission 79669) | Bulk soil microbial communities from a Populus tree surrounding site in Tennessee, USA - Soil MetaG P. TD hybrid SBSTD1 (version 2)... | ecosystem: Environmental > Terrestrial > Soil >...
CGCGCGTATCTCGAGAAGTGCATTGCGGCTTGACCGGCACTGTTCGCGCCGCCGATAACATACACATCCTCATCCTTCGTTGACATTGCTTCGGTCATCGCAGCGCCGTAGTAAATACCGGCTCCGGTTAACCGTTCCACTCCCGGCGCGTCCAGCTTGCGCCACTGCACCCCCGTCGCCACCAGCAGCGCATGACAACTCAGCTCTTCTCCGCTTGCGAGCTTGAGGAAGCGATACGGGCCGTCGATCCTTACTTCGGTCGCTTCGGCGGAAATGATCTCAACGCCGAATCGTCTCGCCTGGACCACTGCACGTCGTGCCAGGTCGGCGCCGGTAAGTCCGGTTGGGAAACCCAGGTAGTTTTCAATTCGACTGGACATGCCGGCCTGTCCACCGGGTGCTTCCCTTTCGATCATGACTGTTCGCAAGCCCTCGCTCGCGCCATACACGGCTGCTGCGAGGCCGGCTGGTCCACCACCAACGATCGCGAGATCGTAAAAAGCCTCGGTCGCGCGAGTTTTGAGACCAGCATGCTCGGCAAGGTCTGCGAGTGAAGGTTGCCGGAGACGAACCCCATTCGGAAGAATCACGATGGGCAAACTTCGCGTCTCTTCTTCGTCCAGCAGTTCGACAAGACTGCGAACTTCCGAATCCGAGACAGCAGTTTCGATATCCAGCCACTGATAAGGAACGTGATTGCGCGCCAGAAAATCCTTGATGTTGTGTGAAGTGGGTGACCAGCGATTTCCCAGGACGCGAATGCCGTCGAACAGTGGTGGAAATGCTGCTTCCCAATCCTCGAGCAGTTCGTCGAGCACCGGATAGAGATTTTCTTCAGGGGGATCCCAGGGCTTCAGCAGGTAGTGATTGATGCCTGCTTCGTTTATCGCAGCAATCGCCGCGTCGGTGTCAGCATAAGCTGTCAGCAGCACACGCTTCGCATCCGGGAAGAGAGTGATCGCCTGTGCGAGAAAGTCGACGCCCGACATTCCGGGCATTCGTTGATCGATCAGAAAGAGCGCAATCGAGTTATTCCTGATCTTCAGCTCGCGAATAATTTCGAGTGCCTCGGGTCCTGATCCAGAGCGCAGGACACGATAATCGCTCCCGTACTTGCGTCGTAAATCGCGCTCGATCGCGCGCAACACTTCACGATCATCATCCACCGCCAGTAAAACCGGTTTCGCCATAATGCTTCATTCTGCCACGTTAGGCTATTCGTCACAAAAGGCACAAAATACACAAGAAATATTTTGTGCTTTTTGTGCTTTTTGATGGCCAATTTTAGTTTCGGCGGTGGAGGGCCCAGACGGCGGCGAAGAAGACGATGACGGTGCAAACTAACAGCACAGCCAGATACACCCACAACTGTGACGATATCGTGCCCGCGATCGACATCTTCAGCGCCTCACTCAAGTAATACGTGGGAATGATGCGCATCGCCTTCTCAAACCATCCGATTATTCCCACCAGCGGAAAGCTTGGGGCGAGAAGCAGAATCAAAACCAGACCTGCCCACGTGTTCACCTGCATTGTGTTCTTGAGCACGCTTCCGATCACCAATCCGACTCCAACTACAAAAAGTAGTCCGACCAGAATAGTCAACGAAGTCAGTGGCCAATTCTGTATCGAATGGCGGTTGATGCCCAGCAAGAGACCGGCAATCAGAACCGTGTAGACCACACCCGTGAGCGCTTTGCCCGCGATGATCTCGCTCAGGCTCGCCGGCGACGATAAGAGGAAGTCAAGCGTCCGCTTTTCTTTTTCTTCCACTATCAACAAAGGCACCACGAAAGCTCCGGTCATTCCAAACGTAAGGATCAGAAGCAATGGCAGGAGCATCTGATTAAGAGTAGTTCCACCCAGTCCCCGGTCACTCGCAGCTTTATCGATATCGACCCAAACCAAGCGCGCGGGCTCAGGCTGTTTGGCAAACGAGCGCACAAGCTGGTCCAACAGCCGGCGGAAGGCAGCTTGTTCAAAGATAGTCTTTTGATTGTTGACGTAGAGGGTAAGTTCCGGTTGTTTGTTCGCAGCGAGATCAGCGTCGAAGCCGGCGGGCACTACCAATCCGCCGATCGCTCTGATCCTTTTGACTTCGCGGCCGGTTGCGTCTGCCGAATCGGCTGAGACAACTGATATTTGAGGGGTCTTGCGCAACTCTGTTACTAATCCCGAGGACCCGGCGTCATGGACCACAATCGTAAGAAGCTTGTTATCGTTAACTCCGGGCAACAACACGCGAAACAAGAGTGCGACAAACAACGGCGTAACCAGTGCGGTGAGAAGATACCGGTGCCGAATCGCGTCAACGACATCTTTTCGAGTAATCGCTGAAACTACATTGAGGTTCATTCAGACAACCGCCTTCCTGCCAGTTGAACAAACACATCCTCGAGTGTCGCTTCCGCTGAGTGCAGGGTTCTCACCTGGCCGTTGCTTAAGAGTTGCTGTAGTTCCTTTCCCGCGTCTGCACCATCCAAAGCAATGCTGACGCACTCACCGTTATCGAGAGTTACATTTACCTGATGTTGGCCGTGGGCGGTTTTGAGATTGTCGGGCGTGTCCAGAGCGACTATCCGTCCTTCGCTTAGAAATGCCACCCGATCACAAAGCTGATCAGCCTCATCCATGTAGTGAGTGGTGAGAAAGATTGTCACTCCCTGCTTCGACATGTCGACGATCAGGCGACGGATCTCACGTCCCACTATCGGGTCTAAACCTCGGGTCGGTTCGTCAAGAAAAATGATCCTGGGGCCATGCAGTATGGAGCGGGCAATAAGCAGCCTCTGCTTCATTCCGTTTGAATAGTTCTGCACTTTGTCCTGAGCTCGATCGAGTAGATCGACCTGCTTGAGGGCCGCGTCGATGCGTTGTAAATCTATGCCGTAAAGTCGCGCGGCAAATTCGAGATTCTCGCGTCCCGACATCCGTTCGTAGAGATTCTGGTGTTCGGACACGACTCCGATGAGTGGTTTGAGGCGTTGTTGTTCCGCGACGATATCGCAACCGGCAACGCGACCGCCCCCGGAACTTGGCAACAACTGCCCGCTCAGCATTCGAATCGTGGTGGTCTTGCCGGCGCCGTTGTGGCCCAGAAATCCGAAGATCTCGCCCGCGTCTACCGCAAAAGAAATGTCATCGACTGCGCGCAGTCCATTGAATGCGCGCGAAAGATTCTCAACCTCTATGGCTCGCATCTATTGCTCCTGAGGAATATTTGACGGAGAAAGCTGCGTATAGATCTGGTAGATTGATACGCACTGCGGAGAACTATGTTTCGGATTCTCAACCTCAACTTAAAGTCGAAGGAAACTGAAGCATGCAGAAAGCCGGTTCCGTACTTCTGATTCTGCTGGTAATCTCTGTCGCTTACGCCCAGGAACGTTTCGATTATGGCGACAGTCGCTTCGGGCGTCTTGAGCGTATTCGTACTGAGCTCTCACCCGAAAAATGCAGCCGCTTGCGGACACTCCGAAACAAGAGTTTCCGCCTCGACAGTGAACAACTATGAAAATATTCTATCTTCTTGCAGCCATCCTTGGAGCGGTTCTCCCGCTTTCACAACTCATTCCATTTCTCCAGACACACGGATTGGATCTAAAACTCTTTTTCGCGTACTTGTTCAGTAACAGTGTGTCGGGGTTTTTCGGGATGGATGTTATCGTGTCTTCTGTTGTGCTATGGATATTCGTCTTCTCTGAAGGCGGACGACTGGGAATGCGGCGTCTGTGGGTTTACGTTGTATGCAATCTCGCGGTCGGAGTTTCTTTAGCACTGCCGCTGTTTCTGCTGTTCCGCGAACGAGCGATTGAGAGCAAGAGAGGGTAATGATGAAACATTTCTTGTTGGTGGTCGCAATTTTCTTCCTCGTGTTGCCCGCCGCGTCTTACGCAAAGATTTCGAACACGAATGAACTGATCGCGGCGATGCAGAAGAAGTACGGAAAGTCGTGGTACAAGACTGCAACCTTCGTTCAGGAAACAACAAACTTTCAACCTGATGGAACGTCCAAGGTCGAGACATGGTACGAGGCGATGTCAGTGCCCGGTAGTTTACGCATCGACTTCACGCCGGTGAGTGGTGGCAACGGCATCCTCTTTACCGGTGGCAAGATCTTTGTTTTTAAGGATGGCAAGATTGACACGACGCGTCCTTTCGAGCATCCGCTCCTGATTCTGGGATTCGACATCTATCGTTCGCCTGACAGTGAAGTAACCGCAAAACTGCAAGGGCTGAAGTTTGATTTGTCGCAGTTCAGGGAAGACACGTGGCAGGGACGGGCCGTGTATGTCGTCGGGGCGAAAGCGGGCGACCTGCATTCACCGCAATTCTGGATCGATCAGGAGAATCTCTACTTTGTCCGGATGCTTCGGCCCGGAGGCAAGGACGGCGCGCAAACGCAGGAGACTCAATTCAATAAGTATCAGAAACTCGGCGGCGGGTGGATGGCACCTGAGGTGATCTTCATGGTCGATGGCAAGGTTGTGACGACTGAGAAGTACTCGGACATGCGGGCGGACGTTAAGCTCGATCCGAAACTGTTCGATCCGCAGTTCTGGACCACAGTGCACTGGAAAGAATGATTTAGGGCCGCCAGTAATCCGGACTTTCTTTCATGTTCGGATCAGGTCGTTCCATCCAGCGTTCAGGGCGGTGCAGTTTGATAAAACCGAATTGCTCGTACAAGCCCTGTGCGTCTTTAGTCGCCAACACCCAGCGTCGAAATCCCTGTAACCTCGGATGCGCGATGATGATTTCCATGAGCCATTTAGATAGACCACGCCCGCGGTGTTCCGGCACCACGAAAACATCCGCCACCCACGCGAAGGTGGCATAGTCCGTTACGATCCGCGCGAACCCCACCTGCTCGTCGCCGTGGTAAACGCCAAACGCCATCGAGTTTTCGATCGAGCGCTCGACAACCTCACGCGCCCGCCCCGTCCCCCAGTATGAATGGTTGCTGATGAAGTCGTGAATCAGATCGATGTTCAGGCGCGACTGGTCCGTGCTGATGGTGTACTCACCTTGTGTAGCTTGAGGCGAATTCAATCTGTTGTTTCCTTAAACCTAGCCACAAAAAGGCACATAAAGCACATAAATTGTTTTGTGCTTTTTGTGCCTTTTTGTGGCCCTACTCATTCCGCAGCGCGGTGGTTGGATCGAGGCCCGCGGCTCGCAGCGCCGGAAGCCACGAGGCCAGAAACGCGATCACTAAGAACAGCACGGCGACGGAGACGAACGTCACGGGATCAGTGGGTTTTACCTCGACCAGCATCGTGGCGAGGATGCGCGTGAACAGAAACGACGCGAGTAGACCGATTGCGATCCCAATCGCGCTAAGCGAGAGGCCCTTCCCGACCATCAATCGAAAGATGCGTGACGGCGCGGCGCCGAGGGCCATGCGGACGCCGATCTCCGCGGTGCGCTGGCGGACGGATGTTGCCAGCACACCATACAAACCCACACCTGCAAGCAGCGCTGCGATCGTTGAGAAAACTCCAATCAGCAACAGTGAAAAGCGCGTCTGCGCCTGAGCCGCTGTCACGAGCGTGTCCATCGGCTTCATCTCGTTGATAAACGTCTCCTTGCCCTGTCTCTGCACAACTTCACGAACGGAGTTTGCCAACTGCGCCGGATCGCCATCAGTCCGCAGCGCCCACCATGAAGCGGCACCGTGATTCAAATAGCCATCCGTGATGTACAGTTGTTCGCGGCCGGGCTCGATCAGCGAAGTGTTGCGCTGATGGGCCACCACACCAATGATCTCTCCCCACTGCGCCTCAGGCGTGCGCACCCGATACAGGATCTTCTTGCCCACAGCAGACTCGTTTGGAAACGCCTTTGCCGCAAGTGCCTGGTCAACGATGATGAAATTTCGGTCAGGCGAATTGTCTTCCTGAGTGAAGGTCCGTCCGGCCAGAAGCGTCGTGCCCATTGCTTCGAAGTAACCAGGCAAGACGATCTGAAGATCGGCAGCTTGAAACTTACTCGGATCTCCCTGCGCTTCCGCGCCACCCCAACGCACAGGACTGAACCCGCCCGCAAGTGGCAACGGAAATGACGCCGTCACATTATTCACACCCGGCAGCGCGTCGAGTTGCTCGCGAAGCTGGCGCTTGAAGGTGTCCCTTTCCTGAGGAGTTGCGCCGACGTTGCCAAGCAGTTGAAACGTCAGTATCCCGCGCGGATCAAAACCCAGATTCACACGTTGAATATTGAGGAACGTGCGGAACATCAATCCCGAGCCAATCAGAAGTACGAACGCGAGTGCAACTTCCACTACCACCACCGCGTTGCGCAAGCCGGCGGCGCCGAGTGCACCGCTTCTCCCCGCGGCGCGCAAGGTTTCCATGAGATTTGGTTTCGCAGTCCGCAGCGCGGGAATAATTCCAAAGATCACTGCCGACAACAGCCCTGCCAACACCGCAAATCCCAACACCTTCCAATCCAGACTGATCGCATTCAAGCGTGGCAGGTTCGCCGGCGCAATCCAGAGCAATTGCCGGATACCTAAATACGCGAGCCCGACACCGATCGCCGTACCTATTCCCGCGATGACGATTGCTTCAGCGAGTGTTTGTCGAACCAGTTGCCACCAACCAGCGCCCAGTGCAGCGCGCACGGCGAGCTCTCGTTCGCGACCGGAAGCGCGGACCAACATCAAGTTTGCGACATTCGCACACGCTATCAGCAGCAGGAAGATCACCGCGCCCATGAGCGCGAGAATTGCTGGTCTGACTTCGTCAACAAGATGTTGCTTCATCGGCACCAGCCTGAAATATTGACCCGCCGTGTTGGCGATAGTGTTCTCGGCGCGAATCTTCTGCGCGATTGTCTCGACTTCAGCCTGAGCCTGCTCCACCGAAGCACCAGGCTTCAGCCGCGCAATCGCGCGCCACTGCACGTTGTTTCGATTCGCAACGTCGTAAGGAATGCGCGCACTAAGCCAAACACTGGGAAACTGTTCGACATTCGCCACCGGTGGAAACAGCAATTCAAAACCCGGAGCCAGGATGCCGGCAACTATCGGCGGTGGTCCAAACGCGGCGGACACCGGAAGCGGTTTACCAACTATCGACGCATCGCCGCCAAAGCGTTGCTGGAAATATTCGTTGCTCAGGATCGCCATGGTCGGCAACTGAGGCTGTTGTGCGTTACCAGCCGCAGCATTGCCGGCCGGTGGTGGCGGTTGAGGCGTGCCGTCAGATTCCTGAAAGTCTCGACCCGAGACGATCGAGGCCCCCATCATTTGAAAGAAGTTTGTCGATACGACAGCGATGCGAATGCGCTCGGGCCTGCCGTCCAAAGCAGGAAGAGTGAACCGGCCCGTAGTGACCGCGGCGAAATCGTCGAAATTGTTTTTAGCGCCGTTCCGTAAGTCGAGAAAGTCGACGTTGGAAAGCGGAAAGTCTTTGACATTCCGTCGTTGCAAATCATTGCAGGCCAGGACCAGCCGTTCCGGATCCTTGTAAGGAAGCTTCCGGAGCAGCACGCCATTCGTGACGCTGAAGATAGCGGTGCTCGCACCAATAGCCAGCGCGATGGTCACAACTACGGTGACGGTGAATATTGGACTCTTGCGTAACGTGCGAAAGGCGTAGGAGAAGTCGTTTAGCATGGCGGCAGTTTAGATCCTCCTGCGATTCTCAGCCAAGCAAATTCCTTCCAGCTTCCGTGCTTTTTTCTCTGTGCCATCTCTGTGTTCTCGGTGTCTCTGTGGTTGTTGTAACTCGGATTCCTGTAACCACAGAGCAACACAGAGAACACGGAGGTTGCACAGAGAAGAGGGTCAAGCGAGGTGCAAAATTGTTACGCAAGCTGCTCGGCGATCGACTTCGTCATTGGCGTATCGACATCGCCGGTGTGTTTCGTCGTGACAGGTTCGATCAACATGACCCAGCATTCTTCATCCGCCACCGGGTTGTGCATTACTCCTTTCGGAACGACGTATATGTCGCCGGCGTTGAGCTCAACCTCGTCACCTTCGAGCTGCATCCGCAGCCGTCCGCGCACGATCAAAAAGAGTTCGTCCTCATACGTATGGTTGTGCCAAACGAACTCGCCTTTTACTTTCGCGATCTTTACGTATTGATCGTTGACACGGCTGATCACTTTTGGAGACCAGTATTCGCTAACCTCGTCAAAGCTTTGTTCAATATTGGTTTTCATCCAGGCGTTACCTCGCGGGTTGAAATCATCAGGCTAATCAAATACAAAAGGCAACTCGATATGAGTCAAAAGGTCGACGTCACAATCCGCCGCGGGAATTCTGATGACGCCAGGTTACTGGCTGAGCTGGGAGCGTACACGTTCCACGAGACTTTCGCCGTTGATAACACCAGTGAGGATATGGACGCGTATCTGGCGTCAAACTTCAACGTCGCGCAGCAGACTGCTGAGCTGGCCCATCCTGCTTCGACTTTCCTCATCGCAGAAGTCGACGGGCAAGCCGCGGGCTACGCAAAGCTTCATGCAGCCGAGCCGCCGAAAGAGATCGAAGGAGGCAGGCCGATTGAGTTGGTGCGGCTATACGTATCGTCCGAGTGGTTCGGTCGTGGTGTCGGCGAAGCATTGATGCGCGCGTGTTTAGATGAGGCACGGAACACTGGTCACGAGACACTTTGGCTCGGTGTGTGGGAACGAAACGCGCGGGCGCAGGCCTTCTATCGAAAGTGGGACTTTCGTGCCGTTGGTGAACATATGTTTCAGTTAGGTTCGGATGAGCAACGAGATATTCTGATGGAGCGCGCGCTGTGACCTTTGAACTGCAACCGATTCTGAAGAGTGAGATTCTCGAGGTGCGACCACTCCGCGCTGACGACTTCCAGGAGTTGTATGCCGTAGCGTCAGATCCATTGGTTTGGGAACAACATCCAAACCCCGATCGCTACAAACACGACGTGTTTCGCAAGTTCTTTGACGAAGCGTTTGCATCAGGCGGCGCCCTTGTCGTGATCGATCGCAAAACCGGTCACGTCATCGGTTCATCGAGATTTAATTGTTACGATCTCGCAAGAAGTGAGGTCGAAATCGGTTGGACGTTTCTGGCGAGATCACATTGGGGAGGCATTTACAACGGCGAACTGAAACGACTGATGATGGAGCACGCTTTCAAGTTCGTCGACAACGTGATCTTCTTTATTGGCTCAACCAACCTCCGCTCGCAACGAGCCTTGGAAAAGATTGGTGGCGTACGCATCGGCACAAAGAGCGACCCAAACAACCGAGAAAGTTTCATCTACAGAATTACGCGCTCCGCAAAAAGCTGACCGTGTGACTGGTCGGCACACTCCTTGCACTCTCCAAAATCAAATACGCACAAGGAGACTTCAGCATGAGGATAAATCGTGTTGTTGCGCCAGTAATTCGAATCCTTCTCGTGATTGCATTTCTCACTCCGCCGGGGTTTGCACAGGCGCGTGATCAGCAACCGCAACCAACGCCACAAAGCGCCGGCCAGCGGGACAAGATGGAATCGAAAATCAGAAAGATCGGAATCCGATCCAATGTTACAGTCAAGCTTTACAACGGAAAAACCTACCACGGATTCATCAATCGCATTGACGATGAAGAGTTCGAGATAGGTGAAATCGATCTAAAAACCAGTATCGTCGTGCGTTTCGACCAGGTCAAAAAAGTTGAGAGTGGCTATGGACCTAAGGGGCCACTGGGTAATCGCGTTGGTAAAAATGGGCGGCGTATCGGAACGATATTCGGGCTTGCGGTGCTCGCTATACCAATCATCGCTGTCGCGATCGCGTTACGGGATTGATAGCAGTTCGGCTACTCTCTATTAAAAGAGGCGACAGCAAAATCATCCAACCGAAATTTTTATTTGACAGGCAAAAAGACTCTACGGTGCGAACATCGCGCTTGGACACAGTCAGAATCACCTCGCGGTAGCGGGTGGGTACGTCGTAGAATTACCAGCGGCTTACAAGCCAAACCCGGATTCCTGCCTGATGAAAAGGGTGGTAACGTTTCATGGCCGTTCGCTGGACTCACATCACGATTACAGTAAGTGACCTCGAACGATCGATCGAGTTCTATACTTCTTTCTGTAAGCTTTCCGTGATTCGAGATCGCCGTCGTGAAGGAGGCGGAACAGTTTGGCTTGGACCGAATCTGTCTTCCCGTGCGAAACCGACCTTTCTGCTTGTCATTGGGCAAGGAGAAGTCACTTCACGCATGGACCATCTTGGGTTCCAGTGTGAGCAGCGAGAACATGTGGACCAGATCGCCCAAGGAGCGAGGCAACTGGGAATCCTCGCCGTTCCTCCCACCGACGCAGGCGATCCCGTCGGCTACTTCACCATTATTCGCGACCCTGACGGACACCTGGTGGAGTTCACCTACGGCCAACCAATCGAGGGCCTGTAAGAAAAGGCACCTCTTTGGAGTGCGCTGAAATTTAATTTGACAAGGCACAGCGGTCGCCTTACTATGTCGCCTGTCGATATATCGTTGGGCGATTTAGCTGAGGAATTCTCGATGGCGAAGGAACGACTTGAACCGGAAAAGCTGCTGCCACTGACGTCATCGGTTTTTCATATTCTGCTGGCGCTTTCCGACGGCGACCTGCACGGCTACGGGATCATGCAGGAGGTCTCGGAACATACCGGCGGACAAATCCGACTGGGACCGGGCACGCTATACGGCGCAATCAAGCGCCTGCTCGGCAACGGCTTGATCGTCGAAGTCGACGAACGTCCCGATCCGGAATTGGACGATGAGCGCCGCCGTTATTACCGCTTAACTGATCTTGGACAACGAGTTTTGAAAGCAGAAGCGCAACGTATCTCAAAGCTGGTCGCCGTAGCGCAGCAAAAACGTCTCCTGCCGAAACGAACTTAGGTATGTCGACTTCGAAACAACTATTTCAACTCCTGCTGTTCGCGTATCCGCGAGAATTTCGTCTCGTGTACGGATCGGAGATGACCCAGGTCTTTTGCGATTGTTATCGCGAACGTAACTCACGCGGTTTGATAACGCTGCTGGAATTATGGCTACGTGTAATTCTGGACGTAATTCGAACCGCTCCACTGGAACGCTGGGAAACGTTAGGAAAGGGCGAGACTATGAGGAATCTGAAAAGAGATGCTATCGGTTTGTTGGCTTGTCTGGCTATTATTGTCGTCGCACTTCTCCTGCACCGTTATATGGTAACGCATGGCGTTGGATCGATGTGGCCCCTGGGCTATGTACTCGACGCCATCGTCACCGCAGGCGTCGTTGGTAATCTAGTAATATTTGTACTGATGATGGCCACGCGGCACTCAACATTCCGCACTGCCCTGTGGAGTTTACTGATCGTCAACGGAGCACTATTACTCCTTGCCATCTTGATCGGTATCCGCGTTGGCGGGTTCAACTTTCCGGCGGTCATCATGTCCTATGTCGTAAGCTTCGTCTTCTGGACAACCATTCATTGGATTTGGTCGCAGATCAGGACTCCAGCCGAACCGGTGGTTTGATCCTCGTTGATTTAGATTGCGAGAAGCGTTATAGATGAAGCGAAGTCTTCTTCTATATGCCGCAAACATTTGACTGTCCCAAGTGTGGAGCGCCCGTAGCATACGAACGCTCCCCGGATCCAAACAACACGAAATCGACTGTGCGCTGTGATTACTGTCACAGCCAGCTCATCGCGCCCAACGAACTCACGGGACAACCACCGCGAGTGGTCCGTATTCAATTCGGCGTTTCTCCCGGTTCCAAACTTCCCAAATCACTATGGTTAATACTTGCAATTCCGCTTATCGGTCTAATCATCGCCGGGCTCGTAGCGCTCGGCATATTAGCGCCGGCGTTTTATTCAGTAACCCGTACCGTTAAAGAAACCGGTAATCCTCCTCCGGGTGGCAAGATCCCGACGAAGGAAAGCGCTAACAGCTTCGCAACCGTCTTGCTCGATTTTGGGAGCGAAGGAATCGGACCCGGATTGTTCAACGACGCTCGCAGTATTGCTGTCGATGGCAGTGGAAGGATCTACGTCGGCGAATACACCGGCGGGCGAATTCAAGTCTGTGATTCTAACGGCAAGTTTGTCACGCAGTGGAACATTGGAGATCGAAAGACAATCCTGCGCGGGCTTGCTGCGGATCGCAAAGGCACGGTCTATGTCGTACACGGTGGAGGGATCGAACTATATCGAGGTGAGACCGGGGAGAAACTCGGTCAATTGCAGTACGAACGATCGGGCTTTGATGACGTCACAGCAGCGGCAGATGGTGGCCTGGTGGCCGCCTGGCAAAGCAATCGCGACGACATCGTCGCCTTTGATTCAAACGGCAAAGTTGTTCAAACCATTCCCGCCGCTATCAGCAGTGCCAGCGGCGACTCTGAGCTGAGCATGCGAGTTGCCGTTGACGGCTCAGGCTACATCTACGCACTCGGCAGATTCAATGAGGCAGTTTTCAAGTTCGGTCGCGATGGGAAGTTTGTTACGCGTTTCGGCGGTAAGGGTGACCAACCCGGTCAACTTCAAGCTGCCTATTCGATTGCAGTAGATGGCTACGGCCGCGTCTACGTAGGCGACATAAAAGGCATTCAGGTTTTTGATGCCAACGGACGATATCTTACAACGTTCAAATTGAAGGGGATGGCGTTCGGCATGGTCCTCAACGACAAGAACGAGCTCTTTGTCGTGGCGCGCGACCATGTAATTAAGTACGCGGTTCAACCGCAGTGATTACTTGCTTGAACATCGGCGCAGAATGTCTCTTCCAGATCGTATCGTTGCTCTTTCAGCGACTTGCCAAAGGCGGTCGACTCCTTCTCTTCGGTCAAAACAAATCCGTAATGCTTGTAAAGCGACGCGGCGGCGTGCTGCTCGTTAGTGGTCCAAAGATACGACGACTTGTATCCGCATCTGTGAAGAAAGTCCATGTACAGATTCATGAGACGTTTTCCCAGTCCGATGCCTCGGTATTCCGGATCAAGTAGAAAGTAGCGTAGTTGTGCCGCGTTATCCTCGCGATGCATCAGTAACAGGAACCCGACAATGCGATCGCCGTGTTCGCAGATCCACACTCTATCTTTATCCGGATCGTACTGCGTGTAGAATTCCGCCAACCCTCGGGCGACATACATTTCAAATGAGACGCCGTAGTTGTATTCAGCCCCATATACTCGACCATGCATGTGGATGACGTAACCGAGATCTCCCGGTCGCAAGTCGTTCCTCACGCGCACATCGTCAATGTTAACCATACGGGAATACGTTAACATGGCACCGATTGGTATGAAATGAATCCCGCCCACGGCAGTGGGCGGATTTGTTCAAGTCCTTTCTATTACAAAACCAATTCGCGAATTTTAATCCCGCCAAAGGAAGTTGGCGGATTGTTCAAGTCCGTCCTATTTATCACAAAGGAAGTTACCGAATTACCGAGTAAACAGGCCGGACTTGAAGTATCCGGCCCACTGCCGTGGGCGGGATTAGAACGTGGTTTTAAGATGGGGGTTATAGAAAGGACTTGAACGATTCCGCCAACTTCCGTTGGCGGGATTCCAGCTTCTCGTGCAACGCGCTTCTGAGTTGCTCTAAACAGCCCACCATTACTGCAGCTTCAGAAACTGTGGTAGCACTTCGGAGGCGCGGCCAATGGCGCGCGCCAGGCTTAACTTCGCCAGGTTGTGCGCGAATACACTGTTGATGTAATCGGTGTTAGCTATAACTACCTTTTCTTCGATGAGCGCTTCTTGGTGGAACGCTTCTTCGAGCTCTTCTTCGACCCCTTCTTGGATGGCACCTTCGCACCTTCCGCTCGAGCCTCAGATAGACCAATAGCTATCGCTTGCTTCTTGCTTGTTACTTTCTTGCCGGACCGGCCGCTCTTCAACGTTCCATGCTTGCGCTCGTGCATGGCCTTTTCGACTTTCTTGCCGGCCTTCTTACTATACCTTGCCATTTTTGCTACACCTCCCTGGATCGTTTATCAATCTTACTCTTCAGTTGTAACTCTGGACCATCATATTAGTCCTGCTAAAACTGACAAGTTTGTGTGGCAAAACGTAGACGCTTGGACAGGTCTACGACGTACCTACCCGCTACCGCGAGATGGTTCTGACTGTGTCCAAGTGCGACGTCAGCCGCCGTCGCCTACTAATACAAACCCCGCCCAGTAAAATGGATGACTGGTTTCCGGGTTTCGCATTAGCTTCAACGCCGCTTGTCGCAAGGCATCGGTCTTGCTTTGTTTTGGTCCGGCCGGCGAGAGTAGGGAGCGATGAAAGTTGACCATCAAGTCGCGAGTAGACGCAGAATCGACTTTCCATTGACTGACCACGGTTGACGGGACACCGGCAATAAACATGGCCCACGAAAAGCCAATCACGCCCTCGCCCGCACCGATGCGTCCGCGCGCCGTCTCGCATGCTGACAGCACAGCCAGGTCTGCCTTCAAGTCGAGCTGCATTAACTCCCACGCTTCCAGCAAGCCATCGTCATTCGATCCAACTTGTGAAAGCGTCAGGTAGGAATACATCGGCGCCGCGTTGTTGAGTGTGCCGTGCGTCGAGAAGTGCAAAATACCGGCGGTTCCAGCTTCGCTCTTTACACGATCCTCGCGTGCATCAGCGCCAACGTAAACTTTGCTGCGAGCAGCGCCATACAAACGCCCCAGTGCCTTAACCTCTTCGCCGGATTCGGGCAACTGTGCGAGGCTGCCGTCACGCAGTCCCTTACGTTCCACCGTTTCCGAGCTCGACACCGGATTGCCGAGCGCCAGTAAGGTCGTGGGAGCGGCTTGGCTCCGCCGCCGTTTCGTCATTTCCCGCAGCACGGTCAAGGACGGCGCATAGGTGATAGCAGCGTCTTCGATCACGAAACGGCCCGCGCCGTTTACGAGCGCCTGAAACGGCATGTCCCAAAGACTATTGTCAGGCGCGATCACGACATTCGTCTTGCCGCGGAGCTGAGCCTGTGCCGGTTTCAGAAACAAGTCGTAGAGTTTGGTTGCGGAGGCTTTGAAGCCCAGATCGCGATTGGCGAGCTGTTGCCGGAACGATTCAATCTGCTTCGCGAGCTCGGCGCGTTTGATCGGGACCGTGTAGACCTGGACCTGCGTCTCGGCGTTCTCGGCGGGCTTCGTGATCGCAAACAAGTAAGTCTCCTCATCCGACACGACGTATTCGAGTAACACCGAAGAAGAATTTGGAAGTAATCCGGCGAGTTCCTGAGCATTAATGATCGGAGCTTCGCCGCGTTGCGTCTTCAGTTCCGGGTGTGAAGCGTACAGCGCATTCTGAAAGGCTTCGTAATTGAGCCGTGCTTTGTCGAGTTGACTCTCTGCTGCGATAACCCGAGCCGCATCTTGCTTGTCCGACTGCTTGACGCGCGCCAGTTGTTTGTTGAGCTGCGTCAGTTGTGACTTCAACTGCCGCTCCTCATTCTGTTCTTTGACGGTCATCGCTTTCTGAACACTGACACGTCCCTGTTGCAGTATGTCGAGAAGCGTGCGCGCCTTTGCGCGTTCGGCAAGCATGAGTGCGTCTGCTGGCCGGTTCTCCTTCACCAAAACGCTGAGCAGTCCGTGATGCGCCTGCATACCGTTTTCAAAATAACGCTGCCGTTCCTCGACACCGCCGGCAACCTGCGTCCGCAAGTCTTCTACGATCGACACTGCTTCGTTGAAAGATTGTCGTGCCTCTGCCAGGCGATTTAGTCCGAGTTGGGAGTAGCCAAGATTGGTAAGCGCTACAAATAGATCAACTTTTCTTCCCGTTTCGCGTGCGAGCGACACAGAGCGTTGCGACACCGACAACGCTTCGGTGTAGTTTCGCTGGAGTAAGTAAACGGGGCTTATGTTGTTGAGCGTGACACCGACGGCGTGCTTCATGTTGGCCGCTTCAAGTCCGGCGAGCGCCTCGCGATGGTAACGCAGCGCTTCTTCATAACGACCTTGATCTGCGTAGATCCTGCCGATCTGATCGCGGACCATTGCGACGCCGCCCTTATCGCCATACGTCTCAGTCTGTTTTAGAAGCTCCTGGTAGAGTTCGAGTGCGCGCGGATAATCGCCGAACTTCTTATATTGAAGTGCCATGTCATGACGCAGAGTAGCGATCATGAGCGTGTCGCCGAGGTCTTGCGCAAGGGCGAGGGCGCGCTCCAGATGGGCCAACGCCTGTTCGGGATTGTTTTGGTGGCCGTAAATGATCGCGAGGTCCGATAGTGCGATCATTATTCCTCTGCGATTGTTCGCTTCTTCTGAGAGACGAAGTGCTTTTTGCGCACACTCAAAAGCGCGACGAAGGTTTCCCAGTGCTAGATAGGAGTTGCCGAGATTCTCCTGGGCGAGTGCGATGCCTCGTTTCAATCCAAGTGAATCATATATGGCGATGGCCTTGTAAGTGGCTTCCAAAGCTCCTTCATGGTCGTCCTCTGCGAATCTGACCACGCCGGTGTTCAGCCACGATGCGGCGACTCCGACTTTATCCCCGATCCGCTCTGCCACGATTTGTTGCAAGTGGGCGTAACGTAGCGCCGTGTCGTATTCCGCGCGCGTTTGATGCCGGAGAGCTCTTGTGCCTAAAGCGCCAACCAGGGTGTTGTTAACGAAACGTTTTTCCTGTTCGAGGATGTCGTCGCGTTGCTGGTCCGAACTGGCAGCCTCGAGCTTGACGGCAAGTTCATCCTGAACCAGAACCTCTCGTTCTATTCGCCATCCATCACTTGTCCTGATCCATTCAAACGACCGGCACGCACCGTGAAACGGATCGACAGTCAGCATCACGGCGCCTGTCTTTTTGTCGAGCCGGCGTTCGTCAACCGTCAGCTCCGAAACCGCCTTGTCACCTGTAATCGCAAGCTGAGTCACTTCAGGACTAATGAATTCAACGCGGGCCTGTGCGAATATTTTCTTGTAATTGCGTAAAACCGGAGGGAGGTTGGGGGATTGGGGGTTCCAGAACTTGCGAACAGATTCGAGGTCGCCACCCACCAATGCGCGGCCGTACTCGGCGGTCAAGGTTCGCAGGCTCTCTTCCTCCGCGGCCAAAGTCCGCATCGGCGTTGAAGTCACTGAGTGCGACTGCGCAAACGCTGCAGTGATGAGGCTTAGATTTATCAGTGTTGCCAGGGTGGCGCGGAACGTGTTTGACATCGAACGTCCCCTCCGGTGTACAGGCTAAAGGGTAACGCGCAGGGAAGCTCGGAAAAGGGTCAAGGTTTGTTGGAGGGTGAGACAACCTTTTTCGTGCCGGCGGGCTCTTGGTGATGTCCGAACATGTTTTTCAAACAAGGAGATAAGAATTCAATGCATCGACAGAACATTATTGCTGCCGGTTTGCTGTTAACAATCGGCATTGCTGTCGTCGCAACCGGGTATGCAAGCGGGCTCGGTCCATTGGGGACTTTGAGCGCCGGCATATCAAGGCTAACAGGGGGTAATGAAATGACTACCGTAAGCAACATGGATAAAGAGAAAAAGGCGCCCGTTGCGCCTGAGATTTCCAGCGGAACGTGGATCAATTCCGACCCGCTGACTTTGAAGAGTCTTCGTGGCCGCGTTGTCATCGTCGATTTCTGGACCTTCGCGTGCTACAACTGCCGCAACGCACTACCTGCCGTGAAGAATTGGGACAAGCGTTATCGCGACCAGGGACTGACGGTCATCGGCGTTCATACGCCTGAACTCGACAGCGAAAGAGATATCAACAACCTCCGCCGCGAGATTGCGGAACTCGACGTTAGTTTTCCTGTAATCACGGATAACGATTACTCGACCTGGAACGCGTATGGCGTCAGGGCGTGGCCCACGTGGTTTGTAATCGACAAACAGGGCCGCATCCGCTGGCAGCACGTAGGCGAAGGCGCGTATGACGAAACTGAAAAGGTGATTAAGCAGCTATTGGCTGAAGAATAAGTTAGCCACGGATCACCGCGGCAAAACCGGGCAAGTCAAAGCAACTCCCGGGAAGACGCGAAGCTTCAGTCCATCTATTTTTGCGCATTATGAATAGCACAAAAACCAGATGTCTATTAGCTTTGAGTCTTTTGATCCTGATC
>Ga0111538_10005102_pt1 | contig 18010 bp, 14 predicted proteins | sample SoiMethybrSBSTD1_FD_79669 | JGI IMG/M metagenome (GOLD analysis project Ga0111538, IMG submission 79669) | Bulk soil microbial communities from a Populus tree surrounding site in Tennessee, USA - Soil MetaG P. TD hybrid SBSTD1 (version 2)... | ecosystem: Environmental > Terrestrial > Soil >...
CACTGAGGCCCAGCGCTGCGTTGCGATTGGAAAGCCAGACGACTCGCTCTGCATCGGCGTACGGCAGCGGGCGGATCAGCACTGTGAGAACGATGCTGAAGATGGCAGTGTTCGCGCCAATGCCAAGCGCAAGCATGAGTGTTGTTATGAGGACGAAGCTTCGGCTCCTCAAAAGTGTTCGCCAGGCGTAGCGGAGGTCTTGCCAAATGTCAGTCATAGGCTCTTTCTAGCGCGTCGCAATTTATAGCATGTCCAGATCCACAGATTACACAGATTGTTTTTTAGAATCGGTGTAATCTGTGGTTCAATAGCGCACAAGGCTCAATTATGGAAGATGTCTCGAAATTCTTATCACTGGGCGCAGCCCTCGTCTTTCCACAACTCCTTGGAATTCTGCTTTATTACAGACTCAGCCGCGTGCCGCGTTGGGTAGCTGCAATCGCCGCAGCCTTGGCTCCGGCGGTTTTCTTTTTCTGGTTTACACGATTATTGCTGGTTGCACAATTCCGTGAACTTTACCCTCACGGCATGACTTGTGGCATGCCGGCATTGGCGGCTGCCTTTCTGTTATTGGCGGGGACCGTAGTTCAACTGATAGGTGGCGTGTTCACTCAGATTATCCTTGCGATGTTAGGAAGGCGTCGGTAACCCAACTACCTGTTGACAACCAACACGAGTAGAGAGTAGCCTCCTGTTGATTATCAACAGGAGGCTTAACTTTTTTTCATGGTCAGGGACAGCAAGCACGAAGTCCTGCCCGGCACGCTCAATCTTCTCATCCTCAAAACGCTCGCTACGCTTGGACCGCTACACGGTTATGGGATTGCGCGCCGCATCGAACAAGTGAGCGGCGACCTGCTTGAACTCAACCAGGGAACGATTTATCCGGCCCTGTTGAAACTCGAGCAGATGCGCTGGATCAAGACGAAGTGGGGCACGTCCGAGAATAACCGCAGTGCCAAGTACTATTCGATAACACCCGCCGGGAAGAAACAGTTGGCTAAGGAAGAAGAGGAATGGGAGCGCACGTCCGCTATTGTGACTCGTTTTCTCAACACTGCGGAGAAATAAATCATGACCCGCTTATTTATCTTCTTGTCGAGACTGCGTGGTTTGTTTCTAAAACCAAAACTCGAAGAGGAACTGGCTGCTGAAATCCAGTCGCATCTCGAGATGCAGATCGACGACCTTGTGCGCCAGGGAATGAGCCCGGAAGAAGCGCGTTATGCAGCGCTGCGAAAATTCGGCGGCATGGACCAGGTCAAAGAAACCTACCGCGATCGTCGCACGCTTCCGTGGATCGAAACCTTCTTTCGCGATCTGCGTTATGGATTGCGCATGCTGCGACGCAGTCCCGGCATGACTGCAGTCGCAATCCTCTCGCTGGCACTGGGCATCGGAGCAAACACGGCGTTGTTCAGTGTCGTCGATGCAGTGCTCTTAAAGAGTCTGCCGGTCAGGAACCCGGAACAGCTCGTCATCTTTGAGTGGAAGTCCGGACGGCCGTTCAGATTGAGTGGCATGAGTGGCACTTCGAATGTCGCTACCGATCCGGGTGGAAGAGGTCTTTCACTGTTTCGTTATGACGTTTTTCAACAGATGCAAAAGACACAAGCCGGCTCGACGGAGAGTCCGCTCAGTGATCTATTTGCTTTCGCTCCAATCAAGGAAATAACAGCCAGGGTCGGTGATCAACCGGAAGTCATCAATGGGCAAGGTGTGTCGGGTAACTACTATCAGGGATTGGGCGTGAATCCGATTTTGGGCCGCGCGATCACTCTTGATGACGACCAAAGAAACGCGGCGCCGGTCGCGATGCTGAGTTACCAGTTCTGGGAAGAGCGTTTCGCCGGCAACCCGTCCATCCTTGGTCAACAACTCAACCTCGACCAACAGTCGTTCACCATCATCGGCGTCACACCGCCTGCATTCAACGGCACACTTCAGGTCGGCTATTACCCTGACGTCACAATTCCACTTGGGGCTGAGCCACAGTTGCGAGGCGAACTGAGTAACCTGGGAAAAGCACCCGACGCAGGCGTGTGGTGGTTGAATGTGATGGGCCGGCTCAAGCCTGGCGCGACTCAGGAGCAAGCGCGCGAAGCTCTAAGCACTGCGTTTCAAACTTCAGCCCTCGCCGCGATGCCTCCGCCGCGCAAAGCTAATCAACCGGCGCAAATAGAACCGAAAGATTATCCGCGATTGATGGTGGAACCGGGCGGTCGCGGAATGTTGGATAAGCGGAAGTGGTTTGCGCCAACGATCTATGGGCTCTTTGTCGTGGTCGCTCTCGTCCTGTTGATTGCCTGCGTCAACCTCGCGAACTTACTGCTCGCGCGGGCAGCGTTGCGTGGTCCAGAAATTAAAATACGACTCGCCGTCGGCGCTGGTCGTTGGCGTTTAATTCGTCAACTGTTGACTGAGAGTCTACTGCTGGCAACACTCGGCGGCATTGTTGGAGTGCTCTTCGCGTTCTGGTTCAAGGGTGCGCTGAGCGCATTCAGCAACAACGATAATGGACTGTTGCCGGACGGAGTTGAGCTTAGTATGAATTGGCGTGTGCTCGGATTCACGCTGGCAGTGTCGTTGCTAACCGGTGTTCTATTTGGACTCGCGCCGGCGTTGCGAGCGGCCAATCTCGATTTGAATTCAACCTTGAAGCAGAGTGGACGTACAACTGGCAGTATGTCGCGTTTGAGCAAAGGATTGTTGGTCGTGCAGGTCGCAGTGTCAGCACTGTTGCTGGTCGGCGCCGGATTGTTTGTCCGCACACTTTACAATCTCCAACGGGTCAACCTCGGCTTCAATCAAGAAAATCTTCTCGTCTTCGCGGTGCAGCCGGAAGTAAACGGCTACAAAGACGAGAAGCTGTTGCGCTTTTATCAGCAGCTCTTTGATCGCCTTGACCATCTGCCCGGCGTGCGTTCAGCAACATTCGGTAAAGTCCCGCTAATTGCGAACGACAACTGGTTTTTCAGCTTTCTGTTACCGGGTGAAGTTGAGGGAACTGCGCCTGATCGCGATACGATGCGCCAGGTCGTACGTGAAAATTATTTTGCGACGATGGAAATTCCATTGGTGCGCGGGCGTGGGTTCGGGCCCCAGGATGATAGTCACGCAGCACCCGTGGCGATCGTCAGTCAAAGTTTTCAACAGCAGTTCTTTCCCAACGAAGAGATTCTCGGCAAGCATGTTATCTTCAACTACAAGAAGCATGACGTCGAGATTGTAGGCGTCGTTGCAGACACGAAATATCAGAGTCAGCGCAAAGAGATTGAGCCACTCCTTTACACACCGTGGCGACAGGAAGCGGCGGAGATTGGATTGATGCATTTCACTGTGCGCACTGTCAACGACCCGGCTGCCCTGACTGCTCAAGTACGCGAAGTCGTGCGCGATCTGGACAACAATCTGCCCGTCACAGAAATAGGCACGCAGTCTGCCCGATCGGAAAAGACGCTTGCACAGGAACGACTCTATGCGCGTTTGTTTAGTTTCTTTGGCGCGCTCGCACTAATACTCGCGGGCATCGGACTCTTTGGCGTGCTCGCTTACTCCGTCAGCCAGCGGACAAAGGAGATCGGAGTTCGAATGGCGTTTGGTGCGCAAGCATGGAATGTGATTTCGATGGTGATCTGGCAAGGTATGAGGCTGGTGTTGGTAGGACTCGCGATTAGTGCATTGGCTGGTTATGCGTTGGTGCGTTTGCTTAACAGCAAATATTTTGGACCCGATACGTGGCAGCAACGCATGAAGCAACAACTCTACGGAGTTACGATAAGCGACCCGTTGACACTGATCGTCATCGCTTCGCTTCTGGCGCTCGTCGCGCTCATTGCATGTTGGTTGCCGGCACGCCGAGCCGCGATGGTAGATCCGCTGGTGGCGCTACGCTATGAATAAATTGCGGGCGGCACTCCGCTCCGTGCCGCCCCCAACAATTAGCGCAGGCCGCCTGCGACTTGAAGGAGTTCGCCGGTGATCCATGCACTCTCCTGCGACGCAAGAAAAGCGACGGTGGGTGCAATGTCGCCCGGCTGGCCGATACGACCCAAAGGCGTTTGCGCGACAACGTCCTTCTCAAAATCGCTGCCGAGAATTCCCAAAGCCTGAGCGCCCTCGGTCTCAACCATTCCCGGATTGATCGAGTTAACGCGAATCTTCTTTGGTCCAAGCTCCTTTGCCAGCACGCGCGTGACCGCGTCTACGGCGCCTTTAGTTGCCGTGTAGACCACTGTTGTGGGAGGCGTCAGCGAGCTTACAGTTGAACCGATATTGATTACGCTGCCGCCTTCTGGTCCAAAGTACTTCAACGCCTCACGAGTCGATTGGATCAAACCAAGGACGTTGATACCGAACATCCTCTGAAACTGAGCCTCTGTAGTTTCTTCGAGCGAAGAGAACTGGTAAACCCCGGCATTGTTTACCAGAATATCGAGTCGACCAAAGGCTTTTTTTGTTTGGGCGAAGAGGCGTTCGACGTCTGCGACTTTAGCAACGTCGCCCTGAACCGCGACAGCCTTTCCGCCTTCTCTGGTAATTTCATTGACAACCTGCTCAGCGCCTTCCTTCGAGGATGCGTAATTTACGATTACGGACGCACCTTCAGCCGCAAGCTGCTTTGCAATCGCGGCGCCGATTCCCTTGGAGGCGCCAGTAACAACCCCAACCTTACCCGTCAACCTTTTGCTAGCCATTGCGATTTATCCTTTCGTTTTGCGAACTCTGGGTGCGTTGAGTTGGCAACTTTGCCGCCACAGACGTGGGGCGCAATCCTTAGGAATTCGTCGTTGGACCAATGCAGCGACCATCATCCGTGACCAAATTTGGTCATCTGACAATCGACGGTCACGGTTACGGTGCGTGTCGTTCGTGTTGGGGGGCTTCAGCCTTACTCGCGAGTTTTCTCCCCGCGTGCCGCGCAGCCTCCGTAGATCCGATCTCGGCGCTTCGGGCGGAGTAGGAACGTACTGTAGGGGCGGCCCTCCGTGGCCGCCCCTACGCGGAATTGAACGACCGTCGAAAGCATCGCCGCCTCTCGTGCGGCAACGACCCACCCTCAAATCTTGGATGTCCGGGCACGGGGCGGCCACGGAGGGCCGCCCCTACAGTACGTTCCTAAGACTCGGCTTTGTGCTGGTCGATGATGTGGTCGGCGGCGCGGTCGGAGATGGCGGCGATTGTCAAAGATGGATTTGGGCCGACTGGACCAGGCATCACTGAGCCGTCAACAACGTAAAGCCCCGGATACCCAAAAACTTCTCCATACGAATTCACCAAACCATCATTCGCCGTAAATCCCATCGGACAACCACCTAACGGATGCGCCGTGAGTACCTGATGCAAGTACCTGTACGACGGGGTATCCAGATATTTACCATTCAGCGCTTGCGCAATCGCGTCACCCGTTCGCCGCACGCGATCAAAATACGCTTGCGATTTTTTCGGCGACCAGTCGCATTCCAGCAAATCTTTTTTGAGTGACATCCGGCCATTGGCAAAGTCGCGGCCCATGGCGATGAGCCCCAGCGTGCTCATCGTTGTCGTCGCCGGACCGAGTAGATTCGCGATTTCAGCGCTGAGATTTGCGTCGCTGTTCAAGCCCGTGCGGTACTTGAGGCGCATCTTGAAAAACTTAAGACCCCTGATAATAGTTCCGGGAAGCCCTGAGAGTTCTGCAATCCAACTGAATAAATAAGGAATGCCAGCGTCTTCGATGTAAAAGCCACGTCCCGTCGATCCATCTCCGTCGAGAGTGTCGCCCACACGAATCGCACTCGTGATCACTGGACCAAAACTCGGATCCAAACGCCGCGGCACCAGTTTCCCATTCCTTCGCTCCTTCGTATTAACCACGAAAGACAACAGGTCGCCATTGACCGAAAAGCGCGACCCAAGAATGTCGCGATTCAGGAGCGGAAACGAAGCGAGATTCCGCATCAAGAGATAGGGCGAGCCAAAAGTTCCTGCTGAGATGATCAGACGCTTACAAGTGATACTGACTCGCGGTGGCGGCGGACACTTCCGAGTTGCCGGATCAATTGTTGCGGGATCGTGCCGTAGAAACTCGACCCTGTATCCCACTCCCTCCAGAGGAGTCACGGTCTTCACTTCACACAGTGTTTCGACTTGTGCGGGATGAGGCTTTTGATGAATAGCCGCCGTGATGTACGTGTAGTCGAGAGTGTTCTTGCTTCCGTAATTACAACCGATGTCACACTCACCGCAGAGACGACAAGTGGAGCGCGGCTGGTCGCGTTTCATCGTAACGGAGTGGTAGTTCGGCCGGTCTTCTGGAATCTGAGCTCCCATGATTGGAGGATTCGCAGGATCATCTTCATCGGGGCTACTTACGTTTTTGGTTCTAAAACTGACCGCTAAATTGAGCGGCAGCCATTTGTGAGTTGAATTGTCTCCAATTTGAAGATTCCGGTTGACCTCTTGCATGGCCAGCGTCTTAGGTGTCTTGTCGTAAGGTGGATGTGCGAGCGGATACTTCTGCACGTTCATCATCTTTTCGACGCGCTCGTAGTGAGGTTCGAGGCATTCGTACGTGATGGGCCATGGATCGTATCCACCATCGGGTCGATCTTCCTTAAACCAATGCGGGTCTTTACGAATATGAATGTTGGCATAGATCAGCGAGCCGCCTCCCAGGCCACTCGACACGAGGGCTCCCGATTTCTTGAACGACCAGATGTCAAACAATCCATAGAAACCGGAGCTCGGATCCCAGAAGTTCTGGCCCAGGTCATAGGGTTTCCGCGGAAAAGAATTGGGAGGATAAGCCTTGCCGCGTTCCAACAGGCAAACGCGCAAGCCGGCTTCCGCCAGTCGATAGGCCATCACGGATCCTCCGAACCCTGAACCAATGATCACTGCATCAAAGAAGTCGGTTTCTGATGACATGGCTCTCCTGGTTCTCGCAACTGTTGGACTGGTGTGGTGCGAAGAAGCTGCTGTTGCGAGGCTGAGTATCAGACCTTGAGCTGAGCGGGCCTATTAAATAGCTTTTCCGGAGAACTCACAAGGGTTACAGGCGTGGCATAATATCAATTCGGCAATGAATAACAGCGAGGTTATAGAACAAGGTCGTGAGTTGTTGCGTGAGCAGGAATGGGCCGCCGCGTTTTCCAAAATGTCCGCGCCGGATGTGGCACCGTTACTTGGACCAGAAGATCTCGAGGGAGTCGCCAAAGCCGCATACCTGTTAGGTAACGAAACCGAAGGATCTGAATTCTATCGTCGCGCTCATGAGGAATTCCTGAAACTCGGCGAGGTACAGGATGCAGCTCGATGTGCGTTTTGGGTGGGGTTCATGTCACTCATCAATGGCGAACTGGCCATCGGCACGGGTTGGCTCTCGCGGGCTGAAAGGTTGCTGGCGAGTCAGCCCGATTGCTGCGAAAAGGGATATCTACTCCTGCCCATCGGTTATCGTGAAGCTCATGGCGGGGATCCCGCTGCGGGACGTTCAGCGTTCGAAAGTGCCGGCGAGATCGGCAGTCGATTTGGCGACAAAGACCTGATCACTATGGCTCTTCAGGGTCAGGGCCGCTGTTTGATCCGGCAGGGCGAGATCGCTCGTGGCGTAACGCTACTGGATGAAGCAATGGTCGGAGTGACTGCGGGCGAAGTTTCACCGATGGTTGCCGGCGCCGTGTACTGTAGCGTCATTGAAGGCTGTAGCGAAATCTTCGATCTGCGCCGAGCGCGGGAATGGACCACGGCACTCGAGAAATGGTGCTCGTCACGCCCGGACATTGTTCCCTATCGTGGCCATTGCCGAGTGCGTCGGGCTGAGATTCTCCAACTCGAGGGTGCCTGGCCCGATGCAATGGATGAGGCGCAGCAAGCGAGCGAGTGGCTATCGAAACCGAAACCGCGAGCAGAGGCCGGTGCGGCATTGTACTGTAAGGGCGAGCTTCATCGTTTTCGGGGCGAGTTCGCTGAAGCCGAAGATGCGTACAATCAGGCAGCTCGATGGGATCGCACTCAGCCCGGACTCGCGCAACTGCGATTGGCCCAGGGGCAGCTTGAGGCGGCGAATGCAGCCATTCGTCGTATCGCGGAAGAAGTTCAGGGTTCACTGAATCGAGCTAGAGTGCTCGATGCATATGTCGAGATCGTGCTGGCAGTCAACGATGTTAAGGCTGCACGGATTGCTGCTGATGAATTATCGGAGATAGCTGACCGATATGGAGCGCCATTGCTTGTGGCGCTTTCGACGCGTGCGGTCGGAGCCGTGCTGCTGGCAGAGCGAGATGCAAAACGGGCGCTCACGTTTTTGAGACAGTCGTGGACAACGTGGTGCGATCTCGAGGCTCCGTTCGAAGCGTCGCGGACTGCGGTGTTGACGGCACTCGCATGTCGCGAGCTGGGTGATGAAGACGCTGCGAGGGCGGAGCTTACGGCGGCTCGCGAAGTCTTTGAGAGATTGGGTGCGGTGGTGGATCTCGCTCGAACCGAAGCGCTCCTGGTCACAACCTCAGCACCGGCAGCGGGCGGCCTGACATTACGAGAAGTGGAAGTGCTGCGCCTGATCGCTCGTGGACTGACGAACCGGGCAATCGCTGAAAGGCTCTACATCAGCGAGAAGACCGTAGCTCGGCACGTGAGTAACATATTCCTGAAGCTCGATCTCTCCTCCCGATCGGCAGCCACCGCATACGCCTACCAGCACGACCTGGTCTAGCCACTTTGGACTAGCCGCGATTTCCGAATCCCGCCAACGGCAGTTGGCGGATCGTTCAAGTCCTTTTCTACATCACCCACACCCTCAAGAGGTTTCAATCCCGCCAACGGAAGTTGGCGGATCGTTCAAGTCCGTACTATTCATCACAGCGCCGCGTTTAGGATAAACAGGAAGGACCTGAAATATCCGCCCACTGCGGTGGGCGGGATTAGAACGTGGTTTTTAAGGATCGGGTTGTAGAAAGGCATGAATGATCCGCCATCTTCCGTTGGCGGGATTCAAAGTCTTCCTACATAAAATTACCCATCGCGTCGTTACCTAAAATTGCATATTCCGATCGATGCCGAACCACTTCGCCGGAGCTACCCTCACGACCATATTAAGCTTCAGCGAGGTGAAGGAAATGACCACTCAGCGAATTCAAACTATTGTTATCGGCGGCGGCCAGGCGGGCCTGGCAGTTGGTTACCATTTGGCAAAACGCCGCCTGCCATTCTTAATTCTCGACGCAAATCGACGCATTGGCGATGCGTGGCGCAACCGATGGGACTCGCTCCGTCTCTTTAACCCGGCGCGCTATGCGGGACTTCCCGGGTTAGCGTTCCCAGCCCGCGGCGACAGTTTTCCGACAAAGGAGCAAATGGCCGACTACCTGGCGGACTATTCAAAACGTTTTCTGCTGCCGGTGCGAAACGGGATCAAGGTGGACCGGCTTTGGAAGGAAGGTGATCGCTTCATCATGACTGCCGGACGTGAGCACTTCGAATCCGAGAACGTCGTGGTCGCCATGGCGAACTACCAGGTGCCGCGTGTGCCAACGTTTGCCAGTGATCTCGAGAGGGGCATAGTCCAGTTGCATTCAAATGAATACCGAAACCCGTCCCAATTGCAGGAAGGCGGAGTGCTGGTGGTTGGTGTAGGGAACTCAGGAGCGGAAATCGCACTCGAGGTCGCGCGCTCGCATCGAACCTGGATTTCCGGCAAAGAAACCGGCCACATTCCCTGGCCCATTGACAGCCTGATTGCAAGATTCTTTTTAGTGCGGCTCGTACGATTTCTCGGTCATCACATCCTGACGGTAGGAACACCAATCGGCAGAAAGCTGCGTCCAAAGCTGCTTTCGACTGCGAGCCCGCTGGTCCGAGTCAAACCAAAAGATCTGATCAACGCGGGAGTCGAGTCAGTGTCTCGAGTTGTCGGCGTGAAGGAGGGCCGGCCCTTATTGGCTGACGATCGCACGCTCGATGTGCAGAATGTGATTTGGTGTACGGGCTATGAGCACGGCTTTCCGTGGATCGACTTACCGATTTCGGAAGACCACGGGCTACCGATGCATGAACGTGGTGTGGCGGCGAATGTGCCGGGACTGTACTTTGTCGGATTACACTTTCTATATTCAATGACTTCGGCGACGTTGATGGGAATCGGGCGGGATGCAGCTCGTGTTGTGAAAGCGATTGAGTTGCGACGGGCGTGAGGCGGGAAGAGGCGAGAATCAGCCCAAAAGGTGATGTCTTGAGACTTTGAGATTCACTTTGACGACATATAATGGACCGCTAGAATGCCAGATGGCAAGGTCCAGAAAGAGAGTTGAGTTTCTAATCAGTGGCCCAGGCTAATAAGAAAATACACTGGTCGTCTGCATGGGCGGATGCCCGCGAGCTGGTGTGGACGCATCGCCGCCGCCTCGCACTCGGCGCTGTTCTCATGATCATCAATCAGGCGATGGGACTCGTGTTGCCGGCGTCGACCAAGTATTTGATCGACGTGGTAATCGGGCAAAGCCGCACGGACTTCCTCTGGAAGATTGCCCTGGCGGCAGCCGGCGCGACGCTCATCCAGGCCTTAACCAGCTTCAGCCTGTCACAAGTCTTGGGTGTCGCCGCTCAACGTGCGATTACAGAGATGCGCAAGAGGGTGCAGGAGCATGTTTCTCGATTGCCCATCAGCTACTTCGATTCCACGCAAACGGGACAATTGATATCCCGAATCATGAACGACGCTGAAGGTATTCGGAACCTGGTAGGTACGGGACTGGTCCAACTCGTTGGCAGCGTCATCACCGCCGTGGTTGCCCTGGCAGTTTTGTTTTGGCTCAATTGGCATCTGACTTCTGTCACGATTCTCGTGCTCGGTGGATTTGGTGGCGCACTTGCCTATGCGTTCACGAAATTGCGTCCGCTGTTCCGCGAGCGTGGTGCGATCACGGCAGCACTCACGGGCCGGCTCGCCGAATCGTTGGGTGGCATACGTATTGTCAAAGCTTACACGGCGGAGAAACGTGAGGCGCTGACTTTCGCGCGCGGAGCTCACAAGCTTTTTCGCAACATCGCTAAGTCGATGACGGGTGTGTCAGCAGTCTCGGCGTTTTCATCACTCGTGATAGGCGCCGTCGGGGTGGTCATAATCCTGGTCGGCGGTCATGCAGTTGTGACCGGACAAATGACCGTGGGCGACCTCTTCATGTATGTGATGTTTACGGGAATGATGGCGATGCCGTTGATTCAATTCGCGGCGATCGGCACACAGATTACCGAAGCCTTCGCCGGACTCGATCGCATTCATGAAGTGATGAACATGAAGACTGAAGACGACGAGGATTTCGGACGCGCGCCTTTGCCGGAAGTGCTGGGTGAAGTGAAATTCGAAAACGTGTCGTTTGAGTACAACGCCGGAGTGCCTGTGCTCAAAAATATTTCTTTCACGGCGCCGGCGGGTTCGACCACTGCGCTGGTTGGTTCGAGCGGTTCCGGCAAGAGCACACTCATCAGTCTCGCGATGAATTTCAATCAACCGCTGTCGGGCAAGATCAGAATCGACGGCAAGGATCTGCAGGCTATTCGCCTGCGCGATTTTCGTTCTTACCTCGGCGTAGTGATGCAGGATAATTTTCTATTCGACGGGACGATTGCCGAAAACATCTCGTTTTCCAATCCGAACGCGACAATCGATGAGATCAAGACAGTGAGTCGCATTGCTCATTGTGAAGAGTTCATCGAAGGGTTTGAGAAGAAATACGACACCGTTGTCGGTGAGCGCGGAGTGAAACTATCGGGTGGTCAACGCCAGCGCATCGCGATCGCGCGGGCGATTTTGGCCGATCCGAGATTGCTGATTCTCGATGAAGCCACGTCGAGTCTCGACAGTGAAAGTGAAGCGCTGATTCAGGATGGGCTACGTTCATTGAGACGAGGTCGAACGACTTTCGTGATTGCGCACCGGCTCTCCACAATCCGCAGCGCCGATCAGATTCTGGTCATCGAAGGCGGCGAGATCGTCGAGCGTGGCACGCATGAAGATCTGCTGGCCGCCGATGGACGGTATAGGCAGCTTTACGATAAGCAGTACAAACTCGAATTAAATCAATTCGTAAATCCCGGCGAAGACTTCACCCCCGATCCGCAACGCGCAATTGCACGACCGCCGCGGCTGTCGAATTTGTAAATCTTTAGCCACAGATGACACGGATTATTTCCAGATCGCTATCCGTATCCAATCCGCGTCATCTGTGGCTCAAGTAGGTTTGATACAAGCTAACTGCCATTAAGTAGCCAATGATCAAAAGCGAGATCGTGAGCAGCACCGTATTGCGCACAGGGTGCTGAATGAGAATTACGAGATTCACGACGCCGAGCACCAACACTAAAGAAAAAGTCAGCTTTTTTAGTCTGATCGTTCGGGTCGGATAAATGAAGTCAATGGGCACGAAGTGAAGGCAACACACCATTCCGATTACGATGACGTTCCAAAGCGGGCTTAGGCCCAGGATGAAGATATAGAACACAACGAAGTTCCACATCGCCGGGAATCCTCTGAACCGGAAATCATCCGTAATCGCTTGGAGGTTTGTGTAATGGAAAAGAGACACGAGCAGGATCGCCGCGCAGCAAACGAGACGAACTGACGCAGGCAGCAGGCCGGCTTCATACAGCAATAGCGTGGGTACGATTACGTCGTTGGTAAAGTCGATAACATAATCCAGCATCCTCCCGTCGACATCAGGTAACACCTGTTTCACCTGAATAATTCTGGCCAGAGTTCCGTCGACAGTGTCGATCAGCACAGCGACGAAGAGCCACAAGAGTGCCGCTCGGTAATCGCCATTGACGACTGACACCAGCGCAAGTAATCCCACAATCACGCCGCTGGCAGTGAAAATATGCACTCCCCAGGCGAGCAGTTTTCGACCAGTGCTGTCGGACACGGCAAACTCCAATCTAAAAAATTGAATGAGGCTCAGATCCAAATCTCGCAAGATTCTCCTGAACATCGGTTAGCCACAGATAGACACGGATTTGAGACGGATAAAATCCGTAATTAATCCGCGTCAATCCGTGGCTAAGGCATGTTGATTGCACCTCGCAAACGTCAGGGTAACGTGCGTCGCGCCAACATTCAAAATTTTGGAAGCCCCAGCCAGATGAAGAAACTGTCCTTCAACATACTCGTACTCACCACGCTCATCACGTATACAACCAACGCACAAACGAAATTGAAGCCCTGGCAGGAATGGTCCCGAAAGGATGCGGAAACAATACTCAACGATTCATCGTGGGGGAAGACGCAGATAGAGACCGACACTTCAGAGCTGATGTTTCGTCCACAAGCTGCGCCCGATGCGAGAACCGGCGCGAGTAACGCCGACCCGCGGCGTGATGAGCGTGGTGGCGCGACGAATCAGGCAACAGACGTGAAATATCGAATTCGCTTTCTCTCAGCCAGGCCGATCCGGCAAGCATTCGCACGGTTGATCGCTATGGACCAACCGGTTGAGGATCCAAAAGTCAAAAAGTATATGGATGATTTTGTGGAGCGTAAGTTTGATAAGTGGATCGCCGTCACCGTCGGTTTTGAGTCACGCGATCAAAGATTCTCGGCGAAAGCGATACAAGCATTCGCCGCTGCGACGACGGGATCTTTGAAGAACAACACGTATCTCGAGCGCAAAGATGGCAAGCGTCTCTACTTACACATCTACCAGGCGCCCAGTGCGGACGGCCTGGGCGCAAAATTCATCTTCGAGCGAATCGTGGACGAACGACCTTTTCTTAACCGCGAGAGCGGCGAAGTTAGATTCGTATCTGAAATAGCTACCGTGAACCTAAACATCCGTTTCAAAGTCGCGGAAATGATATACGACGGCAAGCTTGAATACTGAATTTACTTGCTGTCTTCCCGCCGCAGTCGCTGGGCGACCGCATGAGTTCGACCGATGACCAATTTCCGCAAGGGCACGCGCTCGGTATGAACAGTTTCCACTTCAGAATGTCCCGCCGTATAGACAGAGACGACGTCCAGTTCCGAAAAAGCATAAATGATCGCAAAGCCTTCCAGGAATTGGCCCGGTGGGACCTGCGTGTGCCTGTAAATATTGTCGCAGTCGATTGTCATCGCTTCTTCAGGCGCGAGTACGCCGCCAAAGAACTCGGAAATCTTGCCGGGTTTCTCCTCGGGAAGTGCAATCGCAAAACGCTTTATGTACGCCGCCTTTCTGAGCGGTGATGCGTTATGCACGTTGATCATGGTGAAGTATTGACCTGGAGATGCGATTTTCTCGGCCTTACCACAAACGAATTTCGCGGCGTAAGTCGAAAGGGTGAGCTGGGTTTGTGCTTGAGCCGCCGTCGCTGTGAATGTGAGTAACATGAACGAGGCGAGAGTTGCGCTGATGAGGGTAGATCTTTTCATTACGAGTCTCCTTTGCGAGAGATCGGCGTTGAGTATTCCTGTCTACTATGAAGAAAGTGAGGCGGAACGTGTCTGAGAAAAATCAAGGCCGGCCGCGTCGCAGGCGCCACAACTCCTGCGCCGCGAGCAGGGCGGAGAAGAGCGTGATTGCGCCGAATATGATAAGTGTCCAGACAAAAAAGAAGGCTCCGCTTGAGTTGGCGACCCTGCCGCCGGCCATTCCCGCTCCTGTCATATGGATAATAGGGACTCCCGATGTGAGTAGCGACAAGATAAGGATAAGGATGTACCCGGACCGCCGTTCGGCGAACACCAACGTTGTTACCCACAGCCAGAAGACGAAGACGAAAATGGGAATGAGGTTCGAAAACTTCCCGGGGGCAAACCCGCGGACGACGTCGTCCGCGTGGTGAAACGACAGGAAGAGCAGCGAGAGCAGGGATGAGATGGTTAACAAAATGCTTTTTTTCATTTTGAAGATCTCCTGGGTGACAGCCTATTGTCTTTGAACGCGCAAGTCTCCACACGCTGTAACTAGATTGTAAAAAGTTGTATCTGTGGATCTACTCGATGAAGCGGTAGCCGATTCGATGGACCGTGATGATGTGCTTTGGCGCGGACGGGTCTTGTTCGATTTTTTGCCGCAGCCTCGCGATATGGTTATCAACTGTGCGCGTGACCGGCGTGCTGTCGTAACCCCAAACTTCGTCGAGCAGTTGATCGCGTGTGACGATTTCACCACGATGCCGGATCAGGTAACGCAGAATCTCAAATTCGCGAGCTGAAAGATCCAATGCCTGTCCGCGTTTGCGCGCCGCGTATTTTTTGAAATTCAACTCCACATCGCCAAATTTAAAACTTTCCAGTTCGACTACTTGTTTGGCAGCCCTACGCAAGTGGGCCCTTATGCGCGCGAGTAGTTCCTTAATGCTGAATGGTTTCGTCACGTAATCATCTGCGCCGACTTCCAGTCCGACCACCTTGTCGATTTCCTGACTCCGGGCAGTCAACATCAGAATCGGAGTTTCGATACCGCGCGTGCGCAAGGTGCGGCACACGTCAATTCCGCTTATCAAAGGCAGCATCACGTCGAGCAGAATGAGGTCAACTTTCTCAGTCGAGGCTTTCTGTAAACCTTCCTTCCCATCGCGCGCCACTGAGACTTCGTAGCCCTCATACTCACAGCTATCCTTTAGCCCGAGAATCATGTTTGGCTCGTCTTCGATGATCAATATTTTGGTCAAGGCGTGTTCTCCTATGACAGCGGCAGAAGAATCGTGAACCGGGTTCCCTTGCCGACGTCGCTTTCGAGCGAGATGGTTCCGTGATGAGCCTCAATAATGTGCTTCACCAGAGACAAGCCGAGGCCGCTGCCCTTTACATCGTGGACCAGGCCGTTGCCCACACGATAAAACTTCTCGAAAACCTTCGCCTGTTCTGCACGCGGAATTCCGATGCCGCGATCTGCGATTTCAATAGAGAGATCAGACCCTCGCTTTTCCGCTGCGATCGAAAGCTGCTTCACATCGCGTGAATACTTGATGGCGTTATCAAGCAGATTTGAGATCGCCTGCGTCATTGCATCGCGGTCGATCAGGACCGGGGGCAAATCAGGTTGCATCTTTGTTTGAATATCAAAGCCGGAATTCGTGATTTGATAACGATAGCTGGACAGCACATTCTCAATTACTTCCGCCATATCATTGCGGGCGAAGTTATAAGTCTTTCGTCCAGCCTCGATTTTTGAGAAGTCGAGAATGTTATCGATCATCTTGTTCAAACGCAGGCTTTCGTGGCGAATGATGCGGTAGTACTCAGTCTTCTTCTCATCATTTTTAACGCGTCCGAGTTCGAGGATTTCAGAAAAAAGGCTGAGTAACGACAGAGGTGTCTTTAGTTCATGCGACACATTTGCGACGAAATTTGATTTTGCCTGTGCGAGACGCGCTTCGCGATCGGTGGCGCGGACGGTAAGGGCAATGCCACCGAGCAGGAACAATAATACGAGAACAGTCGCGCCGGCACTGTGCATGAAGCTGTCGCGAGCGAGCGCATCGATATTTGTGTCCTTCAAGCCGACCGCCGCCTTCCAGTTCGAGAAAGGACGATCGAGATTGGTTTCGAGAAGGTTTCCATTTTGAGGAGGCCCGTTTGAATAAAGGACGCGCTGATTCTCATCAGTGACCGTGACGGCCATCGTTGGCGAGTGTGAGGCCACGAGTGGCCGTATAACGCCGGCGATTAAGTCATCGCCGACGAAACCTTCCTTTAGCAGAAGACCCGCAAAACCACTTTGCTCGCCCAGCGGATAAAACAGGTATGTTCCCTGGCGCATGTCGCTGATTGGCGAGGAATCATGCAGGAATAAATACTTCCGGTTACCGTCGAGAAAACTTTGGGCCATCCGCGATCTCTCGAATAGAGACAGAATGTGTGACTGCTTAGGAGTGAATGATGCCTGAGCGGTTTTCTCAAACTTGTCGGAATAGAAATAGGCATAACCGTTGGTGAAAGCAAAGATTGCGTCGACCTCAGGATGCGTCCGCTTTACCTCTGCAAAATGCTTTTCGATCTTTTCCGTGTCGTCATGTAACGGAAGGCTTGCGAGGGTTTGGGCGGCGATCGCCTCCAACCGTTGTCTCATTCGGTCTTGTACAATGGTTATTCCCTGTCGCAGGTTGTCCTTGAATGCGCCTTTGGTCTTGTTTTGGAGTTCCGTGAGCGATCGATACTGCAGGTAAGTCAACACGAGGAGGGGAAGTAACACGCCTATTGAGGCGAGAATCGTCAACTTTTTTCGCAGCGATAACTTGTTGAATACATCTTGCAACATACCTTGCGAGATTCTACCGAAAAGCCGTCACTCGTTCGCACCCCAGTTGTAAAAAGTTGTAACGCCATCCACAGATTACACAGATTTCATATTCAATCTATGTAATCTGTGGATACAAAGCTTTGCTATAATCTCCGCCAGACCTCAGCCGTGGCTACAAAGTTTTAGGTAGCAGCACGCACAACGAATCTGGGTAGTGTTTGGAGGCACGACGATGTCTGAACTCGTCGTCGGTAAAGCCGACTCTCGCAGTCAAACTCTCACAAGGCACTATGCGCCCGCTCTTCGTCGTGTGTGTGCCGCACTGGTTGTCGCCAGCGCCTACTATATCGGTGCGCAGATCGGTTTTGGGTTGACGTTTAAGCCTCACCCCGTTTCCACACTGTGGCCACCCAACGCGATCCTCTTTGCGGCGTTGTTGCTGTCGCCGGTCCGCTCGTGGTGGTTTCTATTACTCGCAGCCTTTCCGGCTCACATCCTGGTGCAATTGAATGCACACATTCCGGTCAGCATGATCTTGTCATGGTTTGTGAGCAATTGCAGTGAAGCCCTGATTGGCGCCACTGCATTGCGATACCTCATCAAATCGGAACTGAGATTTGATATTACGTACCACGTTGGTATGTTTATCCTTGTTGCCTTCCTCGCGCCATTCCTGACTTCATTTCTCGACGTTGGGTTGGTAACGCTTAACGGGTTTGGGAATAACCCCTTTTGGACTGTATTCCGAATGCGTTTCTTCTCGAATGTGCTGGCGTCTTTGACGTTGGTTCCGATGATTGTGACGTGGTGGC
>Ga0111538_10005103_pt1 | contig 18010 bp, 14 predicted proteins | sample SoiMethybrSBSTD1_FD_79669 | JGI IMG/M metagenome (GOLD analysis project Ga0111538, IMG submission 79669) | Bulk soil microbial communities from a Populus tree surrounding site in Tennessee, USA - Soil MetaG P. TD hybrid SBSTD1 (version 2)... | ecosystem: Environmental > Terrestrial > Soil >...
CCAGGGCGAGCCGCCCATGCGGCCCTGTCCGCTCTCCGCCCACGCCAGGCCGTAGTTCGTGCCATCGTGCGCGAGTTGTCCGTATCCGGCGATCAGGTCCCCCATGCCAGCGCGCATGACTGCCGCCTTGAACCGAGGCGACTGCACGAGCAGCGACAGGACGCTGTAGCCTCCGTAACTGTGGCCGGTAATTCCGATGCGCTGTGGATCCGCAACGCCGGTTGCGATGGCGCGATCGATCCCAGGCATGACCGACTTCATGAGATCGACCATCGGCGTGGCGACGTTGAGCGTGGAATCTGCCAGGAGCAGCGCATAGCCGCGCGTCGTGTACAGATGCAGGTTCTCGACCGGCGCGCTCGCGTAGCCGAAGAGATTGAGCTGATCCGAGATCGAGCTGCCGCCGTAGACCTTGACGATCAGCGGATAGGACCTGCCGGCTTCGTAGTCAGCCGGGTAGAGCAACGCGCCTCGCTGCAGCTGGCCGTCCACGCTGCGCCACTCGAGAACCTCCGACTTGCCGAGCGCACGGTGCGAGAGCGCGGGCGCAACGTTAGTGAGTCGGCGCGGCGCCCCGGCGCCATCCAGGATGTAAACGTCGGGCGGATCGACGGGTCCTTCGGCGACGTATACGACATGCTTGCCGTCCGCGGAGACGGTCGGATCTGCCCCGTAGCCGCCATAACGCTTTGTCTCCTCCACCAGCTGCGATGACGCGCCGGTGCTCAGATCCACGCTCACCAGGCCGTGCTGCTTCGTGCGCTGATTCATGCTGAGCAGCACCGCGCGATCGGGACGCTCGGGCGTGAACAGCAACTGCCGGGGCGCGATCAGCGAGAGAGAACGATCTGCGGATTTGGCGAACGCCTCGGCTTGCGAGCCATCGCTGGCCGCACGCCACAGTGCGTCATCGCGAATGAAGTAAACGTGGCGCCCGTCGGGAGCCCAAACCGCCGGGGTGGCTTCGATCGTTCGATGCAGATCGGCGATGGGCGGGTTGCGCGCTATGCGCCGGGCGGCTCCGCCGCGCACGGATGCCACGTAGATCTCGTCCGACACACCCGGGCCACCGCTGCGCCACGTCACCTTGTCACTGGACGCTGACCACGCGAACGGAATGCCGAGCAGCGTCAGCGGCACGCGGTTCGCGAGGACGCGCGTCTTGCCGGTCGCGAGCTCCTGCACGACGACGTCGAAGAGATATTGGCCGCTGCCCGCCTTTGCTTCCGATTGCAGCACGCTGTAGACGATTCGCTGCCGGTCCGGCGCGACGAAGTAATGACCTATGCGTTGATTCCTCGTGAGCCGCCTGAGCGTGCCGGTTCTGACATCGATCAACGCGAGATCGCGCAGCCACATGTCGCTGTTGATCTGATTCGCGACCGGCGCGGAGTTGGGGCGCGCCGGGTCGTACTCGAAGACCTGCGGGCCGCCCTTCGCGATCGCTGCGGCCGTCGTCGGCGATTTTGGATTGATGCGGTTGACGTACCCGGTACGACCCAGCTCCTCCGGAAAGAGCGACACCAGTACGCAGTGATCGTCCCCCGCCCATTGCATGGGCGTGTATCCCTCGCGAACGTCGGCGTCGCCGACCTGGCGCAATGTTCCCGTGCGCTGCTCCCACAGCCACAGCCGCGCCGGTCCGAGCGACGCCGCGCCGCTGCGATCCGCCATGAATGCGAGCTGCTCGCCATCGGGCGACCAGCTTGCATCCCAATTGTGTCCCTTCGCATCGGTGATGTTGCGATGTGCGCCCGTGGCGAGATCGGCAATCCAGATGTCGGTGCCCAGCGCGTACCAGGCAACGCCGGACTCGATCACCTCGCGCGGATCTTCAGCTCGCTGCACGCGAGCGCTGTCGACGACGGCATAGGCCAGAAATCGGTTGTCCGGCGAAAGGGAGGGCGGCGAGTAGGACGCGAGCACCGGCGCCCGCAGCACGTCCTCGATCGGCAACGGCGCCGCGCGCGCGATGGGGTTACCGAATGCAACAAGCAGCAGCCCGCAGGCGGCAGCGCGCGCTGCCGCGAAAGATCGCGCGAAGAGCATGTTCAGAATCTCGCTTTGAGATTGAGATAGAAGAAGCGGCCGCGCATGTCGGCGCGCTGGTAGTCGTAGCCGGCGAACGATCGCGAAAATTCGCCCTGCTGGTCCGTGAGATTGGTGATGCCGAGCGTCGCCTCCAGCCCCTCGAACAGCCAGAGCCCGCTGCGCGTGCCGAAATTGCGCTGCAGTTGCAGGTCCAGAAGCGTCTGCGCGGGCAACTCGTGGATGCCGTCGTAATCCGTGTACGAACCGCTGTAACGGGTGTTGAGCGTCGCCGACCACAGACCACGCCAGTTCCAGGTCAGTCCGGCAGTGCCGCGGAAGCGCAGCGGGTAGCCGGCATCGCTCGCCTGGTTGACGCCGTTCTGCGGCGGCGTTCCCGGCGATACGCGCACCTCGAACTCATCGATGTAAGTGAAGTAGAGCGAGGCGACGAACTCACCCCAGGCGCCCGGCGGAAATGCGTACTGGAACTCCCCGTCCAGGCCCTCGGTCGTGATGCCGCCGAAATTGATGTTGCTGGTGTCGACCGAGATGATCGGGCCGGCGAAGCCCGGCGGATCCGTCGGCGCCGGCGAACTGCGCACGACGCGCCCCGGGAAGAGAGCTTCATTCGCGAGCAGCTGATCGACGCTGAACGCCGTGATGAAATCATCCTGGCGTACCCGAAACGCGTTCATCGAGACCGACAATCCCGAGGCGAAACCCGGCTCCCAGATGAAACCGAAGCTGGTCGAGTTGCCCTGTTCCGGATCCAGGTCGGGATTGCCGCCGAGGATCATGATGAAGTCGCTCGGCTCGCCGGCGCGGCGCGGATCGAAAGCGGTGCCCGGCAGCGTGAGGCGCGGGAAAAACAGCTGGAACGGAGTCGGCGCCTTGTACGCCTCGCCGTAGCTCGCGCGCAGCAACAGATTGCGCCACGGTCGCCATGTCAGACCGAATTGCGGTTCGGTGCTGGAATCGAAATCGTCGTAATCGTCGTGCCGGACCGCGCCGGTCAGCTCCAGGGAGCTCACGCCGGCGATGCCCTGCTCGGGGCCGACGAGCGGTAGCGCAAGCTCCGCAAAGGCGGACTTGCTGCGACGCTGGTCGCGCAGATCGCCCGCCAGCGGGGATAGAAAGTCGACTTTCTCGCGACGCAGGTTCACACCCAGCACCGCGTTCAGCGGGCCGCCCGGCAGGCTCCACAGCGGCGCCCGTACCACGGCTTCGGCCATCGATGCCCGCGAGTTGAGATCGTCGACCGTGGCTGTTGCATCGAGCAGCGCCGCCAGAGTCTGTCGATTGTTGTTGCCGGTGGTCGAAAACACGTTCAAGGCGACGTTGGGATCGGAGGAGTCGAGAAATTGCTGGATCACGGGCACGTTCAGGAACGAGTTCAACGTCGCACCATTCACCACGTCGGTCTCGTCGCGGTCACCGAGCCAGTACACTTCCCAGTCGGCACGCCCCCACTCCCCGGAGGCGCCGACGACGAAGCGCGAAAAATCCGTCGTCGCGTCGTTGGTGCGCGGACCGAGCTCCACGAACCGGTAGTCGACGCCGACCGCGACGCCAAACGGATTGAACGGGTTGTTCGCAGGGACGGTGAAGAACCCGAACTGACCGAACGGCAACGGCTCCGGCGGAAATTCCACGACCTGACGGCGATGCGTATAGAGCGCTTCGGCGAACACGCTGGTCTGTGGTGTGATCCGGTAGCGGCCGCTCGCGAACACACTCTTACGATCCGCGCTGCCTTGTAGTGTCTGATAGGGAGCAGTCTCGAATTTGTTGAGCACGCCGTCGGTCGCGGCGAAATCGGCAGGCGTCAGGCCGACACCGTCGGTACCGGCAGGGACACCCGCGAAAGAGCTCGTGAGGCCGGGCAGCGGACCTCCGTCCAGCGAGTAGACGTTCGCGGGATAAGAGAATGTGGAACGCAGGTCGTCGCCGCCGAATCGGGTGAAGTCGCTCGTATGCGTCAGCTCGCGGTCGGATGCATGGAGCAGGTCACGGTCGTAGTAGTCGAGCACGAGCAGGCCGGACAGCGTGTCGCCGTTGCCGCCGATCGTGAACGAGGCCTGTCGTTCGTCGGCGTCGCTCTTGCTGCTGGTGCCGTAGCGCACGCCGGCTCCCGCCCCATCGAAGTCCTGCTTCAGAATGATGTTGACGGCCCCGCCGACTGCATCGGCGCCGTAAATCGCCGACGCGCTGTCCGTGAGCACTTCGATGCGCTCGACAGCCTCGAGCGGCACATTGCTCAGGTCGAAAATGTTGAACGATACCTGCGCCGCCGACGCACCGATGCGGCGTCCGTTGAGCAGGACGAGCGTGGCGCCCAGTGGCAGCCCGCGCAGCTGAACGGTCGATGCGCCGAGGAACGTTGCGTTGCCCGATTCGTCGCGCGAGTTTGCATTCTGCGTCACCGAGCTCAGTACTTCCCGGACCGTCGCCGCGCCGGAGCGATCGATCTCCTGTCGCGTGATGACGTGCACCGGCGAGGGACCGGCGGCCTCGATCCGCTTCAGGCGCGAGCCAGTCACGACGACCATCTCGAGCTCGTCTCTGATCATGCTCGGTGCGTCGGGCACCTCCGCGCCAGCCGCAGACGCCGGGGCAGCTGCCTGCGCGACCCGCTGCCCGATGGCTGTGCTGTCTTCGCTCTCGATGTTCCTGGAGCGAGTGTCTGCGCGTGGCGGCTTCGTCGATTCGTTCTGCAGGCGGAATCCCTTGCGAACGGCGATGGCATCGCCGTTCGCGACGTAGACGAGGCCAGTGTTCCTGAGCAACGCTCGCAGTGCCTGCTCGACGCTCTGCCGCGCTTGCAACGCAGGGGCCGACAGACCGCTGACGGTGCTTTCCTCGAACAGAATCTGCAGGCCCGCCTGGTGCGCCAGATCCTTGAGCGAAGCTCCGAGCGACTGGGCCGGGATGTCGAAGTTCGTCTGGGTGCTGAGGCGATCGCTGATTGCATCGGCGCCTTGGGCGGACATGCAAAGGAAGGTGAGCAGCACGCAAGCACGCCGAATCGCGATCATCGTGTCCCCCTGTGGCTATTATGGTGCGAACCTGGCATGTGAAACGATTCAGGGGGGTCAACCCGACACTGCCGCGAAGGTTGTCGGGTTTCCGGCGCTCGGTCGTTATACTCGAAGGACCGGGTGAATTTCGCATGGGCACGACGTCGCAATCCGACGATAACGAGCAATGGCGCGAGGCGACTGAAGCACCGGGCGCCCGCACGCCCCTGACGCCTGCGGAAAGCGAGTTCGCGCGCGAGTTGTTCGAGCTGCATCGGCTGGCCTTGTACCGCTACCTGGTCGGGCTGCTGCCGTCTAAGGACGACGCCCGCGAGGTGCTGCAGGAGACCTACCTGCGATTGCTGCGGCAGCGCAGCTTCGATCACATTCGCGCCAATGCGCGCGCCTACCTGTTCCAGATAGCGACCAACCTCGCGCGCGACTTGTTTCGCCAGCGCACGCATCGTGCGGGGCTTGCCCGCGACGCATTGCGAGATCCGGACACGACGGACTGGTCGCGGTGGCCAGACCTGGAGCTCACAGGCGAACAGCTCGCGGAAATCATCGTGGCCGCGCTGGAGCAACTACCGCGTGCGATGCGCGAGGCCCTGCTGCTGTACAGGTTTCGAGACATGACTCATCAGGAAATCGCGGCGCGCATGCACCTGAGCACACGCACTGTCGAGCGTTACATCAAGGATGGGCTCGCGCACATCGCGCGGCGCCTGCAGGAAGTGTCATGAGGACGAAAGGCAGATTGACGGCTGAGCAGGAAAGAGCCTGGGCGCTGCTATCGGCAGTCGAGGACCATCCGCGCGTGCATGAATGGTTGGCAAACTCGTCAGCGCCACGCGCACGACCGCACGTACGCTGGACTGCCGCCGCCGCCATCCTTCTCACGATCGGTGTCGCCTTCACGATTGCATATCTGCAGCTGCGGCCACCGCACTACGAGACGGCAATCGGCGAGCAGCGCGACGTGTTGCTGCCGGACGGTTCGCGCGTGACTCTGAATACGGATACCGCGGTGACAGTGCGTTACGCCGATTCGGTGCGCCGCATCGATCTCGAGCGCGGCGAAGCAGTCTTCTCGGTCAAGCACGATACCAGGCGTCCCTTCGATGTCGCAGCGGGGAAGACATTGACCCGTGCGCTCGGCACTGAATTCAATGTCGACATGCGCGGCGACCGGATCAGCGTGAGCGTGCTCGAAGGGGTCGTGCGCGTTTCAGCAGTCGGCGACGGCGAATCGCGAGAGCCGCCTGGCATCCCTGCCTTGACCAAGGGACGAACGGCCGAGATGCGACGCGGCGATGGACGCATCGCAGAAACCACGGCCGATCTGAGTCGCATTCACGCTTGGCGCGCGCGGCGGCTGGAATTCAGCGATACACCGTTGCCCGATGCGCTTGCTGAATTCAACCGCTACTCGACAGCGCATGTGGTGATCGGCACGCCCGAGCTGCAGTCCGTGCGAGTGAGCGGAGTGTTCAGCATCGGCGATACCGAAGCATTTTTGTTCTCGCTTCGCGAGACGCTGGATGCACAGACGCTGGGGAGTGCGGATGAGATCGTCCTGGTGCGAGCGCAGCAGGACTAATTCAGGCCGCGGTCCGGTCATCGTGTCACGGATTCGATGAAGCTCACGCTCTGATCCAGAACCGGCGTGCGTCCACGCGCCGGCACGGACATTCCCGCCACCGTATCGGCGTGCCGCTTGCCCGGATAGAACTGCGTTTCGACCCGGACGTGATTTGCCTGCAGCACGTCGCGCAGCTTCTCCGCGTGCTTGATGGAGACGACGTCATCGGCGGTGCCGTGCACCAGCAACGTCGGCGGTGACTGCGACGTGACGAATCGCACGGGCTGCCAGTCGGCCGCGGTGTACGGGCTCGCGAAAATCGTGTTCAGCACTTCCGTGTCGGGCTCCAGCGCATAGGGGCCCGAAAGGCCGACCAGGCCCACGATCCACTCCGGGTGGGCTCCGACTTTCTCCAGCAATTGCCGGTCGTACGCGAGGAATGCTGCTTCGTGTCCACCCGCCGAGTGGCCCATCAGTACGATCCGGTGCGGATCGCCGCCGAACTCCTGCGCGTGCTTCTGCACCCACGCGACTGCCAGCGCGCCGTCGTCCACGAACAGAGGAAATTTCACCTGAGGATAGAGCCGATAGTCGGGCACCACCGTAACGATTCCGCGCTCGGCCAATGCCGCGCCAACAAATCGATAGAGTCCGCGGCTGCCAGCGGTCCAGGAGCCGCCGTAGAAGAAAACCACGACCGGTCGATCCTTCGCGTCCTTCGGCGAATAGACGTCGAGCTGCTGGCGCGATTCGGGACCGTAGGCGTGGTGGGTCGAGCGATCGTATTTGCCGGTCAGGGTCGCGGTGTTCGCGATCAGGAACGAAATGCTGGTGCAACCGGCGGCGAAGATGACAGGGGATGCGAGAACGAGCAGAGCGGGCCACTTCATGGACCGCCATGGTACAAGGATTCGGCGTGCGCGAATCTACTCGCCGCGGGCCTGCCTCAGCGCCTTTGCCAACCGAAAGTCCACGGCAGCGCCGAGGCCGAGCTGCGTGGCCTTGTCGCGGACGGACTGCGGATCGCGATGCAACTGCGCCGCCAGACGCATCACGCACTCATCAGCGTGCTGCCAGCTCGTTGCGATCCGATCGTGAATCAGCTCGCTCAGCTGTGTGACCTCAGACTCCTGCCACTCTGCCCCTGCCCGCGCGATCGCCTGCCGCTTCAGTTCCGCGGTCTCGTCATCGCGCAGCGCCTGTGTCAGCAAGTCGATGAGAATCGGCTTGTGCTCGGCCGTAATGTTGCTCGTGACGACGAAGCGGAGGGCTGCGTGAAGCTGCGCCAGCCGACGTGAGTCTCGCATGCTGCCTCCATTTAGCGTGGGCGCGATAGCAGTGTGCGCGCACCGGCAGCGGATAGATATGAGTATTTGCGGGCCACGAGCATCGCAGCGACGATACGCTTCGCATCGCGTCCGACGCCCTGAATCATCCCCGAAGACATGGAGTACTGAAACGGCAGCCCGACGAAGTACAGGCCCGGCTGCTCTGGAACTACGCCGCAGTCGTGACGCGGGCTGTCCGTCGCGTCGAAGATTGGAAAGTCGATCCAGTCGAAGCCCGGCTGAAAGCCGCTGCACCAGATGATGTTTCGTACATCGAGCCTGCGCGCGTCGTCGAGCAATAACTGACCACTGCGTACGCCGATGACACGCGGCACGCGCCGCACACCGGCGGCGACGAGATCGCGGCTCTTCACCCGGATACGGGGCGCACCCTTGGCAAGAATGGCCGGGCGCGCTTTCCGGCCGATCGGCGTCTTCACGGTGAGAACATGCCGGAAGACGAACCCGAGCAGCAACGGCCCCAGCAGGTTTCGGCCCCAGAAGCGCTCCGGCCGGAAAGGTATTTCGCCGCTGTCGCCCCCTGCAAGCCAGATCTCGCGTCCGGTGCGGGCGAGCTCCAGCGCGATGTCGGCGCCCGAATTGCCGTCGCCGACGAGCAGCACGCTGCCAGGCTGCAGCTGACTTGGGTTGCGATAGTCCATCGAATGCAGCTGGACGATGTCGCTCGCGAGCGATGCGGCAAACGCAGGGATCTTCGGGTGTTGATACTTCGCCATCGCGACGATTACCTGGGCGGCCTCCAGCTCTACACCGTCGGCCGCCACGATGTAGCGCATGCCGCGTTTGAAGAGGCGTTGCACACGCACGCCGGTGCGCACTGGCAACTGGAAGTGGCGCGCGTACGCTTCGAGGTAATCCGCCATTTCATCCTTGGTGGGAAAGTAGTTGCGCGGCGCGGGGAACGGCATGCCGTCGAGGCCGTTGAACTTCGCGGGCGTGAAGAGCCGCAGCGAATCCCAGCGCTTCCGCCAGGAATCACCGATGCGCGCATTGGCTTCCAGAATGACGAAGCGCACGCCGGTGTGCGCAAGGTGATAGCCGACGGACAATCCTGCCTGACCGCCGCCGATCACGATGACGTCGAAAGCAGGTTGAGGCAGGCGGCGCGCGAGCTGCATCGACGCGGTGCCCTCCTCGATGAAGTGCGTAGCTTCGTTGAGGCTCATGATCGCTCCGGGCAAGTGGCTTCGAGGGGAGCAGCCTACGCAGCGGCCACAGGCGCGACTTCGGGTAAATCACCCATGTCCGGGCAGAGTCGAATGGGTACCGCCTATACGAGCCTGCGCTCGTAGGCGAACGCCGTGGCGGCGGCGCGCGAATTCACGTCCGTTTTCGCGAAGATGTTGCTGACGTGCCGGTCGACAGTCTTTTCGCTCAGTGCCAACTCGCGTGCGATGGACTTGTTGGTCCTGCCGCTCGCGATGAGACGCAACACCTGGAGTTCCCGCGCGGTCAGCCCGCAGATTGTCCGGGGTTCGCCCTTCCCGAGATCCTCCAGACTGGCCACCAGTGATTCGACCGTGGCGAGATCCGGCCGGGCGCCGAGCCGCTCGAAAACTTCGAATGCACACTCCAGCTCGAGCCGCGCTCCGTCGACGTCCGCGAGCGCGGCGCAGGCACGCGCCAGCAGAACGCGCAGACGCGCAGCGAGGTAAGGCGCGCCGAGCTGTTGCCAGAATTCGAACGCACGGCGCACAGGGTCCAGCACCGCTTGCGCGTTGCCCGCGGCCAGGTTCACCGATCCGACCGCGTGCGCGGCGATTGCGTGCAGTACGTCGGTGTTGATGATCGCGGCAGCCTCATTGAGCTCGCGGCTGGCGGCGCGTGCCTCATCGATAGCGCCCGTCGCCAGCATGATCTCGATGTGTGCGGGCAGAAATCGCGTGCGCGCCAACTGCTCTCGTGTCGCAGCAATCATGCGACGGCTGGCACTTGCGGCCGCATCCACGTCGCCTTGCGCGAGACGCAGTAGCGCGAGTCCCGGCTGTGGTTCGAATCCGCAGCGACTGGCCTCTCGGTATGCACTCGCCGCCAGGTCGAACTCGCCGCGCACGCGCTGAATTTCCGCCTGCAGATAGTGCGCTCGGCCCGCGGCATCGCGTTCGATATTCGCACACAGCGTTGTACTGCGCGACGCGCCTCGTCGACAGCTTCGGCCCATGAGCCGGCGAGCTCCATGACTTCGGCGCGATGCACGAGACAGTGCCCCGTGAACATGCCGAGCTGCGGGTGCGCCGCACACCACGTCGAAAGGGCGACGGTCCACTCGCGCACGCGATCGAGCGCGAAGACGCGATGACAGCTCACGATGGAGCTGCAATAGACGATGCCTGTCACGACCGGCGAAAGCTCGCCGCTCGTCACCGCCACCATCGACTCATCCAGCAGGGCGAGACCCTGTTCTACACGCCCCAGGGCGAGCAGCGCGCGGCCTTGCAGGTTGCGGGCGAAGGCTATGAGATCACGCTCGGCAAAGCGCGCGCCGATGACGCCTGCACGTTGCGCACACTCCAACGCCTGTTCCAACTCGCGGGAATTGATGTGCCGCTGAGCGGCCGGCAGCAGGAGGTACCCTTGCTCGACGCAATCCTCCGCATGCAGCTCGATCAGACGCTGCGCGCGGGTCAGCCAGCCGCTCGCGCGAGCCGCTTCGCCACGCGCGAGGAGACGGAAGCCAATCCAGAAGGCAGCGCGTGCGGCGGCGAGATCCCGACCCGATTCGAGATAGCCGTGATACAGCCGCTCATGTGCCGCCAGCATGTGCTCGTCGCGCGCTGTGAGACCTGCAGACCATGCGAGCCGGTGCAAGTCATCCAGGTCCAGCGGTCGTGCGTCATCTTCGAGCGCGAGCAACTCGAACGCGTCGTTCCATTCACCGCGCTCGTAGCACGCACGTCCGCGCAACAGGCGCTCCGAAGGAGGGACTTCGGCGCTCGAGTCGCTGAGGTTTCGGGTGGGCATCGAGACGGGGTAGTAGAGCGCAAAGTGCCGGCCGCCGCTCATTAAGTTCGATCAATCGAGTCCGATCGCATTGGAGCGCCCCTTCGTCGCACGACCACGGCGTTGACCATGAGCGCGACTACCAGAAGGTTGGCGAGGAAAGTGGCGACGTTCAGCGGTGTCACGTGTCGCACCACGTCGTAGATCTCGAAGGGCATGTATATTCCCGCGCCGATGGCTGCGAGCCATGCGGCCCACGACCGGCCACGCCACAAGGCCAAAGCCAATACCAGGCGCAGCGTGGCGTAAAGCGCTGCGCCCATCGCAATCAGCAGCAGACGCGAGTCATTTATGTGCGACAGCGCGTCGAGAAAGATGCCCTCGTAATGCTTCGCCGGATTCAGATGCAGATGGCGCGCGAGGCGTTCGCCGACGTTGGCTACGTCCCGATGCAAGAGCGATAGCAACCCCGCTCCGGCCGCGAGCGCCAGGAGGCCCTTGAACGCTTCGAACACAGCGACCAGGCGCACGCCCCGGGCGCGCTGAGCATCAGCGTACGGCTCTTTCACGAAACAGAGGCTGCGCTACTCCCTTGAGCAGCACAACCCGAGGCTGCGGCTACAGCTTGCGCACATACGCCCGCAGTGCAGCCGATCGGGATTTATCGTCGTACGTTGCCGGACGCAACGGATCGCCAGGTCCCTTCCTTCGAAAGACCGACGCATTCCACGCGCCGGAGCTATATTGAGCTCCGGCTCTCTAGGGGACGCACATGAGCAAGGGCATGGATAAGGCGGCATGGAGCACTATCGTCGCGCGGTATCAGCATTGCTCGACCAAGCGTGCGCTGTGGCAACTGGCAACCACGCTGATTCCCTACTTCCTGCTGTGGTACGTGATCTACCACGCCAAGGAAGTCTCGCTCTGGCTCACGATCCCGCTGGCAGTTCTGGCCGGCGCCTTCCTGATGCGCCTGTTCGTCATCTTTCACGACTGTGGCCATGGCTCGTATTTCAGCTCGCGCCGCGCCAATGACATCATCGGGTTCATCACGGGTGCGCTGACGTTCACCCCGTACGAGCATTGGCGTTGGCAGCACGCGATCCATCACGGCACCGCGGGGCATCTGGACAAACGCGGCACCGGTGACATCTGGACGATGACCGTGCAGGAGTACCTCGAAGCGTCGCGGTGGCGTCGCTTCGCGTATGGGCTGTCGCGCAATCCGCTCGTGCTGTTCGTGCTGGCCCCGCTCTATCTGGTCCTGATCAATCACCGCTGCACTTCACCCGGAGCAGGTCCGCGACAGCGCCGCTCCGTCTGGTGGACGAACCTGGTGTTCGTGGGCGCCGTGGTCTCGATGAGCTGGATCTTCGGCTTCGGGCCGTACCTGCTGATTCAGTCGACGGTCCTGCTGGTGGCGGGCGCCGCCGGTGTCTGGCTCTTCTACGTGCAGCACCAATTCGAAGACGCCTACTGGGAGCGCGGCGACGGCTGGGACTACACGGCAGCGGCGCTACGCGGCAGCTCCTTCTACAAATTGCCACGCGTGCTGCAATGGTTCTCGGCCAACATCGGCTTCCACCACATCCACCACCTGAGTCCGCGCATTCCCAATTACAACCTGCAGAAGTGTCACGACAGCGAGCTGCTGTTCCAGCAGGTCAAGCCCATCACGCTGTGGGCCAGCTTGAGTTGCCTGACGTTCCACTTCTGGGACGAGCAGAGCAGGAAGCTGGTCGGCTACGCCCACGTACGACGGATCAGGCGAGAGCGGCAGCGGAGAGCCGACACGTAAGCGATTCGTAAGCGCTCTACGCACGATGATTACTCCTCGAAGCGACCTGTTGCGTCACGATCGCGCTCGTAGCGTCTCTCCAGTGGAAACGGCGGCAACCAGGACTCGCGCCGAACGGTCCAGAGCTCGTAGGTTGGCTTCAGCTGATCGGGAGCATCCAGGGATCCCAGGTTGACATTGATTTCGTCTGCGGTGCGCGAGAAAACAGGTGAGCCGCAGCGGGGACAGAAACAGCGCCCGGCGTAGTCGCGTGTTTCGCCATCGATCGTCACCGCATCGTGAGGGAACACTGCGGAAGCGTGCAACAGGGCGCCATGATGCTTACGGCAGTCGAGACAATGACAGATGCCGACCCGGTATGGGCGTCCTGACGCCACGATTCGGACGTCGCCGCACAGGCAGCCACCGGTGAATCGTTCCATGGTATGTCTCCTGCCCTGGTGGGCGCTGTCGTTGCCGGCATGTCGGCCGTATCATCCGGGCTGCATGCGTACAGAATACTTCAACGAGCGACGCATGCCGCCGATTCGCGGCGAGCTGCGCAGCTCAGTCATCATCGATCCTGAGGATGGCCGGATTCCGGGTACTCCGGCGTTCAAGCAATGGCAACTGCAGGTGGATTGGGAGAAACGCGCCACTCATCGCTGCTAGTCATGCCCAAGAACATCGCACTATTCATCGATGGGACGTGGAACCGGCGGCCCGGACTATTCAAGCACGCCACTAACGTCTACAAGTTGCACGAGGTCACATCTGACGGGCCTCACCAAAGGAAGCACTACATCGCGGGTGTGGGCACCGACTGGGTCGGCACGTCGCCGAAACTGTCGGGTGGCATGACCGGACTCGGGACAGCAGAGCGCATCCGCGAGGCCTACGCATTTCTCTCTGGCCTATATGAGCCCGGCGATCGCGTCTACATCTTCGGCTTCAGTCGCGGCGCGTTCGCGGCCCGGTCGCTCGCCGGGTTCGTCAATGCAGTCGGGCTCCTCTTGCGCAAGCACGCGACGTACGAGAACGTTGCGCGAGCATACCAGCTGTATGAGAAGCCAACCGAGCAAGCCCACGACGAACTGCGCGGGTGGTTGCACGACCTCGTCGGGGCGCCAGGTCCGGATGAGGAGACCGCGCTGCGCATTCACCTGGTCGGCGTCTGGGATACCGTGAGCGCTCTCGGCCTTCCGGGTCGGCTCGCCCAATTCACGGCTGAGTACACCGAGTACCATCAGCACGAACTGCCGCCCAACATTGCGCATGGACGGCACGCTCTCGCACTGCATGAGTTGCGGGCGACATTCGAGCCGGCATTGTGGACGCGTCGCTCGGACAAGAAGCAGACGATCAAGCAGGTCTGGTTTGCGGGTGCGCATGCAGACGTCGGCGGCGGCTATGAAGACACGCACCTTTCCGACATCGCGCTCGATTGGATGGCGCAGGAAGCGCGAGACCTAGACCTCGATCTGTCCGGGCTGGACCCGATGGTGAGCCCCTACACTGCAGCGCCCGTTCACCACGAAATCCGCAAGTGGTTCTATTTCTCCCGTCCCGCCGCACGCGCTGCACTCCGCAATCCTCGCGCACTGGGGCCCGAGATCCTGGAAACGTTCGGTATTCATGCGAGCGCATGCCGGCGCATGTTGGACGCAAGCGCTTGCGCGTACACATCCCGGCGCGAGCACATAAACACCAAGCTCCTCGAAGTCGACGGGTTGTCGCTGAGAATGCATCTCGAGCTCTGTTTCAGGCAGGCGCTGATGAGGCTGCCCGAGTGGTGCCGGAGAGTGCGCATCGATGACGCGCTGCGAGCGATCAAGGTTGTCTGCGGAGAAGGTACTCCGGACGAGACAGAGAAGCGTGAGACCGCACTCGTGCTCTGGATCCTTTGCGGAGACACGGATGTGCTGAGGCGACTCCAGGACTGGCTGCGCGATACGGAGTCGTGCAACCGGGCCATCGCGAATGCCGCGAAATCGCTGCCACCGGCGTGCAGCAAGGCTCTGACCGACGCAGTCGTGGCCTTTCGCGAAGAGCAGCGTCGCTCCGCGTGGGCCAAGGTCGCAGAAGCCGCCATTGCCGGGACAGACAAGCCGGTTCCTACAGGGCCGGGGTTGAGGCTTGACCCGAATAAGCTCGGTAAGAAGTGAGAATTCAGGCGCGCGCCGTTAACCAATGTGCAGCCACGCCGATTTCGTCTGCGTATATCCGAGCAGGCCTTCGAGCCACTTATCGCGCCCCTGGCCCGACTGTTTGTAGCCGCCGAACGGCTGCGTCATGTCCCCGTGGTCGAAGCAGTTGACCCAAATCACTCCCGCTTCGATAGAGCGAATAGCTTTGTGCGCGGCGTTGAGATCGCGCGTCCAGAGTCCCGCAGCGAGCCCATAGATCGAGTCGTTGGCGATGCTCACCGCCTCCTCCACCCCGTCGACCTCGATTGCCGCAGCCACAGGGCCGAAGATTTCCTCGCGCGCGATCGTCATGTTGTTGTTCACATGCGAGAACAACGTCGGATTGACGTAGCAGCCGGGTAGGCCTGGCGTGTCGCCGCCGAATTCGAGACGCGCACCGTCCCGCTTGCCCTGGTCAATGTACCCGAGCACGCGAGTGCGATGCTGCGCCGTGACGAGCGGCCCGAGATTGGTCGCCGGATCGAGCGGATCGCCGGCGCGAAACGCGTCCCTGCCGTGCTCCACGAAGCGCGCGACGAACGCTTCGGCAATCGGCTTGTCGATCAGCAACCGGGATCCGGCGCTGCAGACTTCGCCCATGTTGCCGAAGATGCCGTTGATCGCGTAGCGCACGGCTCGATCCATGTCCGCGAGATCGGCCAGAAAGATCTGCGGGCTCTTGCCGCCGCATTCGAGGCTGACACGCTTCATGTTGGATTGGCCCGCGTAGACGAGCATCAGCTTGCCGACCTCAGTGGAACCGGTGAACGCGATCTTCGCGACATCTCCATGCAGCGCGAGTGCCGCGCCCGCTGCCTCGCCGATGCCGTTCACGACGTTGAATACGCCCGGCGGACCGCCCGCTGCGACGAAGAGCTCGGCGAGCAGCAGCGCCGACAAAGGCGATTGCTCGGCAGGTTTGAGCACCACGGAATTGCCGGCTGCGAGCGCGGGCGCAACGTTCCACGAGGCCGTCTGCAGCGGATAGTTCCAGGGAACGATGCATCCAACCACGCCGAGGGGCTCGCGCAGGATGTAGTGGAAGGCGTCCGTTGCCGTGGCCGTCACGACGCCTTCGATCTTGTCGCACAACTCCCCGAAATACTGGAACGCCTGCACGGCTGATGGGATGTCGACCGCGAGCATGTCCCGTATCGGCTTTCCCATGCATACGGTATCGAGCAGCGCGAAGCGCTCGGCGTTCGCCTCGATGAGTTGCGCGCAGCGCTGCAAGACTGCGAGCCGATCGCGCGGCGCCATGTGCCGCCAGACGCCGGACTTGAAGGCCTTGCGACACGAGGCGACTGCGCGATCGATTTCCTCTGCGCCACCGGCTGCCGCTTCGCACAGCGGCTCGCCCGTGGCGGGATTCCTGACCGTGAAGGTGGCGCTTTTGCGGCTCGCCACGTGGGCGCCATCGATGAAATGTCCGGCCGCATACTTCAGTTGTGTGGCGCGGCTGTGCCAATCCTGGCTCGTCAGTGCGGTGGTGGTGTTCATGGTGTACCTCAGCGCCAGCGCACCACGACTTGCGCTGCGTCGTCGAATTCCAGCGTCGTTTGCGGCTTCATCGGCTCCTGTTGCCGCAGGCGTTCGAGAGTCTGTTTGTCCCAGTAGACGTCGCTCAGGGCTTCGAGAGGATCGAGCATCCGAACGACGCGCGATTGCACCGCCGTCGCGGCCCCGTTGACGGTCGCCCCGGCGACGGATTCGAAGCCATGCAGGATCACCTGGATCCTGCGAAATCGTGCGGCGTAGCTGCCTTCGGGGCGCGAGAAGCTGAGCTGCTTCGCGGCCGGGTCGAACGTGATGAGGCGCTTGCGGTACTGCCCTTTGCGGTAGTTCAGCGTTGCGCCGTCATCGTCGTAGTAGACGAATTCGTTCCGCTCGCTGCCGTTGAACACGTGGACGTAAAGCACCGGCCCCGGATCGTCCCGCGTCGATTGCACTTCCCCCTGCATGGGAACAATCGCGGAAGACTTCGCGAAGATCGGGATCCGATGGCCCGCATACTCCCCGCTGAGGACGCGGCCGCCTTCGAGCTCCTCATCCGTGAAGAGGTCGTACCATGCGCCGGCGGGCAAGTAGGTGGACTTCGCCTGCTCCTGGCTGGTCATCGGATTGATCAGCAGTCCCGGCCCGAACAGAAATTCGTACTGGAATTTCGGATCGTAGACGGCGGCGTCGAAGGAAGAGTCGATGCTGAGGCTGCGGCTCACCGGCATTCCGGTCTGCGCCGCTTCGTAGAAGACCGAGTAGAGATACGGCATCAGCTCGTAGCGAAATCCGATGTACGCCTTCGAGATCGCTTCGGCTTCCTCGCCGTAAGCCCACGGTTCGTTGGCAGCCGTGTACGGCCCGCGGTGGTTGCGCAGATACGGCGCGAAGACGCCGACCTCGACCCAGCGACGATACAGGTCCTTGTTGCCATCACCGATGTAGCCGCCGAGGTCAGGACCCGTGAACGGCACGCCCGACAGTCCCATCTGGTTGACGAGCAGCGTACCGAGAAGGATGTGCTCGTCCTTGGCCTGATTGTCGCCGCTCCACACCGCCGCGTAGCGCTGAATGCCCGCGAACCCCGAGCGGCTCAACACGAAAGGACGCCGGTTGCCGCCATATTGCTCGGCAGATTCGTACGCCGCACGTGCCATCAGCATGCCGTAATAGTTCTGGGCTTCGAGCGCCGAAGTCTTCTGCCCGTCGAAGTCGAACATCACGTTGTCCGGCATGGCCTGGCCATCGATCGCCGGCTCGTTCATGTCGTTCCAGAGACCGTGGATCCCGAGCTCCTGGTAGAGCTTCATGTTGTCGATCCACCAGCGGCGTCCGCGCGGGTCGGAGAAATCGACGAAATGATTGGTGTTGGGCGCGATGTCCGCGACCCAGAGCTCGCCGTCGGCGTAGCGCAGGAATACGTTCTCCTTGAGGCCGCTCTTGTACTGCTCGTACGTGTCGTCGATAGCGACGCCGGGATTGACCGAGGCTGTCAGCTCGATGTTCATGCCGCGCAGTGTGTCGGCGAGGCGCCGCATGTCCGGAAAGCGCTCGCGGTTGATGCGGAACGGCTGGTACTGGTGCAGGTAGTCGGCATCCAGGACGATGCCGTCGAGCGGAATGCGCTTAGC
>Ga0111538_10005106_pt1 | contig 18007 bp, 10 predicted proteins | sample SoiMethybrSBSTD1_FD_79669 | JGI IMG/M metagenome (GOLD analysis project Ga0111538, IMG submission 79669) | Bulk soil microbial communities from a Populus tree surrounding site in Tennessee, USA - Soil MetaG P. TD hybrid SBSTD1 (version 2)... | ecosystem: Environmental > Terrestrial > Soil >...
GTCGCAAGTGGGCCATTCGTAGCGGATTCTGGGGTCGAGGATGCCGTAGAGGATGTCGGCGGTCAGGTTGCCGATGATGACGATGTAGCCGTTCCTGCTCGTTGTCGATCGTCTGTTGAGGTACCGGGGGGTTGCGGCCGGCGTATTTCTCTTCCACCGGGTCGCCGGTGAACAGTGTCAGTGTGAAAACGATGACCGAGGCGGCCAGCAGGACCGCGACGGCGTCCCATCCGCGACGGTGGAGGTGACCTGTTACAACCCGGCGTCAGGCCAGTTCAGGATGTCCCTGACGGCTGGAGAGGCACCGGGTTGTACAAGCGTTGGCTGCCGGGTTGTCCGCGGACGTGTCAGGTCACGATCTGTGTCGTCTCGCAGCCGGCGAAGGTGTCCGCCTGCGCCGGAAGGCCACGCAGGTCCGACGTACACACGTCGGTGCCGGCGCCGCCGTCGACGGTGCCACCGCCCCTGCCGGTGAGCTCGTCGTTGCCGCCCTGGCCCTGGATCTGATCGTGGCCGCCGGATGCGTTGATGACGTTCGGACCCGGGTTGCCGATGAGCACGTCGTCGGCGATGGTGCCCTCGAGGTTCTCCACGTCCGCGGCGATGGTGTCCCGCGCGCCGGTCGGCCCGTCCTCGGAACTGCCGTCGTCGCCGGTCGCGCCGTCGAGGTCGGCCCGCACGCCGAGTCTGCTCGAAATCTCCGAGTAGCTGGCGGTGTCGGAACCACCATCGCCCTGGAGCAGGTCGGCTCCGAATCCTCCGATCAGCGTGTCGTCACCGGATCCGCCGACGAGGTGGTCGTTGCCGTCGCCGCCCGATAGCCGTGCGGCGATGCCGGTGGAGTTCGTGATCACGTCATCGCCGTCGAGCCCGCGGATGGCGATGAAGGTCGCGGACGAGCACCGCGCCTCGTGCGCGGTCACCAGGGTGCAGCCGGTGCCCGCGGTCAGGGTGGCGGCGGGGTCGGTGACCGTCAGGAATCCGTTCCCGGCGCTGACGGTGATCTGGTCCCGGACTCCCACGGACGCGTCGTATTTGAGGACTCCCGCGGAGCGGACGACACCCGGTTTGCAGTCGCCGTAGCAGCCGGCCACCGCCATCGCGGGTTGTGCTGTCAGGGCGGTCGACGCGGTGGCCAGCACCGTCGCACCCCCGAGGACCCGCAGCATGCCGCGCGGGACACGGCGCGCCCAGTCAGGTCTGAACATGCGCTCCTCCTTGACCTCAGCTCCATGGCGGCTCGTCGATGGTGTGGACGAGCCCGGAACAGGCAACCACGGCCGTCTTGCGTCGTATTTGCGTTCGGCATGCGCGGGCGTCGGGCGGCTTGGACTTCGCGGCGTGTGGTCGCGCGGGTGTCCCCGTGTCGGGTTGTTGACGGGAGGACTGACACCACGGCCCTCATGTCGGGGCGACGGCATCAACGCCTCACCCGGCGTTGGCGGCCTTGCCCTGGCTGGCAGCGGGAGCCGCCTGGCGGCGAACTCAACGACGTCGATTCAACAGTCATCAACGGCCGATGCGACACGTGTCCTGCCGCTTTGGTTGCGTGTATGGCAAAAACCAGACGGTGGGTGGACGTCCGGTCCACAGCCGTCTGAACTCGTCGATGACGTGCCCCCGTCGCGATGGAACTGAATGTCACGCATTCCCGATGACGTGGCGAATACGCATGGAGGTTCTGGTGCGCAGGGTGGGGCCGACTCCTGACCAGGATGTCGCAGTCGATGCTGGGGCTGCGCCGGCCGTGCCTGGATCGACGATGCCGTTGCTGGCTGCCATGCAGCATTTCGGCGGCAACCGCGCGATGACGGCGCTGCTCACCGGGGCACAGCCCGCGCCGGCTCCACAGGCTCCGGCGGTGGTGACGGACCGGCCCGGGCCGCCGCCACCGATCGAGGACCCGAACTTCAACCCGACTTCGCGGGCGCATGACCTCGTCCGGGCGGTCAACTCTGCCGAGCACACGATCGAGATGGTCGGCGAGGAGGAGGACGTCGACGCTGAGCGTCGCAAGGTCGACTTCCCGGTCGTCCTGGCGGCGCTGGATGGGTTGACCCCGAGCCAGGTGGCGAAGGTGGAGGAGGTCTTCTACTCCTTTGACCAGAAGGCGACGCTTGCCCAGTGCCTGTTCGAAGGCGGCGAGTCCGGTCGCAAGGCCGACCTGACCGACGACCAGAAGGCGCGCCTGCGCGTCCTGATGGCCGGCACCCGGCCCGAGCCGGTTCCGCCGGTGGTCATGGATGTGCTGCGTGGCGAGGAACTGCCGGTCGCCGGCCCGCTCAAGGTGGCCCTCGAGTACAGGGCCGACGCCGAAGCGGCGATGCACCGGCACGAGGCGGACGCCATCGAGTTGCACGAGCTCCTCACGGACCCGTTGAACGAGACGCGGCGGGAGCGGGTGATGGAGCTGCACCGGCGCAAGCCGGTGGAGATCGAGGCCGTCGACGCGATGTACGCCAAGAACTACAACGCGGGCAGCCTCGCGACGGACCTGAACAAGCGCCTGGACGGGCTGCAGCGGATGCGGATGACCGCACTACGGCAGGGTGACGCGGCACGGGCCGACGCGTTCGCGATCGAGGACAAGCGGCAGCAGATCGAGCAGGTGGCCAAGGACTACGACATGTTGTCCGCCTCCCTCGCCGGTGAAGGTGTCTCCGACGAAGCCCTGCGGGATCAGGAACGTCGCAGGCAGCAGGAGCTGACGAGGGACATCCAGGCGATCATCGAGCGGAACAAGCAGGAGGCTCTCAAGGAGGCCGCGAGCACCGGCCAAAACGCGGGCGAGGCGGTCGCCGAGCGCATCAACAAGCTCATGCAGATGCAGGTCAGTGTGCCAGGGCACACGCTCGGCGCCGACCTGAGCACGAGCCTGGCCAGCGAGGACGCGGCCGTTGTCGCCGCGCTGACCGACCCGTCGGCAAGCGGCAGCGCCAATCTGGTGCAGGCGGCCGCGGCGCAGTTGGCGGCCGACGAGCAGGCCGGTACCACGTCGGCCAAGAAGATCACGGCGACACTGCGGTCGTTTCGTGATCTGGCCGAGCAGGACCTGCGGGCGCAGGCGTTCGATCCGCATACCCCGGTGGAGCAGAAGCTGGCCATCCAGCGGGACGGCGAGACCGGCGTGACCCGGCTGGCCCAGCGCTACATCGACGACTACCGCGCTGCCTACGACCGCATCGCCGGCGGGCGTGGGCGCAGCTTCGACCAGATCGTCGCGAGCGCCGACGACGCCGACGAGGCGTTGATCCGCAATCTGTCCTTCGGCGGTGGGCGCACCTCCGACCAGGGCGAGCTCGACCACGCCGTCAAGAAGCGCGACGTCGAGGCGATCCTGACGATCCTGCGCCGCCAGCCCAGCGTGGAGCAGGTCCGGGAGCTGGAGGCGGCCTACAACCGGCTCGGCACGGGCCGCGACCTGCGCGAGACGCTGTTCGGCTCGGTGACGGAGGGCGACGGGGAGTACTCGAGCTCGGTCCGACCCGCGAGCATCGAGGAGGCCATCGCGGGCGACGCCGTGGGCGGGCTGGTCAAAGGCCGCGATGCCGCGCTGGTGGCCGAGCAGCTGGGCAAGCCGACGCAGGCGCAGCTGGCCGGGCCCGACAACGGCGCCGCCGCCAAGGCGCAGTGGTATGCCGCGGGTGGCCGGGCCGAATACAACGCCACCTGGGACAACCGCGGTGCCACGGGCCGGCTGCGCCAGATCGGCGACGACCCGGAGACCCAGCGGCTGCTCGAGCGCAGCCGCGACGAGTTGGCCGCGCTCAAGGTCCAGTTCGACACGGCGGCCGAGGCGGAGCGGCCCCGGCTGCTCGAGCAGATGCGCAAGCTGCGCGCCACGCTGTCCGGTGACGCCGCCGCGTACGAGCAGGACAACGAACGGGTTCGAGGCCAGATCCAGTCGGCGCTCAGCTTCGCCGTGTCCATCGCGCTGGCCGTCGCGATCCCCGGCGCCGGCGCGGGCCTGGTGGCCTTCCTGCAGACCACCGCGCTCAACATCGCCGCGACCGTGGCCACCAACTTTGTGATCAAGGCCGGCGACTACAGCCTGGCCGACCTCAAGGCCGACGTGCTCGGCGGCGTGCTCGGCGCCGCCGGCGGCAAGTTCGGTGAGGAACTTCTCGGCCGCGTCGCGTCGGCGATCGTCAAGCCGGCAGCCGAGGCGACCACCGAGACCGCGGCCAAGATGGGCGTGCAGACAGTCCTGGCCAAGGAAGTCGGCTCGCTGGCAGCCGCCGGGGAGAAGGCCGCCATCCGGGCCGAAGAGTTCGGACTGCAGACCGCGGGCCGGGAGGCCGCCGAGACTGCGACGAGAGAGGCCGGCGAGACGGTCGCCAAGGAGGCCGGCGAGGCGGCCGCCAAGCCGCCGATGTCCATGTGGGAGAAGGGCGCCCGTGAGGTCGGTGCATTCGGCGGTAGCACCTACGGCCCGAAGCTGCTCACCATGGGCGACCCACATGCCGCGGGGGACGGGAGCTTCGCCGGACTGACCATCGAGGAACTGCTCAAGGCCCTCGCCACCACGGTGGCCGGCAAGATCGCCCACCGGAACCCGGCAGGCAGGCCCGGCGAAGAGCCAGCCGCGGCTCGCGTGCACGAAGACCCAACCGCACCACATCCGCAGGAGGAGCCGGCCGCGCCGCGTGCGCAGGAGGAGCCGGCCGCGCCGCGCGCGCAGGAGGAGCCGGCCGCACCACACTCGCAGGAGGGGCCGGCCGCGCCGGCTCCGGCCACCGCCGAGCCGTCCGGCTCTGACCAGCAGCAGGCGATGCTGCGGGACAACGGCATCCCACCGGCCAGCGCACAGGGCTTCCAACAGACGGTCGACAACCTCGACGTGGTCATCTGGGTACGGCCCACGAACCAGGCGTCGGTGCGGGTCCTCAGCGAGGGCGGCGTCGCCAAACCCGATCTGATCAAGGCAAAGACGGTCAACAAGGCCGACCTGCTCATCGGCGGCCCGGCCGACGGCATCGGCAAGGTGGGCTTCTTCGAGCCGGTCAAGCCCAGCCAGGACATCCTCGACCTGCTCAACCCCGCCGCCCGGCAGACCGTCCTGGACCGCTTCGAGCAGCGCAGGACGGAGTACGGGTACCTCGAGCCCAAGATTGCCAAGTACGTCGCCGAGGGCCTGGTACGGGTGCAGGACGGGGTGCTGCAGATCGCCGATCCGCGGACGCCGGCCACGCCGGATGCCCCGGTGGGCCAGTTCAAGGACATCGGCGGCGACCACGACCTGTACCGGATCACCGACCGGGAGGGTAATCAGATCCATCCCGACGTGCGCCGCGGCGTGGTGAAGCAGCTGCAGTCGATGGGCATCAACGTCGAGCACTCCGACCTCGTGAGCTGGTCTGACGACAGCCCGGCAACGTTCCACCAGGGCGACGCCGACAAGATGCGCCATCAGCACGAGACCACGGAGCCGCTGGTCGTGTTCGCGCCGAAGAGCCAGCCGCGCCTGGCGTTGGCCGGCGAGACGGTCACCGGGCCGCAGCGGACGGAAGGCCCCGGTGACCGTTTCCTGCCAGCGGCCGGCGGGCAGGTGACCGAACCGGGCCCGGCCGGTCCCACCGGGCCGGGCGAGACCGACTTCTCGGTTCCACCACGGCACGCCACCCCCGAGGAGATCGCAGCCACCCGGGAGCGCGAGCCCGTCAAAGCCAGCCCGCAGGGCCCGACCGGCGGATCGCACGGAAATGCGCCGACGGGTACGGCGTTCCACCCGGAAGCGTTGGCCGCCGTCGAGAAACAGCTCGGCAGGATCTCGCAGAGCGGCTGGGACAAGGTTTTTGCCAGCCTCTGCGGCGAGGGCCGCGTCCACCCGCTCACCCCCGAAGCCCTCGTCCAGATCTACGGTGCCGACCGGGCGGCGGCCATTCAGGCCGAGCACCCGATCGAGTCGGTCGGTGGCATGTACATCGCCACAGACGGTTCGCCCGGCGACGGGCACATGTTTCTGAAGGCCGGGCACCTCAACGACGTCGCCGCTACGGTCGTGCACGAGACGACGCACTACCTCCAGGATCTTCGTGGCAAGCGGCTGACCAAATTCACCGAGGAACTCCAGGCATGGCTGGCGCAACGCGACTTTCTGCGAAAGCTGGAGAACGCCGGCGAGGCATTCTCCGACGAGATGCGCGACGTGCTGGAGACCCCGGACGACATGTTGGCCGACGCCATCTGCTGGAAATACGGTCTGGAGTTCGTCAGCACCCTCAACGTCTCCAGGGAGACGGCCACGGTGATGGCGATGGTCAAGACGTTCCGGGAGGGCGCCGGGTCGGCCGAGACGCCGGCCGGACCCGCCAAGGCGCCGGTCAAGGCCGACAACACCGACTTCGACGAGATTGACACGCACGACATCGACCCGGCCGAAATGGAACGCGCTGCCCTGCTCGGCCAGGTCGGGCCGCCGTCGGAACCCCGGACGTGGAGGGAAACAGAGGTGCCTTACACCATGCCGCCCGACGTGCGCGAGGCGAAGGACGGGCAGCCGCTCAACCTCGACGAGCTCAAGCCGAACCGACGCTACCTGTGGATCGTCAACGAGCCCGGCAGTTTCCTGGTCGCCGATGAAGGCCAAGCGGACTTCTTCGCCAGGCGCGACCGCCTCGAGCCGGATCATCCGGCTGCCGGCGAGACCCCGCTCAAGCACGGCGATCTCGCTCCCGGTCCGGACGGACAAACCCGCGGTCCGGCCCGCGCCGGCGGGCAGCTGCGTGCGGAGTTCGGCGCCGACGGCACGCCCACCGGGAACTGGATACTGGACGGCGACTCCAGCTACATGTTCAACCGTGCGGACGACCTGATGCAGGGGCCGAAGTCCCTGGAGGCCGTCAAGAAACTGCTGGCAGCCACCGGCACCGATGTTTCCCGGATCATCGTCGACCCGAGCGGCCTGTAGACCCGTGAGGACTGGTACAGCATGACCGATGAGGAGATCGAACGGCTGCTCGACGCCCGCGACGTGCCCGCCATCGCGGCCCTGGCCCGCGAGGAGGTCGAGGCCTACCTTGAGCGCCTCGTCCAGCGCCGAGCAATCGACCATGAAAAGGCGGATGCGGACCGGCTGATCCGGACGGGCTACCTCCTGCACCAGGCCGGATGGGCCAGGGCCGACCGGGCACTGACCGCCATCCTGGCTGCCGCGCCCACGGAGGGCACGCTGGACATCGTCTGCCTGATCCTCACCGGACTGTGGCGGTCCGGCGCCGATCCCGACGCCCTACGCACCCTGGGCCGCATCGAACGCACCGTCGCCGCCGACGGCCTGGGACCCGACGCCACGGTGGCCTACCGCAACGCGGTAGAGGTGGCACAACACGTAGCCACCACGAGAGGTGACCACTCGGTCGCCGCCCTGGCCTCCGCCCAACTACGCCGCCCCTGACATCGGGCTCCTGGCCCCGCGCGCCACGGATGGGCGCGTTGCGGTGCTTGCGCTGAGAAGGGCGGCTGCGGCGCCGGCGGCGAGCACACCGACGGCGGGCCCGTAGTTCCCGTAGCGGCTGAGGGAAGCCGCCATGAGCAGCGGGCTGAGGAAGCCGGCCAAACCGGCTACACCGGCCACGACTCCACTGACCCGGCCGAGCATCGTCGGCGGTGTCACCGTTGCGACCTGGGCCAGGAGGGCTCCGCTCGTGATTCCAAGGGCCACGGCCAGCGCCGGTAGCAGGGCCAGCACGACCCGTAGTGGCGGCGTGAACGCCTGAGTCGCGGTCAGTGCGGTGAGCAGGGCCAGCGCCGCGATGAGCGGACGTCGGGGTGTGAAGCGGTCCGATAGCCAGCCGCCGACGGCTCGCATGGGCACGGCCAGGATGACGAAGCCGGCCATCGCGTAACCCGCCTGAACCAGCGACAGTCCGTAGGCATTGGTGAGGTAGACCGGCAGGTACGAGGAGAACGTTACAAACAGGGCGAACGTGACGGCGTTCCAGATGGTGGCGTGCCACATGATCGGCAACCGCGCCACCGCGGCAAACCCGGCGCTTGGGGGCGCATCGTGCGACGGCAGACGCGGCGGGTTGTGCGCCACGACCACGACGAGCACCACGAACAGGCCGAGCGCGAACGCGACGATCCAGAACGGAGCGGCGATGCCGAATGCCCGGACCAGCCGGCCCGTGCTGAGGCCGCCGATGGCGCCTCCGATCAGCCCCGTGCCGAGCACACCGAGAGCCAGCCCGCGACGGCCACCGGCGAACCAGGCGCTGACGAACGGGACGCCGACCGCGAACATCGTGCCCGCCACGCCCAGCAGGGCGGCACCCATCATCAGACCGGGCACGGAGCGGTACCCGACCGCTGCGAGGACCAGGAGGGCCGCGATCGTCGCCGCCGCGACCAGCAGGAACATGGTTTTGGCGCCGAGCCGGTCGGTCAGCGCCCCGACCGGGATCCGGCCCGCCGCACCGACGACCACCGGTACCGACACCACCAGGGCCTGCTCGAGCGCCGTCAACCCGAGGATCTCGCGCAGCGCGGGGGCCAGCGGCGCCAACAACGCCCACGCCCACGCGCTGACCAGATAGCCGACCGTGGCCAGGGCAAGCATCGAGCCGGTGCGTCTGTGCGTCCGAGTATCCGGCGCGGAACCTGGGTGCACCGCGCCCCCCGGCTGGTAGCTGTCGACGTCGTTCTGTCGAACCCGTCGCCACCCTGGACCGCGGGCCGGCCGACGTCAATGTCATTTCACCCGCCGGGACCGGGTTGACCCGATCCCGCGCCTCAGAGCTGTTGCGGTCGACGCAAGAACATTGCAGCGGGGCAATTGTTCGTGTTTCGCTTGCGCAGCGGCGTCCCGGGGGTCGGTGAGGTGGTGCAGTGGCAGCGACGTCGGCGTTGACGCCGTCGGTTCCGCCGGGCGGTTCCGGGGAGCTGCTGCCGTTGGTCGTTGCCAAGACGGCGCGGCCGCGCATGGTACGCGGTGGTATCGACCGGCGGCGCTTGTTCGCCCTGCTCGACCGTGCTGCCCGCGGCCCGGTGACCGTGGTTCGCGCCGGGGCCGGCTGGGGCAAGACCATGCTGGTCTCCGCGTGGGCCGGCACGAGGACCGCTCCGGTCGGCTGGCTGAGCCTGGACCGCCGGGACAACGACCCGCAGACCTTCTGGGCGTACGTCGTGGCGGCGCTGCGTGTCGCCGGTGCCGTGACCGCGGACAATCCACTCAACGACATGGGTTCGGTTCCCAAGGACGCACGGGAACGCCGGCTGCGGATCGCCGACGGGCTCAGCCGCGTACCGGAGCAGACGGTGCTGGTGATCGACGACTTCCACGAGATCGACGATCCCCAGATTCTGGGCGACCTGGCCGACCTGCTCCGGTATCCGCCGGTCCGGCTGATCCTGATCAGCCGGACGGAGCCGGCGCTGGATCTGCGCCGGTTGCGGCCGGCCGGCCAGATCGGCGAGATCCGGGCCGACGACCTGGCTTTCACCACGGCCGAGGTGATGGCCCTGGTCAGCGGCCATGGCCTGAGCCTGAGCCGGAGCGACGTGGCCATGCTGCTGGACCGGACCGACGGCTGGGCGGTGGGACTGCACGTCGGGGCCGCGTTTCTGACGGGCAACGGCGGCACCCGCTCGATCGCCGACTTCGCCGGCGACGCGCGCGGGATCGACGCCTACCTGACCGACGAGGTACTGGCCGATCGTCCGCCGCGGCAGCGCACGTTCCTCCTGGAGACGAGCATCTGCGACCGCCTGTGTGCCGACCTGGCCAACGCGATCACCATGGGCGACGACGGTCAGCGGATGCTCGAGCAGTTGGAGCACGACGTCGACTTCGTTGTCCGGCTCGGACCGAAGCCCGTCTGGTTCCGGTATCACCAGCTGCTGCGTGACGTCCTGGCACACCGCCTGGAGGTGGAGATGCCGGCGGCGGTGTCCGAACTGCATCGGCGGGCGGCGCGCTGGTACGCCACCACCAACTCGGTGCTCGAGGCGCTGACCCACGCGGTCCAGGCCCGGGACTGGCCGTACGTGGGCCAGCTGGTGACCGGCCGGGCCGCTCCGCTCATCCTCTCCGCCCAGCGCACGGCTCTGGTCAAGGTCATCGATCAGGTGCCGCGTGAACAGCTGACCTCGACGCCGGAACTGGTGGCGTGCGCCGCGCTGCTCCAGTTCCACACCGGTGACTACGAAGCGATCCCGACATCGCTGGCCCGGGCCCGTACCCTGCTGCGGGACCGGCCGGACGATACCCGCGACCGGGTCGAGGTGCTGATGATGGCCCTGCAGGTGGCGGCGGACCGGGCGATCGGTGACATGCCGGCGGTGGTCGCGGTCGAAAACGACCTGCTCACCGTGCTCGCCAGATCCCCGTTCGCCGACGCGGCAACGGCCGCCCAGTACTCCGCCATCGCCTTGAACAGCAGGGGTGTCGCCCTTCTGTGGACAGGGCAGCCGGACATCGCAGCCGGTGACCTGCGGGCCGCGACAGCCGCGGCCCGGACGGCCGGCGTGGAGCTGGTCGAGATCAACGCCGCCGGTCACCTTGCCCTGCTCGAGGTGATGTACGGATCGGTCCACGAGGCTGCCCAGCTCGCCAGCCGCGCCCGTGACCTGGCCGAACGCCGGGCCTGGCGGTACTCACTGCAGGCAGTGGCCGCCCACCTCGCTCAGGCGCTCGTGCACCTGGAACGCAATGAACTGACCGCCGCGCAGGAAGCCGTCCAGCACGGCCTTCGGGCGCACCGCGCCGATCCGGAAGCCGCCCAGCGGCTCGTCCTGCTCGGCGTCCAAGCGCGGCTGGCGCTGGCTCGAGGCGACCCCGCACGGGCGTGGACGCTTCTGGACGAGGCACGCCACGAACGCAGCGCACGACAGCACCTGCCGGCTCTCGACCAGTGGCTGACGCTGCTCGACGCCGAGATCGACCTGGCCACCGGGCGGCCCGAACAGGCAGAACAGCGCTACGTCGACCTCCGGCCCGACGAGACCGCCGGTTCCGGACTCCGGGTCTGCCTGGCGGCAGCCGCCCTCGCCCGACGTGACCCGCGCCGCGCCGAGGAACTGCTCACCGCCGCGCCGAGCACCCGGTCCGATACGGTTGCCATGGTGGGAGCGGGCATCGTCCGCGCGCTGGTCGCCGATGCACAGGGCCATTCCACTCGAGCCGTCGACCTCCTCACCGACGCCGTCCGCCTGGCCGAACGCGAAGGGATCCGCCGACCCTTCATCACCCTGTCCAGCAACCGGCTCGACGAACTTCTCGACCGAGTGCGGCTGCTCGCCCCCCACCACGCCACGTTCGCCGATGCCCTCCGCAGCGACACACCCGCCGTCGCCCACCAATCCGCACCGACCGGGCCCGGCGAGGGACTGAGCGAGCGCGAAGCAGAGGTCATGCGCTACCTGCCCACCATGCTGACTGCCGCCGAGATCGCCACCGAACTCGGCGTATCCGTCCACACCGTCAAGTCACACATCAGATCGATCTACCGCAAACTCGGTGTGGCCAAGCGCGGCGACGCCGTAGCCCTCGCCCGCACCAACGGCATTGTCTGAAACCCGCCTGGGATCGAACCAGTGACCACTTCGGTGTGAACGTGCGGGCTGGACAAAAGGTGGGGACAACCCCGTCGACGGTGCGGCTTGGACGGTCGGCAACCGCGTCCGTGCGCATGTGCACGGTGCGACCTGATCGGTTCCTGCGCCGGCCGGGACGGCAGTCCCGGGCTGCCCGTGCGGACGGAACGCTGCCACCCACCGCGCTCAGCGAGCAGGTCACCTCCTGGGTCGCCGAGTCGTTCCGGCGCGGCGGCCTCAACGCCAGCCCTGCTGCCCGTACTGGACAAGACCGGCGTGGCGACGCCGGACGGGGTCGACAGGGCACCGGCACCGTCGTCGCGCCGTGATCATCGGCCGCTTCAATGCGCTCGCTAACCGTCGGCTTGTCACCGTCTGTTCCGGCGTTTGGTTGGCTCGGTATCCGGAACCGCCGCTGACGGAACGGCTGCGTCGGCTTACCGTCGCGGCGGGTGCTGGCCGCCGGTGCGTGCGGCAGATATTGGGCGCCTGCTGGGCTGGAAAGTGAGCAGCCCGGTTGGCGAATCTGGGGGCAGCGGTTCCCGGCACGCGGGGACGAGGAGGAGGCGGATCATGGCTGGCTCGGATCCGGTGAAGGAGGGACCTGTCATGGTCGGTGCCCGTCGTGCGTTCGGACGCGCCGCGCTGATGGTCGGTGCGCTGCTGCTCGCGCCGTTCGTCGTCGCACCAGCAGCGACAGCAGACTTCGATGTCGCGCGTGACTGCTTCGGCAACCCGCTGCCGTACGGGCGGGTGCTGGTGGTGCCGCCGGGCGGGAACAGCTTCTACGGCACCCCTGGCGACGACGTCATCATCGGTACCGACGGAGACGACATCATCCACGGCGAAGACGGCGACGACATCATCTGCGCCGGCGGCGGTGACGATCTCGTTTGGGGTGGCAACCAGGGCGACTACATCGACGGTGAGGCCGGCGGGGACTTCGTCGACGGCGACAACGGCAACGATCACCTGTACGGCGGTGCCAACGCCGCCAGCGGCCTGGTCGACTTCATCGTGGGCGACGACGGGGCCGACGAGCTGTACGGCGGAGGTGGACCCGACACGTTGTACTGCGGCGCGGGGGCCATTCCGTGGGACGTCGGCGACCACGCCGACGGCGGCACCGGTATGCCCGCCGGACGGGCGGAGAGCGACCTGCTCGGCGACGCGTGCGACACCTCGGTCAACTTCCCCTGAAAGGGCGTCCGGTTTCCTGTGTGGTCCTGACCGACCGGAGGGAGTGAGTTCTGAGCTCGCGCGACGCGTGATCTGCACGGGCGACACGAAGCAGCGGGTGTCGAGCTTCGTGCGCGGTGCGGTTTCGGTGCCTGGTTATCCTCGGCGGACATGACGAATTCCGGGCGGCACCGGCTCGCCGTGGATCTGGGAACCTCCACGACGATCGCGATGATGCAGTGGCCGGACGGGCGGGTTCGTCCGCTTTTGTTCGACGGTTCGCCGCTGTTGTCGTCAGCCGTGCTGTTCGGCGTCGACGGGCAACTGCACACCGGACGCGACGCCGGCCACCTCGCGCGTGGCAATCCGGATCGGCTGGAGCCCAACCCGAAGCGTCGGATAGACGACGATGTCGTCCTGCTCGGCCCGAGCGAGGTGCCGGTGGGTGATCTGCTGTCAGCGGTGTTCGGCCGGGTCGCAGAGGAGGCGCGGCGGGTCGCCGGCCAGATCGGCGGGCTGATCCTGACCCATCCCGCCGCCTGGGGCTCGCGCCGCCGTGCCCAGTTGCGTGACGCCGCTGAGCGGGCCGGTTTGGGTCGGGGTCGGCTGGTGCCCGAACCGGTGGCAGCGGCGACGTACTTCGCCCACACGATGATCGACGAATTCGTGCCCGGTAGCCGGTTGGTCGTCTATGACCTGGGCGCGGGTACCTGCGATATCACCGTGCTGCGGCGCAGTCCGCAAGGGTTCGATGTCGTGGCCTCCGGCGGCCTCAACGACCTCGGCGGTCTGGACGTCGACGCGGCGATCGTGGGATTTCTGGAGGCGACGTACGGCCGGCTTTGGGTCGACGCGGTGACCCGCCGCCAGGTGTGGGAAGACGTGCGCAACGCCAAGGAGATGCTGTCCCGCAGGAGCGGCACGGTGATCGCGCTGCCGACGCTGGGCAAGGAGGCGCCGCTGGGCCGCGAGCAGTTCGACGGCCTGACCGCGCCGGTGCTCCGTCCCACGATCTCGCTGGCCAGGTCGCTGATCCGGGACACCCACGGGGCGGCCGCGCCCGGTACGCCGACGGCGGTGGTGCTGGTCGGCGGCGCGAGCCGGATCCCGCTGGTGGCGACGCTGCTGGCCGAGGCGACGGGCGTCGCGCCGATCGTCATCGAGCAGCCCGAACTGGTGGTCGCCGAGGGTGCGCTGCACCTGGCGCCGGTCGCGGATCCCGTCACGGCTCCCGCTGATGTGCCGGGCGACCCGGCCGCAGTTCCGGACAGCCCGTCGATCGACGCTGCGTCTGTCGAGGACGTCGGTCCGGCCACACCGGTTCCCGTGTCCGGCGGCGGCCCGGCCGTTCCCGCCTCCGGTATCAGCGGTCCGGTCACCGGCGCCCCGGCGGGAGAGTTCGATGAGTCCACTTCGGCTCCGGGTGACCCGCCGGCGCCCGTCACAATGCCCGCGGCGAGGGGCCGCACGCCGGTTGACAGCCGTGCTCCCGTCGACAGCTTTGCGGCCGTCGACGGCCGTGCGGCCGTCGACGGCCCTACGCCCGAGCGGTCAAGGCGGTCGCGCGTCGTGGTGGCCGCGATCGTGGTCGCGGTGCTCCTGCTGGGCGGCGTGACCGCGATCGCGATGCTGAACCGGAAGAGCGCAGGCGGCGACCGCGGCGCGACCGGCCAGCCGACCACGGGCGCCAGCCTGCCCGCCGACGGTGAATCGGCCGCTGCGCCCAGCGGTACGCCCGCGCCGGGCAAGTACGCGATGGCGGTGCTGCCCGAGAAGCTGTGCACGACGGTCGTGCTCGGCAGGCTGAGCGCCACCTACAACAGTTATGCGAACACACCGACCGACACCCGGGCCGAGAACGACTCTGCCAGCAACGCGAGCTGCACGATGCTCAAGAGCAGCGAAGCGAACGACACGCTCGACATCAGGGTGACCGCCGTCGTCTTCGCCGATACTGCCCGGGCCGTTTCGGAGCAGAAGATGTTGTTCGACGCCGCCAAGAGCGCCGACCCGAACGTGCAGGTGCTGTCGGGGATCGGCGACGAGTCGTTCGCGGCCCGCAAGACCGCGACCACGTCGACGCCGGGCGAATTCACCTACACCGCGGAGGCGCGGGACGGCAACCTACGACTGTCGGTGCGCGGCACGGTGCTCAAGGCCAACCGCCAGTTGCCGAGCGAAGAGCAGATGCGGCAATTCGGCAGGGATCTGGGAGAGGCCGCCAGGTCCACCATCGCCAAGTTCGAGAGTGGCTGACAGCAGGGACGCCCGACGGTGACCTGTTCGAACCGTCGCACGGCTCGAGACCGCTCTCGACTCGCCGCATCCGCGGCACCGAGACCCACGAGACAGCGCGCTCAATACTCGACCGCTCCGCAGTCCTCGTAGGCGACGCGCTTCACGAGCTTGGCCGTGCCGGCTCGGGCAGGTGCCGCCACGGCGTGGAACGGATGGGTGAGAGCGCGCGTCGTTCCGCACCGGGGGCCGGGCCGGATCTCCCACACCAGGACCGTCATCTGGCCATCGCTGACCTCTATCAGGTCGATCAGGACGTGATAGCCCCCGGTCGACCGTGTCCCGAGCGCGGCGAGGATACACATCTCGGTCTGCCAGTTCACGTCCAACGTCGGCGGATCCGGTGGAAGATCGCAGGCCGACCACCACAGTCTGGTCCACTCGTCGGTACCGCGGACGATGTGCAGGCCCGCCGGAAGTTCCCGGTCCGGGCGCCACAGGGCACCGATGGTGCGAAACGGCACCACGTCCACTCCAACATGATCCGGCAAACGGCGCCACGGGTGGCCCGGCCGTTCGGATGACAGTGACGTCCCGGATGACAGGAAACTCGTGGTCCGTCGGTTACCGTGCCGGGCGGGTGCTATCCGACGGGGGAGAGTTCATGGCCGTGTCCGACTCGTGGCGCCGGCGCGGCCGGTTCGTCGCGATCCTTGCCGTTGGCCTGGTCGCGACGTCCATCCTGCTGCCGTGGTTCGCCCGCATCACCGATCTGCCGGCCGACGACGACCACATGGAGGAACTCACTCTGTGGATGACCGGGCAGGCGATCGGAGATGCCGGCACCGGCTGGGCCGATCCCCTGCGTGTCGTGCCGTGGGGCGCGTTCATGCTCCTGGTGTCGGTCGCCGGATTCTGGACCGGGCTACAGGCCCGGCGCGTCGCCGGCCCGGCACGCGGGGTCGCGCACACCGCCATCTGGTCGGCGGTGGCAGGCTTCGCCTTCACCGCGCTTGCCTGGATCGGGGCAGCGGACGGCCGGGACACCCAGGCCGTCCCACACATCGGTTTCGTGGTCGGGATACTGATGCTCGGCGGCTGGCTGGCGGCCGGACTGGCCATGCTCCGCCTGACCCGACGGTGACCGGCTGCCCGGCTGCGGGCCCGCGCGGCAGCCTCCGTCGCTCCGCTTCAGGTAGGCCGAGCACAGCTGTTCGGCGCGCCGTTCGTCGGCGCGACATTTCTTCAACGAGCCGTTGCGCTTCGCCCACCGCTTTGTCACCCTAGATATCGACGCCTGCGGTTGTTAACGTTAACACTCGGTCCTCGTCTCGCTCTTGCCGCCCGCGCGGAGTCGGCGGTCGATGCATGCCGGAGACCGCGCTGACCCAGACGGGCTCGATCCAGCTGACGGGAGGCAACACCATGCGAACTCGTAACGGATGGCTCGCCGCCGCCGCGACGGTGGTGCTGACCGCCGCGGTGGCGTTGCAGTCCTCGGCCGCGAGTGCCGAGTCCAACGGCGGGGTGCGGGTGATGCCGCTCGGCGATTCCATCACCGAGGGGACCCAGGTGCCGGGCGGGTACCGCATCGGACTGTGGCAACGTTTCACCGCCAACGGGTACCGGGTGGACTTCGTCGGGTCGCAGTTCAACGGACCGTCCAGCCTGGGTGACCACGACCACGAGGGCCACCCCGGTTGGCGGATCGACCAGATCGACGCGAACATTGTCGGCTGGCTGCGGACGTTCACACCGCACACGGTGCTGCTTCACATCGGCACCAACGACGTCCTGCAGAACTTCAACCTCAGCACCGCACCGAACCGGCTGTCCACTTTGATCGACCACATCACCAACACGGTGCCCACCGCCGAGGTGTTCGTCGCACAGATCACCCCACTGGCCAACGCCGCACAGGACTCCGCCGCACGCACCTTCAACTCGGCGATCCCCGGGATCGTGCAGAGCAAGGTCAACGCGGGCAAGCGCGTCCATCTCGTCGACATGCACAGTGCGTTGACGACGGCCGACCTGATCGACGGAGTGCACCCGACGGCGGGCGGGTACGACAAGATGGCTGCCACCTGGTTCAACGCGCTTCGGTCGGTACCGGACAGCATCGGTAACCCGACCACTGTGGACCTCCTGGCCAACGGCAACATCGAGTCCGGCACGAGCGGGTGGTCGGCTTTTGGCGCCGGCACAGTCGCGACCAACACCGGCACGGTCCACGGCGGCGTCAGCTCCCTGCTGAGAAGCGGCCGGACCGCGTCGTGGAACGGTCCCAGCCAGGACCTGACGTCCAGACTGTCGAACGGCAGGAGCTACACGACGAGCGTTTGGATGCGCACGCAGAGCGGGACCCCGACCGGGAAGGTCACGCTGGCGGTGACCGCCAATGGTACGACGAACTACATCACGCTCGCCCAGGGTGGCGTGAACTCGTCCGGCTGGACATTGTTGACCGGCACCACGACCGTGTCCTGGAGCGGGACGCTGTCGTCTGCACGGTTCTACGTCGAGACGACGGCCGGCACAGACAGCTTCTTGATCGACGACGCGTCGATGAGATAGGTGTTGGATCACGTCCAGGAGCAGACGGTGCCCGGAGCCGCCGACCGGCAGGCCCCGCCGTCCCAGGGGCGGTCTGCGACGCAACGAGACTCGAGTGCACCACTCGTGACGAGTTCCTCAGAACTGCTTTGAACGATGCCGGCCTGTCAGATGATCTACCCATGACTGATCCGAACATCGGATACGACAGTCCGTTCGTGACCATCGACGAGGACATCTTCGGCCCGGGCATCGATTGGCCTGACGGACGTGTGCACGCCGAACTGCGTCCACGATGTCCATGTCTTCGAGTTCGACCCCGCGCTGTGGGACCGCGGCCGTCCCTACCGGCATGTCAGCTGACTCCTGCGTCCGCTTGGGCGTGATCCGCACGCTGCGCGACCTGAGCGCGTCGGATGTGGACCGGTAGCTGGCCGCGAAGGCGAAGATCCTCAGCACCCGAACCCTGCAGGACCTGCACGGCTGCCTGAACCGGGGATCA
>Ga0111538_10005107_pt1 | contig 18005 bp, 14 predicted proteins | sample SoiMethybrSBSTD1_FD_79669 | JGI IMG/M metagenome (GOLD analysis project Ga0111538, IMG submission 79669) | Bulk soil microbial communities from a Populus tree surrounding site in Tennessee, USA - Soil MetaG P. TD hybrid SBSTD1 (version 2)... | ecosystem: Environmental > Terrestrial > Soil >...
AGAACTGATCATTAATCCCGTTTGGCACAAAAAACGGCACAAACGAATAAGGCCGCCATTATCGGCGGCCTCTGTCTTTGATTTTGTTAGAGTTTTTGGCTCCGCAGGTAGGACTCGAACCTACAACCCTTCGGTTAACAGCCGAATGCTCTGCCATTGAGCTACTGCGGAATAAGCGCCCTCACATGGTTTCCGAAGGAAACTATGTGCAGGGCGCGAAGCGTTTTTATAGCAGAAGGGTCCGGGAGCGTCAACCGTCCGCGGACCCCGCATTGTAGCCGAAATCTAGAGAATCACGATAGGATGCTCGACGCGACAGCGCCAATTAAACGAAACGCCTCCGGCCGGTCCGCCGTTGGATTTCCACGCAAAGACTGTGATCTTTACGTCGGCTCCATTGTTTACCAGAACATGCTGCACTGTTAAGAAGAATGGTTTCGAAGAGATCGGTGTCGCAACGACGTTTATCGGCACACTGTAAATCTCGTTCGCTGGGCAGAGGAAGCTGGTCAGGTTGAAACTGACTTGCCCATTCTCCCCCGTCGTGGCAAAGCCACTGACGTCCACTGCTCGGTTCTCGAAACACCGATTCGGCGTGACGAATATGGTATTTCTCTGAACGGTTCTGCAGGGCGAGGTGGTGACGAGCGAAACATCCTGCCAGAACTGGATCGAAGCTAACGCCTCGTCGGTAACCTTTTCACCCAGTAACCCCTCGATGTGCGCCTTCTTATTTTCCGTTTTGGTAGCCATTCTTACTCCTTTGTCGCAATTTGTTTCACGTTAACTATGCGAAATTTGGCCCAAAACGTTAGGGTGGGTCGCGCTGCAAACTTGCGCTTCGCAATAATCTGCGAGAATATCTTCGGCCCTGATTCCCTTGAGAAAGGTCCCCTGATGGAACGTCGTACAACTGCCTGGTATAGCCCAAACCTGAGCACGGAAATGCCGCTCGTTGCGTACGGGCATGCCGGGCCACCGCTGCTCATGTTTCCCACGGCGGCCGCCGACTATCTCGAATATGAACGCTTCTATCTTGTTGATGCCATCAAGTCGTTTATCGAGGCAGGCAAGCTGCGCGCGTATTCCATCAACAGCGTCAACCGCTATAGCCTGTTGAACGAGAAGATGCCGTCGAATCTCAAAGCGGAGTTGCTTACACGCTACGACCGGTACATCACTGACGAAGTGTTACCCCTGATTCGCAAGGATTGTGGCGACGGTGAGAACCGGCCGCTAACTACGGGCGCGAGCCTGGGCGCATATCTTTCGGCTAATGCTTACTTCAAGCATCCCGATCTGTTTCGCGGCGTCATCGCGATGAGCGGAAGCTACGACGTGCGTGCTTATCTGAAGGACTATTACGACGACAACGTCTATTTCAATAACCCGGTAGACTATCTTTCAAACCTGAACGACGACCACTTCCTGCCATTGCTGCAGAAGGCGGACGCGATCCTCATCATGTCAGGGCAGGGAAACTACGAAGCACCGGAACGCAGCCGCACGTTGTCAGACATTCTCACCGCCAAAGGCATTCCTCACAAGTTGGACCTTTGGGGTCCCGACGTGGACCACGACTGGCCATGGTGGCGCAAGATGCTGCCTTATGCTTTAGGGAAGTTACTACCTTAGGCTTTGATCGCAACGCCGTTCTTATTCACCAGCTTGCCATCCTTGTAGGCGATCTTGCCGTTGACGATCACCAGGTCGATTCCTGACGAAAACTGGTTTGGGTTCTCGATCGTCGCGTTGCCGCGAATGGTTGCGGGATCAAAGACAGTTAGATCTGCAATGGCGCCGTCTTCAAGCACGCCACGATCTTTCAGCGCGGGCGTCACCACACTGCGCGGTAACAAGGTGATCTTGGTGAGGATCTTTTCGAGTGGCATGCCGATGTCCAGTGCGTGTCGAATCGCGGTGGCGAAGCAGCCGGCACCGCGTGGATGAGAGTTGGCACGCGGTTCAAACTGGACACCGCCATCGGAACCGATCATGCAGAAGTCTTCTTGGAGCGCGAGGTTCACGGTTCTTTCGAGTGGCATCGTTCCTTCAGGAACAGCAGCGAGTGCCGAAGTCTTGCGATAGTGCGCAAAGCTGCGCGCATTTAGTCGCTCGGAGCTGCCGACAATTCTCAGATCCTCATAATTGAGTCCGTAACGTTGTTGCCAGCCAGGACCAAAGCGGTTATTTGAGAGATACGTGGCCCAAAACGAATAGGGGTAGACGCAAGTCGTAATCGTTAAACCCTGCGCGTTCGCGGTGCGAATCTTTTCGAGCGCCTGCTCCATGTGGAACGTGCCGCCCGTCGAGTGCAGGTGATCGATGTGCATGCGCGCGCCGCTGTCGCGTGCTAGTCGAATCGCTTCGTCAACGCCTTCCAGTTCTTTTTCACTCGACGAGTAACGCAGGTGCAGAAACATCGGACGCTCGTACTTCTTTGCGAGCTTCGCGTACTCCAACATCTCGGCGTAAGGCGCGGGTTGGTATTCGAGACTGTGTGAAACTCCGAGCGCACCCTCTTCAAGGTTCTTCTCAATCAGCCGTCGCGCACCGGATCGCGCGCGAATCGCCATCACGAAAGTTGAAACACCGAAGTTGATTGAATGCGGCCGGTTCGAAAACTGATGGTAATAGGCGCCGCAATCAGGACTGCCGCCGTGCATTTGCAGCGCAGTGGTGACACCGTCTGAGACTTTGTACTTCTCGAAGATCTGATAGGTCGACTCAGGCGAGGTCGAGTTATCGGCAAGAATATCGATGAAGCCGGGCGAGATTATGCGGCCGGTGACGTTGAGCGTCTCAGTGCCTCGAAGATCAAGGCCGAAACGAAGTTTACCGGCGTCGTCGATCCCGATGTCGACAATTCTCCACTGGCCATCGATGAATGAGCGTCCACCGCGAAGGACCAAAGGCAATAACGGCTTTTCTACGGAACCCTCGATTCGCTTGCAGGCAGGCAGAGCGAGGCTGGCTGCCGCTAGGGGAATCGACATCTGGAGGAACGTTCTGCGTTTCATCGTCGGGGGACTAGCTAATGGCCGCCTTGGGCCACCGGACCTAGATTACTCTGGCGCGTCGCTAACTGTCGATGAATTTGTTCCAAGGACGCGGTCGGCTTCGGCGCGCAGGGTGTCCAATTCTTTTTTTAACACCTGATAGCGCTCCAAAGCGTCGCGCCCGATCTTCTGGTCCACGTTCGAGGTCATACTGGCCAGATAAGTGATATGGGCCTGGAGACCCGGCTTGCCATAACGCACTGGTTCGTTCAAGAGTTTCCCGGCGAGCGCAATCACTCGCTGATCGTTGGGCGATTTACCGATTGCTTCCCTGACTCTCGTAACGAGCTGATTAACGGCACTGACGAGGTCGCGCATGCGCATGTTGTGTTCAAACTGCTCCTGCAAGTCCGACACCGTCACGCCATCGGCCGCGACTCTTGGATCTATAGCCACCGAAAAAGGTTGCGTCAGCTTCGTGTTGCCGGTCTTTAGTCGCACCTGATACTGGCCCGGGGGAAGGGTGACACCAGTCTGATTGCGAACGTCCCACGCAAAACGATTTATACCGACAGCTTTTGTGACTCTTGGCGGCGGCAGAAAGCGTCGCGTTGGTGCGGCATCCGGATCGGGTTGTGACTCTGGACCAGCATTACCCACGCCCGGCATGTTCTCTCCGGCGCGCCCGCGGCCCGGACGAAGCACAGGCGTCTCGCTGCTGTAGGAATTAAGCAATTCGCCTTTTGTGTCGAGGATCTCGATGACAACTGCATGAGTTGGCGCTGCGGGCAGGTAGTAGTCCACCACTGGACCAAGAACAGTGGGACTAACTCGCGTGCGATATCCGTCGCGCGGTTTGAAGAGGGTGATATCCGAAGCTCTCACTTGCGATGTGAGCTGGTGCAGTGGCGTTACATTGTCGAGAATCCAGATCGCCCGTCCCTGAGTTGAGACGATCAGATCCTTGTGATGCACCTTGATGTCGGAAACAGGCACGTTGGGTAGGTTCAACTGAAACGGTTGCCAGTGCGCGCCGTTATCAAACGAGATGAACATTCCAAACTCTGTTCCGGCGTAAAGCAGCCCTTCACGATCCGGATCCTCGCGCACGACGCGTGTGGGCCAATCGGCAGGAATACCATTCTTTCCGTCAGTCAACCTGGTCCAGGTGTTGCCGTAATCGTCCGTGCGATAGATGTAAGGCTGATAGTCGCCGAGTAACCAGCGATAAACGGCAAAGTAGGCTGAGCCTTTGCGATGTGGGGACGCTTCGATGTACTGCACACGACCGCCGCTCGGCAGATCTTTCGGCGTCACGTTCGTCCACTTCTTGCCGTTGTCGCGCGTGACATAAAAGGGACCATCGTTCGATCCGGTCCAGACCACACCCTTCTCGAGTGGCGATTCAGTGATCGCATAAAGCGTGCTGTAAAACTCTTCCCCTGTAACATCGCGTGTGATCGGTTCACCGCTGACGCCCTGGCAACAGTCCGGATGCGCCGTCAAATCGGGCGAGATTCGTTCCCACGTCACACCTTTATCACGCGTGCGGTGAACGTATTGGGAGCCGTAGTACAACACATCGGGATCGTGCGGCGACGTGGCCATCGGCGACACACGTTGCATGCGATAGATGAGATCGCTCGCAGGATTTCCGTAGAGAGATTGACCACCAATCCAGTAATTCTTTTCCTGTCCGGTCTTGAGATTCATCACGCCGTACTGTCCCTTGCACGAGCCGTAGACGATGTCGGGATTCTGCGGATGCGGCATGATTGGACCAGTTTCACAACCTGGACCAGTGCGCCAATCGGATGTCGAGAACGGTTCAGCCTGGCTTGAAATGATGAGTGTCGTGTTGTCCTGCTGTGCGCCGTAGAGTTTGTAAGGAAACTGATTGTCGACCCAGATGCCGTAGATCTCCGCCGTCGGCTGGTTCATCTGCGACGACCACGTGCGCCCGCCATCAGTCGAGACATTCGCGCCGCCGTCGTTTGACTGGATCATGATCCGGCTGTCTTTTGGGTTGATCCAGATGTCGTGGTTGTCGCCGTGCGGTGTCCGAAACGGCGTGAACGTATTACCGGCGTCAGTAGATTTGTAGAAGCCTTCTGCACCTGCATAGACCACGTCGGCGTTCGATGGATCCGCGCCAAGCGTGGTGTAGTAAAACGGCCGTTGAATCAACGCGCTTTGCGAATTGATGAGCGCCCACGTTTGGCCTGCGTCCTCGGAGCGATAGAAACCACCGCCCGGCCTTGCCTCGACGAGTGCATAGATTCGATTTGGTTTGGCGTTGGTGACGGCCAGATTGGCCTTTCCGATCAACTCATTCGGAAGGCCGTTAGAGATCTTCGAAAAGTGTTCACCGCCATCCGTGCTCTTGTAGAAACCACCTTCGCGACCACCGCTGATGATGGTCCAGGGCTTACGTTCGAGATGCGACATCCATGCGTAAACAACGTTTGGATTGCCCGGTTGCAACTCGACGTCCATCGCGCCGATAGCGTCTGAGATGAACAGCACTTTGCGCCACGTCTGCCCGCCGTCAGTTGTTTTGAAAATACCGCGCTCCTCGTTCGACTTAAATACGTCGCCGCCGGCTGCGACCCAAACGATGTCGGGATTCGTCGGATGAATGCGAACGGCGCCGATCTGACCGGCGTTGTAGAGCCCGATGAATTTCCATGTTTGACCGCCATCAGTCGACTTGTACACACCACGGCCGGTCGAAACGTTGCTACGCACGCTGTCTGATCCGGTGCCGAGATAAATAATGTTGGGATCTGAATCGGCGACTGCGACAGAGCCGGTTGAGCCGAGCGGAATCTTGCCGTCAGTGATTGGAGTCCAGGTTGCGCCGCTGTCGATCGTGCGAAACAAGCCACCGCTCGCAACGCCCATATAGAACGTCTTCGGTTGCGAAGGGACTCCAGTCACCGTCGTCACGCGTCCACCACGTGCTGGACCAACGAGCCGGTACCGCAATCCATTGAAGAATGATGAGTCGACAGTTTGTGACGCAACAGGAATCGCGAGCAGCAGAAGAGTGAGCAATACAGAACCGGACCGAGACATTACGCGACCTCCAGCGACAAAGAAGCACAAAAAGCCCAAATGATCCACCTTATTTTTGTGTTTTTTGTGCTTCTTGTGCCGACTGATTATGTAGCAGGTGCGAACCAACCGCGAATGCTTCGCGCGACTTGCCTGAAGAATCGAAGAATTTTTCTGAAGACCAGAAACGAGATCATTAACCCGGCACCGACAATTACGAAGATCAGCACGGGCACGAAGACAGACGCCACAATGGAAAGAACTGCGAGGATATCTTCGGTGATGCTGGCGACCCAATTCGACACCGGCTCCGGGCTCGCATTTAACATGGCCCGCGTTGCGGCTTTGGTTCCGTGAGAGCTTAATGCCAAACCGCCGCCCAGCAAGAGCGCGATCACCTGGATGCTGCGGTCGAAGTCTCCGAACGCGCTTGCCGCCAGAACGGCGCCTGCCGGGATTCGAATAAAGGTATGAATCACATCCCAGGTGCTATCGACGTACGGCACTTTGTCGGCGACAAACTCAATCACATACAAAACGACGGCGATGCCGATGACCCACGGGCTCGTGAGCACCTCGAGCTCGCCTGGAAGTTGCAGATGCGAGAACCGGCCGAGCAGACCGAGCGTGGCCACGGCGGCGTAAAGATTGATTCCCGACACCCACGAGGCGCCCATCGCGATTGCGATTGTGGAGATCAGTTGAGTCATCGGCGTTGAATTATAACAAGCAACTTAGCCGCAAAAAACGCTCAAAAAGCACAAAAAGGGTTTTCTAAACACTCCGGATTCAATTAACTTAACGCCACTGCATGCAGCTTCTGGAGTACACACCTGGTTTCGACGTGGACGCCGCCGCAGCGATTGCCGGCGAACACTTCGGGATTCGTGCGCGTGCGCAGGCGTTGCCGAGTGAACGCGACCAGAACGTTCTCTTAACGAATCAGGCTGGGGAAAAGTTTGTACTGAAAATCGCGAACGCGCTCGAGTCGCGCGAGTTTCTCGAAGCACAGAACTCGGTTCTCAAATATCTCGAGCGGCGTCTGTCGATCTGTCAGAAGCTCCTGGCGTCAACGTCGGGTGAAGAAATCGTGAGCGTGAAATCGCATTTCGTTCGCATGGTTCACTATCTTCCCGGCGTGCCGCTGGCGGAGGTCGGGCCACACTCGACCGGGTTGCTATACGATCTCGGTCGCAACCTCGGACAATTGGCGCAAGCTCTTGCAAGTTTCGATCATCCGGCGGTGCATCGCGACTTTCACTGGGATCTCGCGAACGGCAACCGCGTAGTCAATGAATTCGCCGAGTTGATCGATAACGCTAGCTTGCGTGAGCTGGTGTTGAAGTGCAGGTATGAGGCGCCGGAGGGTTTGCGACGAAGTGTGATCCACGGTGACGCGAACGACTATAACTTACTCGTGGATCCGCAAAGCATGACCGTCACCGGTCTGATCGATTTCGGCGATATGATTTACAGCTACACTGTCGGAGATCTCGCGATCGCGATTGCTTATGTGATACTCGATAAGGCGGATCCTCATGCGGTTGCTGCGGAGATCGTACGCGGTTATAGAAGCGAGTTTGCTTTGCTTGAACAGGAAGTCGATGCGCTGTGGCCACTGGTACGTTTACGACTGGCGATGAGCGTTTGTCTTGCGGCGCATCAACTCCGGCAACAGCCTGAGAACAAATATCTACAAATCAGCCAGCAGGCGATTGAAGAGAATTTGCCACGGATTTACGCGGATGAAAAAGGATTTATTTAGAGATAGACAGCGGCTGCTTGGGCGCAATTTGAGTGTTGCGTACGAGAAGCCGCTGAACATCGTGCGCGGTGCGATGCAGTATCTTTTTGATGCTGAAGGGCGTCGGTATCTCGATGCGTACAACAACGTCGCGCATGTTGGTCACTGTCATCCGAAAGTGGTTGCGGCAGGTCAGCGGCAGATGGAGCTGTTGAATACCAACACGCGGTATCTGAGCGAGCTGATTCTCGAGTATGCAGAGAAACTCACGGCGACGCTGCCCGAAGGTTTGAACGTCTGTTACTTCGTCAACTCCGGGAGTGAAGCAAACGAACTCGCAATTCGGCTTGCACGCGCGCACACGAAGGCGCTGGAGATGATCGTGTTGGACCATGCGTATCACGGAAACACGACTACGCTAATCGATCTCAGTCCTTACAAACACAACGGTCCGGGAGGTAAGGGAGCGCCGGCGTGGGTCCACACTGTGGCGCTTCCTGCTTCGGAACTGGACGCCACTGAGGTTGTTAACCAAATACGACCGCACCTCTGTGGTTTCATAGCTGAGTCGCTGCCAAGCGTGGCCGGACAGATCGTACTTCCTCAAGGCTATCTCGGAAGAGTTTATGAGGCAGTGCGCAGTGGTGGCGGAGTCTGTATTGCGGACGAAGTACAAACCGGATACGGGCGGATTGGTACGCATTTCTACGGGTTCGAAATGTACGGCGTAGTCCCGGATATTGTTGTGCTCGGCAAACCGATCGGCAACGGTCATCCGATCGGTGCAGTAGTCACGACGCGAGCAATTGCAGACTCGTTTGATGACGGAATGGAATTCTTCAGCACGTTTGGCGGAAACAATGTGTCGTGTGCGATTGGAATGGCTGTTTTGGAGGTCGTTCAGGAAGAGAACTTACAAGACCACGCGCGTGCAGTTGGCGAACGCTTACTCGAAGGTCTGCGATCGTTGCAAAAGCGCTGCTCGCTGATTCACGACGTGCGCGGCTCGGGGTTTCACCTCGGCGTCGAGCTCGTGCGGGATTTGGAACCCGCCACTCGCGAAGCAAACCGGATCGTAAATCGAATGCGCGAACAAGGCATTCTGATCGGCACGGACGGCCCACACCACAACGTCCTCAAAATCCGGCCCCCCATGCCCTTTTTGGCCGCCGACGCCGATCACTTCCTCACCACGCTCGACCAGTCATTTAAGGACCTCATCCTGTAAATCCTGTTTCATCCTGCAAATCCTGTCTAAAAGGTGACAGGATGAACAGGATGTAACAGGATTTACAGGATGATTTTATTAATTCGCGGCGGCTTTTTTCTCCGGGAAGAGGGTTACTTTTACGTAGGATTGGGTGTTTAGATATTGGTTTGCTGCGTCCTTCACCGTTGCAGCATCGAGTTTCTTGTAGAGGTCGGGGATGAGCCAGAGGCCGGCCGGATCCTCGTTGTGATAGAACCGCTGCATGATCTGGTTTAAGAGATAAGCATTCTGCTTGCTGTTGGTCTCAAACTCACGCAGCAACGCCTCTTTCTCGTCATTCAGTTGCTTCTCAGTCGGCCCCTCAGCCTTGAACTTCTCAATCTCCCCAAACACTCGCTTGATCAGATCGTCGGTCCGATCCGGCGAACAACCAAACTGTATCGTGATCGAGTATTCCTGTTTCGGAAACTTCTGATAACCGTAAGCCGCGGTAATGCTGTAAGTACCGCCGAGCTCTTCCCGGATCAACTCCAGCAGTCGTGTTTGCAGTATCTCCGACATCGAGCGGATCGCGATGCGCCGTTCCTGATCGAAAGCAAATGGCCCAGTGAAAACGATCGCCGCTCGACTCTTCGGTTCGATCCCTTTCTCCACCTTCTTGTCAACAACTCCGACCGGCAACTTTACGCCGACATCCTTCCACGACTCTTTTCGTTTGAGCGAAGGAAGCGCGCCAAGATAGCGCTCTACAAGCGGCTTCATAGTCGCTTCATCAAAATTGCCCACGAAGTAGAACGTGAAGTCACTCGCATCCGCGAAACGATCCTTGTAGAACGCGAGTGACTTATCGAGATTCCATTCGTCAATTGAGGCGGCCGTTAACATCCGCCGGCGCGGATGATTCTGGTACCGCGCACTGTTGAGCGCCTCGAAGAAGGCAAACTCCGGAATCGCGCTTTGATTGTTCATGAACGTCCGCGCCTGCGTGGCCTGCGCTGCAAATGCATTCGCGTCTGCTCTCGGTTGTGTAAACCGGAGATAGATGAGTTGGAACATCGTTTCCAGATCCCTGGGCGAACTGGAGCCATTCAAACCCTCTTCAAGCTCACCGATAAATGGAGTTGCGAAAGCCACCTTGCCTGCCAGCATCTTGCCGAGATCGATGGCGCTGAACTTGGCTACACCGCCTGCATTAATCACTTGTGTGGCCGTGCTCGCCGGAATGTACTCGGCATCACTGACCATCGACGTTCCGCCAGGGCTGCTGGCTCGAAAGAGGATTTCGTCGGCTCGAAAGTTAGTGGGTTTGAGCACGACCTTCACTCCATTTGCGAGCTCCCAGATGGTGAGGCCCGCTTTGTCGTTCGTGGTTGTGTTCACGATCTTGCCCGGTGCGGGTAACGACTCGAGCAGGACCGCCGACGCAACCGTATCGACGTACGGCTTAACCTCTACAGAGGCGGAATCTTTGATGACCGTTGCAAGCTTTGCCTGATCCGGAATCGTCAGTCCGGCTTTCTGTGGCGCCGTTACAATCACCAGCCGGTTTTGATTGGTAAGTGGAAACCATTCACGCGCGAGCTTGTTGATCTCAGTGAGCGTGATCTCGGGCAGAAGACGCTTGTGCAGTGCATATTCATCATCCGCGCTCGGCAACGTTTCATTGATCAGAAAGTTGCGCACATATTCACCGGCACGACTGGCCGCCAGAGTGTTGTCTTTCTCGAGCGCGAGCCGCTCGTAGGAACGCAGGACACTTGCTTTTTGTCGGGCCAACTCCGTCTCTGTAAACCCGAAGCGGGCGACTCGTTCTGCTTCCGTTAGTAATGCTTGTAAACCACGTTCGACGCTATCTTCCTTAACAAGCGCACTCAGAAATGCGATCTCCTTCGTGCGCGCCAGAAATCCACCTCGTCCGCCAAAGCCCATGACAAATGGTGCATCCGGCTTTTGTGTGAGCTCAGAAAATCTCGCGTTCAGCATCCCGGCAAAGAGCCGATCGACTGTCTTCTGCCGATAAGCGCCAACCGTACCTTCCGGACGTGCGGGCAACAGCGTGTCGATCTCGACACTTGTCGTCGATGTCTCTTTGTCGGTGTTAATGGAGAAACCGATGTCTGACCGATCGGGAACGTCGTACGTTTGCCGTTCTTTCGGCGATGGATGAGCCGGGATGGATGCGAAATGAGTATTGACGAGTTTTTCGACTTCCGACTTATCAAAGTCACCGACCGCAACCACAGCCATCAGATCCGGCCGATACCAGTCTGCATAAAACTGCTTGATTCGCTCCGGCTTGCCGTTTTGAATGATCTCAGGGAGACCAATGGGAAGACGGTTCGCATAACGGGAACCCTTGAACATTACGGGGAATAATTTTTCCGCATTGCGCATTCCCGCGCCGCGACCTGAACGCCATTCTTCGAGAACGACACCACGTTCTTTCTCGACCTCGGCCGGGTCGAAGGTGACGTTGTGGGCCCAGTCTTCGAGCACCTGAAACGCGCGGGCCATTGCTTCCGGTTTGTCTGTCGGAACCGTAAGCATGTAGACCGTCTCATCGAAGCTCGTGTACGCGTTGATGTCGGCGCCGAAGCGCATGCCTAACGATTCGATGAACGAGATAAGTTCGTGCTTGGGGAAGTTCTTCGTGCCGTTGAAGGCCATGTGTTCGACGAAGTGGGCCAGTCCGCGCTGATCGTCGTCTTCGAGAACCGCGCCAGCCTTCACCACGAGCCTGAGTTCGGCGCGCTTTTCCGGTTTCTTGTTGGGCCTGATGTAGTAGCGCAGGCCGTTGGGAAACTTGCCCATCGTGATCTGAGGATCAACCGGCATTGGTTGTGTCAGCGGTGTTTGACCGTGGACCCCAATGCTGACGAGGGCAGTGATGACTACAAGAAGGATGATCTTCTGCATGGCAGTCTCCGTAACGCGAGTGAACGCGGATTAGGAACGATTAACGATTGACGAATCGAAAGCGGCGGAAACGTTGAGCGAAGCGATGCTGGTTTTCGGCGAGATCCCGGTTGAGGATAAACGAGAGTGAGCTCCCTTTCGCTGTCCAGCCATCATTTGAATATGCGATCGGCAGATCGATAGAGGTGTTGTCGTCTTTCGTCCAGGCGTTACCCGAGACCTGCTCGCATCTCAGTAAATAGTGTTCGATGCCGGTGAAAACGCTGCGCCAGTAACCACCGTAAAGAGTCTTGTAAACAATTCCGTCGACCTCTACATAAACTCTGTTTCCGCTGAGGATTTTGTAATTAATGCGGCCAAGCAAATCGAGCAGACGACACTGCTCGCGTGCGGTTGGATCTGCGACTGGCGAATGAAAACTCAGAAGATCATCGGGCGTTGCGTCGTCTTCGCGCCACGCTTCGGGTTTGTACGGTTTTACTTGGGGCCGACGATTTTCGTTACTCATCCGGCACTCCGAACCTGTCTTCCATTTCGGGATTAGGATGAGGGTAGTTTATTCTCGAAACGAGCAGAAAGCCAGCATTTTTACGACCGATCAAGGGGGTATACGAAAAGTTGGAAAGGGAACGGCAAAAACTACTTCATTTTGGTTTAGCTCTCGGCTTGGTCCTCTTAACTATAACGGGATGCAATCGTGAAAATGTCGCACAACCAGGTTTGGATAATCGAATCATGACGGGTCCGATTGTTTATGTTGCTCTTGGAGATTCAACTGGGGTGGGTGTTGGCGCGAGGGACGGTGGCTATGTATTGCGGCTTTTCAATCGTCTCATCGAACGGCGGCCGGGGTCGAAGCTGACGAACCTTTGTGTCAGTGGCGCGACGACCGAAGATCTCGTGCGGGGGCAGTTACAGCGTGGTGTTGATATGAATCCCAATCTGGTAACTGTCGGCATCGGCATCAACGACATCGGACATGGTTTGACAATCGATCAATTCGGGACAAATTACGAAAAGATTCTCAGCATGCTCCGCGAAAAAACTCACGCCCGGATCGTGGTAACTAACATTCCCGACATTTCGAGTGGGCCGCGTATTCCAGGCTCGCTGCGGAGTGAGTATCAGCGGCAGATCATTAAATTTAATGAGCGTCTGGAAGAGATTGCGACGCGGCATGGCGTGACCGTCTTCGATATGTTCACGATCTCGAAGCACGAACTTCCGTTGCATCCCGAGTATTTTTCGAGCGACGGATTCCATCCGTCTGATGAAGGCTATGAGATGTGGGCGAAGCAGATGTGGCCCACATTGGAGCGTGTGATCGGAGAATAACCAGGCCACGGATAACACGGAAGAAAATCCGGATCTAATCCGTTTTATCCGTGGCCCGCCGTTCTCCCGATACGGGATCGAAGAAATGCATTTTTTCTTTCATCATCCTAATCCACACCTGGCTGTCCTCGTCTGCGCGAAAGTCAGCCGGCGCGCGAGCAATTAACCTGTTACTACCGGCAGTAAGAAAAACGAAAGTTTCATTTCCCATTTGTTCTATGACGTAAACCGTCGCGGCGATGGCGCCGTCCTGTGGCTGTGATAGCACTTGAATGTGCTCCGGTCGAATGCCTTTTATTAACGGTGATTCCTCAATAAAGTTCATGCTTGGACTGCCGACAAACTCGGCGACAAATCGATTCGCAGGATAGTTATAAATGTTCATCGGCGTATCGAATTGCTGTAGCCGGCCTTTCTTCATCACTGCCACGCGAGATGCCAGTGTCATTGCTTCCGCCTGATCGTGCGTGACGTAGATGGTCGTGGTTCCGAGTTCGTGCTGCAAGTGTTTCAACTCGCCACGCATCTGCACCCGCAAACGCGCATCGAGATTTGAGAGTGGCTCATCCATCAGGTACGCGCGCGGTTCGCGCACGATCGCGCGCGCGAGCGCAACGCGCTGTCGTTCACCGCCGGATAGTTGTCGTGGTTTGCGATCCAGGAGTGATGCAATTTCGAGCATTGCCGCTACGCGCTTTACGCGTTCCGCGCGCTTGGCTTTGTCGAGTTTGCGCACGCGCAACGGATAGCCGATGTTTTCCGCAATCGTCATGTGCGGGTAAAGCGCGTAACTCTGGAACACCATCGCCAGATCGCGATGCTGCGTGGGCACGTCGTTAATGCGTTTACCATCGATGAGAATGTCGCCCGAGGTAACAGACTCGAGACCGGCAAGCATTCGCAGCGTGGTCGTCTTGCCGCAGCCGGATGGACCAAGCAGCACGATAAACTCGCCATCGTCGATCTTCAGCGACAGATCGTCGACGACGGTCGTGCTGCCGAATTCCTTGTTTACATTTTTGAACTCGATTCCCATCTATCCTTTGACTGCTCCCATCGACAATCCACGCACGAGGTATTTCTGCACTGCGAGAGCAAACACGAGAATCGGAATGATTGCGACTGTGGCAGCAGCGCTCATCACGCCCCACTTGATCTCGTACTGAGTCACGCGGCCCGCGATTCCCACCGGCAACGTCATCGCTGCATCAGTCTGCGTCAACACGAGGGCAAACAGGAATTCATTCCACGAAACAATCAAACAAAACACCGCTGTGGCCGCGAGACCCGGCGAAACCAGCGGCAACACCACGCGCACGAGGGCGCCCAGGCGTGAATCGCCGTCGATGAGTGCCGCTTCTTCGAGATCGCGGGGCAAATCGGCAAAGAAGCCGCGCATCATCCAGACTACGAAAGGGAGATTGAATCCGGTGTAGACGATGATCAGCGATGCGCGTGTGTTGAGTAGTTGCACGTCGCGCATCATGAGAAAGAGCGGGACAGCCGTGACGATTGCCGGAAACATTCTCGTTGAAAGAATCCACAATGAGAGCCGGCGATTGAGACGCCAGGGAAGTTCAAACCGCGCCAGCCCATAAGCCGCGAGTGTGCCGATCACGAGTGCGCACGCGGTTGAAGCAACGGCAACGATCGCACTGGTGAGCAGATAGTTTCCGAAACCGCGCGTGACGAACGCGTCGTAGTAGTGCTCGAGTGTGGGCGTGAAAACAAACCACGGCGGCGGACTGGCAAACTGATCAACCTCAGTCTTCAGAGAGATCGTCAGCATCCAGTAAACAGGCGCGAGCGAGAACAACAATGCCGCGGTCAAAAGCGCATAGCGACCACCTTGTGCTATTTTGTGGCCCAATCTAAATCGTCTCTTTCGCCTGCAGAAACTTAATGTAAATCGCGCTGATCACATTTGTCAGTGCGAGTAACACAAACGACATCGCCGCCGCATAACCAAAATCAAAAAATCGAAACGCCGTGCGATAGATGTAGAGACTGATCGTCTCAGTCGCAAATCCGGGTCCACCTTCCGTCAGAATGAATATCTGATCGAACACACGCAGCAGATCCATCGTGCGCAGCAGCAGAACGATCAGGATCGACGGTTTCAACAGCGGCAACGTCACGTGCCAGAACGTCTGCCAGCGACTCGAACCATCGATCAACGCTGCTTCATAAGGCTCCTGTGGAATCGCCTGTAATCCTGCCAGCAGCACGAGAAAGACAAACGGCGTCCATTGCCAAACGTCGACCGCGATCACCGAAAGCATGGCGAGCTTTGGGGATGCGGTCCACGTCAAGCTCCCGGTGTTGATACCAAATTGTTTGAGCGTTTCATTGATGGCACCGAAGTTTGGATTCAGCATGAGACGCCAAATCACTCCCACGACAACCGCCGGCAGCATCATCGGGATCAGCAGACTCGCGCGAAACACTCCGCGACCACGAATCTGCTTATTCAGCAGCAGGGCGAGACCAAGACCAAGAAGAAACTCGCAGGTGAGTGCGGCGACGGCGTAAACAAAGGTGTGGGCGAGTGCCGTGAGAAAAAAATTATCCGACAGTAGACGCGTAAAGTTTCCGAGCCCCCAGGTGACGCCCGCAGCAGTCTCCTGTTGAAGACTGATCGTGATCGAATAGATGAGTGGATAAATCGAGAGTGCGAGGAGCACCGCGATTGCAGGCGCGAGAAAGAGTGCAGGCAAAAGCAGTTCGCGCTTATTGAGCGCGCTGAAGAATCTTCTCGATTTCTGCATTCGCCTGATTCATCGCTTCCTCGGGAGTCAGATCGCCGCTGTTGGCCTTTGAAAGAAAGATCCCAAAAGCGTTTTCAATTTCGTTCCAGTAAGGAGTGCGCGGGCGCGGTCTCGAGCTTTCGAGCGAACGTAATTGAGCCGGATAAGCGGGAAACTTTGCAACGAGCTCGGGATCCTGAAAGAGCGATTTGCGCGTGGGTGGATTGCCACGCAGCGCGGAGCGTTTCATTTGCTCGGCACTGGTGGCCCAAAGCAAAAAATCCATGGCCGCGTCTGCGTTGCGGGATTCGCGCGGAATTGCGATCAGCCAATTTCCGATTTCAGCCTGACCTGATTTTTGACCATCCGGCAACGTTGTGAACTCCATCTTCCCGATCACCTTCGACTTTGACTGGTCGCTGAATGAACTGATCCACGCGGGCCAGTTGATCGACATCGCGGCCGTTCCCTGCAACAGGTGTGCACCAACGTCGTCGGCGTTGAAACTCACATAACCGGGTGGCGAGTATTTGCCTAGCTGGATCATGAATTCGAGTGCTGCGATTCCCTGGGGACTGTTGACGGCCGGCTTTCCGTTGGCGTCGAACATCTCTGCACCGAAAGCCCAAAAGATCGGCATGAAGTCGGCCACGGCAGCGTTGCCCTGGGCCGCGCGCTCGACGTAGCCATAGACTTGTCCACCATTCGCGCCTGCGGTTTCTTTCTCCTGGATTGTTTTGGCGGCCGCGAGCACGTCGTCCCAAGTCAATGGTGCTTTCATTAAATATTTCTCAAAAAGATCTTTACGATAGAAAAATAATTGGGAGTTTCCGACATAGGGAAGGGCATAAAGTGAGCCGGTTTGATACGGATGACGGCACAGGGCGAGCGAAGTAGCCACAAAGTCGCTGTCCGGGCCGGATTGCCCGCGGTTTTTGAGTAATGGCGTCAAGTCGGTCAACACCTGTTCGTGCGCGAATCGCGGGAACCACGGATCGTCGAGCATGATCAGATCGTAGGCGCCGGTGTGGGCCTTGAGATCTATTAATTCTTTCTCAAAAAGATTTGTATAAGGGAACTCCGCGATGTCGATATGAATGCCGGTTTGCTTTTCATAATCGGTGGCGGCCTGTTTGAGAGCCTCGCCTTCAACTCCGGAGACTACGGCAAGAGTGAGTTGTTTTCGGTGATTGCCCGTGCAACTTGTGAGCGTGAAACTTGTAAGTAAGACAAGTAATGCCAGGACCAGGTAAACGGTTACTCTCATATTTTTCGCCACAGATTAACACTGATGAAGCTGATCAGAACTGATAATATCGGTCTATGCGACAAATTGTAACGACTGCAAACGGGGACATCGATGTCCTCAAGGTGCAGGAGAAACCAAATCCCATACCACGCAACGATGAGGTTGTTATTCGAGTGCGCGCTGCCGGTCTGAATTTCGCAGATATTCTGGCCCGGCAGGGACTTTACCCGGATGGTCCGCCAAAGCCTTGTGTGATGGGTTACGAGGTTAGCGGCGTCGTTGAAAGCGCCGGCAGTGATGTGAATAGTTCATTTGTCGGAAAGTCAGTGGTGGCGATGACGCGTTTTGGCGGGCAGTCAGATCTCGTCGCTGTCAAAGCCACACAGATATTTGAAAAGCCCGCGAAGTTGACCTTTGAACAAGCGGCAGCAATTCCGGTGAACTACCTGACTGCCTATGCGCTGTTGGTCGTGATGGGTTCTTTGCATGCGGGTGAGTCCGTGTTGATTCACAATGCGGGTGGTGGTGTCGGGCTCGCAGCACTCGATATTGCGAAGAAGGTCGGTGCAGTTACCTACGGAACGGCCAGCGCAGGTAAGCACCAGTTTCTAAAAGAACGTGGCTTGGACCATCCGATCGACTATCGCAAACAGGACTGGCAGCCGGAACTCCAGAAACTCACTAACGGTCTCGGAGTCGACCTGATTATCGATCCGATCGGAGGCGGGCACTGGAAAAAGAGTTATGC
>Ga0111538_10005111_pt1 | contig 18001 bp, 16 predicted proteins | sample SoiMethybrSBSTD1_FD_79669 | JGI IMG/M metagenome (GOLD analysis project Ga0111538, IMG submission 79669) | Bulk soil microbial communities from a Populus tree surrounding site in Tennessee, USA - Soil MetaG P. TD hybrid SBSTD1 (version 2)... | ecosystem: Environmental > Terrestrial > Soil >...
AGAAGTTAGAAGTTAGAAGGCAGAAGGCATGGGACACAACCGATTCACACGATTGCGCAACCGCGCGTTGCTTGTGGTCGTGGTGTCCCTGGCGTCGGCGGCATCGGCGCGGGCCGAGATTGTCTTCTTTGCGTCGGGCCGCTCCATGTCGATCAAGGCGCACGAAATGCGGGGCGATCAGGTGGTGTTGATGCTGAGGGCCGGAGGAGAAATCATCACACCGGCGTCCGTCATTGCCAGGATTGAACCCGACGAAGTGCCCTACCCAGAGCCGGAGCCTGAGCCCGCGCTGCCGATCGCGGTCCCGGAGGGCGCGCGGCCGTTTGCGCCGCTGCGGCCCGAACAGCTGCGCTATAGCCAGATCATCGACAAGGTCTCAGCCGAGCAGGGCGTCGATCCCAAGCTCATTCACGCCGTGATCGAGGTGGAGTCGAACTATCAGGAACACGCACGGTCGCCGAAGGGTGCGAAGGGCTTGATGCAGCTCATGCCCGAGACGGCCCGGCAATACGCGGTCAATAATCCCTACGATCCGGTTGCCAATATCGAGGCGGGCATCAAGCACCTCAAGTCGCTGCTCGTGCGGTTCACGCAAAACGTCCCGCTGGCGCTGGCTGCGTACAACGCAGGCCAGGCGGCAGTTGAGCGGTTCGGCGGCATCCCGCCGTACCGGGAGACGCGCGACTACGTCTCGCGCATCCTCAAACTCGTCGGCTAGCCGCCGCGACCGCAAGAGCTTTTCCCGACGCCCGGCGTCTAACACTTAGCCAGTCTCGAGACCGTTTTTCAGGCGCGAAGCTTTTGTGCGGCTGTTGGTATAATTTGCGAGCCACTAATGTCCACGCCGACAATCCCTTGCAGCCGGCCGGCCGATGCGGGCAGTCGCGGGGCGGGCGGCTGACCCGTGGAATTCAGGTGCCGCATCGCATCGCCGACGGGCGAAATCAGCGAGGGCGTGTACGTCGCCGACAGCGAGGCGCGGCTGCGCCACGACTTCGAGGAAAAGAACCTTTACGTTCTTTCACTGCAAGCCAAGGGTTCGGTGGCTGGCCTGTCGCTGCGGTTACCACAGCGGTCCCACATCGCCTCACGAGAGTTCCTCATCTTCAATCAGGAGCTGGCGACCCTCTTGAAAGCCGGGATGCCGCTGGTGCAGTCGCTCGAGCTCCTCAAGCGGCGCATCGATTCGCCAGTGTTTCGGGCCGTGCTCGAGGACGTGCACGAACGGGTACGGTCTGGCTCTGCGCTGTCCGATGCGTTTGGCGCACACGAGTCGATCCTACCGACGGCGTACACGGCGTCGCTTCTTGCGGGCGAGCGCAGCGGCAGCCTCGACAGCGTCTTGAGGCGGTTCGTGGAGTATTCGAAGATCATCGAGACCATCAAGCGGAAGATTCTTTCCGCGCTGATTTACCCGGCCATTCTCACGACCCTGGCGCTCGTCGTCGTGACGGTCATCGTGGTTTGGGTCGTACCGGCGTTCTCCAACTTTTATGGGAGTTTCACCAACGCCCGGCTGCCGCTGGTCACGCGCATCATCATCGCCGTCTCGGACTTCATTCGCGGCCAGTTCCTGCTCCTGCTCATCGGGGTGCCGCTGCTGGTCGGCGGGTTGCTCGCGTGGGCGCGCCAGCCGGAGCAAAAGGCACGTTTCGACCGGCTGATTCTCAAGGTGCCGGTGCTCGGCGACGTGGCCCAGAAGTTTTCGACCTCGCAGATGGCGCGCACGCTGGCCACGCTGCTGGGCGGCGGCTTGCCGCTGGTCCATGCGCTGGACATCGCCAGCCGCTCAATGGCCAATCGGTTCATGGCGAAACAGCTGGCCATCGTCACGACCCGCGTGAAAGAAGGGGAGTCGTTCTCTGCCGCGCTTCAGGCGCGCCACGTCTTTCCCGAAGTCGCGGTCAAGATGGCCGAAGTCGGCGAGTCGACCGGCGCGCTGCAGGAAATGCTCAACACCGTCGCCGATTTCTACGACGAGGAAATCGGCACCAACATGGAGCGGTTTGTCACGCTCGTCGAGCCCACGCTGCTGGTGGTCATGGGTATCGTGATCGCCGGGCTCCTGATCTCGCTGTACATGCCGATCTTCCAGCTCAGCTCGGTCTTGAGCTCGCCGGGGGCACCCTGACGTGACGGACATGTCGCCACCTCTCCACACCGACAGCGAGCTCGGCGCTGAAGACCGGCGCCTCGAGCTCGATCAGGCGCGCCGGCTCGCCGCGCGCTATCGGCTGGAATTCGTGGACATGGACACGTTCCGGATCGATCAGGAGCTGTTCCGATCCATTCCCGCCGACCTCATGCTCCGCTACGGCTTCGTACCCTACCGGCGGGAGGGGCCCGATCAGAAGACACTGACGATCGTCGTCTCGGATCCGACCGACTTGCCGATGATCGACGAGCTCGGGGTGCTGCTGGCCACGCCGATCAAGGTGACGGTCGGCCCGCGCTTCGCGATTGAATCGATCCTCAAAAAGAGCGAGAGCTCGCAGCGGGTCCTCGAAGATGCGACCGAAGGCTTTCAGCTCACGCTGCTGAAGGAAGACGAGAACGCCGAGGACAATCTCACGGTCGAGCGGTTGACCAGCGATATCAGTCCGATCATCCGCCTGGTGGACTCGACCATCTACACGGCGATTCAGCGGCGCGCGAGCGACATTCACATCGAGACGCAGGACGATGCGGTGCACGTGAAGTACCGCATCGACGGCGTGCTGCAGCCGGCCATGCGCCCGATCGCCAAGCAGTTCCACAGCTCGATCATCTCGCGCATCAAGGTCATGGCCGAGCTCGACATCGCCGAGAAACGCGTCCCGCAGGATGGACGTTTCAAGCTGCGGATGCCCGGCAAGACGATCGATTTCCGCGTCTCGATCATGCCCAGCGTGCACGGCGAGGACGCGGTCGTCCGCATTCTCGACAAGGAATCGCTGAGCGAGCAGTTCACTGAACTGAGCCTCGACATCCTCGGGTTCCCGCAAGCCGAGCTGAAGCGTTTTCGGAAATACATCGCCGAGCCGTACGGCATGGTGCTGGTCACCGGGCCAACCGGCAGCGGCAAGACGACCACGTTGTACGCCGCGCTCTCGGAGATCAAGTCCGTCGAGGACAAGATCATCACCATCGAGGATCCGGTCGAGTATCAGCTGAAGGGGATCACACAGATCCCGATCAACGAAAAGAAGGGGCTGACGTTTGCCCGGGGCCTCCGGTCGATCCTGCGCCACGACCCCGACAAGATCATGGTGGGAGAAATCCGCGACAACGAGACCGCTCAAATCGCGATCAATTCCGCCCTGACCGGCCATCTCGTGTTCACGACGGTCCACGCCAACAACGTGCTCGACGTGCTCGGGCGCTTCCTGAACATGGGGGTGGAGGCGTATCAGTTCGTGTCGGCCCTCAACTGCGTGCTCGCGCAGCGCCTCGTCCGCGTCATCTGCACGCATTGCAAGCGGCCGGTGAAAGTGTCGCGGGTACTGCTGGAAGAGTCGGCACTCGATCCCGCGCTGCCGGACCGCCACACCTTCTACGAAGGAGTCGGCTGTATCGAATGCAACGGCACCGGCTACAAGGGACGGCTGGCGATCTGTGAGCTGCTGGACCTGACCGACCGGATCCGTGAGCTGATCCTGGCGAAGCGCCCGACCTCGGAAATCAAGAAGGCGGCGCGCGAAGAAGGCATGCGGTTCCTGCGCGAATCGGCCGTCGAGCGCGTGCTGGACGGCGTCACGACCCTCCGCGAAATCAACAAGGTGACGTTCGTCGAATGAGCAACAGACTCCTGATTCGCGACGCGCCGCCGCCCACCGTCGCCGTGGAGCTGGCCGCTCATCGAGTGTCGGCGGCAGCCCTCGAGTTCCGAGGTGGCCGCCCGGTGGTCGTCCTGCACGCGACCGAGCCGCTCCCGGAAGGCGCGCTCGTCCCTTCGCTGGTCGCGCCGAACATCCTCGGACGCACGGTGGTGGCCGAGGCGCTGGCGCGCGTCCTCGATCACGTCGGCCGCCCGCGGCGCATTGGCCTCGTGCTTCCCGATCCGGTGGCGAAGGTGTCGCTCATCCGTTTCGGGCAGCTTCCCGCCCGCATTGAAGACCTGGATCAGCTGGTCAAATGGCAGGTGCGCAAGGCGGCGCCGTTCCCGATCGACGAGGCACAGGTGAGCTATGTCGCCGGGGCGCGCGCTGTACGTACTGTCAGTCCCGGCAACCCGGGCACCGCTACCCCTGGTCACCCTGGCATGAACGACGAGGGGCACGAGTTCGTCGTGACCGTCGCCCGCCGTTCGGTGATCCAGGAGTACGAGACGCTCTGCGCCGAGGCCGGTGCATACGCCGGTCTGGTGGATATCTCGACCTTCAACGTGATCAACGCGCTGCTGGCGGGATCGGCCCCGCCCCAGGGGGACTGGCTGCTCGTGAACGTCGCAACCGACTACGCGTCGCTTGCCATTCTGCGGCAGGCGGATCTCATCGTGTTTCGAAGCCGCGGGGTTGAGAGTGACGAGAAGCTCACTGATCTCGTGCACCAAACGGCGATGTACTACGAGGATCGGTTGCAGGGTACGGGCTTTACGCAGGTCTTGCTGAGCGGTGCCAGTCTTCACCCGGCGGCCGACGTCGACGAGGTGCGGCGCAACCTGCAGGAGCGCCTCGGCACGGCGGTGGAAACCGTCGATGCGCGCGGGGCAGCCGCCCTGACCGATCGGATCACGGCAGCGCCGGCACTGCTCGACACGCTCGCTCCGCTCGTCGGCCTACTGCTTCGCGACCGGGGAGCCGCCGCATGATCAGAACCAACCTGGCGACGCGGCCGTTTTACAACGAGGCGGCGGTCCGCATCTGGCTCGCTGTGATCGCGTTCCTCGTTGTCTCGCTCACGATCTTCAACATTCAACGGCTGCTGTATTACTCGAGCAGCGATACGGAACTGGCAACCCGCGCGTCGCGCGACGAGCAGCGCGCCGTGGAGCTGCGCGCCGATGCGCGGCGACTGCGCGCCAGTGTCGACACCACGCAGGTGGAGGCCGCCTCGACTGAAGCCCGGGAGGCCAACGATCTCATCGACCGCCGCACGTTCTCGTGGACGGAGCTCTTCAATCGGTTCGAATCGACGCTGCCGGCCGAAGTTCGCATTACCTCGCTCAGGCAGACGCTCGACCGCAATCGGGGCACGGTGCTGACCGTCTCGGTGCTCTCCCGCAGCGTCGAGGACGTGAATCAGTTCATGGAGAATCTGTCGGCGACCCACGCGTTTGCCGATCTGCTCGTGACCGACGAGCGGGTGGATCCCGACAACGGACAACTCCAGGTCCTCCTGCAGACGGTGTATCGCCCGGCAAGCGGCCAGGCGCCGGCGGCGGATGCCGCGGGGAGGGGCACGCCATGACCCCACTGCTCAAGCGCATCGTCGCCGAGAAGCGCAGTTTCGTGCTGCCGCTGGCGATTGCCTTGCTCGTCAATCTCGTGGGCTACGTCTTCGTAGTCAGGCCGCGCGGGGTGAAGGCTGCTGGTGCGGCTGATCGCGCGAATGCAGCGGCGGCCGACCTCCGCAACGCCGAGCGGGAACAGGCGGTGGCGCGCGCGCTCGTCACTGGCAAGGCGCGCGCGGACGAAGAGTTGAGCGCCTTCTACGAGAAAGTGCTGCCCTCCGATCAGGAAGCCGCCAGACGGATGACGTATGCCAGCCTGCCGGAGCTCGCCCGAAAGAGCGGGGTGACCTACGCCAGGCGCAGTCAGGAGATCGAATCGCAGAGTCAGAGCAAGAACGACAAGCTCGGACATCTGGTGATCAGCATGGTGCTGGACGGCAGCTACGAGGACTTCCGCGAGTTCATCTACGCCCTCGAAAGCGCCCCTGAATTCATCATCGTGGACGACGTCGTGTTGAGCGAGGGGAGTCCGAATCAACCGCTGACGTTTGTGGTGACGATGTCGACGTACTTCCGGACAGATACCAAAGGGGCCAAAGCGCCCAGTGGGGTCAATGGAGCCTAAGCGTCGTCAGCAGATCACGCTCGGGGTGCTGGTGGCAGTCCTGGCGGGGACGGCGCTCTACATGTATTGGCCGCGGACGACTGCCTCGAGGCCAGCGACGTCTAAGGTGAGGGGCGCGACCGCGAAGACGGGCACTGAGGCGCCGATGACGGCGCCCGACGTGCATCTGGAAGTGCTGAATGCGCCCAGGCCCAAGCCCGATGACGTGAACCGGAACCTGTTCCGGTTCAAGCCGAAGCCGGTGCCGCCGCCGGTGGCCGTGCCCAGGCCGGCGCTGCCGCCGACGCCGTCACCGCCGCCAGCGCCGTCGGGGCCGCCGCCGCCGCCGGATATTCCGCTGAAGTTTGCGATGGTCATGTCGCAGGGATCAGGACCAAAGGTGGCGGTCCTGCTCGACACTCTGGGCCATCAGATCTATGCGCGCGAAGGCGAGGTCATCGAGGGACGCTACAAGGTTTGGAAGATTGGTGTGGAATCGATCGAGATCTCGTACCTCGACGGGCGCGGACGGAAAACTATTCGCCTGAGCGGGTCGTGAAGCGTGAGAATGCAGATTTCAGAGTGCAGATTCTCAGATCCTTAGATTCTTAGATTCGTAGATGGTCGATAGGAGTCCTGTGACGACACGGTTGAGAACATCAGGCCTTTTGCTGGCAGTGGCGCTGCTCGCTTCCGGCTGCGCGGCTGGAAAGGCGATGAGTAAAGGCAACGAGGCCGTGAAGCAGGGCAATCTCGACCAGGCGGTTGCCTACTATCGCCAGGCGGCGCAGGCCGACGCGGACAATGCGAACTACCAGATCGCGCTGCAGCGCACGATGCAGGCGGCATCACGCGCCCATCTCGAGAAAGCGCGCGAGTTCGAAGCGCAGGATCAGCTCGAAGCGGCGCGCGGCGAATACAGCCTCGCCACGGAGTACGATCCGAGCAACCGGCTTGCTGAAGCGAAGATCGCGGCACTCGATCGCATCATCAGGGAGCGGATCGAAGCCGCGCGCCCGAGACCGTTCCAGGAAATGCAGGAACGGGCGCGTGCGACCTCGCCGATTCCGATTCTCAATCCGGCGTCACGAGAGCCCATTTCGCTCACGGTTACCAACACAACCATCCGCGACATCCTCAACGCCCTGGCCGCATCAGCCGGCATCACCATCACCTACGATCGGGATCTCGAGAGCGCCGGCCAACAGGGCATCGGCCGCCAGACGTCGGTCACGATGGACGGACTGACGATTGATCAGGCCTTGAGCCAGATTCTGACCACCAACCAGCTCGCGTACAAGGTCGTGACGCCACGGATGATCCTGGTGTTTCAGGACAACGCCCAGAAGCACCAGACCTACGACGATCAGGTCATTCAGGTGTTTCCCATTTCGCATGCGAATGTCACCGAACTGGCGGCGTTCCTGAGCCAGATCCTCCGCCCAGTGGGCATCGGTGTGCAGCCGCTGTTTACGCCCAACCCGTCGGGCAACACCATCATCGCCAAGGCGACGGTGGCGATGATGGAGATCGCGGCGAAGGTCATCTCGCTCAACGACAAGCCGCCCGCCGAAGTCGTCATCGACGTCTCGATTCTCGAGGTCAACCGGAATCGTGCGAAAACCTACGGTTTGAACCTGTCCGAATACGCCCTCGGCGGTGTGCTCTCCCCGGAAGTGGCGCCTGGCGCGACCGGCGCGATCACCCCTGGCACCGATGGCAACCCACCGACCGGCGGGCTCGGCTCCACGCCACCGAGCGGCCTGCAGTCGCCGCCACCGTTCAACTTGAATACGATTTCCAGGGGCTTCAGCACCTCGGATTTCTACCTGGCGGTGCCGACCGCGCTCGTGCGGTTTCTCGAGACCGACACCCAGACCAAACTGATTGCCAAGCCGCAGCTGCGGGGCACGGAAGGCACGAAGCTGCTGCTGCGCCTCGGCGACAAGGTGCCGCTGCCGTCCACAACCTTCACCCCGCTTGCGACCGGCGGCGCCAGTACCAATCCACTGACGACGTTCACCTACACGGACGTCGGCGTGAACCTGGACCTGACGCCGCGCGTCACCGTGGAAGGCGACATCATTCTCGATTTGATCGTCGACAACAGTTCCCTCGGCCCTCCGATCACGGTCAACGGCGTCAGCTCGCCGACCATCGGGACACGATCGGTCACGTCACGACTGCGGCTGCGCGACGGGGAATCAAATCTTCTGGCGGGCCTGTTGAAGGAAGACGAGCGCAAGAGTCTGTCGGGATTTCCCGGCGCCATTCACGTGCCGCTTTTGAAGCAGCTGTTCTCATCGAACGACAACAGCATCGCCCAGACTGACATCGTGATGCTGCTGACGCCGCACATCGTGCGCAGCAAGGAAATTACCGAAGAGGACTTGCGACCGATCTATCTGGGTGCCGGCATCAACTGGATTCTCGGCGGACCGCCGCCGATGCTCAACGTTGCGGAGCCAGCCGCTCCGCAACCGGGTGCGGCCCAGCCGGCCGGCGCAGGTGGCGTGCAGATCGGTCCGCCAACCGGCAGCTCGCCGGTGCCCGGAACGGTGGCCACCCCTCCGCCGCTGTTGCCGGCGCCAACGCCTCCGACCGGCACGGGTGCTCCGGTTCCGCAGCCGGCACCGCCAGCGTCGCCGCCGCCAGGAAACCAGCCACAGACGCAGGCGAATCCGCCCAGTCCGCCCGCCGCGGCAGATACGCCGATTACCACTCCTGGTCTTGGCTCGGCGCTCGTCGTGTTGACGCCGCCCGGGACGCCGTTGCGTGTCGGAGGAGGGCCGTACAACATCCCGATCACGGTGAGCAACGCTTCACGGCTGTCCACCATTTCGCTGACCGTGGCGTTCGATGCCACCAAGTTGCGCGTGCGATCGGTGCAAGAGGGGCCCTTCATGCGCACCGGAGGGGCGAACGCGACGTTCACGCAGCAGCCGGGCGACGGCCGCGTGGACATTACGATTACGCGCTCGAACGACGCGACCGGGGCATCGGGTGCAGGCCTGCTGGGATCGATCCTCTTCGATGCGATCGCGCCGGGCACGGTACCGTTGACGCTCAGCGGCGTGGCGACCGGCCCGGGCGGGACGCCCATGGGCCTGCAGTTGCGGCCGGTGACGGCCACGATCCAGCCGTAGCAGGATGTGATGCCCAGACGAGCTTCACCGCAGGGCGGTTACACATTCATCGAGTTGCTGGTGGTGTCGACGATCATTCTGATCCTCGCCTCGGCAGTCCTGCCGCTGGCGCGGGTCACCGCCACGCGTCAGCGGGAAGCCGAACTGCGGCGGGCACTGCGGGAAATGCGAACCGCGATCGACAAGTTCAAGGACGCAGCAGACACGCAGCAAATCTCGCCGCTCGACCTCAAGGCAGGGGCTGAGAACTATCCCCCGGATCTCGATGTGCTCGTCGAGGGCGTCGCCGCGAACAACGATGCGACGGGACGCAAGCTGAAGTTCCTGCGGCGGATCCCGACCGATCCGATGACGCAGAGCACCGACTGGGGCAAGCGGTCCTACCAGGATGAGCCAGACTCCAGAAGCTGGGGCGGACAGAGTGTCTTCGACGTGTACACAACCTTCGGTGGCACCGCACTCGACGGCTCGAAATACCGGGACTGGTAGACAGACTGTGACATCTAGAGATCTGGTGACTGGGAGATGTGGTGATCTGGGATCTGGTGATCTGGTGATTTGGCGACGATCTGAGAATGCCCAAGGACCAAGGACCGAAGGACGACCAAGGACCAAGGACGGACCAAGGACCAAGGACGGACCAAGGACCAAGGCCCAAGGACTAAGGACCAGTACAGGCTTCACCATCATCGAGCTGATGGTGGTCATGACGATCATCGTCATCCTGGCGTCGATGGGGCTCGTCCAGTACCGGCGGAGCATCATTTACGCGCGGGAAGCCGTGCTGAAGGAAGATCTCTTCCGCATGAACGACGCGATCGACCAGTACTATGCCGACAAGAACGAGTATCCGCCGGCCATCGATTCGCTCGTGAGCGAAGGCTATCTGCGGGCGGTGCCCGAGGATCCGTTTACCAATTCGACTTCGACCTGGCAGACATCGCCCGCCGAACCCGACGCCCGCAACCCCACTGCCGTGCCCGGCATCTACCAAATCAAGAGCGGCTCAGACGCCACGGCTCTCAACGGCACCCGCTACGCTGACTGGTAGTCAGCGACCACGCGAGATTCCGCCTCACGACGATTCACCGCAATGGGGCCGACCGACTGAACGATGGCGGTCGGGCAATTAGGAATTCAAAATTAGGAATTCAAAATTCGTACTTGTAGTGCAGGCCTTCAGGCCTGCCGTTTCAGCAGGACTAAAGTCCTGCGCGACGAGTACCCATTAGCGGTTCGGCCCGGCGCCCTAGGGGTTGACGAAGACCGATGTCGTCGCGGTTACCCCGGTCGTCGCGGTCGCTGTTACTGAGACCAGCTTGGAACCCGATCCCACGGTGTAGGTGTGCGTCGTCTGCGGGGACGCAGTCACGATACTGGGGCTGCCATCTCCGAACGTCCAGGTGTAGTTCGAGACGATCACCGTACTGGGTGTCACGGTTGCCGTGAACGTGAAGTTGGCATCGGTGCCGCTCACGGTGCGATTGGTAGAGATGGCCACACTCATCGGCGGCTGCGCGAGGACCACAATCGCGGTGGCCGCAGAAGTTGTGCCGCCCAGGTTGTCGGTCGCGCTCACACGCACGATGAAGCTGCCGCCGATGGCGTACGAATGCTGGACATTGAGGTTGCTTCCGTTGACCGCTCCGAGATCAACGCCGGTGCCATCGCCAAAATTCACGGTGACCTCGCGAATCTGCGCTGAGCTGCCCGCCGCAGGCTGGACTGAAATGGTGAAGGTAATTGGGGAGCCGGCTGTGAGCGTGCCTCCCGGCGCCGTCACGGAAACCGTCGGAGCTGCGTTGACGTTCACCGTGACGGTTGCCTGCGCCTGACCTGACGTCGATCCGCCCGTGCCTGTCCCAGTGCCGGTTCCAGTTCCCGTTCCGGTTGACTGCACGCCGACGGTCGCCGTCACGGTGGCTTGCACGGACGTTGTCAGGAGTGACGTCGCGACTCCCGCGGAGTTGGTGTTGACGACATTGCTGCTGAGCGCTCCGGCCGAGGTTTCAAAGCTGACGGGAACTCCGCTCAGGATGTTGCCGTTGATGTCTGCGACGTTCGCAGTGATGAGAGATGTTCCGCCGTTCGACTGAATGATGTTCGGGTTGGCGGTCAGCGTCACGCGGCCAACGGCCGCCGTGCCGATGGCGATCTTGAGGGCACCTTCGGCGCTCGTAACCGCGCCACCGGAGAACGCGGTGATCGTGGCAGTCCCGTTCGATGACCCGGCCCGGAAGGTGACGATCACTTGCCCGTTTTTATCGGTTTCCGCGGCGGGCGGCTCAATCGACCCGAGCGACGTCGTAAAGGTAACGCGGGTGCCGCTGTGGGGAGGCGTCCCGCTGCTTTCCATAATTTGCGCCACAACGGGCATCGTGGCATTCGCCGGGAGCGCGGTATTCCCGGCGGTCAGCACGATCGTCGATCCCGTAGGCGCCAGAAGCGGCACCTTTTCGCACGAAACGACGAGGGCATATGAGCCGATGGCAAGCGCCAGGGCACCGCAACGGAAGCGTGTTAACATGAAACCTTCTAACATCTTAGTTCCCATGAAGTTACGCGGTCAAGCAGTTCGACGACATGCACGCAGGGGCCGCCGCCCGAGCGCGGGAAATGCAACGGGCTACGCCATGGCCGCCCTGCTGGTCGCGATGGGCGTGATGGCCATCCTCATGACCGCCGTCATGCCCGTCTGGAAACAGATGGCGCGGCGCGAAAAAGAAGCCGAGCTTGTCTTTCGCGGCCAGCAGTACATGCGCGCTATCCGGTTGTTCCAGCAGAAGACCGGTCCAGGTGTTCTGCCTCCGAGCCTGGACGTGCTCGTCGATCAGCATTTTCTTCGACAGAAATACAAGGACCCGGTCAGTGGAGAAGACTTCCTGTTGATTCCAGGCGCTGTGGCCGCGGGCGCCCAGGCACAGCTGCAAGCGGCGCAGAGCGCCAACCAGTCGATTGGCTTGCCGAACCGCTCGCAGACGCCGGCCGCTTCGCCGTACGTCGCGCAAGGCGGGCCCTTCGGGAGCAACGTGCCCGGTGGCGTGGTCGGCGTCGTGAGCAAGAGCACGGAGACGTCCATTCGCATTTACAACGGCCACAGCAAATACAACGAGTGGGAGTTTCGGTACGTTGCGCCTCCCACACCGCAGCAGGGAAGTCCCGATGGCCGAGGCGCTCCCCAGCGCGGCCAACCTCAAGGAGGTCCTGGCGTCGGCCGCGATGGCCGGGGCTTTTCCACGGGAACGCCTCCCGGGCCAGGTGGTCGAGGCGGACGGGAGTTCATCCTGGGACCAGATGGAAGGCCGGTCGAAGTCCCTCCGGGGACCCGCGGTGCCAATCCGCCCGGCGGCCGAACCGGGACGCCCGTCTCGCCGCCGAACCCAGGACCGCCACGCGGTTCCATTCCCGGGCGTTAAGACGGTTTCTTGGGGGGATTGGCCGGCTCGTCGATCGCCACGAGCGCATCGTGGAAGGCGCGGCGCACATCTCGCATCTCCTCGAGGCTGCCGCCGTCGCAGGCGCGATTGGTGAGCAGGACGAAGTAGCGGTTCAGAATCGGATCGATCCACAGCGATGTGCCGGTGTAGCCGACGTGGCCAAACGCGACCGGCGACATGCCCGCGCCACAGGACGAAGTCGGCAGCATCGTGTCCCACCCGAGCGCGCGCGAGCTGGCAGGCACGGTGCTTTTTCTCGCCATGACCATCACCCACGGATACGTGAACGGTGGGAACAGCGATGTGTCTTCGCGCGCTCCGCGCAGCACGGCGCGCGCATAGGCGCCGACTCCGGCCGCGTTGCCGAACAGACCGGCGTGACCGGCAACTCCTCCGAGCGCGGCTGCGTAGTTGTCGTGCACGACCCCGGCGAGCAGCTGCCCGCGTCGCACGTCCTCTGCCAACGCCCGCGTCGGCGCCGTGGTGCCGCGGCTTTCTGCCGGCACGCCAAAAGCGAGAACACCGCCGTCTTCGGAGTCAGTCGGAAGACGGTTGCGTAACGCACCGAACTGCGCATCGAGCGACGCTTCGCCGCGATCCTCCGCGAGAAACCCCAACAGAATGAACCCGAGGTCGCTATAGACCGATTTCGATCGCACCTCGTACTCGAGCGGCATCGTACAGATCTCGTGCTCGAACTCACGGCGGCTCTCGGGCGGGGGATCGACGAGCCGCGCGGACAGGCCCGCTGCGTGTTCCAGAAGATCACGAATGGTTGCCGGCGCGCGATCGTCGCCGCGCCATTCGTCAAGCGACAACGCGACGGGTTCGTCCACGCTCATGCGTTTGATCGAGGACAGGTGGAGGATGACCGCCGTCGTGGCGATCGGCTTTGTCAGCGAGGCGAGGTCGAAGAGCGTGTCCTGCTCGGTCGCGTGGGAGTCGTCGCTGAACGTCAATCTCCCGAAGGCTTCGCGCCAGAAGACACCCTCGCTGTCACCGACCTCTGCGACCGCCGCCGGGAATGTCTTGTTGGCAATCGCGCGCCTCAAAAGGGCGCGCGCCGGATCCAGATCGGCGCGTTCGGTCATCACTGCATGAACAGCGCGCGGCCCACCTCGGCGAGATACTCCGGGCCCCGGGTTGGTCCCGTCATGCTGTCGTACGAGAAAAGGATCACGCCGCCGACGCCGAGTCGACGGGCTGCCTGAACATTGGCGACGATCTCCGCCTGCGACATGCGATACGCGCCGATGCCGGCCCAGAGAGGATGGGTGCCGGCGATGACCCGCGCAGCGGCCACTTGTGCCCTGAACGTCGCAGCGTCGGTGGTGTAGGCCATGGGACACACGACGTCGATCAGGTCGCGTCCGAGCCAGGTTCGCCAGTCCTGAAAGCGACGGCCGGACGCTTCAGCGATGTCGGGGCCGACAGCCGCGCTGACGGTCGCGAAAGGACGCGCCGTTTTCACAGTATCGCGAAGCTTCGCGACCAGCGCCGTGAGCTGGTCGGTCCGGAACGCGCGCCACCGTTCGGGAAACGCCTGCGTGTAGATCAAGGGCTCGGTCGCCAGCCGCTGATCGTAGCCGCGCTGAGTGGCAGCGGCGAGCTCGCCGATCACGGAACGCCGGAACGCGGCAAGCGCTTCGCGACTGTAGTCGAAGTCTTCGTTCGGATAGCGCGCGTAGTCCAGATGCACGCCATCGACCTTGTATCGTTCGACGATGTTGCGGACGATGCCGGCTGTGTAGTCGGCGGCGCCGGGCGCGATGGCGGAGAGATAGAGCCCTTCGACCTGATCCGGCTGACTGCGCGCGTATCGGGAGAGGCGGCCGAGGTACTGCGGGCTCGTCGGAACGGCCTTGACGAGATCGGCGGCGAGCGCGCGCGGCACCATCAGCCACTCCGGATGGCGATACACGACGTGATCCCGCGCGGCTGGCCGCTCGTTCGGGCCGGCGACGAGATTCACATTGACCCAGGCATGCACCTTCATCCCGACGAGATGCGCGCGATCGATGACCACCGAGAGCGGGTCGAAGGATGGCTGGCGTGCGAGAGATAGGGGACGCGGCTCGAGGGCATCGGTGTAGTAGGCGTCGGCGCGACCGCGCACCTGGACGAGCAGTGTGTTGAACCCGCCGGCGCGCGCAGTCTTGACCAGCGTCTCGACCGCCGCCGGCGATACCAACGTCGTCCGTACGACCCACAACGCGCGGACTTCATCCGTTGCGGCGGCGCCGGGATTCGAGCCGATGAGCGAAAGCAGAACGACCGCGGCCGCGGCGAGCGTTACGACGGATCGCCGTTGCCCACGGCATTGATCGGTGACCATTGGAGAACTTGCGGAGAGTACCACACCGAAGGGGTGATGGCGCCCGAAGGCGCCCGAGCGGAAGCTCGGGAGGAGTTACGAGGAGTGGCGAGGTGCAGTCGGGCCGACCGAGGAGCCACCGTCTTTCGGGGGGCCTTCGTTCAAGAGTTGCTTCAGCCTGGGCTCGGCGTCCTCGCCAATCGCGATGGCCACGAAGTCGTGCGCCTTCCGCAGACGGGAAACAGCCCGCGGATAAGTCAACCCGGATTTCTGCATCACGATCGCAGCTTTCACGTTCCAGTGAGCGCGGCGCAGCAACTCGTCGGCTTCTTCGTAGGTCAACCCCGTCACGATGGTGATGATGCGGCGGGCGCGGTCGCGCAGCTTCTCCGACCCCATCTGCACGTCCACCATGAGGTTGCCGTAGGTTTTGCCGATGCGCACCATCGCGGCCGTCGTGAGCATGTTGAGCACAAGTTTCGTCGCCGTTCCCGCTTTGAGCCGCGTCGATCCCGCGATGACTTCAGGCCCGACCGCCGGTGCGATCGTCACGTCGACGAAGGTCTGCAGCTCGGTTCGCGGATCACACGTCACGAAGATAATCTTGGACGCGGCTCTCCGCGCTCGGGTGAGCGCGCCCCGCACGAACGGAGTCATGCCGCTGGCCGACACGCCGACCACGACATCCCGCTTCGTCGGGCGAAGACGGTTGACCGACCGCGCGCCCTCTTCGTAGTTGTCTTCCACGCCTTCTTTCGCGCGCACGAGAGAGTTTTTGCCGCCGGCGATGATCGCTTGAACGAGATCCGGACTGGTGCCAAAGGTCGGCGGCATCTCGGCCGATTCGACGACCCCCAGCCGACCGCTGGTGCCGGCGCCGACAAAAATGATGCGCCCACCCTTGCGCAGCGCCTGGGTGATGATGTCGATGCCGACGGCAATCCGTTCCTTCTCGCGTTGAACCGCGACGAGCATCTTGCGATCCTCGTTCAGCATGCCCTCGACGATGTCGGCGGCGGAGAGCTTGTCTATCGCGAGGGTGGCCGGGTTGATCGCCTCAGTAGGGAGGAACTGCCATTTGGACCGAAGGGGCATGTCTGAACCGACCTCAAAGCAGCAAACCGCGGATGCTAGCATAAGGCCCGGCCCCATGACCACTGTGGATGCGTATCTCGACCACCTGAGGGTGGAGCGTCGGCTGGCGGATCACACACTCGAAAGCTACGCGCGCGATCTCCGGGGGTTGGCCGAGTTCGCAGCCGGAGCGGAGCGTCCCATCGAGACGCTCGACCGTGCGGCGCTCGAAGCGTTCGTGCGCCAGCAGATGACGCGGGGGTTGTCGCCCCGTTCGGTCGGTCGATCGGTCGCCGCGTTGCGTGGGTATTACAAATACCTGGTCGTTGATCGCCGGCTCGAGCGCAATCCGGCGGAGGACATCCAGCCACCCAGAGCCTGGCCGGCGCTGCCGAAGTTTCTCTCGCTCGAGGAAGTGGACGCGCTCATCGCCGCGGCCGATATCACCACCCCACTGGGACTTCGCGACCGCGCGATGATCGAAGTCCTGTACGCAACCGGCATGCGCGTCTCGGAGCTGGTTGGCATCCGCGCCGCCGATTTGCATCTGGATGCCGAGTACCTCACGTGCATCGGCAAGGGCAACAAGGAGCGATTGATTCCGATCGGCGAGCAGGCCGCGAACTGGACGCTCCGTTACGTGCGGGAGGGCCGCCCCACGCTGGTCGGAAGCGGAGCGGGCAAGGCGCCCGCGTCACCGCGCGTGTTCCTGAATTCCCGAGGTCGGCCGCTCAGCCGAATTGGCTTCTGGAAGATCCTGAAGACATACAGCCGGCGGGCGGGCCTGCCCGATTCGGTGAGCCCGCACGTCCTGCGTCACTCGTTTGCGACGCATCTGCTCGATCGCGGCGCCGATCTGCGCGCGATTCAAACCATGCTCGGCCACGCCGATCTGTCGACGACGCAAATCTACACGCACGTCCTCGAGGCGAGGCTACGGCTCGTGTACGATCGGTTTCACCCTCGTCCGTGATCTGCTAGACTTAACCGTTTCACTGATTTGTTGGACGCCCAACCGGGCGTTCCCGTGGCGTCCGGCGTCCGCCGGACCTTTGCAAGGAGCCCTGCATGAGCCGTAGTGGACGGCATCTCTTCACGTCCGAATCCGTTACCGAAGGACATCCCGACAAGATCGCTGATCAGATTTCCGATTCGATTCTCGACGCCATCATTGCGCAAGACCCCCAGAGTCGCGTCGCCTGTGAGACGCTCGTGACCACCGGCATTGCCTTCATTGCCGGCGAGATCACGACGCGCGCCGTCATCGACTACCAGAAAGTCGTGCGTGACACGATCGCCGACGTCGGCTATACCCGCGGCAAGTACGGGTTCGATGCCGAGACCTGCGCCGTCATTTCCGCCATTCACAGCCAGTCACCCGACATCGCGATGGGGGTCGATACCGGCGGCGCCGGCGATCAGGGCCTCATGTTCGGATACGCCTGCAGGGAAACCGAAGAGCTCATGCCGCTGCCGATCATGCTGGCGCACAAGCTCGCGAAAGGGTTGTCGTGCGCGCGCCGAGACGGAGTCCTCAACTACCTGCGCCCCGACGGGAAATCGCAGGTCACGGTGGAGTACGACGGGTCCTCGCCGGTCCGGGTCGACGCGGTTGTGGTGTCGAGCCAGCACAGTCCCGACGTTACGAATGAACAGATGCGGGCCGACATCATCGAGAAGATCATCACACGCGTCATCCCCGCGGAGCTGATGGACAAGCAGACCAAGGTGTACGTCAACCCGACGGGTCGCTTCGTCGTCGGCGGTCCGCACGGCGACGCCGGCGTCACCGGCCGCAAGATCATTGTCGACACCTACGGCGGCGCGGCGCCCCACGGCGGCGGCGCGTTCTCCGGGAAGGATCCGACCAAGGTCGATCGCTCTGCCTGCTACATGGCGCGGTACATTGCGAAGAACGTGGTTGCCTCGGGCCTGGCTGAACGGGCGCTCGTGCAGCTCGCCTATGCCATCGGCGTCGCGGATCCTGTGTCGGTGATGGTGCATACCGAAGGCACCGGAGTAATTCCTGAAGAGCGGATTACTGAACTAGTGCGC
>Ga0111538_10005112_pt1 | contig 17999 bp, 15 predicted proteins | sample SoiMethybrSBSTD1_FD_79669 | JGI IMG/M metagenome (GOLD analysis project Ga0111538, IMG submission 79669) | Bulk soil microbial communities from a Populus tree surrounding site in Tennessee, USA - Soil MetaG P. TD hybrid SBSTD1 (version 2)... | ecosystem: Environmental > Terrestrial > Soil >...
CGGGTATTTGAAGTTCCTCGCCTTGTTCGATCCCATGCTCGTCGCGGTGATGTTCGCCGCGATAGGCTGGGCATTCGGCTGGCGTGTTCTCGCAGTGTCGGCGATCTTCTGGGGCTGCCAGTTGCCGGGCGACTATCACTGGTGGTGCGGCGCGTTTCTGCGGCAGGACTGGGTCGTCCTGCTCGTTCTGTCGACGTGTTTCATTCGCAGGCGCTACTACGCGCTCGGGGGAGCGGCCTTCGCGTATTCGACGCTGCTGCGCGTCTTTCCAGGCGTTCTGCTCGTGGGCTGGGTCGTGGTGGCCGGGGCCCACATCTGGAAACACCGGCGCATGGCGGCGCATCATCTGCGCGTGATGTGGGGCGGACTTGCGGCGACGGTCTTGCTCGTGGCGATCAGCATGGGAATCGCCGGCGTTCGCTCGTATTCCGAGTTCTACGAGCATATCCAGGTCCACAACCAGACGGGCCTCACCAACAACATGGGGCTCACGACGTTGCTGCAGTACAGCAACGCGGGCCGCATGAAATTTGCTCAAAATGCCAAAGCCGTCGACCCATTCGCCACGTGGGGACGAATCCGGCTCGAGCGGCTTCGCGCCTTGCGGCCGTTGCAGGTCCTTTTGCTCGCTGCGTTCGGCGCGGCGTTCGTGCGCGTCGTTTGGCGGATCAAATCGCTTTGGATCGCACAAGCGCTGTCGCTCGGCGTCGTCATCGCCGTAGTCGAGCTGACTTGTTACTACTATGCGATGTTCATCCTCGCCGCGTTTCTCTCGCGCCTGCGCCGCGGCGTGGAGCAATGGGTTCTCTGCGTTGCGGGAGTGAGCCAACTTCTTGCGGTCAATCGGTTTTTGCAGCGGTATTACGACGACGAATTTGCCGCGCAATCGGTGCTGTTTTGCCTCTTCGGGATCACGCTGCTCGCTGCTTATTGGCGTCCGCTGCGTCGGGTAACCACGCGAACGGTCGTCGCGCAGAGCAGCGCGCCCTGACTTCGTTCGCACGCGTATCGCCGTACGTACGGCCCCGCCCGTACGTACGGCGACCCCTTGCCGTCCTTCCGGTCGTCTTGCCAATCGGCAGCCTCGAGGTGACGATTGCGTTGCGGCGGAGCGCGGGGCTTTGGGCCCGCCCTCTCGAAAGGACGACGGATGAACGCACGCCCGGCGACGCTTTGGTTCCTCATCACCTCGTTCGCCGTGGCCTGTTCGGGCGATCCGGAGTCGCCCCCGCCCGATGACACGACGGACCCCTCGGGCGAGCCTGACGCATCCGGTCAACCCGACGGATCGTCGCGTTATGTGTGCGACTACAAGACGCCGCCGCGCTGCGGTCCGCGTGGCTGCGTCGCGATGTGCGTCACCTGTTTTTATGACCGCTGTCGCGCAAATGGCGGATCGTGTGAGGCATGCAAGGCAGACATGGAGCTCTGCAAGTGGTGGTGCGCCCAGCCACCTTATTGAGCGTTTCTCGATTCGCGCCCTTTTTCCCCGAGCATTTCGCTTTTCGCTTCGCGCGGGGGTGTGGACGGAGGCAGCCCGGGTCGATACGTTGGGCGTGAATGGGCTACAGGTTGGCGTGCATCACTGGCGCAAAGCTGATGGTGGTGGAACAAGGCCGCGATCCGCGTGAAGTGGATAGCCCATATGCAGAGCAGGTTCGCTCGCGCGAGCGTCAGATCCGCAGGCGCACCGCGTGGAAGACGCAGGGAACAGGCGCGCAGTTCATGGCGGGTGGACGCACGGTCTTGTGGGGCCAAGAGCAAGACGAGCTGCCACCGGCGCGGATCGTCGGTCTGACGCGCGGCCGTGAGGCAGGCGAGATCGTCTACGCGCTCTCGACAGGCGTCGTGGCCGGCATCTTCGCGCAGGTAGTCGATAGCGGCACCGAGCAGCGCATCCTCCACGACGCCGACCTCAGGCTCGAGGACGTCGCGCTCAGCGTCGAAGACGAAGCCGTTGCCGTCTCGCTCCAGGGCAAGGGGGGCTCGAGCAGCATCGGTATCCTTCGCGACGACGCCAAGGGGGTGCGCGCCGTCACCGATGGCGACGTTCTCGATCGGGCGCCGCGCTGGGTTCCGGGGGGCGTCGGAAAAGTCGTTTACGCAACGGCCGGGATTGGACGAAATGCGAGCGGCGCGTGGTCCGGTCTCGCGCCGTTCGCTATCCAAAGGTTGTCGCTCGCCGCGCAGGAGCTCGAGGTCATCATTGCCGATCCCAAGTTCGATTACATCGCGCCAGTACCTGCGTCTGACGACGTCGTCTATGCGATTCGCCGGCCGTATCAGGATCCGCATGCGCCGGCGCCGTTTCTGCGCGTCGTCGTCGATGCGCTGCTGTTTCCCTTTCGCTTGCTTTTCGCGCTGTTCGGCTTCCTCAGCTTTTTCACGGCGCGTTACACCGGTAAGCCCCTCGTGACGAGCGGCAACGCGCGCCAAAAGATGGCCGACGCGCGGCAGATGTCGGTCTGGGGCAACCTGGTCAATCTCCGACAGGACGCGGAGCGCGAAGCGGAAAGTGGAGGGCGCGGCAGCGCGCGTGGCTACGAGCTCGTTCGCATCACGAAGAGCGGCGTCGAGCCTGTCGCTCGTTCCGTCCTCGCCTTCGACGTCGCACCGGACGGCGCGATCATCTATTCCGATGGCGCCAAGATCGCGAGGCTCGCCGACGGAAAATCCGAAACCATCGCCGAGCTCGCCGGCGTGGGTCACATCGTCGTCTACGGCTAGTTGGCAAACGGGGCACTATCGCCGCGTGGTGAAAGTACCCGCTCAACCGTAGTCGTGTGGGACGGTGTAGACCGTGAGCGTCTCCCGTTGCAACGCGTCGCGGCTCACGACGTCGAAGACGACATTGGGCGGAAACACGCTGAAATGCCGCTGGCAGGCGATCAGGACCTCGCCATTCTCTCGGTCGAACGGGGCGTCGTGGCACTGAAAGAGCACGTCGCCTGTTTCCTCGACTTTGACGGTCACGTCGACCCGCTGCGCGCGGGAGAGATCGAGACCGCCGAGACGATGGAGCAAGACGTCGACTTGCGGCGCGAAGATGGCCACTTTGCGTTCGCCGGGTCTCACGGGATTGTCGACGATGCGCATTCCCCGCGCGCGAAGCGTGGCAACGAAATCGCGCGACACGGCGGGGGGGATCTGATCGCGGATCGCTTCCACCACAGCTGCCACGCGGGCCGACGCCGTCGTGCACGATGCGCAGCGCATCGTGTGCTCCTCGACCGCCTCGCTTTCGCTGGGCCCAAGATCGCCCGACCAATAGGCAATGAGCATTTCGAACGCGATGGGAGAATTGCAATGCGCGCTCACGATGCAGCCTCCCTACCGGCGGCACCGGCCCGCGCGTCATCGGTATCGTGAGCGCCGTCGATGCAGCGGCGCAGCGCGGCCATGGCCCGATGCCGGACCACGCGCACGTTGCCGGCAGTCGTTGCGAGCGCTCTTGCGAGCTCTTCGGCGGAACGCTCTTCGAAAAACGAACCCATGACGACCATCCGTGCGCGGAAGTCGAGCGCCGCCATGCATCGGACCAGCGCGCCCGTTTCGACGAACTCGGTATCCTGTAAGAAGGGGGTAACGTCGAGCTCTTCGTCGCTTACGAGCTTGGCGCGCGCGTCGACCGCCCGCATGCGCATCGAGGTGTTGCGGCACGTGCCGAGCACGAAGCGGTCGATCCGCTCGGCGTCTTGGATGCGCCCGTCGCGCGCGGCCACCAGGACGGCGAGCAAAACGGCCTGCACGAGGTCGCGCGCCCGCTCTTCGTCGCGCAAGTGACGCAAGCCGTACAGCCTTATCCGCGGAGCGAAGCGCCGGCACAACTCGGTCTCCGCTCGCTTGACGTCGTCCTTGCTCGATCCAGCGGCGTGAGCCAGCGCAACGATCGCCCGTACGAGCTCAGCGTCGGAAACGTCCTCCTGGCCGAGGGCGGTCATGCGCGACCAACATAGCATGCCGCCCTTTCTCGCGAGGAGCTCGAACGTCATGCTAAACGCCGAGCGCGTCACCCAGCGCGCGGAGGAGCTTGGACCCGTCGCCGCGGTACGAGCTCCCGTGCATCAAAGCGAGCGTCGTTGGTTCGGTCGCGGCGAGCTTATCGAGTAGCTTGCGCGTGTCCTTCTCGATCGCAACACCGCCCATCGTCTGGCGCATGGCTTCGGCTGGTGAGAGCACTTCCGTCTCGGTGAGCGGCGCAACTTCGTGTCCGCCGTGCGTGAAGAGGTCGCCGCACAGGAGCGTGCGCGTCGTCGCTTCGAACATGTATCCGCACTCCCAGTTGTGCGGCAGGTTCGGCGCGTCGAGCCAGCGCATGCGCTTTTGGCCGAGCGACAATTCGGCGCCATCCGCGAGCGGGCGGGGAGGGCGGTCAGCCATATCGTTCACCGAGACCATCGCGCCGATGACGCTGCACACTGGCTCCGCGCGAGGCGCAATGGCCAGCCAGTCGTTCAGGGAACCGCATTCGTCCGATTCATAGTGCGAGAAGGCGACGTACCGGAGCTTGGCTGCGTCTCCGAGGACGTGTGTCACCGCCTCGCGAACGAGCGGGAACATGCGCCGCGGGCCCGTGTGAAAAAGCAGCGGGTCCTGGTCGACGACGAGGAACTGGTTGAAGGTGAAGCCGCCGGGCATCGCGGAGGGGGGGATGGGCGTGGAAATTCTGAAAATTCCAGGGGCAATTTCGTGGACGTTGGTTCCCGACTGCGCATTGGTCACGGGCATGATTTTCGAGCCTCCACCCTGACGTACCGCGGCGCCCCGGAGCGTTACACGCGGGGTCACGTTTTTTGTGTGCTCATTCCTCGTCGCTCGGGATGATGCTCTCCCCGGTGTCCTTCGCGAGCCGCTCTTCGAGCCACGTATCGCACGCGCCCCGCGTCGCGAATACGTTGATCGGCACCGGAAAAGCGCGAAGCCAGGAGATGGCGGTGAGGGCCCCTCGGATGACCCCCTTCGTCGTCACGAAACCCCAGGCGATGATGTGCCCGCGGAAGACGGCCTTGTGCTCGCGAATGAACTGCGCCGCAGCCTGTCGCCGCCGCGGGTCCGAAGAGGTCATTCGTTCGAGATCCGTCAATACGACAATGCGCCGACCGGGCGCCAGTTTGCGAAGCTCCTCAATGGCGTTCGAGAACTCCTCGCTGAACTCCTCGACCGTGAAGTGCTGCGGGAGGACACAGATCCACTTGCGGGGGTGGGAAGTCGTGTCGATCCACCGTAGCTCGGCCATCCGCTCTGCATTGTGCGGCTATCGCGGCCGCGGTCCACTGAATTCGCGTTCACTACGCACCTGGGCGGCGCGATCCCGACACCGTCGCTTTACAATCGGCGGCTTAGACGGCGATCCCTCATGCGGCTATGCGCTGGCTCAACGGTGCCCAAAGGTCATTGCGGTTCGCTCCCATTGCACGTCGGCGCGCAGGCCTGAGTTCTCGCGCACAGCGTGACGGGCGACACGATGTTCAGCACGGGATCCGTCGGACCCTCGAGGCCAATGCGCGGCGCGCACGGCGAAAGACAGACGATGAACTCGGCGCGATCGGCAATTTTGAAACATCCGATCTCGTCGATGCATTCGACGAAGAGCTGGCATCGAGGGTCCGTCATGCAGGTTGCCCACTGCGATCCACAGCCCGGCCCCGGATCGTTGGGAGCAGCGATGCAGCTCAGGCACGGCGAAGGACCCCCGTCCGTGCTCGTGACGTCGCTCTCTACGATCCGGTCGGCACCGGCTTCCGCGGGCACGACGCGCGGCGACACGTCGATGCAAGCCGTGCCCAACGTCGATGTCATGACGACGCAGACACGCGCAAAGAGAAAGAAGTGCGCCTTGGGGACGTCGACCCGCGCTGCCGGAGTTCTTCGAGAGGCGACGGTTCGCATGGGGTCTTTCATTCGAAGATCACGTACTCCAGCCCAACTGTGACGCGGAAGCGGTCGACGGGAACGAGCTCCGCGCTTCGAGCGTAGCCAATGAACTGCTGCACGGGTCCGACGACGTAGGGTCCCCGCTCTGCGAACGCGTAGTTGGCGCTGGCGCGGTAAGAGAGACCCTTGACGAAAGGAACGGCGCCAGACGCGGTGGCCCTGAGCTGCAGCTGCGGCGGAGCAACGGGAAAGCTCGTAAAATCGCCGTCAAAAGCGCGATCCGCGATCCGGCTTCCCGAAAATTGGGCCGCGAGCGCCAGCGTCGGCAACCCGCCGTCGAGGTCGTAGGCGAGGCGCGTGTTGCCATAGAAATGAGGTGCAACGGTGAGGGGCCGCGAGTGGCCCGTGGCGTCGTCGATGCGTTCGGCGATCGCGCCGGTGGCGTTGATGCCGTACCGAAGCCGGCCCGAGAGAATCCCCTCCCACGAAGCATTGAAGCCAAAGTTGTCGATCGAGGCGATGTTTCGGTATTGAGAGACCGGCGAAAACCCGTAGGTTAAGTCCAGCTGGCCGGTGGCCACGAGCTGATTTTTCTCCGGCAACGACAAGAAGTACTGTTCAACCATGTTCGTCCACCACGATCGGTAGACGCCGAAGAGAAAGCGATTCGCTCCGAACTTCTGCTCCATCGACCCCTCGACGGATCGGACGCGCTCCGGCCGGAGCGGCGGCGCGCTCAAGAGCCGATTTAGGGGGTCGCCGTTGACGGCTCCTTCGGACTCGAAGAGGGTCGGTCCTCGGAAGGCTTCGGCATACGCAACTTTGAGCGTCCCACCTTCCCAAACGCTCGATGTCGCCGCGAGGCGCGGAGACAGGACGGAAGTGAAACGAGGATCGTGGTCGACGCGCGCGCCGCCATTGAGCCCGAGCCAACTCGAGAGCTGGAAAGTTTGTTGCAGGTAGCCAGCGAAGATGGGCGACGTCGTGTCGATGACGCTCGTGCTCGATCGGAGCGGCGCGCCGGTGTCGTAGTCGAGAATGTCCCTTCTACCTCGTGCGATGCGCTGGCGTCCGTCGAAGCCGAGCAGAGTGACGGCACGGCCGTCGTTCCACCAATCGAGCGTCCCCTGCAGCTCGCTGCCGCCCCATTGCGACAGCGCTTCGTTCGCCTTGCGACAAGTCAGCACGCGAAAGCGGCACGCGGCGACGGTCGAGGTGTCCACATACGAACGGCGATCGGTGGAATCGACATAGGCACGGACTGAGAACGCCAAGTTGGGTGTGAGCTGCGCGCGGTAGCTCAGGTCGCCGCGCAAACCGCGATCGATCTGATATGCGTCGGGATCGTTGAAGTCGGAGATGCCGCTGGGGTTGACATAGTTGGACCCGTAAGGCGCCGCGCGTTTGAACGAGACCGCTTGGAGGCTGAGCGTGAAGCGGCCCCAAGTCGAGCGCAGGTAGCCCGAAGGGATATACGCATAGTGACTGTCGGTAGCGAGGCCGCCCCAAACACCGGTCGGTTCGCCGACACGACTGAAACGGGCGGGCATTCCGGTGAGCAGGTCGTCTCCGATCTGCGGACCGAACCTGAACGTGGGGCCATCTTGCGCGAAGTATTCAGCTCCGCCGACGACCTGCAACGGCGCATCGAATAGCCGCCCGGACCAGCCGAACGTAGCCGCGCCGCGGTAACTCTTACCAACCTCGGTCTCGCCGATGGCGTGAACGCCTGCGTACGATCGGGCCCGTTTGGTCACGATGTTGATCACGCCCAGCATGGCGTTGGAGCCGTAGAGAACCGAGCCAGGGCCGAGCACGAGCTCGATGTGGTCCACGAGCTCGAGTGGAATGCCAAAGCCGCGACCAAGGTTTGCCGCGCCGTACAGCGGCTCGTTCACGGCATGTCCGTCCACCAGAACGAGGATGTGCGCGCCACTGTCTCCCGGAATGGCGACGCCGCGCGCACCGATCTCCGGGTTCTGCAGGTTGTCGGAAGAGAATCCACCCAGCGAAAGGAACGCAATGGCTTCGTCGACGGTGTGCAGCCCGTAGCGTCGGATGTCGTCCGCCGTCATGATCGTCGCCGTTGCGGGTGCGTTGGTGCCGGTCTCGGCCGTCTTCGAAGCCGTAGTGACGACCTTCTCCGCGAGGAGCGACCGCAGGCCGGCATTCACGTCCGTCGCCTCGTCGGCTCGCGCCGTGGTCGCCGCCACGAGGAGCCCCGCTGCGATGGCGAAGCATCGCGACGCGCGGAACCGGCGGAGACGCCCAAGGTACATCATTCGAAGATCCGCATGATTTTCAGCAGCTCGGCAGGCAACGACACGTGTTGCCGCTTTGCTTGGGTGAGATGGAGGAGAAGCTTCGGAGATCCGGCGACGACGTCGAAACCGAGCACGATGCCGAGAGGAACGTATTCGGGGACGCTTCCCACAGTGAGAATGTCGTGGTCTTCGAGGGCCGTGCGGATGGCGGGGATGTCGCCGTAGAAGCCCGGGCCGAAGTAAGCAACGGCCGCTCGCTTCGCCGCGCACGTCTCGACGAAAGCCTTCACCGTGGTGTACTCGACGATGATTTCTTCGTGGGGCAGTCCGCCGACCCGTCCGATGAGCCCCAACGTCGATCGCATCTGCAAGGCAACTCGGCGCGAATCGGCGTTGCCCGGCTTCACGAAGATCAAGAAACGAGCGACGTCGCCCGCGCGACGTTGAAAATTGCGATCATAGGCAATGACTCGCGTCAAGAGGTCTGCCTCGAGCGCGACGGGCAGACCTTCGTCGTGTGCTCGCGTTGCGTGCGCCCACGTGAGCAGCGTCGCAACTACCAGGGTCCCCAAGAAGACCAACGCGCCCGCGCCATGCCAACGCGGCAGACGGGGATTCGCGGAGACGGCGGTCCTACGCTCCGATCTGCTCATGGCAGCAGGACCGCTCGAGGGCACCTCGAGCAAAACGCCGGTTTTGACGGTTTCTTGAGGTGCAACGCCGCGAAAGAGCACGCGTCAGACGCGAAAAACGACGAAGGCATCGCTGTCTCGCTCCGGATTCGAAAACCGCGGGGGCAGTGCTTATGCAACCGTCGCGGTACACGCTCTGCCCGGTGCGCCACTTGGCCACGCTTCCCCACATCGTCGTCGTGCGGCTAGGGGATTTCGTGCCATCGCGAGTAGCGGTCCATGCAGCAGAGTGCGAAGATCAAGCGCCCGGATGCTGAGCTTCGCTTACGAAAGGCAAGCTGCGGTTCTGGTCGTCAGCGCGATGGGGGCCAACCGCGAGGAGGACGTCGCTTCGTACCGTCGCGCGCTCGTTCAGCTCGACAGCGATGCCATTTCCGCGCAAATCACGCCGGTCACCATTTTCGTCGTTGCCGCCGATGCCGAGAGGCCCGATGCGAGGCAGCGCCAGGCACTCGCCGAAATCTGGAACCACGTCCGAGCGCCCTTGCACGTGTTCGCGTTGGTCACGACGTCTGCCATCGATCGCGGCATCATGAAGGTCATCGCGTGGATCAATCCGCCCGGGACTCGACGTCGGGAAAGCGTGCACGCGACGTTCGAGCAGGCGCTCGCATGGTCCCGCAGTCAGCGGAAACAGCCGATACCCGATCTGTCCGCGCCTTCCGCGGGCGGCGCAGACGCATCGACACAACTTTCATAGCGCAGCCTTCCGCTTTCGGCAGCAGGGTCATCCCGGCCCAGCGCGCGTCGGTCTTTCTTCCCGATCTGTCATGCGGTGCCGATCCCATGGCGGTGCTCGTCCGTACGGATGCCAAACGGACCAGACGCAGCGAAGCGCTCGACGTGACGTCGCGCGCCCAGAAATGCGGCGCTGGCTCTGGTCCGACACCGAACCGCGATGAGCGGGGTATCGCTCTTATTTGCAATCTGGAAAGGGACGACGATGAAAGCTCATTTCTTGAAGTGTCGCTACGTGGTGATGCTGGCCCTCACGGCCGCAGTGGGATGCGGATCGGCGGAGCCCGACGTGTCGCAGCGCGAACAGAACGTCGGAGTCTCGGACAAGACGGCCGATGAACGCGATGGTTCCGCCGGCACTCAAGGGGACAAGTCATCGGACAATGACTCGCGCGATCGCGTCGGCACCAATTCCGTGCCGGGCCAGCTCGGCGGCGCCTGCGGTGGGCTGTTCGGGCAGTGCGCCAGTTTGCTCTACTGCGTCAACGGCTTCTGCAGGGGGGCCGGCAGCGCGGGCGACTTCTGCGGAAATCCGGCGTTCAATCCGCCGTGCGCGAGTTACCTAACGTGCGTCAACGGCATTTGTCGGGGAGCCGGCAGCGCCGGTGATTTCTGCGGAAACCCGCAGGCCAACCCACCGTGCGCAAGTTACCTCACCTGCGTGCAGGGCATCTGCCGGGGTGCGGGCGGTCCCGGCGATGCGTGCGGAACCTCTTTCAACCCGCCGTGCGGAGGCGGGCTGACGTGCTACTTCGGCGTTTGCCGCGCGCCGTAGTCACCTCGCCACGAGCCCCGCAATCGTCTCCACGAGCACGCGGGGCTCGACCGGCTTCACCAAATATCCGGCGAAACCAGCCGCGAACGCCTTGCGGCGGTCTTCCTCCCGCGCGTACGCCGTGAGCGCGAGCGCCGGCAATCGCGTTCCGTATGATCTACGTCGCACTTCCGCCAGAAGCTCGTAGCCGTCCTTCTCGGGTAGTCCGACGTCGCTCACGAGCACGTCGAAAATTTGCTCCGCTCCTTGCTGCCTCGCGTCGAACGTCGCGAGTGCCTCGCCGGCCGACGCTGCAGAAGTGACGACGGCACCGGATCGCTCGAGCAATCGCTGCACGACCGCTCGTGTATTTCCCTCGTCCTCGACGAAGAGCACCCGAATGCCCCCCAGCACCAGCTCCGGTGCGGAGGGCGACGACGTCGGCCCCCGCGTGTCGTTCATCCGGGATTCCAAGACGCCCACACCGGCCGCTACGCGCGGAAGCTCGATAATGAAGGTCGCGCCTTTGCTCGTGCCGGCACTGCTCGCTTCGATGGTTCCCCCGTGGAGCTCCACCAATTGCCGGGCGATGGCCAACCCCAGACCCAAACCGCCGTGAAGGCGCGTCGTGCTCGCGTCGGCTTGCCGAAACCGTTCGAATACGTAGGGCAAGAATTCGGGAGCGATGCCCCGGCCCGTGTCCTCGACCTCGATGCGCACAACGTCGTCGAGCTGACGCAATCGCAATGTGACGAGACCGCCCGAAGAGGTGAACTTCACCGCATTGTTCGCAAGGTTCCAAACCACTTGTTGCAGTCGCGCGCGGTCGATGCGCGCCCATACCGGTTCGTTGCCGAGGTCGACCTGTACGGCGATTCGCTTGGCATCGGCCATGGGTCGCACCGCGTCGACCGCCGCGCCGAGCACCGGCCCGACCTCGCCGTTCTCGAGATAGACGCGCAGCTTGCCGGTGATCATCGCGGAAACGTCGAGTAGATCCTCGATCAGCTGACGTTGAGCGAGGGCACTTTGTTCGATGACGGAGAGGGCGTGCGGCTGATCTTCGGCTTTGACGGCGCCCGTGCGGAGCATCTTGGCCCAGATCAAGACGGCCGACAGTGGTGTGCGCAGCTCGTGGCTCAGCACGGCGAGAAACTCGTCGCGCAGCGTCATCGCGTGGCGCAGCTGCTCTTCGGAAAGACGCACGGCGGCTTCGGCTCGCGCCCGCTCGACGGCGGCCCAAGTTCGTTCGGCGACGTCGCGGTGCAGCTCGCGGTCCACGTCGCTCCACACGCGTGGCTCGGGATGCGACGACGAGAGGATGGCGGCGAGACGATCATTGCGAAGGAGGGGGATGGCGGCAGCAGCCCTGGCCCCGAGTGTTCGTCCATCGCCGACCAAGAGCTCGCGCGGGTCTGCCGCGAGATCTTCCGAGAACACCTCGTGTCCGGTGCGCAGGGGTGCGAACCAGCCCGGCGCCGCTTCGGACATGCGAAAGCGATATCCCTCGCCTGCGCTCGGCAGGCGACCGTCCGTGTATCCCGCGATGAGCTCCGCGGAATCTCCATCGGCATCGACGAGCGTGTACCACACCATCGCGACGCCGAGATGTCGCGCAAGCATCTCGGCCGCGGCGCGCATGATGTCGCGCGGCTCGGCGAGAGCGCGAAATCTGTCGGCGAGCGCCAGTAAGAACGTCTGGCGTGCCGCGCTCTCGTGCAGCTTGAGCTCCGTCTCCTTGCGAGCGGTGATGTCGTCGTAGAGCGAAACGAAGCGATTGGCGCCATAGGGAAACATCGTCACGTTGAACCAGCGACCGCTGGCCGGGATGAACTTGTCGACACGCACCACTTCACCCGTCTCCACGACACGTGCCCCCGTGCGCAATGTCTCGTCGTCGAGCCCCAGCGTTTCACTGCGCAGCCGACCGATGAGTCGCTCGCGGCGCCATCCGAGCAGCTGCTCGAAACGGCGGTTGGTATCGACGAAGCGAATGTCGATCGGGCGACCACCTTCATCGCGCACGAGCTCTTTGAGACTGAACCCCTCCACCATGGTTTCGAAGATGGTTCGGTAGCGGAGCTCGCTCTCGCGCAGCGCGGCTTCGGCCCGCGCGCGTTCGGCCGCCGCCCAGATGCGATCGCCGACTTCTCGAGCGAGCTCGAGCTCGGACGGCGTCCACCGACGGGGCGCCGTCGAGTGGATGCCGAAGGAGCCCACCAGCTTTCCACCCTTGATGAGCATCACCGCGATGAACGCGCCGACCTGCATTGCGCGATATGCCTCGACGTGCTCCGCGGGAATGCGGCGGTCTCGGTTGACGTCGTCGAACGCCAAGGTTTCACCGCGATGGGCCGCCTGAATGACTGCCTCGCCGAAACCGGCGAATGGCTGGCGTTCGGTCGGCAGGGGCACCACCCCGTTCACGTAGCTCGGCCCTGGAACGAAGTAGTCCGCTTCGACATCGGCGTAGAGGCACCGATTCACACGGAGGTGCTCGCCCAGCATCTCGCAAGCAACGCGCTGGATGGCGATCGGATCGTCGAGCGTGCGCAGTCGATCGGACAGACGCAAGAGAAAGAGACGAGGCTCAGCCGTTTCTCGAAGCTTGGCGCTCTCGCTGGCGATGTCGTCCGTCATCTCCCGCGACCTCGGCTCGCGTGGATGCGCTGCGTCTACTACTAGGCGAGCCGGCGTCTGAAGCGCGAGCTCATGTACACCTTCTTCTCGAAGACCGTCCGTATCGCGATAGCGAGCTCTTCGAACGCGGCGTCTTTGGCAACGAATCCCGCGGCGCCCGCCGCCAATGCGCCTTCGGCCACCTGGGCCTCGGTGCTGGCCGTCAATATCAACACCGGAACATCGGCGCTCGTCTTCTTGATCTGCCTCATCGCCGTGATTCCGTCGACGTCGGGCATCGCGCGATCGAGAACTACGACGTCGGGCGCGAGCTCGGCCGCGAGACGCACGGCCTCCGCGCCGCCGCGCGCCACGCCGACGACCTGGATGTCGGGCTCTTGTGCAAGCACGGCCTGCAACGCGTCCGCCATATGCAAATTGTCGTCGGCCAGCAGCAAACGGATCCCCACGTCACACCAGTACTCCCGGGGGGCGAATTCTGCAAGCCGGCCCTGGGGTTCCGTCGAGCGTCGCGTCTACCGTGCGAAGTCGAAAAGCTGGTTGGGGCCTTCGTTGCAATCCCAAATCTGAATCTTCCTGTTGTCGCCCGTCAGTCCGCCGGTGTTGTCGACGTCGAGGCATCGGCCGGACAAGACGTGTCGAAGGGCGATCACGGCGCCGCGCTTCTCGATCCTCCATAGGTCGTTGGCGTCGGACTTGTCGCACGTCGATTGAAGGATCTGCGCTCCGTTGAAAGAGCCTGCGGCATCGGCTGCGAGGCACTTGCCGCTGTTCCGGTTGCGTATCTGCCAGCCCGCCGTCGTCATTTCCGTTCGGTCGAGGTACCAAAGCTGGTTGTCGCCGCCGTGGCAGGTAAATTGGCTGACGATGGCGCCGTTGTCCGTGCTCGCATCGGCGACGTCGAGGCAGTAGCCCGCACCGGCACCGGTGGTGATGGGGCCATGGTCGCGCGCCAACCCCTGCGGCTCGAAGGTGACGATGCCGCTGCCGTCCAATCCGTGCGTAAAGCCGGACGTGAGGGCGCTGAGCACGGATCCTTTGCTGACCCACTCGCCCGCTTCGTGTGAATCCCACCCCATGTTCACCCGGTAAGCTTCGCCAAAACAGTCGTTCCGGTACCCCCACACGATCCACGCGTGCGCCGAATTGCCCCAGGGATCGGTCATCGCATTGATCTCGACCGGCGTGTGCGCTTGAACGAGGCGATTGTCGATAGCGGCTGCGTAGCTGTCCCAGCTGGCATTGTAAAGGCCGTACGTATTCACGGGCGCGCCGACTTGATTGAAGAGCCGGCCGCTCAGATCGCTGATGCGGTCGTAGGGGAAATACGTGGTCATGCCCGAATCCCCGCTGCAGTACGTGGCCAATCGCTTTCGAAATTCTACCGTGACGCCGGCGAGGTTCGCGTCGTACGACGCGGGGCCCCACGTATCTTCGTTGCCGTTGAAGGCATAGGCGACGCGAGGATGCCCCCAGACGCTTCCGTCGCGATGATCGCCGGCCTGGTGGCTCAGCCAACCAGCGATCTGCGCAAACGCATTGGGCACGCATCCGACTTTGCAGGAGCCGTTGTCGAATGCTGCGTAAAACTGCGTGTAGTTCGGCGGCCAGAGAAGGTCCGCGCCGCGCACCAGCTCTTCCGTGGCGGCACTGCAGGCGAGGCATTCGGGACAGCTCGAATCACCTTGGACCAGGGCGTCGGTGCCGCTCGAGGGAGCGGGGGCAGTGGGTGCGACGTCAGGCGGTAAGACGGCGCCGCCGAGCTTCGCGACGCGCTGCCACGCTTGGCCAGCTCGCTGCGCGGATTCCAATTTGCCCGCGGTGCGCGCGCGCACGAATTCATTCTTCGCAAATTCCCACGCTTCGGGTTTCATCGTGTCCGCGCCGGAGACGACCGTTCCGTCGGATGTTTCCGCAACGAAAGCACCGGGGCCCATCATGAAGATCCGGGCGCCACGAAGATCCCGATGGTGATGCTTCTCCCAAGACTTCACGGCGACGGTCCCGCGATCGGACCACGCCATGATCGGAAAATCGTGCCCACCCGTCGAAGCAATGACATATCCCGCGTCGCCCGACTCCATCTCGAGCGCAAATGCGAGATAAGCGGCACCCTCGACATCGGGCCGGTAGAGCTCCGTCACTGACGCGATCGATCGTCCTCGAAGATCGCGCTCGCTGCGCAAGAAGGATTGGACGAGCGACCACGTTGCTGGGTACCGCGCTGCGATGGCCACGTTCGCATCCTGGGATCCCTCTCGAGCATCGGAGCCGGTCGACTCCGTCGCGCTGCTGCACCCGGCGACCAGCCCGCTGGCCAACGCACAAAATGCGATCGTCGATCCTTTGGTAAAAATCCTGCTGCGGTTCATCGCTGGTTTCGCTTTCTTTGCAAATGTCTCTGCGCCACGAGCGACGGCGGCTCGAGGTGCTCGGATGTCCCGCGAAGAATGCGCGCCCATGCCCAGCGAGAGCGGCTTGGTGATGCAATCGTCGAGTGGCAACGCAATCCGCGTTGCGACGCGCCCGGACTCCATCACGGGACGTTATGCGGAGGCAAGACCTAGCACGCCGTGCATCGGTGGGGCGAGTCGCTTTTCAACGAACATCGCTGTCAGCAAAAGCGATCGAGGCCGCCCCGAACGATTCCGATCCTTGACTCTGGAATTAATCTGTCGGTATTTCACATCCCAATCCGTAGATTCCGCACCTCGAACTACTCCGGAGGCGGCCATGCCACGCTGGTGTGGTCGCCGAAATTGCAGGGGAAAATGGCTGCGATTTGAGTCCGGACAGGACGGCGCCGTTATTACTTACAGGGTATGCAAGACTGCAGACCAAGGAGTTGAGCCTTGCCTAGTGATCATCAGTCGAGCGCGGCGGGGGCGAGGAGCAGAGAAGATCGATCGAAGGAATCGACGATCCTTCTGCGCAAGCTGGGTTCGTCCGGCGCCCCCACCTATCTCGAACGCGTGATCCAAGAGGACGGCGCGGCAGCGTTCGTGGTCGTGGAGCGCGTGCCTCGCGGCGCAATGACGGATGAAGAGGTCGCGGAGTGCGTTCGCGATGCCCGTCTCGCCGCGAGCCTCGAGCACCCCAACGTCGTGCACACGCGCGCCGTTCGCGTCGGGGCCGACGAGATCGACGTGGTCAGCGATTACGTCGCCGGAGAGCGTTTGTCCGAGCTTTGGACGGCGTCTTCGGGGTCGACCAAGGGCCTCCCTTTCGATATCGCGCTGCACGTTCTCATCGACGTGGCGACGGGGCTCGGCGCGCTTCACAAGTTGCGCAGCGAGGAGAACCACGGGCGCGTCAAGTACGTGCACGGCGAGGTGACGCCGGCCAACGTGCTCGTCGGTCTCGACGGAGTGTCGGCGATCCTTCGCGCGGCTCGCGTGCGGAAGAACGACGGAGCGCCGACCGTAAGGCCGGGCGCGGTGGCGCCCGAGATCCTTTCCGGGGGACCGGTCGATCAGCGCGCGGACATCTACGCCGTGGGGGCGCTCCTTTGGGAGCTCATCAGCGGGCAACCCCCGTCGCCGACCGAAGACATCGACGCGATGCTCGCCAACGCGAGACGAGGAACCGTCGCTCGCGCCATCATGAGGGCAGCGCCCTGGGCGTTGCCGCTCGGCGAAGTCGCCGCGCGTGCCTTGGATCCTGCCGCGGAAAAGCGATTTCCTACGGCGGCGTCGATGGTCACCGAGCTGCGGAAGATCGCCGGTCAGCGGCTAGCGACGACCGAGCAGGTTGCTAAATTCGTCGAGGCCGCCGCCGGGGAGAAGATCGCAGCGCGGCTTCAAGACGTGCAAGCGAGCGCTGTCATTCGCAAAGCCACGTCGATCACTCCGCCGCGATCGGTCGCGCCCAAGACGTCGGGCGCTCCACTGGCCGCGCCCCCATCGCTCCGCGCCGCTTCGAGCGTTGCTCCTACGCGCCAAGATCTCCCCAAGGTGGAAGAGCCGCCCGCGTCGGCGCCCGAGCCCCCGACGCTCGCGCGTCCGCAGATGCCAACCGCCCCGGCGGCGGTTGCGATCGCACCCTTACCGCCTCCCGTGCCGCCGCCCGTTCGGTCCGTACCGGCGCCGTCGCCCCCACCTCCGCCCAAGAAAGCACCGCCGGTCGCTGCACCGAAGCGCGCGCCGGCTCCACCGCCGCGGGTCGCGGTATCCAACGTCACCGCGACGCTGCGTACGCGTTTGGCGCAATCGTCGATCCTGCGACTGCTCGCCGTGGCGTTGGTGCTCGCGGTGATCACCGCGGTGCTGGCATGGCGCGCCATTCGCAACCGACAGCCGATCGTCACGCCGGGGCCCGCCATGGAAATGCCGACGTCGGCGCCGCCCGTTGCGAAGGTTGCCGTCACGCCTCCCGCTCCTGCGGCGCCCACGGCGCCGCCGCCGGTTGCTGCTGCTCCCCCGGTTCCCCCTGCTCCCGCGGCGCCCCCTCGCGCTGAGCCCACGACGCCGTCGTCCGTGCCCGCGACGAGCAAGGCGACGGTGACGAAGGCCACCGAGCAACGCAAAACGACATCGACCAAACAGCGGCGAAAATAGCCCTCAGCAGGGGCGCGTATCGGCGTCGACTTCGTTCAGCACGACGACGGGGAATTCGCGGCCCTTTGCCTTCTTCACATAATCGGCAAAACGCGGCTGCTCCGACACGACCTGGTTCCAGATCCGCGCGCGCTCGCTGCCGCTCGCCACCGCGGCGCGAGCCGGATATCGCCTCCCTTTGATCTCGACGGTGACGTTCGGATGCCGCTCGAGGTTCTTGTACCAAGCGGGGTGCACGGGGCTTCCGCCGGCCGACGCGATGACCACGCGACTGGGTCCGTCGTAGAAATACATCACCGGCACGGTGCGCTCTTTGCCGGTCTTGCTGCCGCGCGTCGTTAAGAGGAGCACGTTGCCCCCGAACATCGAGCTTCCGATCTTGCCGCCCGTTGCGCGAAAGAGAAAAACGCTGGCGTTCAAGAACAGTTTGAAAAGGGGACTCATGCGCTCCCTTTGCGTCGACGAGGCCAGCTTACTGCTC
>Ga0111538_10005115_pt1 | contig 17996 bp, 19 predicted proteins | sample SoiMethybrSBSTD1_FD_79669 | JGI IMG/M metagenome (GOLD analysis project Ga0111538, IMG submission 79669) | Bulk soil microbial communities from a Populus tree surrounding site in Tennessee, USA - Soil MetaG P. TD hybrid SBSTD1 (version 2)... | ecosystem: Environmental > Terrestrial > Soil >...
AGTCGTGGCTGCCATCGCGGGTCGTTTGGTCGAGGGTGCGAAGAGTTTGATCGGCCGGTAAATTGGACCGGAAACCTGGCGGAGTTCGCCCCTCCGGAATCGCAGAACGGACACTGCCATCGAACAATGCTGCTACAGGCTTGCCAGCACCACATTCGCTTTCCCCGGCCGGCCCTGGTCATGGGAGTTGTCAATGTCACGCCCGATTCGTTTTCGGACGGCGGCAGATTTCTGCAGCCGCCCGCCGCGGTCGAACATGCCCTCAAGTTGATCGAGGACGGGGCCGACATCATTGATATTGGCGGAGAGTCGACGCGGCCAAATGCGACGCCGGTGAGCGAGCAAGAGGAACTGCGTCGCGTGCTGCCCGTCATCGAGCAGTTGAAGGGGCGCACGACAGCGCTCATCTCGATCGACACGATGAAAGCGGCGGTGGCGCGCGCTGCGGTTGCGGCCGGCGCAGTGATGGTAAACGACATCGCGGCGAACCGTTTCGACTCCGGGATGGCGGAGGTCGTGGCGAACAGCGGCGCCGCGTACGTATTGATGCACATGCAGGGTACTCCACAAACAATGCAGAAGAGTCCGTCGTACAAGAATGTTGTGGCGGAGGTGGATGAGTTTTTTTCGCGGGGCCTGAAGCAACTCCAGACTTTCGGAGTCGCGCCTGAGCAGGTAGTATTGGATGTGGGAATAGGGTTTGGCAAAACGCCGGAGCATAATTTGCGGCTGCTCGGGGCCCTGGGCGATTTTGGAAAATGGAATCGTCCAGTGATGCTGGGGGCCTCGCGCAAATCATTCATCGGCAAGCTCACGGGCCCGGAGGACGCGCCGTCGCGCCTGGCCGGCTCATTGGCCTGCGCGTGCTGGGGCCGGGTGGCGGGAGCGCAGATTTTTCGAGTGCACGACGTCGCCGAAACACGGCAGGCATTGCGCACAATTGAAGCGATCATGAATGAAAAAACAGGATGATTGAAATCCTCAATGTAATTTGGAAGCCGGCGATTGAGATTCTGATCCTCGCCATCGGCATCTATTACATTTTGCGATTCGTTTGGGGCACGCGCGGGTTTTCCATCCTCACTGGCTTTCTCGTGGTGTTGCTCACGCTGGCCCTGCTCACCAGCTTCTTCCAACTCACGGTGTTGAGCTGGTTGCTGAGCACCTTCTCGGCCTTCTTCGCCGTCGCCGCGCTGGTGATTTTTCAACCCGAGTTGCGCCGCCTTCTCGCCCAACTCGGCAATCTGCCGCTGTTCCAAACAACCCACGAACAGCGCGAGAACATCGAAGTGATCGTGCAGACCTGCGAACGGCTCGCGGACGTGCGCATCGGCGCGCTGGTTGCCATCGAGCAATCCATTCAACTCCAGGAGTCGGTCGAGTCCGGCATCGAGATTGATTGCGTGGCGACGCCGGAAATGCTTGAAACGATTTTCTTTCCCAACAACGCCATTCATGACGGCGGTGTGATCATCAAGGGTGACCGTATCAGCCATGCCGCGTGTATCTTCCCGTTGTCGCGGCGCGGGGATTTGGCCAAAACCCTCGGTACGCGCCACCGCGCGGCGATTGGGTTGACGGAAGAAACCGACGCCATCGTGGTCGCAATCTCCGAGGAAACCGGGTCTATATCTTACGCGTACAAGGGCATTCTGGTGCGGGGCGTAACCGCCGAAGAGTTGCGCGCGTTTCTCACGTCGATCCTTGTCAAACCAGAGAAAACGCGGCGTCCCTTGGAATGGCTGCGCCAATTGCGCCACGAACGGGTCAAGCCCGGGCCGGCGGTCGTTACAAAGTCAGGGCACCCACCGCTGTCAGCCCGCAGTTCCGGCGAGAGCCATCTTCGGAACGCCGACGAGAGCGAAGCCATGGACCCGCCCAAAGAAATCGTTGCGAAAGGGCACGCAGAGTAAATGGCCTTTCGCGATTACATCCTGGATCGGTTTTGGCTCAAGCTGTTCTCCTTTATTCTTGCGTCGCTGATTTGGTTTACCGTGACCTCGAAGATCCGCACGGACCCCTTTCGGGGTGCCGGTAACCTTTTTGGAAACCGCCACACGCGCGAAGTTACGCGTCCAGTTCGTCTGGTTACATCGCCCAGCACGCGACGGTTCTTTAAGATCGAGCCGGTCGAAGTGCGCGTTACGCTCAGCGGCAACCCGGCTGTATTGGATGAACTGAACCTGTCCGATGTACAAGCGTACGTGAACCTCACGGACCCGGCAGACAGCGCCGCTTCTTACGAGGTAAAAGTGGAAACGCCTTCGGCAAAAGTTCGCGTCGAGGGCATAGTGCCGAGCATCGTCATGGTCGAGCCGCAACGACCCAATTAGAGAGGCATCACTATGAAGCAGAAAAAACTCTTTGGAACCGATGGCGTGCGCGGCACTGCCAACGTTGAGCCCGTCACGGCTGAGACAGCGCTCAAGTTGGGGCGCTCGGCAGCGCACGTTTTCAAGAACCTCAATGCTCAGCCCCGCGGCCACGGCCGCCATAAAATCGTTATCGGCAAAGACACCCGGCTCTCGGGCTACATGCTCGAAAACGCGATCTCGTCCGGAGTGCTGTCGATGGGAGTGGACGTGCTGTTCATCGGCCCGCTGCCCACGCCGGGCGTCGCTTACGTGACGCGCAGCCTTCGCGCCGACGCGGGGATTGTCATCACCGCGTCGCACAATCCGTACGACGACAACGGTATCAAGTTCTTTGGCGCCGACGGTTACAAACTCGCGGATGAAATCGAGGACCGCGTCGAAAAGCTGGTTTTCAGCGGCGAGATCGAAACGATCCGGCCCACCGCGAGCGAGGTCGGCAAGGCCGTTCGTATCGACGACGCGCTGGGACGCTACATCGAATTTGCCAAGGCCTCGATTCCGCGCGGCTTGACCCTCGAAGGCCTGCGCATCGTCGTCGATTGCGCGCATGGAGCCGCCTACAAATCTACGCCGTGCGTACTGCGTGAGTTGGGCGCGGAAGTGTTCGTTTTCGGCAACCAGCCCGACGGCATGAACATCAACAAGGAGTGCGGCTCCATGCATCCAAACGCGATGTGCGCCAAAGTGCGGGAGGTGCGCGCGGATGTCGGCATCGCGCATGACGGCGACGCGGACCGCGTGCTGCTATGTGATGAGACAGGCGCGTTGATTGATGGCGACGACATCATGGTAATCGCCGGTCTGGACATGCTTGACCAAGGCACACTTGAGAAGAAGACGCTGGTGGCGACGGTGATGAGCAATGCCGGCGTGGACGCCGCGATCAAGCAGGCCGGTGGCAAGGTTGTGAAGACGCCCGTGGGGGACAAGAACGTCATCGATGAAATGCTGCGCAGCGGCTACAACTTCGGCGGAGAGCAGAGCGGGCACCTCATTTTCGGAGATTTCGGCACCACGGGGGACGGTCTTGTCGCTGCGCTGCAAATCCTGCGCATCATGAAGGCCAAAGGCACGCCCCTCTCGAAGCTGGCGCGGTCCTGGACGCGCTTCCCGCAATTGGTCACGAACGTGCGCGTGCGCGAAAAGCGGCCCTTCGAGGAGCTTGATGGAGTCCTTCAACTCGTTTCGCAGGCCGAAGCGAAGGTGAAGGCCGACGGCGGGCGAGTCTTGCTGCGCTACTCCGGCACCGAGCCGAAAGCGCGCCTGTTGATCGAGGGCCGCGACGAAACTGTGCTGCAGCACTGGAGCAAGCAGATTTGCGAAGCGATCCGCAAACACGTTGGCGCCGAAGCGGGCAACGGGCATTAATAATCTCGCTCTCGCGGGCTCAAGGGTACTCTTGACGGGCAAGTGACGGCAGCGCCACGCTCTCGCTGAGCAGTCATGCACCAGGCGACACCCATTATCGGGTCCGACACGGTCGGAGACCCGGCGTGCTTTCGAACGTTTGAGGAACTGGCGCGACTCCTGAAGACGCTGACGGCGACGCCCAAAGACAAAAGCACTGTCACTCTACTGATGTCGCGTCGAGAAGGGGGCAGACGCGAACTGTTGAAATCGGCGCGCCTCGAAATCGATGGCGGCATGCCCGGGGACGCCTGGGGACGCAATCCAAAGCGAAAGATCGACGCGCAACTCGCGACGATGCAGACCGATGTGGCCGAGTTGATTGCGAATGGACAGCCGATCGAGTTGTCCGGCGACAATCTCTACCTGGCGCTCGATCTTTCGAACGGAAACCTGCCGGCGGGCAGCCGGGTTCGCGTGGGAGGCGTCCTCCTTGAGGTCACGCCAATGCCGCACAACGGGTGCAAAAAGTTTCGCGCTCGCTTTGGCGAAGGCGCGCATCAATTCGTCTCTGTGCCTGAATTGCGTCATCGGAACCTGCGCGGGATGTATTTTCGCGTGATTGAAGCGGGCGAGGTCAGGGTGGGGGACCCGGTTATGGTTGTGTCGCGTCCTGCAGTCCTGGCGGATCAACGGCGGCGACCTGCTTGAGTTGATCGAGTTCGGGCCCAAGCTGCGAGGAGAACTCGGGCGGCCATGCGCCGTCGTGCGCCAGTTCGATCTTGAATTGCGACAGCTCTTGCGCAATCTCGGTCTTGAATTACTCACCATGATTATGAAAGGCACTCGTCGCTACTTTTTGAAGCAAGCTAGTCTCGTTACGAGCGCAGCAGCACTCGCGTCGGCAACGGCGCCGGCGGCCGAATCGCCTCGGCCCAGCCCGCGCCTGGCAGAGCCAGCCATGAAGATCGGGCTGGTCACATACAACCTGGCGAAGGATTGGGACGTGGAGACGATCATCAAGCGCTGTGAGGAAACGCGGTTTCAAGGAGTGGAGTTGCGCACAACGCACGCGCACAAGGTAGAAGTGAATCTCAGCGCCGCGCAACGTGACGAAGTGCGAAGACGATTCGCCGATTCCGGCGTGGAACTGATGGGCCTCGGCAGCGCGTTCGATTATCACACACCGGACGCGGCGAAACTCAAGAATGACGTCGAAGCCAGCAAGGCGTACATCAAGCTGGCGCACGATGTCGGCGCCAGCGGCATCAAGGTTCGCCCAAACGCGTTGCCGAAAGAGGTGCCGGTTGACAGGACGCTGGAGCAAATTGGTCGCGCTCTGCGGGAGTTGGCGGAATATGGCGAAGGCTACGGCGTGCAGATTCGCCTCGAAGTGCATGGTCAGGGCACGTCACTGCTGCCGAATATTCGTAAGATCATGGACGTTGCTTCCCACAAACAAGCCGGCGTTTGCTGGAACTCGAATGATACCGACCTGGCGGGCGAGGGATTCGACCATAACTTTGATCTGGTGAAGGAAAAGATCTTCACGGTCCATTTGCGTGACCTGTTCATTGAGAACTACCCTTTTCGGAAATTGTTCAAGCGCTTGAACGAGAGCGGTTATGCCGGGTACTGCCTGGCCGAGATTCCCGAGAGCACCGACCCGGTGCGAGTGATGAAGTATTTCCGGGCGCTATGGCTGGCTTACCAGTGATCGGCCCTCGTCACTAATCGGCTTCGATCGCCTGACCATGCCACAGCTTGCCGTCGCGTTTCCATTCCAGGAGCAATTCGCGGAAGCGTTGCACGGGCGGCGAGTCGTCATCTTCCTGCCATACGAAGACGAGAGGGACGAGTTGGAGGGGTTTGAGCAAAACGAATTGGAGGGCAGGGGATGGAGTGACCACTGATTCGGTGACCACGCCCAGGCCCGCGCCCGCCTCCACGTAACTCATGACGGTGCCGATGAGGCTCGGGGTGTGCGCGAGTCGCGGCGTCACGCCGGCGCGGCGACATCCGGCAATGACCGCATCGTGCAGTCCCATCCCTTCGCGCCGCGCGAGGACGATGAGAGGTTCGCGGGCGAGAGTCGTCCACGGCGCCACGCGGCGTTTCGCGAGCGGATGGCCTTTCGGCACGACGAGGCCAAGTTTCTCTTCGCGCAAGAGTACCGTGCGCAAGCCGAGGTCTTCGGAGGAAACCACCGGGCGCGTGAGCGCGGCGGACAAGCGCCCGCGCGCAACCATTTCCCAAACGCGCTCGGGCGTGCGTTCTTCGAGGTGAATCGAAACGCGTGGGTAGCGCCCGCGATAATCGTGGAGCAGACGGCCAAGAAAGGGTTGGGTCGGCGGACCAATGTACCCCAGGCGCAGTTCCCCCTCTTCGCCGGAGGCTGTGCGGCGGACGCGGCGCGCGACCTCCTCAAACTGTTGCAACAGCAAACCGGCGTCGCGGAGCAGGACCGTGCCAGCGGGGGTGAGGCGAACGTGATGGCGGGTCCGTTCGAGGACTTCAGCCCCCAGCGCGTGTTCGAGTTGCTTCACCGCCCGGCTCAGGGCAGGTTGGGCAACGCGCAAGCGTTTGGCGGCGCGCGAAAAGCTCAACTCCTCGGCGACCGCCTGGAAATAACGTAAGTGGCGTAATTCCATAGAGGCGGCGGTTATAACAGCACAGCATTACGGCGATAGCGAGGAGTTATTTCCGTTCCAAGCAGGAAACAGTTAGAAGTAAGAGGATGGGTTCATCGTGGAAGGCGGGTTATGAATAGATTGCTTTTGGCGGCAATGTGCGGGGCGCTGGCCTTAGTGAGCTGCAGCAAAAGTGGGGACCAGGCCCAGAACAAGGTGCGCGTCGGCTACGTTGGCATTACCTGCGAAGCGCCAATCTTCACCGCAGTGGAGAAGGGCTTTTTCAAGGAGGAAGGCCTTGATGTGTCCCTCGTGAAGTGTGACTGGAAGAATTACAAGGACGTGCTGGCCCTCGGCGGTTACGACATCACGCATCACCTGATAATGTATTTTCTGAAGCCGATCGAGCAGGGGCTCGACGTGAAGTTCACGGGCGGCATCCACCGCGGCTGCTTGCGGGTTCAGGCGCCGGTCAAGAGCAACATCCAAACGGTCAAGGATTTGCGCGGCAAACGCATTGGAGTCCCGGGGATGGGGACGCCGCCGTTCATCTTCGCGAACCGCGTTCTCGGCGCCAACGGAATTGACGCGAGCAGAGAAATCACCTGGATCGTTTATCCCGCCGCTGAACTGGGTTTAGCTCTCGACAAGGGGGAGGTCGATGCGGTTGCCGACTCCGAACCGATCGGCAGCCTTTTGGTGGGACAGGGGAAAGTGCGCAACATCGCCGACCAGGCTGCCGATCCTCCCTACAAAGACGAGTACTGTTGCGCGGTGATCGTGAATGGCAAGTTCCTGGCGCGCAATCCAAAGGCATCCGCAGCTGCAACCCGGGCCTTGCTCAAGGCGGCGAAGTGGGTTGAGGCCAACCCGAAAGCGGCGGCGAAGCTCTCCGTAGAGGGAAAGTATCTTGCGTCCACGGTTGACATGAACACGGTGGCCATCTCGCACTTGCGTTACGTGCCAAGCGTCTCCGGTGCCGAAAAGGCGGTGAAGGCTGCTTCTGCTGAGATGAAAACGGCCGGCATGCTTAGCCCGACAACTGACGTGGAGGCGTTGGCCAGGAAGGCGTTCGTGAACCTCGAAGGAGTTTCCGATGAGTGGTTGCAATCCGTGCCCGTGGAAAAGGTCGCGGGGGGTCAGGTCACACGCGAATGGATTCTTCGCCAGTACGCTTTCTTCAATCCCTACGAATTCTTCTGCGGGCCTTGCATTCTTCCCAACACCTTATGAACACTGCGGCGGTGCAGGCCAAACAGCCCGTGTCCATGCCGATGACCGCGGAGAGCGCATCCGCTGAGATCGCGGTTTCGCGATTCGGTTCCTCCGTGCTGTGCCTGCGCAAGCTCTTGAGTTTGCCCCTGGCAACGCTGATGGCATTGGTCGTTCATTTTGTTGTCTCGAAAAACGAACCTCCGGTGGACACGCGTTCCTACACGGTCTTTCTTGTCGCAGTTCTGGCGCTCTCTGTGACAGCTGTGTTCGTTCAGCCGTTCGCCGCGCCGTTACGCCGGTGGATCGCTCACATGTGGCCGATTCTCGCGGTCTTTGTCTCGCTGCTCTGCGTGTGGGAAGTCATCACGTCGGGCTTGCGACTTCTTCCGTTGCCGTACTTTCCGAGTCCCGCCGGGGTGCTACAAAGTCTCATTAATGACCGCAAAGTCCTCTTCGATAGCACGTGGCATTCACTCCTGCTCCTGGGTTCGGGCTATGCCCTGGGTGTCGCGATTGCGCTCGTCACGGGAATTTGCATTGGATGGTTTCGACATGCTCGTTATTGGGGCATGCCACTTTTGAAGGTCATTGGCCCTATTCCAGCAACAGCCTGGGTGCCACTGGCGATGGTGATTTCGCCTTCGAAAGCTTATTCGGCAGTCGGCCTGATTGCTCTGGCAGTTTGGTTTCCGGTGACGATGTTGACGATTTCCGGCATCGCCAACACCCGCGCTTCCTACCTCGATGTGGCGCGAACGCTCGGCGCTCGCGAAACGTATCTCATTTTCCGCGTCGCGATTCCCGCGGCGCTGCCAAACATTTTTATCGGGTTGTTCATGGGCCTTGGCACATCGTTTCTCACGCTCATTGTCGCCGAGACCGTCGGCGTGGAATCCGGCCTTGGCTGGTACGTGAGCTGGGCGCAAGGCTGGGCCGAGTACGGCAAAGTTTACGCCGCCCTTGTCATCATGGCCGTGTTCTTCTCCACGATTATGACGCTGCTGTTCAAGGTGCGCGACCGCATGCTCGTCTGGCAAAAAGGAGTGATCAAATGGTAGCGCCCGGCAGCCCCATCGTGGAAGGCTCCTCGCTGCGGGTCGTCGAGGTCACGAAATCCTTTTCCAGCCCCGACAACTCGGAGTCGCGCACCCACGCGCTTGGCGGCGTGTCACTCTCCGTCGCGGCGGGCGAACTCGTCTCCCTCGTAGGCCCGAGCGGTTGCGGCAAATCCACCCTTCTGCGGCTGATTGCGGGACTGGATTCGCCTGATTCTGGCGAGCTTTGGGTTGGGTCCGAAGCGATCGCCGCGCCGAGCGCCGAGCGTGGCCTGGTTTTTCAGGACCCCAATCTGTTTCCGTGGCTGACCGTACGGCGCAACATTGAAGCGGGGCTTGTCGCGCGCGGCGTGTTGCGCGAAAAACGCCACGAAGTGGAATCGTTTATGCGCCTCGTCGGCCTTGAGTCCTTCGCGAGCGCTTACCCGCATCATCTTTCGGGCGGCATGGCCCAGCGCGTGGCCCTGGCCCGCGCGCTCATCAATCACCCAAAGGTTCTTCTCCTCGATGAACCGTTGGGTGCGCTCGACGCTTTCACACGGATGCGCATGCAGGACGAAGTGCTGCGCCTGTGGGAAGCCCGCGGCACGACAATGTTGCTGGTGACGCATGACATCGACGAAGCGATTTACATGAGCGATCGCATTGTCTTGATGACCTCCCGTCCTGGTCGCATCGAACGCACCATTACAGTCGATCTCCCACGCCCTCGCCAACGCAACAGTACGGACTTCCTGCGATTGCGTGGCGAAATCCTTGAACTGCTGCACTTTGCGGGCAGCACGATCCGAGAAGCAGTTCCCGCTTAACCTTCAGTTACGCCAGCGCAGTCTCAGGCGCCCGGCCGCCATCGCGCGCCTCGACCCATCGGGCCATCAGCCAAAGCGCGTCGGAAAGGCGGTTGAGATAGACGAGGATTTCGGGATTGTGCAATTGCCCCGCGTCGTGAAGCGCGCAGACGCGCCGTTCGGCGCGACGGCAGGTCGTGCGCGCCACGTCCAGCGCCGCTGAACTCTGGGTTGCACCGGGGGTGGCCCAGTCCTTGAACGATACATTTTGCGCTTCGATCTCACCAACAATGCGATCGAGCCGTTTGGTCATCTCAATCGACAGCACCGGAAACCCGTCCCTCGCGTAGCGGGCAATGTCGTCGGGCAAAGTCGCGAGTTCGCCCATGAGCGCGACGAGTTCCTTCTGCGTCGTGTAAAGGTGATCGGTCACGAAGCGGTGCGCCACGGCCGCGCGCGCGGAACCAATCGCGGCGTTCAATTCATCGACCGCGCCGCAGGCCTCCACGCGCGGGTCGCACTTCGAAACCCGGTGGCCGTACATCAGTGCCGTCGTCCCGCCGTCGCCGGTCTTCGTCGCAATGCTCATGCGACCAAGTTCGCTAGGTCATCGCCGCCAAGTCAACTCGCCATGGCGGCTCAGTCGGCACACCCAGGAAGCGCTTCGCGACCTCGCCGAACCGGTCCGTCTCATCCGTGACGAATGGCTGGATCGTTCCCGTCCGCCGCCGTTTCGCGACCAACAACTTCAGTTTGGCGAGACGTTCGCGGACGTACAAGGCGCAACTCTCGGCCGAGTCCACCAGCGTCACCCTTGGCCCGGCGATCTTCCGAATCGCAGCTTTGAGCAGCGGATAATGCGTGCAACCCAGGATCAACGTGTCGATGCGATGGCGCAGCATGGGGCCGAGATACTCGCGCAGGACCGTGTCCGTAACTGCGTGGCGCATCCAGCCTTCCTCCACCAACGGCACGAGCAGCGGACAGGCCCGCGCAAAAATCTGGGCCGCTTCGCAACGGGCCAGGATGCCGTTGCTGTAAGCCTTGCTGCGGATGGTGGCGCTGGTGCCTATGATGCCGATGCGTTGGTTGCGTGTGCTCTCCAACGCGGCGCGCACGCCGGGCAGGATCACGCCGAACACCGGTATCGGAAATTTCTTCTCGAGCATGGGCAGCGCCCACGCCGAACACGTATTGCACGCCACCACGACGGCCTTCACGTTTTGCTGAAGCAGGAACTGCGTGTCCTCACACGCGAAACGCACCACGGTGCTCGGCGATTTCGTCCCGTACGGGACCCGCGCCGTGTCACCAAGGTAAACGATGTCTTCGGCCGGAAGCGCTTTGCGCAGTTGCCGTACGACGGTCAAACCGCCCACGCCGCTGTCAAACACCCCGATCGGCAGTTCGCGTGTCATGGCGCGGGTTGCTCGACGGCCCGCTTATAGGCGAGAATTCCCGATGCGATCGATTGCGCGAGCTGCCTTCGATAGGCCGAACTGTAGATTTTCTGCGACTCGGTCGGATGCGTCATGAACCCCGCCTCTACAAGCACCGCCGGCATTTCGGCATAGCGCAACACCGCGAAGCGCGCTCGCCGCACTCCACGGTCTTCCGCTCCAAGACCGCGCAACATCGCGCGCTGCACGTGATACGCCAGCAGCATGTTCTTTGAATCGAACTTGTTGCCGGGGGCTGCGCCATCGCTCCCGGCGCCGCGCGTGTTGGTCGAACTGGCTCGCGCCGGAGTCATGCAATATGTCTCCACACCCTGGACCGACCGCGCCGCGCTGCTGTCAGCCGAATTGAAGTGGAGACTCACAAACACGTCTGCGTCACGTTTCCTTGCCCATTGCGGACGGTCTTCCAACTCGGGGTAAGTGTCGCCTGTGCGAGTCATGATCACCTTGAACCCGGCCTTCGTGAGCGCGGCTTTCGTCTCCTCGGCCAGGAGCAAAGTATAGCGCTTTTCCTGATACCGGCCTTCGCGGTTTCCCGGGTCCTTGCCCCCGTGGCCGGGATCGAGGCAAATCGTTTTGACGACCTTCCCTGCCGGCTCCTTCGCCGGGAACAGGACCGGCTGGATAGCGGTGGCGAGGTCCTGCGGCGAGATGTACGCCGCGCTGTTGCGGAAAGCGATGGCGGTCGAAAGCCACACCGACACGCCGTTCACCACGGCCCGTCGGGAATCGACGTTGAAGATCAAGGTGGAATAGGCGCTGGTAATCTTGAGTTCCTCCTTCCACACCGTCCATTGCGCCTGGAAGCCCTGGGAACGCGCCCATTCCTGTAAATTCACGTATTCAGAGCCTAGAAAGTAGATGCGAGAGGGTCGGTTGGGTGTGCTGGCTGGGGTATTCACCCCAACAAGCAGCAAGAGGAGGCCGAGGACTATGGATCTGGCTTGCGCGTTAATCACTTTTCCCTAAAGGTTTTTCGGCGACGGTCGATTGTATAAGTGAAACAACTTTCGATGCAAAACTCGGGTGTCAGTTCAAGTCCCTTTATGGGTGTGTTATGCCGGTGAATCGCACGTTCAAAACGTCGCCCCGGCACAATGGGGTTCGTCGCCTTCCAACGCGGTTTGAGAGTCAGTTCGATAACGACCTCGGCATCCGCCTCATTCACATTGAACGGACGGCCCGGCCGGACGTCGTGGCGCGGGGGCGTTTGCTGGCGGCCAGCGCGAACTATCCGCCGCCTCATGTTGTTAGCGCGATTGCCGAATTGATCGCGCACCACGTTCACATTTAGCACGTTAGCCAGCGAGCATCTGCCGGACCAACGTCAGCAGTTCGTGGTTCTCAAAGGGCTTGGGAAGAAAACTGATCTGCTCCGGCTCGTTCTCCCCCACACGCCCGCTCAACATCAGCACTTTCATGTGCGGTTTTTGACGGCGAATCTCCGCGCACGCCTCAACCCCGCTCATCTGCGGCATGTTATGGTCGATCAGCAGCAGGTCAAAGGAGTCCGCCAGGCATTTACGCACCGCTTCCTCGCCATCCACTGCTTCCTCGATCGCGTAGCCTGACGGCGCCAGCAAAGTGCGCATGAGGTCGCGGACAAATTCGTCGTCGTCGGCTACCAGGATGCGTTTGGCAGACATAGAGCGTTGGTCGCGTGCATTTACGTGCTCAATCGACATCATGGCAAACAGAGTTTCGTTGACAAGGCCGAACTCCAGCGCGGATCATTTTTTCATGACGCCGCCCACCCCCCCTTCCACAGACCCGTGGCGCGACACCTATATTGCGTTGTCCCTGGGCGCGTCGCACGAGTTCAACAACAAGCTCACGGCAATCGTCTCTCTGAGCGACCTTTTCCTCAACGATGTCGGCCCGAACCACCCCATGGCGGCCGGTCTGAGCACGATGCGCGGCACCGCCTACGCCATCAGCGAAGTGCTGCACCAACTCGCTGCCCAGTATTTCGCGCAACCCGGACGTCGCGAACTGGTCGATTTAAACGCGATCGTTCGGGAAATCGTTGCATTGTTGCGATGTTGTCTTTCGTCGCGCATTGAAGTCGCCTCCGAGCTTTGTGCGCAGCCGCTCCCTGTCACCGTCGATGCCGTGTCGTTACGGCGGATTCTGTTGACGCTGGCAGTTCTGGCCACGAAGCGCATGCCGGAAACCGGCATCGTAACGCTTCGAACTTCGGGTGGTGCGCACGCTGCCGTCGCGTTTGGGATTGCGGCCCCCGCCGACAGGCCGCCTCTGGTGACGCATGCTGATGAGGAGGGCGCGGCCCTGGACGAAGCTGCGCGTTTGGCGAGTGCTCATGGCGGTACATTCAAGGCGACCGAAGACGAGTTAGTGCTCAGTCTGGCGCTCGACGACCTGCGATGACGCCGTGATATTGCGCATTCCGGCGCACCGCATATTCTCCCCGCCAGCGTGGAACACCCTGAAGCCTCCAAAAAGAGTCGCCGAACGGTCCGGCTTGTCGCGCTGCTCTTTCCGCCTGCAGGACTCGTTGTGTTATGGAGAACCCGCGGCGTCTCCATAGGACGTAAGCTGCTGGCATCGCTGGCGATCGTTCTCTACACGCCGATTTACGCCCTTCTCGTGCTTGCCATCCTCTGGAAATTCTTTGGGCTCCAATACGAATTCCGGGGCGGGATTTTTCCGAATCTCACGTGGCGGAAAACGCTGCCGGATTACAGCGCGCTCGAAGCCAGTCGCGCCGCGCAAAAGCCCGAGACCCCCAGCACAAACGTCAGTGTCGCGAGCACATACTGGAACGGCTTCCGCGGCCCCGAGCGCGACGGAGTCTATCGCGAAGCGATCATCAAGAACTGGCCGCCGTCGGGACCACCACTGCTCTGGAAACAGCCGGTCGGTGGCGGCTACGCATCTTTCGCCATCGCCCATTGCCGCGCGTTCACGGTTGAACAACGGCGCGACCGCGAAGTCGTCGTCGCCTACGACCTTCTCACCGGGCGAGAGCTCTGGACCAATTCATGGGCGGCCGAATTTCAGGAACCCCTGGGCGGCGATGGTCCTCGCGCTACTCCCGCATGGAACAATGGCAAAGTTTACGCGCTCGGCGCGCTCGGTGAGCTGCGCTGTCTCGCCGCGGAGTCTGGCAAGGTCTTGTGGAGCACAAATGTGCTTGATGAGAATCGCGCCCCCGTCCTGACCTACGGCGCCTCCGCTTCGCCGCTGATTCACGATGACAAATTGATCATCGCCGCGGGCGGCCCGCGCAAGCACTCCGTCGTCACGTACAACAAGGACACCGGCAAAAAAATCTGGGGTTCTCTCGACGATGGAGCCGCTTACAGCTCGCCAATGATCGTCGATCTCGCCGGCGAACGTCACTTCCTGGTGGTCACCCGCACGCGCGCGGTCGGCCTTGGTATTTCGGACGGAACACTGCTGTGGCAATTCCCGTGGGTTGTCTTGCAAGGCAACCGCAACATCGCCCAGCCGGTCATCGTGAGCACGAACCGCGTCTTCCTCTCTGCTGGTTACGGCACGGGTTGCGTTCTCATTGAAGTCGCAAAGTCCGGCAACCGCTTCGTCCCGCGCGAAGTGTGGCGCAACAAAAATCTCAAAAACAAATTCACGAGCTCCGTCTTCGTGAATGGTGCGCTCTTCGGTTTGGATGAGGACATTTTGACATGCCTCGACGTTTCGACCGGCGAACGCGCGTGGAAAGAAGGCCGCTATGGTTACGGCCAGGTGATCGCCGCGGGCGACCAATTGATTGTGCTTTGCGGGAACGGCGACATCGCAGTGGTGAGAGCCGATCCCAAATCGCACGACGAAATCGTGCGCTTCCCCGCGATTGGCGGCAAAACCTGGAACCATCCCGTGCTCTCCGACGGCCTCTTGCTCATCCGGAACAACTCCGAAATGGCGTGCTTCAATCTACGGCCAGCCCAGTAGCCACTTTACCGATTTAACCTTTTAACCCTTTCACTCCTTCCGCAATATCCCGCCATGGGTCTATCGCCGCGCTGGCAGCGATTCACTTCCAGCCTGCAGAGTTTCTTCCGCCGCCATTGGCAGCGGGCCCTGATCATTCGAAACTGGCTTCGGCTCAGCGAAGAAGCATTTCACCTCATCCTTGCCGCGCTCATCGGCGTCGCCGCCGGACTCATCAACTACATTTACTACGCTTGCAATTATCTTCTCCAACTCGCGCTTTTTCAGGAAACGGGTGACATCCTCGCGATTGCGAACCGCATGGAAGACTGGCAGCGGTTGCTGGTCCCGGCGGCGGGCGGATTGGCTGCCGGCCTCGTGCTCGTCCTCGGGTTGCGACTGATCGGCAACCCGGGCCTCAGCAACCTGCTCGAAGTCGTCGTCGCCGGAGATGGGCGCCTGCCGCTGCGCACCGCCCTCGTGAACGCCGCGTCGTCGGTCATCAGCATCAGCACCGGCGCGTCGATTGGACGCGAAGGCTTGATCATCCAACTTGCATCCACGGCGGGCTCGAAGCTTGGGCAGCTTGCCAAATGGCCACCCTATCGCCTGCGTTTACTCGTCGCCTGCGGAGCCTCAGCGGGGATGGCCGCTGGCTGTAACGCTCCGATCGCCGGCGCTGTCTTCGCCGCGCAAATCGTTCTGGGCAACTTCTCGATGAACCTTTTCGCTCCCCTCGTCGTGGCTTCCGTCACCTCGGCTGTCGTCTCGCGGGGCTTTTTCGGCGTAGAGCCACTCTACAACGTGCCGTCGTTCGATTTCACGAGTCTTACTCAACTCCCGTGGTTCATTTTATTGGGTATTCTATCCGGTGCGCTTGGCGCTGTCTTCCTGAAGGCTCTGCGCGGCACTGAAGCGCAGATCAGCGAGCTCAACATCCCCTTGTATTTGCGGATCGCATTCGCAGGTTTGGTTGTCGGCGTCATTTCGCTCAAATTTCCGCAGGTTTGCGGAAATGGTTATTCTGCCGCGAATGCGATTCTGGGACAGGTCAGCCCCGACGTCGGCTTGATTCTGGGAATACTCGTCGCGAAGTTTCTCGCTACAATCGTTACCGTCGGCTCAGGAACCGTGGGCGGTGTGTTCACGCCCACGCTGTTTCTGGGCGCCGGCCTTGGCAGCTTGTTCGGCGCGTTACTGCACCGGCCACAGATCGACACAACGCTCCCCACCGGCGCATTCGCTTTGGTTGGCATGGGCAGCATGCTCGCAGCCACTACCCATTCACCGTTACTCGCAATTTTGATGATCTTCGAGCTCTCGCTCAATTACACGATCATGCCGCCTTTGATGATCGCCTGCGCGGTGTCAACGCTCGTGGCGCGCCGTCTAGACAAAGAATCCATTTATACCGAACCGCTTCGCCGCAAGGGCGTGGAACTCGACCGCGAAAGCCCGCATATCGGCGCTGCGACACAAACAACTGTCGCAGACCTGATGCGGCAACCGGTGCCGCCGCTACGCGAGAATACCGCTTTCCACGAAATCGCCGAACGCTTTCTCACGCTCACCAACAACTTCCTGCCCGTCGTCGATGAGAAGCAGCGTCTCATCGGCATGATCGCACTTCACGATCTCAAAGAATATTTAAATGCCGGTCAGGAACTCAGCGGTGTGATTGCGTACGACGTGATGCGTCCGCCGCCTGCATGCCTGACGCCAAACCAAAAGCTCACCGACGTCCTGCCCATCCTTCTCGCGAGCGAAGTGCGGAATGTTCCGGTGGTCAACAACCTCTCCGAATTCCGTCTCCTCGGCACCGTCGGTCGCGCCGAAGCCCTGGGCCTCCTTTCCGAGGCTATTTCCGTCCGATCACCGCACAAAGTCTAGACAGTCGGGGGGAGGGTAAACTCTTGCCAACGGTGCGGCCCGCCGTAAGTTTGACGCGATGGATTCGCAGATTCGAGAGTACGTGCCGGTGTTGCTGCTGGCTCTTTTCGCGACGCTTTTCGCTGCAGGCACGCTGATCGCCTCCAAGCTCTTTGGCTATCGGAGCAAGCGTTCCAAAATCAAGGACACCGCCTACGAATGCGGCATGCTTCCGATCGGTGAAGGCAACACGCGCATGTCGGTCAAATTTTATTTGGTGGCGATGCTCTTCATCCTCTTCGATATCGAAGTTGTGTTTCTTTATCCGTGGGCGGTGGTTTATCGCGAGATGCTTGGCAGTGAAGCCACGCGCAACCTGATCTTTTTCTCGATGGTCTCGTTTCTTGGCATTTTGTTCGTCGGTTACATTTATGCGTTGAAGAAACGGGCCTTCGATTGGAAACAATAACGCTCACGGCAAGTCAGGTGAGATTATGACCTCGGTGATCAAGTTTGGCACGTCCGGCTGGCGCGGTCTCATCGCGCGCGACTTCACCTTCGCCAACGTCCGACTCGCCGCGCAGGGCATTGCCCTCTACCTCAAGGATGAGCTGGCACGGGAAGGTTCCGCGATTGCAGGGCGCAAGCCCGTCGTCATTATCGGACACGACACGCGTTTCCTGGGCCGCGAATTTTCGCTCGCGGTAGCGGAAGTGCTCACGAATGCCGGCCTCACCCCCCTCCTCTGCGAGCGCGACGCACCCACGCCGGTGATCAGCTACACAATTCGCGACCGCAAAGCCATCGGCGGCATCAACATGACGGCCAGCCACAATCCTGCGGAGTGGCAGGGATTGAAATTCTCGACGAGCAATGGCGCGCCGGCGACGCCGGAAGCCACGAAGCAAATTGAATCCAGGGTCAATGACCTGCTTGCACAAAATTGGAGCATCAAATCCGCGGTCGTCGGCACGTTCGAATGCAAGACCATTGACCCAAGGCCTGCCTACTTCAAGCAGCTCAAAAAGCTGCTCGATTTTCGTGCGATCAAAAAAGCGAAGCTGAGGGTCGCCATTGAGTTGATGTACGGCACCGGCCGCGGTTACCTCGACACGCTCCTCGAAGAAGCGGGCGCTCGCATCACGGTCTTCCACAACGAAATCAATCCGCTCTTCGGCGGACATCACCCCGAGCCGAATGCCGAAGGCATGGCCGAAGTGTCGAAACTGGTCCGCAGCGGCAAGGCGCAACTCGGCCTCGGGCTCGATGGCGATGCCGACCGTTTCGGGATAGTGGATCAGGACGGCACCTGGCTTACTCCAAATCAGATTCTCGCCCTCGCACT
>Ga0111538_10005116_pt1 | contig 17994 bp, 13 predicted proteins | sample SoiMethybrSBSTD1_FD_79669 | JGI IMG/M metagenome (GOLD analysis project Ga0111538, IMG submission 79669) | Bulk soil microbial communities from a Populus tree surrounding site in Tennessee, USA - Soil MetaG P. TD hybrid SBSTD1 (version 2)... | ecosystem: Environmental > Terrestrial > Soil >...
CCCGCTCCCGCTCCCGCCGCCGCCGACCGCGGCACCTGCCTGCTGCTCACGGGCGCCAACAGCGCGATCCGCGAGCCTCGCGTCGAGCTCGTCTCGGCGCCCGAGGAGTGGGCGCGCCTGTGGCTCGAGCACCGCGGCTCGCCGCCCGTCGAGCGCTACGACAGCTTCCTCAACAAGGCCGGCCTGCCCGTGGTCGACTTCGCGACGCACGTCGTCGTGGCCGTGTTCGTGGGCGAGACGGCCAACATCGCGGGCCTGCGCGTCGAGGGCGAGGCCAGCGACGCCGGGGCGGCCGCCGCGGACCACACGACGCTGCGCTACGCGAGCAACTCCTACCAGACGCTGGGCGAGGCCGAGCCGGCCCGGCCCTTCGGCTTCTTCGTCCTGCCGAGCGGCGACCGGCCGCTCGTCGTGGAGGAGCAGCTCTACAGCATGACGGGGCCGAGCCGCGTCGAGGCGCGCGCCCGCTTCGAGCCGCCTCGCTAGCCGCCCCTCACTCGCTCTCGCGCGCCGCGGCCTCGGCCAGCTCGTGCGCCTGCTCGTGGCCGAGGTAGCGCTCGACCCAGGAGTGCACGACGTAGATCACGGGCGTCATGAGCACGGCGAGCACGAGCTTGACCAGGTAGTTCGGGACCGCGACCTGCACGAACTGCCCCAGGCTCCAGTGCAGCGGGATCGCCAGACCGATGTAGAGGACGATGACGCTGTCGATGACCTGGCTGACGACGGTCGAGCCGGTCGAGCGCAGCCAGAGCATCTTGCTGCCGCTGCGCCGGCGCAGCATGTGGAACACGACCACGTCGACGAGCTGGCTGACCAGGAAGGCCGTGAGCGAGCCGACGATGATCCACTGGCTCTGGCCGAAGACCTTGTTGAAGCTCGTGTCGTCCACGCCCGAGAAGGGCGTGGCGGGCAGCAGCATCGTCGCGAAGAGCACCAGGAAGACGTAGGCGATCATGCCGGCCGCGAGCAGCGTGATGCGGCGCACGCCCTTGGTGCCGAAGTACTCGTTGATGAGGTCGGTCGTCACGAACACGACCGGCCACAGGAACACGCCCACCGTGGCGGCCGGCCGCGCGCCGAAGAGCGTCACGCTCTCGGGCAGCACGAAGATCAGCTTGCCGCCGATCATCTCGGCCATGATCGCGTTGGTCAGGAAGAACGCGCCCAGGATCGCGTAGACCACGTCCCGGCGCGTGAGCCCGCCCGCCATGCGGGGGCCGATGGTGACATCCGGCCGCGCGCCGCTCAATCGGCGGCGATGCGCGCGACCGGGTCGTCCGCTTCCCAGCCGCCGCCGAGCGCCTTGTAGAGCGTGACCAGGTCGGTCGTGATCGCCGCGTCGCTCACGGCGAGCTGGTCGTCGAGATCGGCCAGCGCGCGCTCGGCGACGAGCACGGTCTGGAAGTCGGCCAGGCCCTCGGTGTACTGCGTGCGGGCCAGCTCGACCGCGCGCCGCGCCTGGCTCACGGCCTCGCTGAGCGCGGCGCGGCGCTCCTGCTCGCGCACGAAGGAGCTCATCGCGTTCTCGCACTCCTCGAGGGCCGAGAGCACGGCCTGCTCCCAGCCCAGCCGCGCCTGCTCGGCGCGGGCGTCCTGCGCGGTGACGCGCTCGCTCAGCCGGCCCGAGTCGAACAGGTTCCAGCGCAGCGACGGCCCGTAGCGGTGCGTGTCGCTGCCGCTCTCGAACAGGTCGCTGCCGTGCTCGGCCGCCAGGCCCAGGCTGCCGGCCAGCGTGAGGCGCGGGTAGAGGTCGGCCTGCGCCACGCCGATGCGCGCGGTCGCCGCGGCCAGCTCGCGCTCGGCGCGGCGCACGTCCGCGCGGCGCCGCAGCAGGTCGGCCGGCACGCCGACGGCCACGTCGTCCGGCGGCACGGGAATCGGGCGGGTCGCGTCGAGCTCGGCCGCCAGCGAGCCGGGCGGCAGGCCGACGAGCACGGCCAGCCGGTTGCGCGCGCTCGTGATGCCGGCCTCGAAGCTCGGCACGCGCGAGCGCGTCGTCTCGACGCTCGTGCGCGCCTGGGCCACGTCGCTCTCGCTCACGAGCCCGGCGTCGAAGCGGGCCTGCACGAGGCCGAGCGTCTGCTCCTGCAGCGCGAGGTTCGTGCGCGCGATCTCGGTGCGCTTCTGGAAGGCGCGCAGGTCGACGTAGGCCACCGCGGTCTCGGCGGCCACGGTGACGGCGACGTCGCGCGCGTCCTCGAGGCTGGCCTCGTAGTCGGCACCCGCGGCCTCGATCGAGCGGCGCACGCGGCCCCACAGATCGAGCTCCCAGGCGGCGTCGAAGCCCACCGAGTACTGCGAGAAGTCGGGGATGAACTCGCCCACGGGCGTGTTCCGGCTCTCCGCGCGGCTCTCCCAGGCGCCGGTCGCGTCGACCGTGGGCAGGCGGTCGGCGCCGGCCACGCCGAGCAGGGCGCGCGACTCGGCCACCCGCGCCAGCGCGGTCTTCAGGTCGAGGCCGCCGTCGCGGGCGCGGAGCACGAGGTCGTCGAGCACCGGGTCGTCGAGGCGCTGCCACCAGCTCTCGAGCTCGGCCGGGTCGGCGACGAGGCCGCCGCCCGCCGGGCCGCTCCACGCGCCGGGCACCTCCGTCTGCGGCGGCTCGTAGTCGGGGCCCACCGACGTGCAGGCGGCGATCAGCCCCGACGCGGCGAGGCCGGTGGCGGCGCGTGCGAGCCGCCTCGTCATGCCAGCCCCGGCACGGGCTCGCCGCCCGTCGGTCGCGCGAGCTCCGACGCGACCGGCGCGAACGCCTCCTCGGGGCGGTGCTGCGCCGCGATGAGCACGTAGAAGACCGGCACCACGAAGAGCGTGAAGATCGTGCCCACCGTCATCCCCGTGACCAGCACGGTGCCGATGCTGTTGCGCGCCTCGGCGCCCGGCCCGGTCACGAGCACGAGCGGGAAGTGGCCGAAGACCGTGGCGGCCGAGGTCATGAGCACCGGGCGCAGGCGCGTCAGCGCGGCCTCGCGCACGGCCGGCAGCTTGGCCAGGCCCCGCGTCTGCAGCGTGTTCGCGAACTGCACGATGAGGATGCCGTTCTTGGCGATCAGGCCGACCAGCGTGATCAGGCCGACCTGGCTGTAGATGTTGATCGTGGTCAGGTCGAGGAAGCTGAACACGAGCGCGCCCGCGATGGCCAGCGGCACCGAGCCGAGCAGCACGATGAGCGGGTCGCGGAAGCTGCGGAACTGGGCCGCGAGCACGAGGTAGATGAGCACGACCGCGAAGCCCAGCGTCACGGTGAGCGCCGAGCCCTCGCGCCGGATCTGGCGCGACTCGCCGGCGTAGTCGAGCACGACGTCCGGGCCCGCGGCGGCCCGCGCGGCGTTCTCGAGCACGGCCAGGCCCTCCTCCTTGGTCACGCCGGGCCGCACGCCGCCGTAGACGCGCACGGCGTTGCGCTGCTGGAAGCGGTTCAGCGTGCGCGGCGCGACGTCGGTCTCGATGCGCGTGAAGGTCGAGACGGGCACGAGCTCGCCGCCCGGCGTGCGGATCTTGAGGTCGAGCAGCGGGCCGACCGTCGCGCGGTCGGCGAGCCCGATCTGGGGGATGACCTTGTAGCTGCGGTCGAAGTAGTTGAAGCGGTTGACGTAGCCGCCGCCGAGCAGCGTGCCCAGCTCCTGGCCGACGCCGGCGAGGTCGAGGCCGAGGTCGGCGATCTGCTCGCGGTCGATGACGACGTGCGCCTGCGGCAGGTCGACCTTGAGGTCGGTGTCCACGTACATGAACTTGCCGCTCGCCCAGCCGGCGCCGACGACCGCCCCGACGGTGTCGAGCATCTGCTCGGCCGGCACCTCGTGCTGCAGGACCAGCTCGACGTCGAACTGCCCGGCGTTGGGCAGCGGCGGATCGAGGCGCGGGAAGACGCGCAGCCCGGGAATCTGCGAGACGGCCGCGAAGACCGGCCCGTAGAGCTCCGCGGTCGAGCGCTCGCGCTCGCGGAAGTCCTTGGTGACCATGCCGCCGAAGCCGCCCCAGTTCGCGACGAGCGACCACATGAACTTGGCCTCGGGGAAGGCCGTGATCACGTCGACGACCTTGCGCGACTCGCGGTCGACCGACTCGAGCGTCGCGTCCGGCGCGGCGTCGAAGAACATGCTGATGTGGCTCTGGTCCTCGACGGGGGCCAGCTCCCTGCGCGACCAGGAGTAGAGCGGCCACGCGCCGGCCATGACGAGCAGGGCCGCCACCACGATGGCGCCGCGCATCTCGAGCGCGGCGTCGAGGGCCCGCTCGTAGGCGCCGCGCACGGAATCGAAGGCGCGGTTGACGATCCGCGTCAGGCGGCCCTCCTCGCCGTGCGCGTGCACGAAGCGCGAGCTCATCACCGGCGAGAGCGTCACGGCCACGATGCCCGAGACGATGACCGCCGCGGCGAGCGTGATCGCGAACTCGAGGAACAGCGAGCCGGTCAGGCCGCCCTGGAAGCCGATGGGGGTATAGACGGCCGCGAGCGTGACCGTCATGGCCAGGATCGGCCCGACGAGCTCGCGCGCGCCGACGATCGCGGCCTCGATGCGCGTGCGGCCCTCGCGCACGTGGCGCTCGACGTTCTCGACGACCACGATCGCGTCGTCGACGACCAGTCCCACCGACAGCACGACGGCCAGGATCGTGAGCAGGTTCAGGCTGAAGCCGAAGGCCAGCATCACGATCGCGGCGCCGATCAGCGAGACCGGCATGGCCACGAGCGGCACGAGCGCCGTGCGCACCGAGCCCATGAACAGGAAGACCACGAAGGCGACGATGAGGATCGTCTCCATGAGCGTGTGGCTGATCTCGGTGAGCGCGTTCTCCATGAACACCGTCGCGTCGTAGGCGAGGTGCATGTCGATGTCGGCCGGCAGGGTCGGCCGCAGGCGGTCCATCTCGGCGCGCAGGCGGTGGGCGACGTCGATCTCGTTGACCCCGGCCAGCGGCCACACCGAGAGATAGGCCGCCTCCTTCGTGCTGAACTTGGCGACGAAGTCGCCCTCCTCGGCGCCGAGCTCGACGTCGGCCACGTCCGAGAGGCGCACGAGCGCGCCGTTGCGGTCGGCCACGATGAGGCGCTCGAAGTCGTCCACCGAGCGCAGGTCGGTGTTCGCGAGCAGGTTGACCTGCACGAGATTGCCCTTGGTCTGCCCGACGGCCGCCAGGAAGTTGTTGCGCTGCAGGGCGGAGTGCACGTCGCCGGGCGACAGGCCCAGGGCCGCGAGGCGCCCGGGGTCGATCCAGACGCGCATCGCGATGGGGCGCCCGCCCTCGATGCCGACGCGCTGCACGCCCGCCAGCGTCGAGAGCTGCGGCTGGAGCGTGCGGGCGAGCCAGTCGGTCAGCTCGGGCAGGCTGCGCTGGTCGGAGCTGAAGCTCAGGTAGAAGGAGGCGTAGGGGCGATCGGCGCGCTGGACCTCGACGACCGGCGGCTCGGCCTCGGCGGGCAGCTCGTTGCGCACCTGCTGCAGCCGCGCCGTGACCTCGGCCAGCGCCGCCGTGCTGCTGTGGTTGAGCTTGAGCCGCACGGTGATCAGGCTCACCCCGGCGCGGCTGGTCGACTCGAGCGTGTCGACGCCGCTGATGGCCGAGACGACGCGCTCGATGGGCGTGGTCAGGAAGCCGCGCACGGTCTCGGCGCTCGCGCCGGTGTAGACCGTCGTGATCAGGATCGAGGAGCTCTCGATCTTGGGGTACTGCTGCACGGGCAGGCTCGTCGCGGCGCGCCAGCCGACGAGCACGATGACGAGGTTGACGACCACCGCCAGCACCGGGTGGCGGATGAAGACGTCGGTGAAGGCGGGCCGCGCCGAGGGGTCGGAGGGCGCGGGCGGCACCGCGGCGCTCACGGGGGCGATTCCGCCCCGGCGATCGGCTCACCGGGCTGGCCGGTGCCGCCGCCCGCGGCCGGCGCCGCGGCGGCCTCCGCGACGAGCACGCCCTCACGCAGCTTGAAGGAACCCGACGTCGCGACGCGCTCGCCGGGCGAGAGGCCCGACACGACGAGGATCTCGTCGCCGACCACCGTGCCCACCTGCACGGCGCGCACGTGGACCCGGAGCTGCTGCTGGGCGTCTCGCTCGGCCACGAAGACGTGGTCGCCGCTCGGGCCCTTGCGCAGCGCGCTGACCGGGATCGCCACGGCCTGCAGGGGCGGGCCGACCGGCACGTCCACGCGCACCGAGGCGCCCGGGGCCGGGACGCGGTCGGCGCCCTCGACCAGCGCGCGCGCCCAGGCGTTGCGGGTCTTGGGGTCGACACGCGCGTCGAGCGCCACGATGCTGGCCGGCACGGGCGGGCCGTCGCCGCTGCGCACGAGGACCGGCGAGCCCTCCGACAGGACCGCGGCCACCTGCTGCGAGACCGTGAAGTCGACGTGCACCGCGTCGTCGACGCCCTGCAGCGAGCACAGCTCCTCGCCCTCGTCGAGGTACTGGCCGACGTGCACGTTCGAGAGGCCGACGCGCGCGCGGAAGGGGGCCCGGATGGTCTTCTTGTCGATCAGCGCCTGCGCACGCGCGGCCCGCGCCGCGGCCACGTCGCGCTCGGCGCGGGCGCGGTCGACGTCGGCCGCCGAGACGCCCTGGTCGCGGCTGGCGCGCTCGACGCGGTCGAGCATGCTCGTGGCCAGCGCGACCTCAGCCTGCTCGGCCGCCAGCTCGGCCTTCTCGACCGAGACGTCGAGCGCCACGAGCACCGTGCCCGGCTCGACGACCTGCCCGGCCTCGAGCGCCACGTCGGCCACCGTGCCGGCCGTCTCGGTGCGCAGCGTGATCGAGCGCAGCGCGACGACCGTGCCGACCGAGGTCGTGGTGCGCTGGTCTTCGCGCGTCTGCGCCGTGGCCAGCTCGATCGCCTCGGTCGGCTCGGGCCGGTTCAGGGCCGCGCGGTCGTCGGCGGCGAGCGCCTCGTGCTTCCAGGCGGCCAGGCCGGCCGCACCGAGCACGAGCGCACCGATGAGCACGAACGACGCCACGGGCCGGGATCGCGCCACGGCTCAGCTCCTCTCCCGCAACAGCGAGTCGAAGACGAAGGACAGGAAGTCGTCGACCGGCCTCAGGCTGCGGTCGATCTGCATGCGGATCGTCGCGCCCTCCCAGAGCATGACGAGCACGTCGGCCAGGCGCTCGGGATCGTGGCTGCGGCCCAGCTCACCGGCCTCCTGCGCCTCGCGAATGACCTCCGCGAGGAGCGTGGTCCAGCGGGCGTAGGCGGCCTTGACCGCCGCGTGCACGGGCTCGCTGAGCTGGCTGGTCTCGAGCGCCAGCTTGGGGATCAGGCACTGGCGCGCGGCGCCGTTGAGCTGGCAGTGCTCGCGGCCCTGCTCGAAGACGCCGCGCAGGCGGGCCAGCGGCGAGCGCTGGCGGTCGCCGAGGAGCGGGCGGAGCTGCTCGACGAACTCGGCGCTGGCGCGCTCGATGAGCGCCACGCCGAAGTCCTCCTTGCTGCCGAAGTAGTGGTAGAAGGAGCCCTTCGGGACGCCGGCCTTCTCGAGGATCTCGGCCAGGCCGCAGCTGTTGAAGCTCTTCTCCGAGACGGCCTGCGCGCCGATCTCGAGGATCCGGTCGCGGGTGGAGATCTCGCGGATCGGTGCGCTCATGAGGGGCGGCAGAGTAGACCGGTCGTCTAGTGCCGTCAAGCCCTGATTTCGGGCCGGAAGGGGCCGGACGGGGGTGCGGGGGGACCCTACTCCGGCTCGAGCTCGATGAACTCGAAGCGGTGGCGGAGCACCGGGTCGGCCGCGATCGTCTCCTCGTGGCTGCTGTCCACCGTGGCGATCAGGCGCACGTTGCGCGGGATCGACAGGCTGCCGCCGCCCGCCAGGAGGAGCTCCGAGCCGCGCTGCTCGAGCAGCACGAGGGCCTCGCCGAGCACCTCGGCCACGCGGGCCCGCTGCAGGTCCTCGATGACGAGCACGCAGCGGCCGCGGCGCTCGACCGCCTTGCGGCAGAAGGTCGCGAAGCGGCCCAGGCGGCGCTGCCCGTCGGGCAGCTCGCGCTGCACGAAGTCGGCGTAGGTCCAGGCGGCGTGGAAGGCGAGGTGCGCGCGCAGCCCGTCGCCGCCCTCGGTCAGGCGCGCGGCGAGCAGGCGGGCGAGGCGACCCTTGCCGCTGCCCGGCGGGCCGTAGAGCACGATCTGACCCTTGCGGTCGATCGCCTCGATGCAGCGTCCCACGAGCTGCTCCTCGTACTGGTGCTGCGCGATCGACCGGCGGAAGTCGGCCTCGGAGGCCTTGCGGTCGGCTGCGCTGGCGGCCGACGCGGCGAAGAGGGCCGCGGCTTCCTCGGGTGCGATCTCGACCAGCGCCTCGGGCTCCTCGGCGGCCGCGACCGGCTCGGCGACTGGGGCAGCGACCGGCGCGGCCGGCGCGGCCGGCGGATTCGGCGGCGGGAAGAGCGCGGACGGAGGCTGGACGGGCTCCTGCGCTGCGGCCTGCGGCGAGGCCGCGGGCGCAGCAGCCTCGACGGGCTCGGGCGCGGGCGCCGGCGTGGGGAACACGTCGACCTCGTGCGGCGGGGCGTAGGGGTCGGACCCCAGCGCCTGGCTGAGCGGGTGCATGCGCTGGTTGACGAGCCAGTAGCAGAAGCCCTCGAACACGTCCTCGGGCCGGACGTTCTTGAAGGCCTCGGCCTGGAGCATCGGCATGAGCGCCTTGAGCAGCTCGCGCACCCCGGCGTTGGCCGTGGAGTAGTCGGTCAGCGCCGTGGTCAGGCCGGTGTTGCAGAAGTGGTTGAGCACGGCGCGCACGTCCGAGTTGACGAGCGCGAAGTCGTCGGGGCGCAGCGCATTGAGGAAGGGCGAGATCATCCCCGAGGTGAAGGCCTTGCCGCCGGGCAGCGCGGCGAAGGACTCGCAGGCCTGCCAGAGGTCGGCCGGGTAGTCGTCGCAGCGCAGGACGAAGTCGAACAGGCCGCGGCCGAGCACGGGGAAGTCGTCCTCGGTGCAGAAGCCGCTGCTCTGCAGTCGCGTGCGCGGGTCCTCACGGAAGGCCGCGGACACGTGCAGGAAGGCTCCGTGCGCGCGGGCCAGCGGCGTCTGCTTGTGGGGCAGGATCTTCCAGAAGGCGTCGTCGGCGACCACCGAGCCGGCGCGGAAGGCCTCCATGAGGCCGACCCAGTTCTGGCGCGCGGTCACGCGGATCTCGGGCCAGGCCTCGAGTCGGGCGCGCTCCTCGGAGCCCGGCTTGCAGGCCGCCGCGTACTCGCGCAGCAGCAGCTCGAGCTCGGCGCGCGTGCCGGCCCGCGGCGGGGCAGACGACGGCTGCGGCGTCTCGGGCTTCATCGGCGGTCCGCCGGCGCGGGCAGCGCGGGCGCGGTCATCGCGGTGCAAGCGTTCATGAGGCACGTCCTTCCAGGTCGCGCTCGGCGCGGGCAGCGCGCAGCGAGCCGCCTCCTATCGGCCGGAGCGGGTCCTCGACTTGACCGCCGCGCCACGGCCGGGCGGCGGCTGTTTTCGGCCGGTGGCGCGCGGCCCGAGGCCTGCCCGGCCGGGTTTCGCTGTTCGATCCGCCCCGGGCGCCCCTTCAGACCGCGCCGCGCGAAGCGGCGTGGGCAGCCATCGAGGCGACGCAGCGCGATCGCTCAGTCAGGCCGGGTCAGGGGCCGACAGCGCGTTGTCCGCCGTCCTCCCGAGGCCCTGCCATTCTTCTCCGACCTGCACCGCGCCTTCCCGCGGGTCGCACGCCGCGCACCGCGGCGCTGACGATCCTCGCTGCCCTGCTCCTCCTGCCCGTGACGTTCGCGCAGCAGACCCTGCCGCTGCGCCTCGACTGCGGCGACTTGAACGGCGACCCCGCGCCCGAAGCCGGCTGGACGCTCCTCGGCGAGACGCCGAGCCAGTGGCCGGCGGGCGTCTCGTTCTCGCCGGCGCCGCTCGACACGGTGCACGTGGCCGGCAAGACCATCTCCGGCTCGACCCCGGTGCAGGCCGACGTGTGGGCCGTCGATCCCGACGAGCTGGGCCAGCGGCACCGGATGACGTCGCTCAAGCTGGCCGACCCGACGACGCTCACGATCACCGGCCTGCCGGCGGGCCAGCCGCTGCGCGTGCGCCTCGAGCTCGGCGCGCTGGCGCCCTGGGCCGACATCGTCGTCGACACCTACGTGCTGGGCCCGAGCGTGCCGAGCACGGGCATCGTGGTCGAGGAGCAGAAGACCGCTGCGCCGCTCACCTGGCGCACGCTCGCGCGCGACGTGCGCTGCACGACGGGCTGCTCGTCGAGCAGCTTCAGCTCGGTGCTGGGCGGCGTCGTCTCGGTCTGGGTGCTGGCGCACGCCGACAGCAGCGGCAAGCTCGTGCTGCGCTTCTCGTCCACGGCCACGACGGGCGGCGACCCGCTCTACCTGGCGGGCCTCGAGATCCACGAGCACGAGGCGCTGCCGGTCGTCTACCACAAGACGGGCACCGAGGGGCCGCTCGTGGCGACGAACCCCTTGCTGTCGCCCTTCGCGGCGGCCTTCAACGCCGGCGACTACGACGCGGCCGAGGCCGCGGCCGCCGCGGTGACGAGCCCCTTCCAGCGCGGCGTCGCGCGCTGCTGGCTGATCGGCTGGCTGGATGGCAGCCGCGACGGGCGCTTCGACCTGCTGCCACTGGCGCGTGCCGACCTCGTGGCCGCCACGAACAACCACCCGTCGATCCCGTGGCTGCTCTCGCAGCTCGACGACCTGCAGCGCGCGCTCGACCACCTCGACGCGCGCGGCTACGGCTGGGCGCAGGACTGCCCCTCGAAGGGCGGCTACGGTTTCCTCAACCCGGACTGCGCGGGCCAGACCGCGGTGCTCGGCCTGCAGGGCTACGCGCTCAGCAACGTGAACGGGCACGCCGCGCTGCGGCGCCTCGCGGGGCTGTGCACGCCGGCCGCCGGCGCCACGATCCGCACCGACGTCGACGCCTGGAACGCCGCACCGATCGGCTACACGGCCTGGGAGCCCGGGCCCTTCCTGTTCGCGGCGGCCAAGCAGTACGGCGCCACGATCAGCCTGATCAACCCGTTGCTCGACGTGGACACGGGTGAGGCCGGGAGCGTGGCCTTCCTCAACGCCTTCAAGAACATCTTCCAGGTCGCGCTGACCGGCGGCGGCTTCGAGAGCGCCAACTTCCCGCGCGACATGGAGCTGCCGCTCTTCCGCGAGTACGCCAACCAGGGCAGCCACCCCTTCTGGTGGCCCGACGCGACGATCGCCGCGGCGCTCACCGACGCGCAGATCGACGCGTCGTGGTGGGGGCCGCTCGTGGCCCAGCAGCCCTACGACCCGCTCACGCAGGGCTGGATCGGCAGGCAGCGCGACGCGCTGACGGCCTACCGCAGCCTGGTCGAGTACTGGCTGCACGAGCGCCTGAGCCAGGGCGAGCTGGGCGGCGGCCGCGGCGACGACATCGAGGCGCTGCTGCAGTTCTACCCGCTCTTCGCGCTGAAGCAGGACCCCGGCGACGCCGACGAGCTCGCCGCGATCGACACGCTCGTGCGCACCGTGCTCGTCGACTCGGGCGACGTGACCGACGGCTACTTCTCGGGCGGCCTGACCGACGTCGAGCACACCGGCGAGTACACGAGCAACACCTTCCAGGCCCTGCGCGCCGACTGGGGCTACACGGCGCGCGCGGTCGAGACGGCGCTCGGCGTCGGCGCGCACCTCAAGAGCGCCTCGCCGCCCTCGTCGGCCTGGGCGGGCATGACCTCGATGGGCCGCCTGCACTTCAAGACCTACGAGTTCACCGCATCCGGCCCGGGCAGCGTCTCGGGCACGGCCTTCGACGTCCCGCTCGACGGCCGCGCGACCTTCCCGATGGTCGCGACCGCAGGGCGCGGCGCGCTCAGCGCGACGCACCCGCTGCTCGCCGACCTCGCGCAGTGGGCCAACGCCTGGCGCGACGACGCGCTCGACGCCACGGGCGGCAAGCCCAAGGGCTTCTTCGGGCCCGTCAGCTTCCCGGCCAACGCCTTCGGCGGCGCTGGCAAGTGGTGGACCCTGGGGACGAGCTCGACGGACACCGCGATCTGGGGCACGGGCGAGGCCAGCTACATCCTCGAGCTGCTGCGCTCGACCTACAGCCAGTCGACCGCGAGCGACCGCTGGCGCTACCTGCTGCCCGTCGTGCGCGTGCTGCGCGCCGTCAAGGACTGGGAGGACGCGGGCAAGCCGAGCGGCTCGGCGGGCAGCGCGAGCTGGGCCGCGGCGCAGTTCTTCAACGGGCCGCGCTTCTTCCCGGTCGTGGTCACGTCGCTGGCCGACCTCGAGCACGAGCCCACGCTGACGACCGCCGACGATCCCGACGTGCCCGGCACGGCGCCTTACGTCGACAGCGCGCTGATCACCCGGATGCACGCCTGGGTCGAGACGACGAGCTTGCCGGCCCTCAACCTCGCGCTGCGCTACGCGCTGTTGCCGGTGTCGCCGTGCTCGATCGGGTCGACGGCCAAGTCGGCCAGCCAGGTCGAGTTCACCTACGACCGCGCCGTGCCCTACTGGCGCGCGGCCTTCCCGCTGCTCACCAAGCACGTGCTGCACACCGACCGGCTGTTCCTCAACCGCAACGGCATCCTCGGCCACCTCACTGCGGGCTTCGACGGCTGCGGCCTGACCGAGGGCCTGCGCTTCCGGCCGGCGGTGCGCTGGTCGTCGGCCGACTCGCTGGCCGCGCTGTCGGTGTCGTGCAACAAGCTGGCCTACGACGGCACCGCCTACGGCGCCTTCCTCTACCACCCCGGACCGCTGCCGCTGGCCGTCGACCTCGTGCTCGACGAGGGGCTGCAGGCCGGACGCTACACCGTCGAGCTCGGCGCCGCGCAGATCAAGTGCGACGAGTTCCCCGCCGGCAGCAGCTCGATCACGGTGCAGAAGCCGGGCGCCGGCGCGCGCGTGCCGCTGCTCGTCGACCCCGGGCTGCAGCTCGTGCGCGTCACGCGCCAGGCGCCGCCCGACGTGCCCGCCCAGCGCTGGGACCTCACGCTCGACCCGCCGCGCCTCGAGTACAGCCAGCCGACCGCATCGCTCGCCCTGCGCACGCGCGTCGTGAACGCCGGCAGCGTCGCCAGCGCGCCGGCCACGCTCCGGCTCTACGTCACCCTGCTCAACGGGCTGGGCAAGCCGGTGTCGGCGCCCGCGACGCACATGCTCGTCTACACCGGCTCGGTGCCCGCGCTCGCCGGCAGCAGCGGCTGGACGCTCGCGGCGCACGACCCGTCCCTCGGCCTGCCGGTCGCGCAGATCGTCAACCTGCTCCTCATGGGCCTGAGCCTCGAGTTCAGCGCCGAGCTCTCGACGACGACCCTGCAGTGGGACCCGCTCAACGACGCGCTCTCGCGTCGCTACGACCTGGCCGACTTCGCGACCCTCGTGCATCCCAACTAGGATCGACGCGCCGCAGTCCGTACGATCCGCGCGCGATGGTCGCGCCCGCCGAGCACACCTTCCCCGCCCACCGCATCCCCACGCTGCGCGTCGTGATGACGCCGCAGCAGGTCAATCTCATGGGCACGGTCTTCGGCGGCGCGATCCTCTCCGAGATCGACCTCGCGGCGGCCATCGAGGCGCACAAGCTGCACCAGGGCCCGGTGGTCACCGTGGCCATGGACAAGGTCGAGTTCAAGCGGCCGATCCACATCGGCGACCTGGTCTCCTTCTACACCGACGTCGAGCGCGTCGGCACGACCTCCGTCACCGTCCGCGTCACGGTCTGGGCCGAGCGCCGCAAGCCGCCCTTCGAGACCGTGCCGGTCACCGAGGCGCTGGTCACGATGGTCGCGGTCGACGAGCACTACCGGAAGGTGCCGATCCGGCGGTAGGGGGACACCGCTCCGCAGCTCGGGGATCGGCTTCGGCCGCCGGCATCGCCCCGTCCGGAACTTCAGGCAAGTCGGCGAGTCCACGGAGCACGAGCAGAAGCATCGCTGACGTGAGGCCGTTCGTCTCGAGCTCGAGCGAAAAGGCCGCGGCTCGTCGCCGATGCTCCCGAGGAGCGGCCGGCGGCGGCGAAGGGACGCGGCGCGGCCGGGGGTCGGCGCAGGCCCTCCTATGAGCCCGGTGCTCCGTGGACTCGGCGACGACCGCGAAGGTACGGACCGGGCGATTGAGAGGGCCGGAGCCGACCCCCGAGCCAGCCGCGTCCCATGGCGCGTCGGCGGCTCGATCCCGGGCGCGTCGGCGTCTCACTCCCGGGCGCGAAGGCGCACCGCAGCCTCGTCGATCTCGTCGTCCGTCCAGAGCTGCCGCCCTTCCATGCCGCCGGCGAGCGTGAGCGTCTGCCCGCTCACGTGGCGCGCCGCGAGCGGCGAGCACAGCCAGGCGATGGCCGCGGCGACGTCGGCGGCGCGGCCGAGCTGACGCACGGGCATCGTGGCCAGCACCCTCGCGATCGTGCCGGGCTGGCCGAGCGCGGGCCGCACCATGTGCGTCACGGTCCAGCCCGGCTCGACGAGGTTGACCCGGCCGAAGGGGTCGAGCCGCACGATCTCGTTCTTGAGCGAGCGCATGAGCCCGACGAGCCCGGCCTTGGCCGTGGCGTACTCGGCGTGACCGGCCTCGCCGAAGCGCCCGGCGGTCGAGCCCACGAAGACGAGGCTGGCGCCGCGGCCGTCGGCGCGCGGCCCCGTGCGGCCCAGCGCGGCCAGGAAGGCACGCGCGGTCCACAGGGCGCCGAGCAGGTTGACGTCGAGCGTCTCGCGGATGCGGCGCTCGTCGGCCTCGTGCAGCGGCACATCGGGCGTGGGCCAGGCGCCGGCGTTGGCGATGCAGGCATCCACGCGGCCGAAGGCGTCGACCGCGCTGTTGAAGGCCGTCGCGAGCGAGGCCGGCTCGCGCACGTCGGCGCGCACCACGAGGGCGCGCTCGCGCCAGTCCTGCTGCGCGACCCAGTCCTGCAGCTCGCGCGCGCGCGCGCGACCGGCGAGCACGACGCGGGCGCCCTCGGCGGCGAAGGCCTGCGCGAGGGCCCGGCCGATGCCGCCCGAGGCGCCGGTGACGAAGACGACGTGCTCCGCGAGCCCGAGATCCATGCGCTCGGCGCTCAGCGGCCGGCCGGCTTGGCCGGCGGCGCGGGCGCCGCGGGCGCCGCGGGCGGGGGCCCGAGGTCGGGCGCCTCGCCGCTCGCCGGGCCGTCCGGCGAGCGCTTGAGCCCGTCGTACACGATCTGCAGCCAGCGCGCGGTGTCGACGAAGCCCGTGCCCCAGCTCGCCCACTCCGGCGGCAGACCCTCGGCCTGGACCTGCTCGAGCGTGCGCCCGGCCATGAGGCTGCCCTTCACGATGCCGATCGTGACCTGCAGCATGTGCTCGAAGGCCCGCAGGTCGTCCATCGTGGAGAGCGGCCCGTGGCCGGGGATGAGCTTGGCGTCGGGCGGCAGCTTGGCCACGAGCAGGTCGACGTTGTGCATGTAGCCGAGCACGTCGCCGCCGCCGCCCAGGTCGATGAAGGGGAACTTGCCGGCGAAGAAGTGGTCGCCCAGGTGCACGACGTTGCTGCCCGTGAACCACACGATCGCGTCGCCGTCGGTGTGGCCCGGCGGCAGGTGGATGACGCGGATCTCCTCGCCGTTCCAGTGCAGGCTGACCGACTGGCGGAAGGTGATCACCGGCAGCGCCTCGGGCGGCGCGGCGTCCTCGTGCTGGCCGGCCGTGTCGCGCGGCTGCATGAGCCGCGTGCGCACGTTCTCGTGCGCGACGATCGTGCCGTCCTTGCCGAAGAACGCGTTGCCCCCGGTGTGGTCGCCGTGGAAGTGCGTGTTGAGGATGTAGCGCGGGCCGCCCGTGCCCAGCGCGTCGAGCGCCTTGCGGATGCGCTCGGAGAGCGGCGCGAACTGGTCGTCCACGATGAGCAGCCCGTCGCGGCCGGCCGAGACGCCGATGTTGCCGCCCGCGCCCTGCAGCATGGAGATGCCGCCGGCCACCGGCACGGTCGTGATCTCGACGTCGCTGAAGTCCCGCTGCGCCGCGGCGCTCGGGGCGAGCAGGGCCGCCGCGAGCAGCGCGGCCAGGGCGGCCGAACGGGTGAGGATGGTCATGGCAGCTCTCCGGGTCGAGGGGTCAGCCCACAGTCCACACGATCGCGCCCACGGCCGTCCACAGGGCCAGGCCGGCGGCCAGGTTCGGGCCGGTGTGCTCCATCTGCTCGACGAGTGGGCGGCGGCCGCCCCGCAGCCCGCAGAGCAGGACGGCGCCGGCGCCGAGCACGCCGCGCTCGACGACCAGGTTGAAGAGCAGGTCGAGGGCCAGGCCGGTCATGCGCGCGTCCGCTGCGGGCCGCGCGGACATCCTAGCAGCCGCGCCTCGGGCTACGACGAGGAGGTCGAGGCCGACGCGGCGAGCGCGGTGCCGTTGACCTGGTCGTAGAAGGCCAGCGTCTCGGCGTCGCTGCCGAGCGACTTGACGCGCGCGCGGAACACGCCGGTCACGGTGTTGTACCAGTAGGCCCCGGCCACGCCGGGCTGCATGAGCTTCTCGCGCGGGTGCAGCAGGCCGGGCACCGAGACGATCTCGACGGCCGGCACGCCCGCCATCTCGTCGGGGTGGTGGGGGAGCTGGCCGCTGACGAACCACGAGGGCTCGATCGTGAGCGGGTACGAGCCGTCGGACGTCTTCTGCTTCTGGCACTCGAGCACCATCTCGACCTGCATCACGTTGGCCTTCAGCGTCGAGGCGACGGCCTCGACGCGCTGGTTGCCGAACTGAGGCAGCGCGACGGCCGAGAGGATCGCCAGGATGATGACCACGATGAGCAGCTCCACGAGCGTGAAGCCGGCGGCGGCCGGCCGGGGGCGGGCGGAGCGGTTCAGGCAGTCCATCGCCACGCCTTTCGGCAGGGCGGCGCCTGGCGCTTGACCGGAAGCGGCTCCCGGCGCGTCGGTCAGCGCATGCGGATGACGGTCCGCGCGCCGCTGCGGGTGGGCAGCAGGCGCATCGCCTCGTCGACCTGGAGCCGGTTGTCCACGGCGAAAACGCCCACCTGGATGAGGGCCAGGTCGCCGGCCCGCAGGCGCTGGGAGTCGTCCTGCACCCGGCCCTCGAGCCGGACGATGCCGTCCTTCACCTGGACCAGCACCATGGGCGCGACGGTCTGCACGAGCGGGTCGTACTCGAGCTGCTTCTGGATGAGCACGGCCAGGCGGCGCGTGGCGTCCTGGGAGGCCACGACGACCACGAGCTGGTTCTGCACCGCCTGCACGCCGTCGACCGACTGGGCGGCGACCGAGGCGTAGGTGCGCGCGGCGTCGGAGTTGACCTCGCCGCGCAGGCGCACGACGCCGTCGCGCGAGTCGACGTGCAGGTCGCGGCCGGCGAGGCCGTCGCGCGTGGCGAAGCCGAAGGGCTCGGTCGTGAACTGCGGGTTCGGCTCCTCGGCGGGGAGGGCGAGCGTCTCGCGGGGCGCCGGCGGGGCGGGCTCGGGCTCGCCGGGCACGCGCAGCACGTTGCTCACGCCCTGCACGCCGGCGACGGTCAGCGCCAGCTCGGTGGCGCGCTGGCGCAGCTCGGGGCGGGCCGCCAGGCCGCGCAGCTCGACGAGGCCTTCGTGGCAGGCCACGACGAGACCGCTCAGGCCCTCGACCTCGGCGAGCCGCTGCTGGACGAGCTGCGCGAGCTGCAGGTCGAGCAGCCGGACGTGCTCGAGCCGGATCGCCTCGGCCGAGCCGCGCGGGTCGGCCTGCATGGCGTCGCGCACGGCGGACGCGAGGTCGACCTCGACGGACGCGGGCTGCGCGACGGCCAGCGGCGACAGCAGGGCGAGGGCCGGGACGAGCAGGGCGACGGAGATCTTCACGGGGGGCGGCTCCGGAGGTGCGGGGCGAAGTCTAGCCCGCAGTCGGGGGGTGTGACGGGACCGCGCTTCGGCGCTGAGGTCGGGGGTGCTCCGCCCGACGCTGCGCCAAAGGAGTGTCCGGCGCACCATGATCACGGGTCTCAGGCCGTGGCTGGTTTGCCGAGTTGGGGCTGGCCCTGCACGCCGCGGCCGATAAAGGCGCCGGACTGGCGCAGAAGGTCGGGCTGCGCACCACCCGACCTCAGCGCCTCGCGCGGGA
>Ga0111538_10005117_pt1 | contig 17991 bp, 13 predicted proteins | sample SoiMethybrSBSTD1_FD_79669 | JGI IMG/M metagenome (GOLD analysis project Ga0111538, IMG submission 79669) | Bulk soil microbial communities from a Populus tree surrounding site in Tennessee, USA - Soil MetaG P. TD hybrid SBSTD1 (version 2)... | ecosystem: Environmental > Terrestrial > Soil >...
CGAGCCGTTCCTGCGCAACTTCGCCTTTAGCGGCCTGATCCCGGACGTCATCGACGAGGCGGTGTTCGCGGAATATGTCCGGTGCTTCGCCGAGCCGCAGACGCTGCATGCGATGTGCGAGGACTACCGCGCCGGCGCGAGCATCGATCTGCAACACGACGAAGCCGACCTGGCAACGCCGCTGCGCTGTCCGACGCTCGTGCTCTGGGGCGTGCACGGCGCGATGCATCGCTTGTTCGACGTGCTGGGAACCTGGCAGCCGCGCGCACCCGAGGCTCGTGGCAAAGCGCTGCCGGCGGGGCATTGGTTGCCGGAAGAATGTCCACAAGATGTGGCCGCCGCTCTCACGGAGTTTCTCGCTTAAACTTCGCTGTCGGACTGAAGCCCGACCTACAAGGGACATGCAATGCGACTCACCAAACCTCTCGTCGCCGCGCTCGTGCTGGCGGCCACCACTGCGTCGGGAAAACCCGTGAACGACTCCACTGCGCTGGCGCCCGACAATCCATTCTCGAAAGAGAGCGCGCTGCCTTACCGCCTGCCGCCCTTCGACAAGATCAGGGACGAGAGCTTCAGGCCGGCGCTGCTCTCCGGCATGGCTGAGGCGCGCAAGGAAATCGACGCCATTGCCAGGAACCCGGCGGCGCCGACGTTCGAAAACACCATCGTCGCGATGGAACGCTCGGGCCAGTTGCTCTCGCGCGCCGTCACGGTGTTCTTCAACCTGACCGCGTCGAACACCAACCCGCAGCTCGAAGGGCTGCAGACCGAGATGTCGCCGAAACTATCGGCGCACAACGATGCGATCTATCTCGATCCTGCGTTGTATGCGCGCGTGCGCACGCTGTACGAGACGCGTGCGTCGCTCAAGCTCGATCCGGAATCGCTGCGCCTGCTGGAGCGCTATCACACGAATTTCGTTCGCGCCGGCGCGCGTTTGTCCGACGCGGACAAGACCCGGCTCAAGCAGCTCAACGAACAGATCTCGAAGCTCACGACCGAGTTCCAGCAGACCGTGCTCAAGGGTGTGAACGCCGCCGCCGTCGTCGTCGACAACCGCGCGGAGCTGGACGGCATGACCGATGAACAGATCGCAACCGCGGCCGAAGCGGCGAAGGAGCGCAAGCTGGACGGCAAGTTCGTCATTGCGCTGCTCAACACCACGACGCAGCCGCCGCTCGCGCAGCTCCGGAATCGCGCGGTGCGCGAGCGCATCTATCGCGCCTCGGTCGACCGCGGCTGGGGCGGCGAGTTCGACACGACCGGCGAGATCGCGCAGATCGTCAAGCTGCGGGCGGAGCGTGCTGCACTGCTCGGCTATCCGAACCACGCAGCGTATGTGCTCGAAGATGAGACCGCGCTCAACGCCGGTGCAGTGAACAGCATGCTGAAGCAGCTCGCGCCGGCGGCAGTCGCGAACGCGAAGCGCGAAGCAGCGGACATCCAGGCGCTGATCGACACGCAGGCGAAGACGAACGGCGCCGGGTCGTTCAAGCTCGAGGCGTGGGATTGGGATTTCTACGCCGAGCAGGTGCGCAAGGCCCGCTACTCCTACGACGAATCGCAGGTGCGGCCGTACTTCGAGATGAACCGCGTGCTCGTGGACGGCGTGCTGTTCGCAGCGCACGAGCTGTACGGCCTCAGCTTCAAGGAGCGCAAGGACCTGCCGGTGTATCAGCCGGACGTGCGCGTGTTCGAAGTGTTCGACAGCGACGGCAGTCCGCATGGCCTGTTCCTCGTGGATTGGTACGCACGCAGCAACAAGCGCGGCGGCGCGTGGATGAACAGCTTCGTCGAGCAGGCGCGCCTGATGGGCACGAAGCCCGTCGTGGTCAACAACCTCAACATTCCGAAGCCGCCCGCGGGCCAGCCGACGCTGCTCACGTCCGACGAGGTGAATACGGCGTTCCATGAGTTCGGCCATGCGCTGCACGGCCTGTTCTCGAACGTGCAGTATCCGCAGTTCTCGGGCACCAGCGTGCCGCGCGACTTCGTGGAGTATCCGTCGCAGTACAACGAAATGTGGATGACGGATCCGCGTGTGCTCGCGAACTACGCGCGCCACTACCAGACCGGTGCGCCGATGCCGAAGGAGCTGATGGACAAGGTGCTGGCCGCGCGCAAGTTCAACCAGGGCTACGCAACGACCGAGTACCTCGCCGCGGCAATTCTCGATCAGGCGTGGCACCAGCTGCCGGCGGACAAGACACCGGCGCAGGCCGACGTCGCCCGGTTCGAGACCGACGCTCTCAAGGCCGCAGGCATTGACTTCGCACCGGTGCCGCCGCGCTATCGCTCCAGTTACTTCTCGCACGTCTTCGCCAGCCCGATCGGCTACTCGGCGGGCTACTACGCCTACATCTGGAGCGAGGTGCTGGCGCGCGATACCGAGCACTGGTTCGACACGCACGGGGGGCTGAAGCGCGAGAACGGCGACCTGCTGCGGCAGAAAGTGTTGTCGCGCGGCTTCAGTGTGGATGCGCTGACAATGTTCCGGGATTTCTACGGCAAGGACCCGGAGATCGGTCCCCTGCTGGAAGCGCGCGGCCTGACCGGCGGCGGCGAAAGCAGCGGGCGCTGAGGTATGCTTGGCGCCCCTTCAACCCTGCCAGGAACAGACATGCGCTTCCTACCCGCATTGCTAGCCGCCTTCGCACTCTGCGCCGCGACGTCCACGACGGTCCTCGCCGCAGAGCCGAAGACCGAGGACGAGAAGGCGCTGTACGCGCTCGGCATCGCCCTATCGCAGAGCATCACCTCGTTCAATCTCACCGACCAGGAGCTCGAGTGGGTGAAGCAGGGCGTCACCGACGCCGCGAAGGGCAAGACCAAGGATTTCGATCCGCAGCCCTACTTCGCAAAGCTGTCGGAAATGCAGAAGACCCGCGCAGGCGCGGCGGAGAAAGCAGTGCTGGATAAAGCTGCAGCGGCGAAAGGCGCGAAGCGCACGCCGTCGGGTCTGGTCATCACGACGATCAAGGAAGGAACGGGCCCATCGCCGAAGGCGACCGATACGGTGAAGGTGCACTACAACGGCACCTTGCCGGATGGTCGTGTGTTCGACACTTCGCTCAAAGGCGATCCGGTGACGTTCCCGCTCAACGGCGTGATCAAGTGCTGGACCGAAGGCGTGCAGCTGATGAAGGTCGGCGGCAAGAGCAAGCTGGTGTGCCCGGCAGACATCGCCTACGGCGATCGCGGTGCGGGCGGGATGATCCAGCCCGGCGCGACGTTGATCTTCGAAGTCGAGCTGCTCGGCATCGAGAAGCCCGCGGCGCCTCCGGCAACCGCGCCCGCGCCCGAGAAAAAGAATTGAAGTAGCCGGCGGAGTGACCCATGACTGTGTTTCGCATCCTTGCTGTCCTGCTGTGCATGCTGGCCGCGCCCGCTTACGCGCAGGTCGAGAACCAGGACTATAAGAAGCTGAATCCCGCGCAGCCGCTGGCGGCGACGGACCAGGTGGAGGTCATCGAGTTCTTCTCGTACGCGTGCCCGCACTGCTTTGCGATGCAGCCGCACATCGAGAAGTGGGCGGCGGAATTGCCGAAGGACGTTACGTTCAAGCGCGTGCCGGTGTCCTTCGGCCGGCGCGAGTGGGGCCAGCTGAGCCGCGCGTACTACGCATTGGAGGCCACGGGCGATCTGTCGCGTCTCGACGATGCCTTGTTCGACGGCATTCACAAGGATCATCGGCCGCTGTTCGACGAAGACAACCTGGCGGCGTGGGCCGGCGAGCGCGGCGTGGACGCGGGCAAGTTCCGCGCCGCGTTCGAGTCGCCGGGTGTTACCGCGCAAACGATGCGCGCCGAGCAGCTGTCACGCCTCTACACGATCAACAGCGTACCGAGCGTGGTGGTCGACGGGAAATATCTGGCGCTCGGCAAGACGCACGAGGAAATGCTGCAGATCGCGCGTCAGCTGGTGGACAAGTCGACGGCCGAGCGCAAGACGGCGAAGCGCTGACCTAGACCCCTGACCATCCGCGCGTATAAGTGACGCCGCCGTCGACGACCAGCGTCGTGCCGACGACGTAGTCGCCGGCGCGGGACGCGAGGAAAATCGCGGCGCCTGCCATGTCCTCGTCGGTGCCGATGCGCTTCACCGGGATGCGCTTAGCCACTTCATCCGCATGATCGCGCGCTAGCGTGTTCATGTCCGAAGCGAATGCACCCGGCGCGATCGCGGACACGACGATGTTGTCTTCTGCGAGCCGTACGGCCATGCGCCGTGTGAGGTGAATCAGTCCCGACTTGCTCGCCGCGTACGAGTACGTGTCCTGCGGGTTGACCGACACGCCGTCGATCGACGCGATGTTGATCACCTTCGCCGGCCGCTCCGGGCGAGCCGCTTTGCTCAGCGCGCCGTGCAGCGCCTGCGTCAGGAAGAACGGCGCCTTCAGGTTCAGGTCCACGACCTTGTCCCAGCCCTTCTCCGGAAACGCGTCGAACTCCGCGAGCCAGGCCGCGCCGGCATTGTTCACGAGGATGTCCAGCTGCGGCTCGTGCCGCAGATAAGCGTTTGCCAGCGCCGCGACGCCTTCGTTGGTCGACACGTCCACAGGCAGCGCCACGCACTTGCCGCCGCCTTGCGACAGCTCCTGCGCCGTGGCCTCGCACACATCCGCTTTGCGGGATGAGATATAGACGCGCGCGCCTTGCGCGATGAATCCCTTCGCGATCATCTTGCCGATGCCGCGCGAGCCGCCGGTGACCAGGGCGACGCGGCCCTGCAGTGAGAACAGATCGTTCATTGTTGGTTTCCTGTATATCGGTTAGTGAGCAGCTGATCGCCGCTGCTCCAGCGCAGGACCTGCAAGTAGCAGGCATCATCGCGCAGCGCCGCGACGAGCCGCTGCTGCGCCATCTCATCGCCGCCAGAATCGCGCAGCAGGCGCAAGACGCGTGGAGCGGTCACAATGCAGGCGCCATAGCGTATCTGCCGCCGCGTGCCCGCGAGGTCGGGAATCGTGAAGATCGGCGCGACCAGCGGCCCCTTGTCCGCCACGCGGAGCAGGACGGGCTTGTCGTTCGCAGCAGTCATGAGGATGCCGGCCGGCTCGTACCGCCAGCGCTGGTCACTCGAGGGGACAGAACGACACTCGGCTTCGCCCAGCTCGCACGATTGAAACGCGACGGCGACGACTCCGTCGCAGGCGTTGTCGAGCACCCACATCGTGGTCCGGTCGGAATACTTCGCGGCCACGCAGTTGGTCGCAGGCCAATCGGGATCGATCACGACCGGGTCGCCCACTGCGGAGCCCGGATGCGTCGCGGCGAACGTCGCTCGGGTCAGCAGCGATTGCATGTCGGCGTCGAGTGGCTGCGTGGCCAGGTACTGACGCGTGAGCTCGATCGTCTGGGCGAATTCGCTGCGCTCCAGGTGCAACTCGGCCGCCGCGCGGATCTCGGCTTTGCCGTCGTCGCGTGCAGCGGACGCAGCGACCGGGAGCGCCGGAGTGGGCTCGGCTCCCGGTTGAATCACCGGCGCGGAATCGAAGACGGGCATGAACCGTTGCCACCACGTGGTCGCACCGATCGCCACGTAAGCGACGGTTCCGATCAACAGCAGCGCACCGCCGCCGCCGATTGCGAGCGCGGTACTGGAGACGCGAATCCGCCCTGCCAGCCACTGGCCGAACAGCCAGCTTGCCAGCGAGGCTGCAATCGTCAGCAGGATGAGGATGACAACATCGGTGACCATGAGTAATCGGTTTTTAAGGGTCGTTGCCAGCGTGCGCGCCCGAGGGGTTGCCGTCAAATCCGCTACGGGCGAAAAAAGGGTTTTTCAACGGCGCGCGGGTGCTTCACAATTCGCGTAATGACTTCGCGTGACAGCAAACCCGCGCGCGCTGCTGCGACCGGCCCGGTCTACGAGCAGCCGCTCAACGAGCGGATGCGCACCTTCCTGCGCCTGGACTTCCTCTACCAGCAGGCGCTGTTCCACGAAGAGCGCGAGGACCCGTGGTCGACGCGCGCGGCGGTCGGGTCGCTGCTGGAAATTCTTGCAATCACCGCCCGCGGCGATGCGCGCAGCGAGGTGCTCAAGGAGCTCGAGCGCCAGGTCAGCATCATGAGCGACTTCCAGGCGCGGCCTGGCGTCGACAGCGGCCGGCTGCGCGCGGTGCTCTCGAATCTGGAGCGCTTGCGCATCGAGCTGAACGCGGCCGGCGCGCTGTTCATGCAGAAGCTCCGCGACTCGGAGTTCCTGAACGCGATCAAACATCGCAGCACCATCCCGGGCGGCACCTGCGAGTTCGACCTGCCCGACTATCGTCACTGGCTCGATCAACCGTTCGCCGTGCGCGCCGCCAACTACGGCGAGTGGATGACGACGATCCGGCCGCTGTGCGACGCCGTCATCGAGCTGCTGTGGCTGACGCGCGAGGCCGGGCGGCCGCGTCCCGAGACCGCGCTCGGCGGCAACTTCCAGCTCGCATTCGAGCGCGACAGCCCGAGTCAGCTGTTGCGCATCGCGCTGCCGGCGGGTACGGACCTGTTCCCGGAAGTAAGCGGCGGCCAGCATCGCTGCAGCATCCGCTTCCTGCGCTGGACCGATCCGAACGCACGCCCCGCGCAGGCGACCGAGGACGTCAGATTCCAGCTGACCGTCTGCACGTGAACAGCGTCGTTCGATGCCCGACCTGCGACCGCAGCGTCGAGTGGACCGAGAGCTCGCCGTGGCGGCCGTTCTGCAGCGAGCGCTGCAAGCTGATCGATCTCGGCGCGTGGGCGTCGGAGCAGCGCTCGATTCCCGACGGCAACGCCGAGGCGGAAGACAAGGTCAGAGAAGGTGATGAGAGTGACGAAGTGACGAAGTGACGAAGAAGGGCGGCTCCGCGTCACCTCGTCACTCTGTCACTCCGTCACCTCGTCACCTCGCGAGCGCAGCGAGCCTCTCCTCCATCCCCAGCGTCTTCACCAGGAACGCCCACTGGTCGGCGAAGTCCTCGATCTGCATCCACACCGGCTTGCCGGCGCCATGGCCGGCGCGAGTTTCGACTCGCAGCAGCACGGGATTCGGGCACGCCTGAGCGCGCTGCAGCTGTGCCGTGAACTTGTAGCTGTGCCACGGGACGACGCGATCGTCGTGATCTGCAGTCGTGACGAGCGTCGGCGGATAACACGTTCCCGCGCGCACGTTGTGCACCGGTGAGTACGCGTACAGCGCCTGGAATTCGGCCGCGTTCTCGCTCAGGCCGTAGTCGCTCGACCACTGGCGCGCGTTCGCGCTCGGCGTGTGATAACGGAGCATGTCGAGCACGCCGACGGCCGGCAGCGCTGCGCCGAACAGGTCCGGTCGCTGCGTCAGCGCTGCGCCGACCAGCAAGCCGCCGTTGCTGCGGCCGCGGATCGCGAGCTTCGGCGTCGACGTGTACTTCTGATCGATCAGCCACTGCGCCGCCGCGATGAAGTCGTCGAACACGTTCTGCTTCTGCAGCTTGGTGCCGGCGCTGTGCCACGCCTCGCCGTACTCGGAGCCGCCGCGCAGGTTCGCCACCGCGAAGGCGCCGCCCATCTCCAGCCACACCATCGTGGGCACGCTGAAGGTCGGTTGCTGCGCGATGTTGAAGCCGCCATAGCCGTACAGCATCAGCGGCGTCTGCCCGTTCTTCACTAGACCGCGCTTGCTCGCGATGAACATCGGGACGCGCGTGCCGTCCTTGCTGCGATAGAACACCTGCTCGACAGTGAACGCGCTGGTGTCGATCGACACTTGCGGCGCGCGGAACACGCTGACCTCGCCGCTCGCGACATCCAGGCGTGAGATCGTGGTCGGCGTCAGAAAATCGGTATATGCGAAGAACGTCTCGGAATCCTTCGCGTCGCCCGCGAAGCCGGACGCCTGCCCGAAGCCCGGCAGCTTCACGTCGTAGAGCGTCCTGCCGTTCAGGTCGGTGGCGCGCACCATGGAGTACGCATCCTTGAGGTACTGCGCGTAGAAGCGACCGCCGACGAGCGAGGCCTCCGTCATGGCGTATTCGCTCTCCGGGATCACGACACGCCAGTTCTTGCGCTCCGCGGAGGTCGCCGGCACGGCGATCAGCTGCGAGTTCGGCGCGTCCTTGGTGGTGCGCACGTAGAACGTGTCGTCGATCTCGCCGATGAGCGCGTAGTCGGCGTCGAATGTATCGAACAGGCGCACGACTTCGCTGGACGGCGCACCGTCCTGCCCCAGCGTCCGGTAGTAAAGGCCGGTCTGCTGCGAGCCGTCGTACATCCAGATCACCAGGTAGCGGCCGTCGTCGGTGACCTGCGGATACGGATTGCGCGTCGGATGGTCGACGACCTTGAACACGCGTTCGTCCGCGTCCTGCGACGTACCCATCTTGTGCCAGTAGACTTCGCGCTGCTTCGTGTCGTCGCCGGAGCCGTCGGCGCGCAACGGATAACGCGCGTAGTAGACGGTGCGCGAATCCGTCGTCCAGGCGACGTCCGCGAACTTGATGAAGCGCAGCACGTCGGGCAGATCGCGGCCGGTCGCGACTTCGCGGAAATGCCAGGTCCGCCAGTCGGTGCCGCCGTCCGACAGGCTGTACGCGAGCACCTTGCCGTCCGGACTCGGCACGATCTCGCCGAGCGCCACCGTCGCGTCCTTGCTCAGCGTGTTCGGGTCGAGCAGCACGCGTGGTTGCGCCTGCAGGCTGTCCGCGACGTACAGCACGCTCTGGTTCTGCAGGCCGTCGTTGCGGGAATAGAAGTAGTGGCCGCCGCGCTTCACGGGAATGTCGTAGCGCTCGTAGTTCCACAGCTCCGTCAGCCGCTTCTTGATCGCCTCGCGTGCCGGAATGCCTTCGAGATACGGCTGCGCGAGCGCATTCTCCGCGGTGACCCACTGGCGCGTCTGCGCATCGTCGACGCGCTCGAGCCAGCGATACGGATCCGCGACGCGCGTGCCGTGATAGTCATCCTCCTGGTCGCCGCGCCCAGCGTCCGGATACGCCAGCTTCGCCGGCGCTGCGGACGAAGTCTCCTGACGGTGCGAATCGGTGCTGCATGCAGCGAGCAGCAGTAACAGCGGCGAGAGCGCGAGGACCTTGTGCATGCGAGTCCCTGACGATTGTGCTTGTGAGTCGTAGTCCGGCAAAAGTCACGCCTTTTGACGGACGTCTCTCGAAAGGGCCTCGGCCGCTTTCGAGCATTGGACTAGTTTAATGTCATGATTGCTGCGGAAGAATCGCTGGCAACCTCAATCATGCGGTATACAACGGCCCTGCTCGTGTCCCTCGTCGCAATCCATGCAACCGCCGCGCCGCTCACCGTGGAGCGCATCTTCGGCGCGCCCGACCTGAGCGGTCCGCGGCTGCTGTCGCCGAAGTTCTCGCCGGACGGCCGCTACGTGACGTACCTGCAGGGAAAATCCGACAACAAGGATCAGCTGGACCTGTGGGCCTTCGACACGCGCAGCGGCAAATCGCGGCTGCTCGTCGACTCGCGCGCGCTGGTCGGCGACAACGAGCGGCTGTCGGCGGAAGAGGAAGCCCGGCGCGAGCGCCAGCGCACCGCCTCGCTGCGCGGAATCGTCGAATACCAGTTCTCCGCGGACGGCAAACGATTGCTGATCCCGCTCGGCGGCGATCTGTATTTGTACGAGTTGAATGCGCGCGAAAATCCGGTGACGCGCCTGACCTCGAGCGCGAGCTACGAGACCGATTCGCGCTTCTCGCCCGGCGGCCGCTACGTCAGCTTCATCCGCGACCAGAACCTGTTCGCAATCGATCTGCGCACGCGCCAGGAGCGCCAGCTCACCGCCGACGGCGCCGGGCTCGTGCAGAACGGCGTGGCGGAATTCGTCGCGCAGGAGGAAATGGATCGCGACACCGGCTACTGGTGGTCGCCGGACGATTCGCAGGTCGCGTACACGCGCATCGACGACGCGCCTGTGCGGGAAGTCGAGCGCTTCGAGATCAACGCGGATGGCGCACGCATGTATCGGCAGCGTTATCCCGCCGCGGGCACGCCGAACACGAGCGTCGAGCTCAAGGTGATGCAGCTCGATTCCGGCAAGGTGACGCCGGTCGCCCTCGAGCTCGGCGACGGTTACCTGGCGCGAGTCGACTGGTTCCAGGACTCGAAGCACCTCGCGGTGCAGAGACAGACGCGCGATCAGAAGCGGCTCGACCTGCTGAAGGTCGATGCAGCCAGCGGCGGCGCGCGCGTGATGTTCACGGAGAGCAGCGCGAACTGGATCGAGCTGCACAACGATCTGCACTTCCTCGAGAAGCGGCCGGCGTTCGTGTGGGGCTCGCGGCGCACCGGCTACAAGCATCTCTATCTCTACGATCTCGACGGCAAGTTGCTCCGCCCGCTGACCGCCGGCGAGTGGATGGTGGTCGGCGAAGGCGAGAGCGGTCTCGTCGGCGTCGACGAGAAGCGCGGCAACGTTTACTTCATGGCGAACACGCCTTCGACGTTCGAGCGTCAGCTGTACGTCACTGCACTCGACACTCGCGATCCTGCCGCTCCGCATCGCGTCTCGCGCGAGGCCGGCTGGCATGACGTGAAGCTGCTGCCCGAGGGTCGCGGCTACCTCGATCTGTTCTCGTCGCCCGAGCAGCCGCCCACCGCGAGCCTGCACTCTCTCGACGGCTCGCTGCAGCACTGGCTGGTGCGCAACGAGCTCGACGCAACGCATCCATACCACGAGTACCTGGCCGATCACGTCAAGGACGCGTTCGGCTCGATCGCGGCGGCGGACGGACAGCAGCTGAACTATCGCCTGCTCAAGCCCGCAAAACTCGAGCCCGGCAAGCGTTATCCCGTCGTCATCGACGTGTATGGCGGGCCGCACAATCAATACATCAAGCAGGACTGGATGGGCGGTGCGCGGGCGCCGCAAGGTTACTTCCGCCAGGTCCTGGCGCAGCACGGCTTCGTCGTGTTTACGCTCGACAACCGCGGCTCCGGCTTCCGCGGCGACGCCTTCGAGACTGCGCTCGCCGGACAGTTCGGCAAGGTCGAGGTGGCGGACCAGTTGCGCGGCGTCGAATTCCTGAAAACGCAGGCGTACGTCGATGCGCAACGCATCGGCATCATGGGCTGGAGCTACGGCGGCTACATGACGCTGATGGCGCTCACTACGACCGACGCATTCAAGGCCGGCATGTCGGGCGCGCCGGTCACGGACTTCCGTCTCTACGACACGCACTACACCGAGCGTTACCTCGGCATGCCTCAGCAGAACCAGAGCGGCTACGAAGCGACCTCGGTGCTGCCGCACCTCAACAAGCTGCACGGCAAGCTGTTGCTGGTGCACGGCATGGCCGACGACAACGTGCTGTTCACGAACAGCACGATGCTGATGCAAGCGCTGCAGGCCCAGGGCACGCAATTCGAGCTGATGACGTATCCGGGCAGCAAGCACGGCCTGATCCGCATGCCGCAACAGGGCCGCCACTTCTACGAAATGGTGCTGAGCTACTTCCAGCGCGAGTTGTAGTACGCTGCACTCGCCTCGGGTGCATATCCATCACAACACGCCACTCGAGAGCGGGAAGTTATGTCATCCGCCACGATGGCGCGCGCCCGTTCGACAGCTCTGATTGCACTGCTCTGCTTCTGTTCGCCGTCGCTTGCTGCGCAAGCCGAGGACGTCACGCCGGCGGAAGCCGAGCTGCGCAGCCTCGCCATCAGGGATCCGGCGCAGCAGGAACCGTGGCTGAAGATCGCCGCCGAGGGCGGACGGCGCGATGCCCAATGGGTGCTGGGCGAACGCTACCTGCTCGCCGAAGCCGGCAAAGGTAAGAACGCCGCGGCGGGCATCGAGTTGCTGCGTCGTTCGGCGGCACAGGGCTCTTCGCGCGCGCAATCGCTGCTGGGATGGGCGTATTGGGGCGGCGTCGGAGTGAAGAAGGACCTTGCCGAGGCCGCGAAATGGTTCACGGCGGCCGCACGGCAGGAAGACGGTTACGCATTGGCGTCTCTCGCGGGCTTCTACTATCGCGGCACCGGAGTCGTCCAGGACCGGGCGCGGGGCAAGCGCCTGTTGTTGCGCGCCGCCGAGCTCGGCGATGACAAGGGACTCACCGGCGCCTGGAATGTGCTGCTGGTCGGCAAGCCCGAGGATCGCGACCAGCGCCTGGGCATGCACTTCCTGAACAAGGCAGCGAGCGCGAACGATGCCAACGCCGCCTACGCGCTCGCGCGCGAATACCTCACCGGCCGCGACGTGGCGCGCGATCCGTCGCTCGCCGTGGTGTGGTTCGAGCGCGCCGCCAAGGCGAAGCACGCCCTCGCCTCTCTCTGGTTGAGCGAGCTGCACGCCAAAGGCATCGGCGTGCGCCAGGACGTCAAACGCGCCGAGCAGATGCTCGAAGACGCACTCAGCAGCGCCAAGCTGAAGGACAAGAATCTGTTCTCGTGGACGCTGTCGGTGGCGCAGGACGCGCAACTGCGCAACTCCACTCTCGCGATTCGCGTGCTGGAGCCGGCGCTCGCGGCGGAGAAGGAAAAATCGCCGGCGTATCTCGACACGCTCGCGGCTGCGTATGCGGATCACGGCGACTTCGACAAAGCAGTCTCTACGCAGCTCGAAGCGCTCCAGGCGGCGCGACGCAAGTGGCCGACGCAACCAGCGACCAGCATGGAGCAACGTCTGGAGCTGTATCGCACCGGCAAAGCCTATCGCGAGGACATGCTGTGATCGCGCGACTGCTGTACGTCGCACTCCTGACGCTGGCATCCCTGGCCGCAGCGCCGGGCGTCCGAGCCGAAGTCCTGCGCAAGGTCGTCGACCAGCTGGTCGCAGCGCCGTCGCCGGATGCCGCGGTGGATCAGGCCAACGACGCGGCGCTCGCGAGTTTCAAAGCTGCGCTGGCCGTCTACGACCGGCAGATCGAGCAGCAGCCCTCCGACGTCGTCACGCGCCTGGACCGCTGCCGCTTCATGCTCGACTTCGCCGCGAGCTACGAGATCGCCGAGTTCGCGAACGAAGTCAGTGAACAGGGGCAGGAGTGTCAGACGCAGTTCGACCAGGCTTACCCCGATCACCCGGAAACAAAACTGCGCGAGCTGCAGGCCAACATGTACGGCGAGGTGCTGCAGCAGGCCGAAGAGGCACTCACGGACGCGCACAAGCGCAACAGCTGGACCAATGGGCAGCTCGGACGCCTGTATTCGCTGCTCGCGCGAGCCGCGGACGGCAAGGACGACGCCGAGCGCGCGCTGCGATATGCGTTGCTGGCGTTGGAGCGCGACGAGGAGTCCGATGTGCGGTTGATCGCCGCGACGCGCCTGATCGCCGCCGGCGACAAGAAACGCGCACTCGAAATCCTGCGCTCGCCGATCGACAGCATCGACGACGATCGCCAAGGCTGGCAGCTCACGCACAAGATGAAGCTGCTGACACAGGCCGGCGCTCCGCAGGATGCAGTCGCGTTGTATCCGCGGCTGAAAAAGACGCAGTACTACAATCACAGCGACGCCGCGGACCTGTTGCTGGCGGCCGGCGCCAGCGCGCTCGCGCGCGAGGAGCTGGAAGCCGCGGTCAAGAACGGCCAATACAGCACGCAGGACGAGGGCGCTCGCTTCCGGCTCGAGCTGCACTACGGCACTGCGGACGCAGCGCACGCTGCCTATCAGGCGTGGCGCGACCTCGGCTGGAAAGTGGATCCGCTCGGCGTCAACCGCGCGGCGCTGTTCGCGCGCGACCCGTCGCAGCCATTGCGCTTCCGCGACGTGACGGGCGTGTTCGCCTTCATCGGCTGCGCCGTCCTGCTCGCGTTGGCTGCGGCCGTCCCCATGATTGCAGTCCACTACCGCGGACTCGTGGTGCGCGCTCGCACCAGCGAGCCCTACCCGCAAGCCGATTGGCCGTTACGCAACGCCTGGCTGGCATTGTCCGCGTTCTTCGTCAGCTCCGTGCTCGCACTGTACTTCGGCGGCGCGCTCGACCTGCGGCTCGACGACAACACGACGCTATGGCAATTCGAGCCGACGCCTGAGCAGTTCAGCGGCATCGGTCTCGCATCGAGCCTGCTCGGTCTCGCATTCATGATGCCGTTTGCGGCGAGCGCCCGGCGCCGCGAAGGAACGTGGTGGTCGACGCAGTGGAGCATCGGCAAGTGCCTGCTGATCGGAGCAGGAATCGCCGTTGCGCTGCGCCTGCCGATGCTGCTGGCATGGGCGGCGAAGCCGGATGCAATCCACTCGTTCGCACTCGATAACGTGCTGTGGCAGATGCTGGACGCCGTGCAGGATCGCTACGGCTTCTTCGCGGCCCTGTGGGTCGTGGCGATCGCAGCGCCGGTGACGGAAGAGTTCCTGTTTCGCGGCGTGCTGTACCGCGCGTTCATGGCGCACGTGCGTCCGCTCTGTGCCAACCTGCTGCAGGCCGCGCTCTTCACCGCGATGCATCTCGAGGGCGTAAGGGGCAGCCTGGTGCTGTTCGTCCTCGGGCTGACGCTCGGCACGCTGACGCGCCGTTCCGGAGGCTTGCTTGCAGCGATGACGCTGCACGCGATCTTCAACCTGCTCGCCGCGCTGATCATCCTGCGCGGGTAGGAGAAGATGCAGTTCAGAGCGTTGTATGCGGAGGATACGCGTCCGCCGTCGGGTTCAAACAGAAGAAATTGCTCTCGCCAAGATCGCCAAGACCGCCAAGGAGGAAAGGAAAGAATTCAGAATTGTGAAATGTCCGAGCTCGGACTCCGAACCTCAAAACGCCTCCTTCTTCCCTTGGCGGTCTTGGCGATCTTGGCGAGAGATATTTCTTATCTCTGGTTCCGCTCCGCGATCTTGGTCAGAAGCTCCTTTCTCCCAGCGAGCGCGCCGATCATCGGAAGATCGGCTTCCAGCAGGCCGGCGCGCTCCAGCTCGTCGACTGCGACCCACTGCAGCGCCGGTGCATCGAGCGGCTGCGGCTCGCCGCTGTAGCGCGTGACCACCCACAGGTCGAGCAGGACGCGACGATGCGGGTATTGGTGCTCATACGCAATGAGCGGCGCGGCGTCGTGCACGTCGATGCCGAGCTCTTCGTGTAACTCGCGTTTGAGTGCAGCGAACGGCTCTTCGCCCTGCTCGACTTTGCCGCCGGGAAATTCCCAACCGCCGGCCATGTGCTTACCGGGCGGCCGTTGGGCAATGAGGACGCGCCCGGACGCATCGAACAATGCACCGGCGACGACGTGAATCACTCTGGCTACAGCCTTCAGCCTTCTTTTGCCAGCGCGCCGTGGCAGTGCTTGTACTTCTTTCCCGATCCGCACGGACACGGCTCGTTGCGGCCGACCTTGCGCGTTTCACGCACGAACTGTGCGACCGGCTCGGGTGCGCCGCGCTGCTGCGGCTCGGCCACCGGGCCCTGCTGCTGTGGTGCTGTGATCTGCTCGGGTGCGGCGTGCTGGAACTGCATCGCGCGTGCCAGCCGCCGCTGACGCTCTTCCTCTTCGGCATCTATCTCGGCCTGCGTGCGCAGCTGCATCCGCGACAGCACCGAGACGGTGTCGTGCTTGATGCGGTCGAGCATCGTGGTGAACAGCTCGAACGCCTCCCGCTTGTATTCCTGTTTCGGATTCTTCTGCGCGTAACTGCGCAGATGGATGCCCTGGCGCAGATAGTCCATCGCGGCCAGGTGCTCGCGCCAGTGCTGGTCCAGCTGATGCAGCACGATCGACTTCTCGATCGGCCGCACCAGCTCCGCGCCGTACATCTGCACCTTGGCCTCGTAGGCGCGATCCACTTCGTCGAACACTCTCTGGCGCAGGCCGTCTTCGGCCATGCTCTCGTCGGCCTCGAGCCAGCTCTTGGCATCGATGCGCACGCCGAAGTCGCGCTCGATCGCCTCGTTCAGGCCCGGGATGTCCCACATTTCTTCGGGGCTCTTCGGGATCACGAAGCGATCGATGATCGTGTTCACAACTTCGTGACGAATGCCGGCCACCGCATCGGCGACGTCCTCGGCCGCCATCAGCTCGGTGCGCTGCTGGTAGATCACCTTGCGCTGGTCGTTGGCGACGTCGTCGTATTCGAGCAGATTCTTGCGGGCGTCGAAGTTGTGCGCCTCGACCTTGCGCTGCGCGCGCTCGATCTGCTTCGACAGCATCCGGCTCTCGATCACCTCGCCTTCCTTCATGCCGGCCGTCTGCAGCCAGCGCTTGGTGCGCTCGGGATCGCCGAAGATGCGCATCAGGTTGTCTTCGAGCGAGAGATAGAAGCGGCTCGAGCCCGCGTCGCCCTGGCGGCCGGAGCGGCCGCGCAGCTGATTGTCGATGCGGCGTGATTCGTGACGCTCGGTGCCGACGATGTGCAGGCCGCCCGCGGCCAGCACTGCGTCGTGGCGCTTCTGCCATTCCTCGCGCGCGCGGCTGCGTGCACCCTCGTCGGCGGCATCGATCTGATGCAGCTCCGCTTCGAGATTGCCACCGAGCACGATGTCCGTGCCGCGGCCGGCCATGTTGGTCGCGATCGTTACCGCGCCCGGCCGGCCGGCCTGCGCGACGATATGCGCTTCGCGCTCGTGCTGCTTGGCGTTCAGCACCTCGTGAGGGATCTTCTCCTTCTGCAGCAGGCCCGACAGGAACTCGGAAGTCTCGATCGACGTGGTGCCGACCAGCGCGGGCTGGCCGCGCTTCACGCAGTCGTTGATGTCCTCGAGGATCGCGTCGAACTTGTCTTTCGCCGAGAGGTACACGAAGTCCGAATGGTCCTGGCGCACCATCGGCCGGTGCGTCGGGATCACGACGACCTCGAGCCCGTAGATGCTCTGGAACTCGAACGCCTCGGTGTCGGCGGTGCCGGTCATGCCGGAGAGCTTCGAGTACATGCGGAAGTAGTTCTGGAACGTGATCGAGGCGACCGTCTGGTTCTCCTCGCGCACGCGCACGCCTTCCTTCGCTTCGACGGCCTGGTGCAGGCCGTCCGACCAGCGCCGCCCCACCATCGTGCGGCCGGTGAACTCGTCGACGATGATCACTTCGCCGTTGCGGACGATGTACTCGACGTCGCGGTGATAGAGCGCGTGCGCGCGCAGCGCCGCGTTCAGGTGATGCATGATGCGGATGTTCGCCGCGTCGTACAGGCTCTCGCCCGGCTGCAGCAGACCCGCCTCGGCGATCAATTCCTCGGCGTGCTCGTGGCCCGCGTCCGACAGGTGCACCTGTCGCGTCTTCTCGTCCGCCCAGTAATCGCCCTCGCCTTCCTCGCTCTCCTGCCGCTTCAGGCGCGGCGCGAGCTGGTTGATACGCACGTACAGCTCAGTGCTCTCCTCCGCCGGGCCGGAGATGATGAGCGGCGTGCGCGCCTCGTCGATCAGGATCGAGTCGACTTCGTCGACGATCGCGTAGGCGAGGCCGCGCTGCGCGCGGTCCGGAAGCCGGAACGCGAGGTTGTCGCGCAGATAGTCGAAGCCGAATTCGTTGTTGGTGCCGTAAGTGATGTCGCAAGCGTAGGCAGCGCGCTTCTCTTCCGGCGTCTGGCCGCTCTTGATCACGCCGACCGTCAGGCCGAGGAAGCGATAGATCGGGCCCATCCAATCCGCGTCGCGACTCGCCAGGTACTCGTTGACCGTGACCACGTGCACGCCTTTGGCGGGCAGCGCGTTCAGGTATGCGGGCAGCGTGGCGACCAGCGTCTTGCCTTCGCCGGTGCGCATTTCGGAGATCTTGCCCTGGTGCAGCACCATGCCGCCGATCAGCTGCACATCGAAGTGCCGCATGCCGAGCGTGCGCCGCGATGCCTCGCGGACCGCTGCGAAGGCCTCGGGCAGCAGCTGGTCGACAGTCTCGCCACCGGCCAGCCGCTGGCGGAATTCCGCGGTCTTGCCCTGGAGCTGCTCGTCGCTCAGCGCTTTGAGCGACTCTTCGAGCGCGTTGGTGCGGGCGACGCTCTTGTTATAGCTGTGCAAAAGCCGTTGATTACGGCTGCCGAACAGCTGGGCAAGCCAATTGGCCACGTCAGCGGACTCCGGAAGGAACGGAAAAAGGCGGCTATTGTAAGGCGGTGGGCCCCGGGCGCCACTCCTGGGGCAAATTGGAGGCAGGAACGCCCAAAGCAAGGC
>Ga0111538_10005120_pt1 | contig 17988 bp, 15 predicted proteins | sample SoiMethybrSBSTD1_FD_79669 | JGI IMG/M metagenome (GOLD analysis project Ga0111538, IMG submission 79669) | Bulk soil microbial communities from a Populus tree surrounding site in Tennessee, USA - Soil MetaG P. TD hybrid SBSTD1 (version 2)... | ecosystem: Environmental > Terrestrial > Soil >...
CCGAGCGTCGCCGGAATCGACGGAATCAGGAAGAAGAAGATCATGATCACGCCGTGCAGCGTGAACAGCTTGTTGTACATGTCCGGCGTCCAGAGGTCGCCCTTCGGCGTGAGCAGCTCGAGCCGGATGCCGGCGGCGAAGATGCCGCCGAGCGCAAAGAAGATCGTGATCGAGATGAGGTACAGCATCGCGATTCGCTTGTGGTCCTTGGTCAGGAGCCACGCGGCGACGCCGTGCGGTGCGCCCAGATACGAGCGGCTGATGTTGTCAGTCATAAAGTCCTACTTCTTCTCCGCCGCAGCAGGGGCGGAGGCCTTCAGGGTCTTGATGTAGGCGATGATCTGAATCAGGTTCTCCTCGCTGATCGTGCCCTGGAAGGGCGGCATGATCGGCTGAAAACCCGCAACCACCTTCGCCGTGGGCGTCATCACGGACTCGCGGATGTAGTTCTCGTCCGCCGTCACGGTCCGGCCGTCGGCCAGCTTGACCTGCGATCCGAAGACGCCGTTGAGAATCGGGCCCCGGCCGGACCCGTCGCCCTTGTGGCACGTGACGCACGCGTACTCGCTGAACAGTTTCTCGCCGTTCGCCGCCGCCGAGACGCCGCCGGCTCCGGTGCCCGCATCGGACAGCCACGCTTCGTATTCCTGCGGCGCCATCGCGATCACCTGGCCGATCATGCCGGAGTGCTTCGTGCCGCAGTACTCCGCGCAGAACAGGTGATAGGTGCCCGCCACCGTCGGCTCGAACCACAGCGTGGTGAGCTTGCCAGGCACGGCGTCCATCTTCACGCGCATCGCGGGGATCGAGTAGTCGTGGATGACGTCTTCCGAGCCGAGCGTGATGCGCACCGGGCGGCCGACGGGCACGTGCAGCTCGTTGATCTCGCGCTTGCCCTCAGGATGCTGCACCTTCCACATCCACTGCTTGCCGACGACGAACACTTCCATCGCGTCTGCGGGCGGGCGTGACAGGCGGAAAAACAGGTCCGCGCCCCACACGAACATGACCATCGCCAGGATGAACGGGATGACCGTCCACGTCAGTTCGAGCGCGAGCGAGCCGTGAATGTCGGCGCCCACCTCGTCCGGATGGCGACGGCGGTACTTGACGGCAAAGACGAACACGAGCGCCGCCACCAGCACGACGAAGAACGCGCTCACGGCGGCGATGAACAGATAGAGCAGGTCCATCTCCGTCGCGACCGACGACGCGTTCGGGGGAAACAGAGGGAAGGGACTCGACGACATCTAGCGGGTACCCGTGGCGGTCGGCGTGACCGCGGTGGCCTGCCGCCGATCGCGGCGCAGGGTCAGGAAGATGGACATCGCGATGGCCAGCACCGTCAGGATGCCCGCCGCGCGGACGATGGTCATGATCGCGAACCCGTACGACCCGGTCTCGGGGTCGTAGTGGTAGCAGAACAGCAGCACCTGATCGATGACGCTGCCGATCTTGTTGTCGGCCGCCTCGACCAGCGCCAGCCGCACGTCCACCGGCGCGAACTCGATGCCGAACAGGTACCGCGATACGCGGCCATCCTTCGTGAGAATCGTCATCACGGCGGGATGCGCGTACTGGTCGATGGCCTGGTCGTACGCGTACTTGAACCCGACGGCCTGCGTGAGCGCCGCGATCGACTCGGGCCGGCCCGTGAGGAAATGCACGCCGGCTTCGGTGCCCGGCCGGCCCAGCCGCTTGATCCACGACTCGCGCTTCCTCGCCGCCATCGCCGGCGTTTCGCCCGGATCGAAGCTCACGACGACGACGTCGTACTCGTTGCCGGGATTGAACGTCAGCGCCTCGAGCGATCCGACGCTGCCGTTCAGCACCTGCGTGCACAGCATCGGGCACTCGTAATACGCGAGCACGAGCACCACGGGTCGCGTACCGAAGTACTGGCCGAACGTCACCTCGCGGCCCGCTTCGTCGACGAACGTCGCGTCGAAGGGCACGTGGTTGTTGAGCTTCGTCTGATCGATCCCGACGTCGCGCAGCATCGGAATCTTCTCGGTGGCCGCCTTGCCCGGCGGCGGCACCGACAACGGCCCGCTCGGCTGCGCCGCCGCCGCCGACACCCCGGCCGCCACGGCGATCATCGTCGCGAGCGTTGTTCGAATCAGCCGGGATATGTCGCGCATGATCGTCTTCCTTACTTCAGGGTCTTCTAACTTCCGCCTTCACTTCTGGCCTTACTTCTGGCTTCTGTCTTCTAACTTCTTACTTCCGTACAGGCAGTCCCCGTTCGAGCACCAGCGCCTTGGCGCGGTCGATCGGGATGTGAATCGTGCCCTGGGTCTTGTCCACCCAGCCGTAGGTCGCGAGCTCGTGATCTTCCTTCGTGCGGAAGTCGCCAAGCACCGTCGGCTCGCTGACGAGCAGTCCCGGCTGTGGCGCGAGCGTCGTGCCCGTCGAGAGATGACCGCTCTCGATCTTCGGCTGTGTCATCGGCGCAGCCAGCGGCGAGCGGACGGCTTCGTTCGTCACGGCGCGGTGCGCCCAGTACTCGAACATGCCCCACACGAGGGCCTGGCAGAACAGCGTCGTCACCGTCAGGATGACGACGAACCAGATGATGCCGCTGTAGCTGATGCCGTCGCCTTCGACGGGCGCCGTGGGCGGTTGCGCGTGGGCGTGGTCAGTTTGCGACATTCGCCATCGCCTCCTTGTAGTACGGATCGTGCGCCGGCACGAGCGGCCGGCCCGCGAGATTGCGGAAGAACAGCGGCAGCCAGAGGCAGCCGAGGCCGAGCGCGCACGCGAAGTCGAGCCAGCTCAGCGTGGACCCTTCGTGACGGAAGACCGGGCCAATCGTCCACGTGATGTCGACGACGCGCATCACGATGACGAGCATGGCGATGCGGGCCACCGCGCGCGGGTTGCGCTTGAAGCCGCGCGAGAGCAGCAGCAGGAACGGGAGCGTGAACTGGAGCAGCAGGATGACGATGCTCACCCCGCGCCAGGGTCCGTTCAGCCGCTCGAGGTAGAACGGAATCTCTTCCGGCAGGTTCGCCGACCAGATGATCAGGAGCTGCGAAACCGAGAAGTACGCCCACAGCATCGTGAACGCCAGCATCAGCTTCCCGAGGTCATGGAACACATCGGCCACCGGGATCTGCGACATCGGCTGGAACTTCACGAGCAGCGCCAGCACGAGAATGGTGAAGGCCATCGTCGAGAGGCCCTGACCGCCCAGCATGAGGATGCCGAAGATCGTCGAGTACCAGTGCGGGTCGAGCGACATCACCCAGTCCACCGACATGAAGGTGACCGTGAGGACGTACAGCACCAGCCCCGGACCCGACAACACGCGGGAACGGCGATCGCGCGGGCCGGGCAGCAGCGGCGGGTTCTCGTCCTGCTCGCGCGACCAGCGGGTCAGCAGGAACGTGAGGCCAATCCAGATCGCGAAGAACACGACCGAGCGCAGGTAGAACCCGTTGCGGTTGAGATAGGCCGCCTTCGACGCGATCACCGGATCAGCGGCGGCTTCCGGCCGCGCCCAGATGTACAGCGAGGGCAGGTTGAGCGCGATCGGAATGAACAACACGACCATCAGCGGGAAGTTCTTGGCCGAGGCTTCCCAGACACGGCGGCCGGCCATGCCCCACGCGCCGCCCGACAGGTGGTGCACCATCAGCACCGCGAGCGATCCCATCGTCAGCCCCATCCAGAAGATGAAGCCGATGAGGTACGACTGCAGGAACGTGTCACGCGAGGTCAGGAGGCCGACGACCATCCCGAGGAGGCCGACGCTGCAGAACATCAGCGCCCGGGAACCCAGGCGTCCGATCTCCGCGCGAGGGCGCGTCATCAAAACGGAATCGCTCATCTCAGTCATTGCCGCCGTGCCCTTTCGTCTCGGTGCCCGCGGCCGGTGCGGACGGCGCGGGTGCAGGGTTCTGCATCTTCTGCATCTCGTCGGCGGGCACGTCGGTCGGCTGCGCGTGCCGTGCGAGTTGCAGCGCGCGGATGTATGCCGCGATGCGCCACCGATCCTCGATTGGCACCTGCGCCTTGTAGTCGGGCATCGCGCCGAAGCCGTTCGTCATCACGTCCACGAAGTAGCCCACGGGAACGGTGCGAAGACGATCGACGTGATACGTGGCGGCCTGGCGATAGCCGCGCTGCACGACCATGCCGTTGCCCTCGCCGGTGCGGCCGTGGCACGGCGCGCAATAGATGTTGTAGCGCTGCTGTCCGCGGTCCAGGTCGTCCTTGGTGATCGCAAACGGGAACACATCGGCGGGCTGGCCGGCGATCTTGCCCGTGTAGAGCAACTCGTCGTCGCGCAGTTCACCGCGCGCGACCGTGCCCTCGACGAGCGGCTGCGCCGATGCCCCCTTTGCGAGCACCGTGCTCGACTCGAGCGGGTCGTACCGCGGTGCGTCGTGCATGTCCTGACGGCAGGAGGTCACGGCCATCAAGAGCACCGACGCGACGGCAAACCGTAAGCCGTGAGCCGTGAGCCGTGAGCCGTCAGCCGTGGGCCGTGAGCCTGACAAGAGCGTGTTACTCATCGACCGCCACCACTTCTTTCGCGTGCAGACCGTTCAGGAACGCGCGCGTGTCGTCGAGCTTGAACCGCGGATCGGCGGCTTCGATCGCGAGGAAGAACTTGTCCTGGCTCGCGAGGCTGAAGCGCGGAGCGTTGAACACCGGGTGATACGGCTGCGGCAGCTTGTTCAGGACGATCATCGAGATCGCCGACGTGAAGGCCGCGCAGAGAATCGTCGTCTCGAAGGCCGGCGGAATGAACGAGACCCAGGCGAACGTCGGACGTCCGCCGATGTTCATCGGGTAGGCAATCGCCTGCGCCCAGTATTCGAGACCGTAGCCACCGAGCGCGCCGAAGATGCCGGCAGCCAGCACGAACTTCGGTACGAGGTGCTCCTTCATGCCAAGCGCTTCGGCGAGGCCGTGAATCGGATACGGCGAGAAGGCATCCGTCTTCGTGAAGCCGGCCTCGCGCACCTTGTTGGCGGCGTCGAGCAGGGCCGTGGCCGAGTCGAACTCGGCCACCAGACCGTAGAGGCCCGAGGCGGGAGCAGGACCGTGAGACATCAGTGCACCCCTCCCTTCTCGTCAGCGCCGTGTTTCGGCGCGGCGCCCGGCAGGAGCGTGCGCATCTCGAAGATCGAAATCATCGGCAGCACGCGCACGAACAGGAACATCAGCGTGAGGAACAAGCCGATGGTGCCGGCCAGCGTCATGAAGTCCCAGATCGTCGGGTAGTACATCTGCCACGACGACGGCAGGAAGTCGCGATGCAGGCTGGTCACGATGATGACGAAGCGCTCGAGCCACATGCCCACGTTGATGAACATGCACACGACGAACACGATGGGGATGTTGCGGCGCAGCCGCTTCGACCACAGCAGCTGCGGGACGATGAAGTTGCAAATCAGGAGCAGCCAGTACGACCACGCGTACGGTCCGAAGTAGGTGCGGTTCTTCAGCATGAACCGCTCGTACTCGTTGCCGCTGTACCAGCCGAAGAACGCTTCGCACGCGTAGCCGTAGACGACGACCAGGCCCGTGACGAGGGTGATCTTCGCCATGTTCTCGATGTGGCGCATCGTGATGAAGTCTTCGACCTTGAACATCACGCGCAGCGGAATCGCCAGCGTCAGCACCATCGCGAACCCGGCGTAGATGGCGCCGGCGACGAAGTAGGGCGGGAAAATCGTGGCGTGCCAGCCCGGGATCACCGACACCGCGAAGTCGAAGCTCACGACGGTGTGCACCGAAAGCACCAGCGGCGTCGAGAGGCCCGCGAGGAGCAGATACGCCGTTTCGTAGCGGAACCAGTGCCGCGCCGAACCGCGCCAGCCCAGCGCCAGGAAGCCGAACAGCTTTTTCAGGCCCGGGTGCGCGGCGCGATCGCGGAACGTGGCGAGGTCGGGAATCAGACCCACGAACCAGAAGAGCGCCGACACCGAGCCGTAGGTGGTGACCGCGAAGACGTCCCAGATGAGCGGGCTCTTGAAGTTCGGCCACAGCGTCATCGCGTTCGGATACGGGAACAGCCAGTAGATCGCGAGCCACGGACGGCCCGTGTGGACCAGCGGAAAGAGCGCGGCGCAGGCCACCGCGAAGAGCGTCATCGCCTCGGCAAAACGGTTGATCGACGTGCGCCAGTCCTGCTTGAAGAGGAGCAGAATCGCCGAAATCAGCGTGCCGGCGTGGCCGATGCCGATCCACCAGACGAAGTTGATGATGTCGAACGCCCAGCCGACGGGGACGTTGTTGCCCCAGATGCCGATGCCCTTGGCGAGCAGGTAGGCGAGCGAGACCGTCAGGCCCATCAGGAGCATGAAGGCGACCGCCGTGACGAAGAACCACGCGACCGGCGTGTGCTTGGTCAGCACGATGCCGGTGAGCTTCTCGGTGATCGAACGGCTCGTGTATCCCGGTGCAATCACCGGGAGCGGCGCTCTGAAGTCGTCCTTCGGGAACTGCGAAGCTTCCATCGTCTACTCCAGCGCCGGGTTCGGGTTGCGCACCTTCGCGAGATACGTGGTGCGCGGCCGCGTGCCGAGATCGTCGAGCAGTCCGTAGTTCCGCTCGGTGGCTTTCAGCTCGACCACGCGGCTCTTCGGATCGTTGAGATCGCCGAAGACGATCGCGTCGGCAGGGCACACCTGCTGGCACGCCGTCTTGATGTCGCCGTCCTGAATCGCGCGGCCGGTCGTCTTCTCATCGATGCGCGCGTGGTTGATGCGCTGCACGCAGTACGTGCACTTCTCCATGACGCCGCGGCTGCGGATCGTCACGTCCGGATTCCGCTGCGCCATCAGTTCCGGCGTCACGAAATCCTGATAAAGCAGGAAGTTGAAGCGCCGCACCTTGTAGGGGCAGTTGTTCGAGCAGTAGCGCGTGCCGACGCAGCGGTTGTAGACCATGTCGTTCAGGCCTTCGTCGCTGTGCACCGTCGCCGCCACCGGGCAGACCACCTCGCAGGGCGCGTTTTCGCACTGCTGGCACGGCACCGGCTGATGATGCGGACCGTCGGGCTTGGCGGGATCGCCGCCGAAGTACGTGTCCACGCGGATCCAGTGCATCTCGCGCGTCCGCGCCACCTGCGACTTGCCGACGACCGGGATGTTGTTTTCCGCGACGCACGCAATCACGCACGCGCTGCACCCCGTGCAGGCGTTGAGATCGATCGCCATGCCCCACTTGTGGTGGGGGTACTCGTAGACGGGGTAGAGCGAAAGCGCCGCCGGCGGCTTCTCCGCGCCTTGCTCCTCGACCGCCTTCGGATTCTTCTTCAGCTCTTCGACATCCACGATCCGGACCGGATGCCGGCCCTCCATCGCGAAGTGGTTCTGCGTGGACGCGATGTAGTAGCCCTCGCCGCTGTTGCTGACCTCGGCGCCGCCGTCGAACCACGGCGCGCGCGACGAGCGCAGGCCGAACACGTCGTGGCCGACGTTCGATCCCACGCGGCCCGCGCGCTTCCGGCCGTACCCGAAGTGCACGACGACGACGTCGTCGGCCGTGCCCGGCTGAACCCATGCGGGGATCGAGGCCTTGCGACCCTGATAGCTGATCGAGAGGACGGCCTGGTTCTGGTTGCCCGAGCGCGTCACCGGCACGCCCAGCCGCTCGGCCGTGCGCGGGCTGATGAACGCGACGTTGTCCCAGGTGATCTTCGAGATCGGCTTCGGCAGCTCCTGGAGCCAGCCGTTGTTCGCGTTGCGTCCGTCGAGGATGTACGGATCGGGGCGGAAGATGATCTCCGTGCCCGTCATCGCTGCCGGGGCTGCCGGCGCGGCTGCGGCTGGCGCGGTCTGTGCGGCCGAAGCGGTGGTGGAGGCTGCCGCAGGCTGCGACGTTGACGTGAAGCCCGACGTGCTCGCGACGAACCCGTCGTGAAGCGCGTGACGCCAGAACGCGTCAACCGTCGTGAACGCCTGGCCCTTCGCATCGCGCAGCGTCCAGGCCGTCTTGGTCTGACCGCCGAATGCGCGCGTCCAGTAGGCCTTCGTCAAGTCGAGCGACGACTGACCAGACGTGCCGTTCAGATTCGCAAGGATCTCGAGGAGCGTGTGCCCGTCATACAGCGGCGCAATCAGCGGCTGAATGAGCGAGACCGTCCCGTCGAACGCGCGCACGTCGCCCCACGATTCAAGGTAGTGCGCCTCGTTCACGTGCCAGTGGCACAGCTCAGCGGTCTCGTCGTGGTAGAGCCCGACATGGACGCGATTGGCCACCTTGTCGAAGGCCGCGCGGAAATCGAGATCTCCGGGCGCGGTGAAGATCGGGTTCGTGCCGACGATCAGCAGCGCGTCCACCGAGCCCGCGTTCATGTCCGCGACGAGCTGGGCGATCGATGCCGCGCCGTCCACCGGCGATCCGACAACAGGCGCGCCGTAGGTGACGGTGGTCCCCACTGCGCCAATCGCCTCGTTGATCGCACGTGCGAGTGCGTGCACGGCAGCCGGCTGGGACTCGCCGGCGACCACGACCGCGGCGCCGCGATGCGCACGCAGGTCCGCGGCAAGCGCGGGCAGCCACTTGGCGCGCGCCTCTTCCGGCAGCTCACCCGCGGGGGCGGCGCCGGCGACGCCGAGCGCGCCGGCCAATGCGGCCGCGAATGGATAAATGTCGCGGGCCTTGAGCGCGAGCCGATGATCGGCCGTCGATCCCGTCACCGTGGGCGTGGGCTCGACGACGTACAGGCGGTTCGGATGTTCGGGGTTCGCTCCACGCCGGCGCGAGGTGAAGTCTTTCGTGTACCGCACCGACGCCGGTCCAAAGCCCATGAAGTCGGCGTCGAGCGCGAGCACGACGTCCGCTTTTTCGAAGCGGTACAGCGCCGACGAGGCCGCCGATCCGCCCTGAACGACGCCATACACCGGGTCCCATTGGTGCCACTTCGCCTGCGGGAAGGTCGTCAGGAGCGCATCGATCTGCTCGAGCACCGACGGAGACGAGATCGGCTCGGTCAGGAGGCGCAGACCTGCGCCGCCGTTCGAGCGCTTCGGGCCCAGCAGCAGCTGCATGGCCGCCAGGAACGAGCCCCAGGTCTTCACTTCGCCGCGGCCGATGATGGTGCGCGAACGATCCGGGTCGTAGAGCGTGAGCACCGAGGCCTGCGCCAGCACATCGGTGGCGCCCAGGCTGGCCGGGTGCTCGGGATTGCCTTCGAGCTTGGTCGGCCGGCCCATGTGGTTTTCCGCCAGCAGCGGCAGGCCGATACCGCCCTGCGGCATCGCAGTGGCGAAGAACAGCGGACGGCCGGGGATGATCTCCTCGGGCTGCCGGACGTACGGAACGATCTTTTCGGGCGGCTGCCGCGTGCACGCGCCGACGCCGGCGAGCGCGAGCGATGCGCCCATGAGCTTGAGGAACTGCCGGCGCCCGGCCGGGTCGTTGAACTCCGAGGCCTGTTCCGGGAACTCGCGCTCGACATAGGCCCGGAATTCAGGCGTATCGGCGGCCTCGTCGAGGCTGCGCCAATAGGAGCGTCCCTCGAGCCCTGCCAGTCGCGATCGGATTGCGGAAAGAGTCATGGTGTGGAGTGCCCTTGCAAGGACGACGTCGGTCCGGTCATCGATGGCAGACGGAACAGCTGGTCATGTGCCTCACGTCGGAGACGTTGTACTCACGCTTCAGCCGCAGGCCGAGCTCGAGCTGGTTCGAGGGCGGCGTATAGGCCACGTTGAAGACCTCTTCGCGCGGGCGCAGGTACTTTTCAGGCGCCCGGTGGCAGTCGAGGCACCACTCCATCAGGAGGGGTTTGGCCTGGTACATCAGGGGCATCTTGTCGACCGGGCCGTGGCAGGTCACGCAGCCCACGCCCTGCCGGACGTGGATTTGGTGGTTGAAGTAGACGAAGTCTGGCAGGTCATTCACCCTAACCCACGTAAGGTTCTTGTCGTCCCGAAAGCTGGCGCGGACGGGCTCGAGGATGGGGGCGTTGGTCCAGAGATTCGAGTGGCAGTTCATGCAGGTCTTCGTCGGAGGGATGCCGGCGAAGGACGATTTCTCGACCGAGGTGTGGCAGTACCGGCAGTCGATGCCGACGCCACCGACGTGGTGGGCGTGGCTGAACTGGAGGGGCTGCTCGACGAACTCGTTCTGCTTGGTCAGCCAGGACGATCGCATGAGGGTGAAGACGATCCAGCCGCCGAGGAGCACGACGCTCAACACGCCGGCGAGGCTCATTCGAACGACCGCGTTGCTGCTGCGGGGAAAGATCTGGCTCATAGGAGGTTGCGAGGCGCCATAAGCCTACATTGATCTTGATCCAATTTGAATGGAGGCTGGGCATCGCCGGACGGGCATCGAACCCGCAGGCGGCTATATAATGTGAAATCTTTCACAATCCTGTCAAATCGGTTTTCCGCGTGCGTTCATCGAGAATCCCGATAGACTCCGCTTGCCTATGACGGCCATCGAAGTCAGACACGTGTCCAAGAAATTCGGCGAGCATCCGGCCGTCCAGGACCTCACGCTCGACGTCCCCGAAGGGTCGATTTACGGCTTCATCGGCCCCAACGGATCGGGCAAGTCCACCACGATCCGGATGATCATGAACATCATCCTGCCCGACACCGGCACGATTCGCGTGCTCGGCCGCGAGGCCTCCTCGGACGTGCGCGACCAGATCGGGTACCTGCCGGAGGAACGCGGCCTCTATAAGAAGATGCAGGTCGGGCGGCTACTGCGGTACTACGGCCGGCTCAAGGGACGGGCGCCGGCCGATCTCGACCCGGTCATCAAGCGCTGGCTGGGCAAGCTGCAGCTCGCCGGCTGGGCCGACAAGCGCATCGACCAGCTCTCGAAGGGCATGGCGCAGAAAGTCCAGTTCATCGCGGCGATCGTCGCCAAGCCCACCCTGGTCATTCTCGACGAGCCGTTTTCCGGACTCGACCCCGTCAACGCCGAGTCGCTGCGCGACGCCGTGCTCGAGCTTCGCCGTGAAGGGACGACCATCGTCTTCTCCACGCACGACATGCTCACGGCCGAGAAGATGTGCGATCGCATCTTCATGATCTTCCGCGGCAGCAAGGTGCTCGACGGATCGCTCGATGAGATTCAGGCGCAGCACGCGCAGGACACGGTACGCCTGCGGCTGTCCGGCGGAGCCGCCGCGCTCACCGGCCTGCCGGAGATCGAGTCGGTGAACGATCACGGTAACTATCAGGATGTACGCCTGAATGGCTCGCCGCAGGCGCTGTTGCAGCGGCTGATACAGAAAACCGAGGTCCGGCACTTCGAGATTACGAAGCCCTCGCTGCACGACATCTTCGTGCGCATCGCGCGGCCCACGGACGCCGAGCTGGCGGGCCCGCAGAAGGTGGCGTCGTGAAACGCGTGCTGATCATCGCCCAGGCCGAGTTTCTCGCGCTGGTGCGGACGAAGTTCTTCATCATCGGCATCCTCGTCATGCCCGTGCTCATCGGCGGGCTCTTCGCGTTTCTCGGATACGCGGACAAGCAGACCGACCGCACTGAGCGCCATTTCGCGGTGCTCGACGGGACCGGCGCGCTGTACGCGACGCTCCTGAAGGCGGCCGAGGAGTACAACGGCGAGTCCGGCGAGGGTTCCACGCAAACGGGGCCGCATTTCCTGCCCGAAAACGTGGATCCTGCCGGTCGATCGGCCGAGGACCTTCGCCTCGAGCAGTCCGCGCGCGTGCGGCGGAAGGAAATCTTCGCGTTCGTCGAGATTCCGAAAAGCGTGCTCGATCCGGGCGCGAAGGAGCCGGTGCGCTACTACAGCGAAAGCACGTCGTACACACGGCTTTCGCGCTGGCTCGACTCGACGCTGAACGCCGAAATCGAGCAGCGCCGCTTCTCGACGGCTGGCGTCGATCCCTCCGTCGTCAAGCGTCTGACCACTGACGTGGATCTCGATACGTTCGGACTCGTCGAACGCCGTGCGGACGGGACGATGACGACGGCAAAGCAAGTGGACGAGATCCAGCGGTTCGGCATTCCGTTCTTCTTCCTGATCCTGATGTTCATGGCGGTGATGTCGAACGCGCAGCACCTCATCAACACGATCATCGAAGAGAAGATGAGCAAGATCAGCGAGGTGCTGCTCGGTTCGGTCTCGGCGTTTCAGCTGCTCATGGGCAAGCTGGTGGGCATCGTGGCCGTCTCGTTCCTGCTGTCGTTCGTGTACCTCGGCGGGGGCATCTACGCGCTTCTGCAGTTCGGCCGGCCGGATCTGATCAACGTGTCGCTCATCGGCTGGTTCCTCGTCTTCGTCGTGTGCGCATCGCTGATGTTCGGGTCGTTGTTCCAGGCACTGAGTTCGGCGTGCTCGGATCTGAAGGACGCGCAGAGCATGCTGCAGCCGGCGATGATGCTGGTGATCGTCGCGTACCTCGCGTCGTTCCTCGTCATGCGATCGCCGGACTCGACGATGGCCGTCGTGCTCTCGTTCATCCCGACGGTCACGCCGTTCGCGATGATGCAGCGCCTGGCGATGCCCCCGGGGCCGCCACTGTGGCAGGTGCTCCTTTCGGTCGTGCTCCTGATTGGCGTCACGATCGTGGTGGTCTGGGCCGCCGGGCGCATCTTCCGTGTCGGCCTGCTGATGCAGGGCAAGCCGCCGAACCTGCCAGAATTGATGCGGTGGATACGAAGATAATCGTCGCCGGCGCCGGTCCTGCCGGTGCTGTCGCGGCGCGGACGCTGGCCTCCGCAGGCGTGAGCACGCTGCTCGTCGATCGCGCCGCATTTCCGCGCAACAAGCCCTGTGGCGGCGGCATCAGCGTCCGCGCGCTGCGGCGTTTTCCGTGGCTCGACGCCGCGCTGACCGGCGTGGACGTCCATCGCATCTCCCGCCTGCACCTGGAGGGGCCGGGAGGCGCCGCTGCCGATCTCGAGACCGACGATCCGTCGGTGCTGCTCATCCGCCGCGTCGAGTTCGATCACGCGCTCGTGCGCGCGGCGCAGGCGGCGGGCGCGCAGCTCGAGTCCGGCTTCGACATCGCGCAAGTCGACGTGTCGGACGACGAAGTCGTGCTGCAGGCGCGCGACGGCCGCCGGTTGTCGGCGTCGGCCGTGGTGGCCGCCGATGGCGTGCACAGCGTCATCGCCAAGCGTCTCGGCGTGAATGCACGCTGGCCGCGCTCGAGCATCGCCATCGACATGATGGAAGAGACGCCGAACGCGACGCTGCGTGCCGATCGGCCGGACGTGCTCTGGGTGGCGTACGCGTACGACGGTCTCGACGGGTACTCGTACGTGTTTCCGAAGACGCACCACGTCAACGTCGGCATCGGGTGCCTGCTCTCGCACTACGATGCGCACGTCGACGCGCATCCGTACGATCTCCAGCAGCAGTTCGTGGCGTCGCTCGTCGGGCGCGGCGTGCTGCACGGTCGATCGGATCGGCGCCACTTCACGCCGTACCTGATTCCCGTGGGCGGCCCGCTGCCTCGCGCGCATCACGGCCGCGTGCTGTTCGCCGGCGACGCCGGCGGGTTCGTGCACGCCGTGACTGCCGAGGGCATCTACTACGCGATGGTGTCAGGGGAGCTGGCCGCTCGTGCCGTGATCTCCACGCCGACCTCCGCGGAAGCGGGTGTCGCCGGCCGGGCCTACGATAAATCGTGGCGGAGCGAGCTCGGCGCCGAGCTGGCCGACGGGGTCCTGCTCCAGCGCTATCTGTTTGCGAGTCACGATCGCGTGGCGCGGGTGGTGCACGGCGCGTCTGGCGTGCCGGCGCTCGCGGACCTGCTGCTCGAGTTCATGCGTGGGACGATCTCGTACGCGACGCTGCGGCGCCGCATGCTCGTGCGGTTCCCGATGACGGTGTTCCGCATGGCGCGCGAACGGATCACGGCGCGTACCGCGCGGGTCTCGTAACCCAGACGTTCAGAGTTCCAAGTTCCAAGTTCCAAGTTCAGAGTTTCCGAAGGAGCTGTCATGCGGCGTGCGGTGCTCGGCGTCATGTGGATGATTCTCGCGGCGGCCGTGCCGGCCGCGGCGCAGCCGGCCGCGCCGGCGCCGGCAGGCGCGCCCATCGTCTATCGCGTGACGTTCCCGGAGCCCGAACACCACTGGCTCCAGGTCGAGGTCACGTTCCCTGGCGTCGGCAATCAGCCGGTGCAGGCGCGCATGAGCCGGTCCTCACCCGGCCGGTATGCCGTGCATGAGTTCGCGAAGAACGTGTTCTGGCTCGAGGCGTTCGACGGCACAGGACAGCGGCTGACGCCGACGCGTCCCGACGTGGACGTCTGGAGCGTGGCCGGTCACGACGGCACGGTCCGCATCGTCTACAAGATCTTCGGCGACTTCGCCGACGGCACGTACATGGGCGTGGACACGACCCACGCGCACATGAACATGCCGGCCACGTTCATGTGGGCCAGCGGTCTCGAGATGCGGCCGATTCGCATCACCTTCGCGGCCCCGCCCGCGCTCAACTGGAAGATCGGGACGCAGTTGATGCCGACTGGTGAGCCGCAGACGTTCACCGCGCCGAATCTCCAGTACTTCATGGACAGCCCGACGGAGCTGACCGACGCCGTCGTCAGTTCGTTCTCGGTGCCGAACACCGACGGCACGCCGGCGAATTTCCGTTTGTTCGTGCACACGGACGCAAGCCAGGCGGACGTGGACGCGCTCGCGGTGATGGTGCGCCAGCTCGTGCGCGAGCAGATGGCGGTGTATGGCGAGTTTCCCAAGTACGAGCCCGCCGCCTACACGTTCCTGCTCGACTACGCGCCGTGGAGCGACGGCGACGGCATGGAGCACCGCAACAGCACCTCGATCTCGAGTCCGGGCCTCTCGCTCAAGACGGAGCAGGGCCGCCGGCAGGCGCTGAGCACGATCTCGCACGAGTTCTTCCACAACTGGAACGTCGAGCGCATCCGGCCCGCCGGCATCGAGCCGTTCGATTTCACGCGCGAGAACATCACGTGCTGTCTGTGGCTCGCGGAAGGATTCACGCAGTACTACGGACCGCTGCTGCTTCGGCGCGCCGGGCTTGGCCAGCAGGTGCCCACCGGCGCGGCGATCGCGATCATGAACGGCTCCGGACGCGAGGTGCGATCGGCGGTGCAGATGAGCGAGCACGCAGCGTTCGCCGACGCCGGCGTCGCGAACGACATGGACGATCGCAGCCGGACGTTCATCTCGTACTACACCTACGGGTCTGCGATCGCGCTCGCACTCGATCTCTCGCTGCGTGAGAAATCGGCCGGCAAGATCTCACTCGACGACTTCATGCGACGGCTCTGGCAGAACTACGGCAAGGTGCCGGATCCTCGTCCGGGCTACGTGGCAAAGCCGTACACGCTGCAGAACCTGCGCGATGAGCTGGCCGCGCTCACCAGCGATCGCGCGTTTGCCGATGCGTTCTTCGACAAGTACGTCGAGGGCCGCGACGTTCCCGACTACGCGCGTCTCCTCGCCGCGGTCGGGTACGTGCTGCGATCGAACGGCGGAGACAGCGGCTGGATCGGCAACGTCGCCGTCGCCGCCGTGGACACGCCGGCGGGTCCCGGGCTGTCGGTCGGCACGGGCGGCGGCCGCGGCGGCGGTGGCCGCGTGACGCCGGTGCCGTTCGGCACGCCGCTGTACGCCGCGGGCGTTGACGAGGGCGACACGATCCTGTCGATTGACGATGCGCCCGCCACTCCCGCCGGCTGGGCGGCGATTAGCCGCAAGAAACCTGGCGACAGCGTGAAGCTCGCGATCCGTCGCCGCGACGGCAAGACGGCGACGACGACCGTGACCGTGAAGGCGAATCCGTCCCTCGAGATCGTTCCTGCAGAGAACGCGGGTCAGACGCTCACCGACGCGCAGCGTGCCATGCGGGACGCGTGGCTCGGCACGAAGGTGAAGTGACCGTCACTTGATCCGGCCGGTGACCTGGAATTTGCGGTAGTTCCTGAACGTCGCCTGTCCAGTGACGACTTCGTGCGGGGTCAGCGCTTCGTATCGCTCGTTGAACGACGTCGGCACCCACCGCTGCACGCTCACATCCATCGCAAACGTGGTGTCGAGCAACACTTTGATCGCGTCGTCGATCTGCACCTGTGCACGATGAATGGTGCCGGTCGCCGGGTCCACGCTGAGCGTGCCGTGCAGGAAGATCGGAAGCCCGTCGATGGTGCGGACGAGCGTCGGCCGCTCCTTCTCCTTGAACGTCAGCTCGACCAGCACGGTGCCGTTCTGCCGGTCGATCGCTCGCCGCTCGAATGAGAACCGGTCGATGTGCCGGTCGCTGAAGATCACCAGCGACAGCAGCGGATCGTTGAAGGTCCGGACGATCGATCCCAGGTTGTAGCGCGCGTTGCGGCTGAACACGCGCGTGGCGATCGAGCTCACGCTGCTTTGTGAAAGCAGCTCGCGCAGGTCGTCGCGGTCGGGAATCGGCTGGCCGTCCACTTCGGCAATGTCGTGCACCGCCGTCCAGGCGCGATCCGATTCGAGGTACGTCACGAACATCTCGCCGCGCAGCCGTCGGGTCTGAGACGGCCGGCCGTCGTTGTAGTCGACGTGCTGCCGGTAGTCTTCGTCTGCCACGAGAAACGCGAAATCGCGCTGATAGCGTTCGACGTAGCTCGCGGTCTGGCGGACGACCGCGCGTGTGGAAAGGTCGGGCGTCTGATCGGCACCCACGCGCCGCGGCGTCGTGAAGACCGCACAGACTGCGACGACCATCGCGGCACAAATGCAGTCACGCACGCGCGCGCTGAGCGCCCGGAAGTTGCCGATGCCGTTCACACCTCTACTGTGACCGATCCTGCAGCGCCGATGCGCGGCCGCTGGCCATCCAGCCCATGCGGTTGACGAGCGATCCGCCAATGGCCGCCACGCCGGCCAGCGCGCGTGCCGCGGGCCATCGCGCGGTGGCCAGGCGCAGCACCAGTGCGAGCAGGCCAGTGAACACATGGCCGACGCGAATCATCTGCCGGCCCACGCCGGACGGCAGCGTCTGATGCCCGCCGCGCCAGTCGATTTCCATGACCGCCAGCGCGACGGTTTCCATCAGCGCGGCTGCGAGACCAATCCGATGCAACGCGGTGTCCGCTCGTCCCGCCAGCTCGATCATGCCGGCCGCGGCGCCGAGCGATGACGCGGCGAAGTGAAGCGGCAGATAGCTCGCATTTGCCGCCCACACTGGAACGGCCGTCGCGCCGAGCAGCACACCGGTGTAGGTCGCCAGCACCAGGCCGGTAAAGATGCCGAGCATGTCGGCCGCCGCCGTCAGCGCCGTACTTCCCGTCAGCGCGCGGCCAGTCGGCGTCGCGAGTGCCAGCGCCGCGAATGTGGCGAACGTGAACACGACGAGTGTCCACGCGCCGACGGACATCGTGCTCTGCGGCTTGAACACGCGCAGCATGTAGAGAAAGCGCTGCGGCCGGCCGAGGTCGGAGACCAGCAGCACGGGCGACACCACGGCTCCGATGGCGGCCACGATGCGCGCGGTGAGCACGAGCCCGGGATCGGCATGCGCAAAGTGCGCGGCGCCCGCAATCACGGCGGCCGCGCCCGCGGCGCCGCCCGCGAACAAATACGCCGGGACTTCCCACGTCCAGACCGGCGGTTTAAAAGGCAAATACCACCACGCCAAGCAGAACGATGGCCGCCAGGCCCGCGGACGTCCACGCGCGTGCCAGCAGCGTCGTCGGCATCACCGGGTTGGTAGGCAGGCCGAAGTCGTCGAGGCGGCCGCGCACGAGAAAGATCGCGTGGATGCCGCCGACGCTCGACTCGCGCGGATCGTAGACGATCACGTCGTCCATGCCGCGCGCGTGCAGCGTCGCCGCGCGGCGTGCCGCCTGCGCGCGCAACTCTTCGAGATCGCCGAACTGAATCGACTGTGTCGGACACGCGGTGGCGCACGCGGGCGCCAGGCCGACCTTCTGACGGTCGTAGCAGAACGTGCACTTGAACGCGCGGCCATCATCCGGTCGCCGATCGACGACGCCGAACGGGCACGAGACGACGCAGTATCCGCAACCGTTGCAGATGTCGGGCTGAATGAAGACGCCGCCGAACTCGGTGC
>Ga0111538_10005121_pt1 | contig 17986 bp, 22 predicted proteins | sample SoiMethybrSBSTD1_FD_79669 | JGI IMG/M metagenome (GOLD analysis project Ga0111538, IMG submission 79669) | Bulk soil microbial communities from a Populus tree surrounding site in Tennessee, USA - Soil MetaG P. TD hybrid SBSTD1 (version 2)... | ecosystem: Environmental > Terrestrial > Soil >...
GATCGACACCATCAGCAAAGAGAAGGCCGAAGCCGCTCGCCTCGAAGAGGATGCGGCAGTGAAGACCAAGACACTCGTTAAAGACCTGGTCGCTCACAATGTGCCGCTCCGCGACATCGGCGCGATGCTGGGACTCTCCTTTCAACGCGTCCACCAGCTCGCGGCCTAACTAACAAGCCTTCGAGGCCTCCACCGGTTTGCTCTGTGGAGGCCCCTAGGCGTGTGGCGCAGGTACGTGTCTGTGCGGAGAAAGGGTCTAAAGCCCGCTCTACGTCCTTCACTCTCTACCAACTGGCTGGATCTTAGAACCATGCGGCAGAGCGGTGTTAACGCCGCTATTCAGTTGTCACATTCGGTCAGGTCTGGCGCAGGCTGTGTCAACAGGAAACGGTGATCAGTCGCTCCCCTCGGCAACCTTGGATTCCCGATACCGGCGTGAAATCGAGGAAAAGCCGCCGAGCGGGGGACTTTGACGCCAAACCTGAACACTCCTCATCACCTACGATGCTTGAAATTCGCGTTGATGAAACGGTTCTGCGACTGTCAATCCACACCGACGCCGTTAAACCAGGCTTGCTAACCAGCTCGGTATAAACCTGGTCACCAGGCTGAAACTTGAACTGCAGCAGCCCGCCGAAGAGGGCGTCACCAGGCGTGGCGTAAGCAGCCTGGTAAGCCTTTGGGGCGCTAGCCCACACAGTCGGATGGCTGATCCGCATACCGCTCTCTTCCGAGCGTCGCAACGCCTGGTAAGCCTCCCGCCACAACAGCTTCGTATAACCGTTCGCAGGTATCACTCAGCTTGACCGTTAGCGTGCGACTAGCAACGTCGACGGAGACAACACCAATAGCTTCATATGGCTGTGGTAACCGTTCCGTGCCATACAGGACGCTCATGACTCATCCTCAAACGCTGGGCGAGGCTCGTCGACATACATCACTGTTGGGGTGCCCGCAAACACGAGCACGCTCCGCAGCCTCACGCTTCTCAGTGAACAACTCGCGAGCATGCTCAGCGTGAATCGCCTCACGACCAGTGCTGTCGCGAACCACCGCGACACCCCGACCAGCTAAATAGGCATGCCAGCCGCCAGCCGGCGGCTCCAAATCAAGAGCAAGAATGCTCAACGGCACGAGTTCATTCATGTCAAACGGCTCCTTTACTGGTGGCGCTGCGGGTTTCTTGTTTCGGTGGCCCAGCAATGAACCGCGCCCCTTTAGGTAAACACATCCAGCAATACTCACGTGGCCGACCACGAGACTGGCCAGTGTCGAAATAATTGCCACAATTGCCACAGGTTTTCAGCACCAACAACTCCTCTTTACTGACACCAATTCTCCCAGTAAAGTAAGGAAAAAGCGCGCCAACCGTCCACAAGCTGGATATAACCCCGAAGCCCTACAAGCCTCTATACGGCGCTAAAACCCGAAACCCACACCCACATAAGGCAAAGGGCCTAAAAGGCGCTCAGAATCGATTCTGTGGCAAGTGAGCTAAGCGAGCCCCCAACGGGAACCAGCAGGCACCGACGCCCTAAACGTCAACGACTCAACACGGAGCCGACCATCTGAGTTCTGATACTCCAACCCAACAACAGTCACAGTGACATTGGTTTCCCGCCGCGGAGCAACACCACGAGGCATTAGCGACGACGCCTGCCTCATAATCCGGCTCACAGGCACCACAGCCGCCGTAGCGGCCAACACAGCAGAAGATGCCTGCAAGGCGGCTGCGCCCGCTGTAGGCGTCACAGCAGGCTGCTCAGCATCATGCCGCTGGAGTCGCAGAGTTCGGACGGTCAGGCCAACGCCGCGTCTTCACACGACCGCTCGGCAACGTCACAACCTGGCGGCCAGGAGGTTGGCAGGTGAAACAGACTTGACGACGACGCCCACGCCTATGCTCCTGGGCAAACACGGTGTCGCACTTGATACACGGAAGACGTATCTCTTGCACTAGATAGCGCCGTCCCAAGCCTCATCAGGCGGCAACGCAGCCTCACCAACCTCATCTTCGACACGCGCAGCAATCTGCGACAGCTCTTTACTGATCAAGATCAACTGCCGGCTTAGCGCAGCAAGAGCAACGGGGTTGCAGTTCGGCGACTGCACCGCCTCAGCGATACGCGCCTCTACCGCCATAAGCAACTCCTGGTGCGTACCCTTCGAAGCCGCCTCCGCTACCGACAACTTCCGAGGCTTCGCAGGCTTCTCAGCCTCACCAGGATTCACAACACGCAACCGTCTCGGCATAACCCAAGTCTAGAACCATGTCCAGACATATACACATGAGTTCTCGCGCCCTCCGATTTTTTGTAGGAGGGCATCCCGATGACCCGCCAGTCAAGATTTATCTCCCCGAGACGGGGGCTAGGCATGTGTGTATGTCAAGACATTTCCACATACGTGCCCTGGTGCTGACGCGCGCGCAAATCGGGACTAGCGGGTCACTTCGAAGCCAATCAAGAAAAAAACGCCGTAGATAGATAAAGATTGACTGGCGGGTCCAATCCGGCATATATCTAAAAGAAGTGGGGTCTCGACGCGTCCCAGGTTAGAAGGTCGTTGCCGTCTGGTCATCAATATCGGAGGCATTAGTCTCGCGCTTCACGGTCGCAATATTTTCCATCAGGTCGGCCATTGTCTTGTGTGCCTCGGCGCTAACAGCAATTATTCGTCCATCCGTAGACCTCAATTGCCAGCGAAAGCCGCCCTGAGGATTCTTATACAGTTCAAATCTGCTCATCGTCACTCCTATGGTTCGCCGTGCGGATGTAACACGAGAGCTATACAGCTGTCGTTGCGCCGCCCGCATCGAAGCCGGTACACCGATGGTGACGACGTTTCTCCCCCTCGGCACGCAGATTACATGCCCGGTGTAGTGGTTTTTCCAGCATCGCTATCGCGTACGGATCAACAGTGTCGGAGAGTGTGTAAAGCCACCCTTGCCGTCCCAACCTGATCGATGTGGAGCAAGCCGAGGATGTGCAGCTCCTCGGCGGTCGCTTCGGCGGCACCTACTCGTGTGGTCATGTTGGGCTGGATACTGCTTTGAGGTGTTGACAGTTCGCGACCGCATCCTCCACACATTTCTTGTGGCAGGGCCGTTTAGCGTCGTCGCGGAGGAAGGACGGTCGGTCGCAGATTCGGCAAGGTTGGCGGCGGCCGTAGTTCCAGTGATCAGGATTGGACCAATCGAGGTGGACGCAGGTCATGGCGTCTCCCCGTCGCCGTGGTATTGGGCGGCTGAGCAGCGCGGATTGGGAGCGTCAGACGGTTGATCACACGACGGGCAGAGGTTGTCGTCAAACGTCTGTGTGCCTTCTGATTTATCCGCGACATCCGCTACATCCGCTACCGGCTCCGCGTCTGGTGTAGCGCTTGTAGCGCTTGTAGCGGAAGCGGCGGAGAGGTAGCGGGACCATGCGTCCGCGAGATCCTCAGCCTTGTATCCCTTGCGTACGACGTCACCGAGGCGCACATCAACGGGGTGCACGTCGTACGGCCGTAGACGGTTCGCTAAGCCGCGCGCGTCAAGTTCTTTACCTCGCAGATCACCCCACGGGGCGTCCTCCAACGCGTTCAGTTTCCCGACGATCACGTCGGTGTGCATGGCCGTTGCACCGTCAAACACTCTGTGAAGATCGGCCAGCAGCTGAATTCTGAGGGTCTGCTTGCCATCGGCTGCAGCCGCTACAAGCGCCACAGCCGCTACACGCGCCCGCTGCGGCCAATCACCGTGAACAAGATCGGCGATCGCTAGTAGTGGCTCCCAAACGTCAGCGTTGCGGTCTTCGATACCGTCTGGCATATCTGGCCACGGAATCTCGGCGGAGAACGCCGCCCGCTCCTTCGACCAGTCCTCAAGCCGATCTGCGATCTGTTGGCCTTCAGGCGCATGTATGCGGTACCCGCCACGGCTCCACACGTTCACTGGGCCTGCGGCGTCGCATGCGAATGATCACCGAGCGAGTACGTATCGTGTCGGGCAAATCATCTAAGCCAGCGAGTGCCACGGCACAGTAGGCGGGCAGCTCCTCGGTCATGACGATCTTGCCTTTCGTTACGCAACGACCAGCAACAGCGCCGCGGCGATGGCCGGCGTTCAGCATGCCGCGGACGTCTTCGTTGTCTTTGGCCTTGGGTCCGAACGCGGTGTCGATCTCGTCGTACAAGATCACTGGCAACCCAGCCTCATCGGATACTTTGCGGAACAGATAGGCAGGGGTGGTGTTGACCGCATGCACTGGCCTCGGCACCAACGGCTCAGTCACCTCAAGAGCACGGCTCTTACCTGAACCAGGCTCAGGTGACAGGAACGCGATGCGCGGTGTCGATTCCCATTGGTCCATGAAATAGGTGTGCGCTATCCACAGCGTGTGTGCAACGTGTGCGGCTTCGGATGGATAGGCGACGAACCGTCCAAGGAAGTTGTAGACATCGTGGAGGAGCTCCGCTGCACGGGTCACCGGGCGTTTTGGTGCGGTGGCGGCGGTCATGATGATGCCTTTCGAATAGATGCGATTACGCGGCGGGCGCTGGTTTCGGTTTCGCCGCCAGCTGCCACAGCCGCAGCCACAAGCGCGTCGGTGATCTTGTCGAGGATGCCGTCATCTCGTGCCCTGTAGGACGCCCACACGAGCGCGTTGTGGCGCTTACGTTCTGGGGCTTCCGCAACAGTGCGGATCAGACTCGCACCATCACCGCTGCCGCTGTTGTGGAACCGACGTGCCTTAGGTGTCAGGCGTAGCAGCTCGCGCAATGCATGCGTTGCTGCTGCAACCTCGTGGTGCTCCCAGCGGTACGGATCACCAGTTACGGGATGGATCGATGGCGGCAGAATGCAATAGCCGTTGATCTTCAAGTCGATACCGTCTGGCAGCTTCGTGCTGACCAGTTGGCCTGCCGGCCGACGGAAGTACAGGTGACGACCACCGTCGTTACGGCCCGACCATGCCGTGAGTGTTGTGGGCAATGGCCCAGTAAGCGATTCCAGTTCTGCAAGATCACCGCCATTACGTGGGTCGATGTCGATCACGATCGCGGCATCGGGCACTCGGGCGCCGATCATGGCGTACGGCCCGAGGCGGCCTTCGGCCAACGCAGCACCGACAACCTCGATAAGACGCTGTTGTGCCGCTGCCGCAAAGGCTGCACCGATCATTTGAGGGCGTGGCGGGAACCCAACTAGGGCAAGGAAATCCTCAACATGAGACGGGATGCCGCAGCTGCCGAGTGCTTGGAGTGCGCGCTGCGCATCAACCCGCCATTCGCTAAACTGGCTGTTGGTTGTTGGACCTCCTGCGGGCCGCGCTTCTTGGTCGGGGCGCGGCCTTCGCACTTGTAGGGTCATGACGCGATGGGTTCCGTACGGCCGGCGAGCCACTCCTCGACCGCTTTGCGGCGGTAGCGGACGTGTCGTCCGATGTGGGTTACTGGCGGTCCGTTGCCGGTCTGATTCCACGTGTAGATGGATCGGACTGGTACATCGAGCCAGGCCGCGAGGTCTTCAACGCTCAGCCACTCTTTCTCTGCCACTGATAAGCACCTTCCCCGTTGGGTATGTTCCCAGAAACATTACCATAGGTGAGTATGGTTGACGAAACATACCCATTAGTGCGAGAGTGTCGGGTTATGGGACGGGAACTCTTTGGGGAGGTCGAGATCGTGCCGGGCGTCATCGGACCGGAACGGGTCACCGATGACCGGTGGGGAGTCCCGACCGTTGACGGCGGAATCGACGTCGAGCTAGACGTCCGCTTCGACCCAGTTCTACGGCGGTACGTCTGTGTGGAACTCGTCGCGAAAAGGCAGGAGCCAACCCCAAACGCAGACGGGACCTATAGCAGCGAGGGCCGATTCCTCGGCCATATCACGACCGATCACTTAACTGAGATCAAGATAGGCGCATGTATTCAAACGATGCTGCTCCACAATGACGAAGGCGCAGCAGCAGAGGATCGGGTAATCGGAGACGTGCCCAACCCTGACGGGGTTGAGCCGTGGGGGCGCACACCTCCGGAGGGTTTGAGCGAGGAGGGACCTACCGACCGCGTACTGCTGTGGGTGGCTCACCTGTATCGCCTGGGGTTGGCGATTGACTACAACCCCACCAAGGCCGTCGAGGAGAACCTCAAGGTGCCTCGGTCCACTGCCGGAAGGTGGATCGCTAGGGCGCGTGAGCGTGGCTATCTGGAGCCAGCCGAAGGCCAGGGCCGGGCAGGCGGCTAAACCCTATGGCCAGCATCGCTAAGCGTCCCGGCGGTCAGTGGCGCGCCCGTTACCGTAAGAGCAGCGGACGGGAACATTCGAAACACTTTGCCCGCAAGACCGACGCTCAGCGTTGGCTTGATGAGGTGACCGCAGCAATCGTCACTGGCCAATATGTTGATCCGCGCTCGGGCCGGATCACGTTCCGTGAATATGCCGAGCGGTGGCGCAGCGCTCAGATGCACCGACCGAGTACCGAGAACTACATCGAGCGGCAGTTGCGCCGCCACGCATATCCAATACTCGGCGATCGTCCGATGTCTTCGATCATGCCAAGTGATGTGCAGGTTTGGACCAAGCGGCTTACCGAGCAACTCGCGCCAAGCACAGTCGGCGTAGTCCACGGAATCGTCTCCGGCATCTTCCGCACCGCAGTCCGCAACCGCGTGATTGCTTCCAATCCGTGCGAGGACACCAAACTGCCGAAGGCGGACAAGCCGCAGATTCAGCCGCTGCCCACGGAAGTTGTGCACCGGCTGGCCGACGCCGTACCAGATCGATATCGAGCACTCGTGATCTTGGCTGGCGGCACCGGCATGCGACAGGGCGAATGCTTCGGGCTGACCGTCGATCGCGTCAATTTCCTACGCCGAGAGGTCCGTATCGATCGCCAGCTCGTCTACATCAGCCGTCAGCGGCCATCCTTCGGCCCTCCAAAGACGCCGAAGTCGGAGCGCACCATCCCACTGCCGCAGGTTGTCATCGACGCGCTGGCGGCCCACCCGGCCACATATCCGCCAGGACCCGATGGGTTGATCTTCACCACCACCGCCGGCGAGCCGATCCGCCGCACATCCTTCGGAAGCGTCTGGCGTCCCACCGTCCAAGCCGCTGAAGCTCCAACCGAAACCGGCTTCCATGATCTGCGGCACTACTACGCGAGCCTGCTAATTCGACATGGCGAATCGGTCAAGGTCGTGCAGGCGCGTCTCGGTCACGCATCCGCGTCCGGGACGCTCGACATCTACTCACACCTGTGGCCTGACAGCGACGACCGCACCCGTACTGCGGTCGATTCTGTGCTTTTCGCGGACTCCGTGCGGACTAAGGAGGTGGCCGATTGACATAAGCCCAGGTCAGGGCGATATGAGGGACGAGCCGGTCGATAAGCGGGATTCTGTCGCGGCCGTTGCCGGCCGGGGCGATCATCCATCTGCGACCGCTGTTACCAGCGGCCTGGTGCGATCTACCCGGAGACTCGGGCGAGCAGCCCTCGAGCGCCTCCGCAGACGCGTACGCGTCCTTTTGATCTTGCTCCAGGTGGGGTTTACCGAGCCATCCCAGTCACCTGGGATGCTGGTGGTCTCTTACACCGCCGTTTCACCCTTACCTCCGTCACGATGAGATGGTTCACACCTCACCGCTAGTCGGAGGCGGTCTGTTTTCTGTGGCACTGTCCCGCGGGTTGCCCCGGGTGGGCGTTACCCACCACCTTGCTCTGTGGAGTCCCGACTTTCCTCGACGACGCAGGTGCGCCGCCGCGATCGCCTGACCGACTCGTCCATCACCAAGCGTAATGACTAAACGCTAGGGAAGGGTGAGGACTTCCGCCCCGCGCTCGGTAACCGCGAGCGTGTGCTCGAACTGGGCACATCGGCTGCCGTCGGCAGTGAGTACCGTCCAGCCGTCCTCCCACATGTACCAGTCGCCAGTACCGAGGGTGATCATCGGTTCGATCGTGAACGTCATCCCTGGCCTGATCACCGTGTCGTAAGCGGGTTCGTCGTAGTGCGGGATCACCAGGCCGGAATGGAATGCAGTGTGTACGCCGTGCCCGGTGTAATCGCGGACCACGCCGTAACCGAAACGCTTGGCGTAGCTTTCGATCACTCGGCCGATGACATTGACCTGGCGCCCCGGCTTGACGGCATTGATGGCCCGACTCAACGCCTCGTGAGTGCGTTCGGTGAGCACTCGGCTCGCCTGATCGACCTCGCCGCAGAAGAAGGTCGCACACGTGTCCCCATGCACGCCTCCGATGTAGGCGGTGACGTCGATCTTGACGATGTCGCCCTCGTCAAGCGGACGGACATCTGGGATGCCATGGCAGATCACCTCATTCACCGAGGTGCAGCATGACTTGGGAAATCCGCGATAGCCGAGAGTCGAGGGATATGCATGGTGGTCGATCAAGAACTCGTGGACCACTCGATCAAGATCATCAGTTGATACGCCAGGCCTTATGATGGCCGCTGCGGCGTGCATCGCCTGGGCGGCGATCCGGCCCGCGACTCGCATCTTCTCGATGATCTCCGGCAACTGGACATCATCACCGGTGTATCGATCAGGCGCATCCCGGCCGACGTAGGGCGGCCGTGAAATGCTGGCCGGGACCTCGCGTGGCGGTGAGACGGTAGCGGGCTGGATGGTCACTTCGCGATCCTACGGGGAGGGGCCGAAATCGTTGTCAACGTGGGAGTAACGTCGAAGGCCGGGAGCGTCGGAAGGAAGTTGAGATGGCACAGGGCGACTGGTGGTTTGATCTCAGGACGCGCAAGGTGGTACCGGACAACAACGACACGAAGATCACCGACCGGCTCGGTCCCTACAAGACGCGCGAGGAGGCCGAGCGCGCACTTGAACGTGTCGAGGAGCGCAACGAGGAGTACGACAACGACCCGCGCTGGAACGACGATCTCTGATTGCGCTCAACTCTTTCGTTAGGCCAAAGCTCTGCACAGGTTTCTGACGGTCTGCACAGGTTGCACCCTGTGCAGACCGTCTGAAATCTACGTAAACGTAGGTTGCGGCACCGAGTCTGGGAGTGAGACGTCGAGAGGGTCGGGATCTGTTGTCACTGGTGTGGTGATACGGACTTGAGAGGGCTTCGCCACTGGCTTGATCCACACCGGTATCCCCGGTTCAAGCGCCTTTGACATCTTGTGTTTCGGGATTCGAGATAGACAGCCGTGCTCGGGCTGCCAGCGGGAGGTTGAACCCGGGATACGATCTTTATCTCTTTCGACTCCGCCGTATTCAGCTCAGCAAGGAGAGATCTGGTGATAGTTCACGACCCGAGTTGGTGGAGGTGACCCGCCGCCTGACGGTCGGCTGCGAGTTCGTTCATGAGTCGGAGATCGACATCCCCGCAGTGTTCCAGGTTGAGCCATTGAGCGATCAGAAAGTCGATGTCATCGATGCACGTTGGTCGCTGGAGCCGGATGGGCCGACCCATGCCTACACCGACCTCTACGGCAATCCGTGCCGACGCTTGACGGTGCCGGCTGGACGGTCGGTGATCAACTATCGGGCAACCGTAATCGCGCCTGATGCCGTAGAGGACGTGGATGAGGAGGCGCCCGAGCTGACGGCGGATCAGTTGCCCGATGAGGCGCTGATCTACATCCTGCCGAGCCGCTTCTGCCTACCGGATGTGCTCGGCGCCGAGGCCTGGGAGCGCTTCGGCGGCACACCACCCGGCTATGGGAGGGTGCAAGCGATCTGTGATTACGTGCATGATCATCTGCAATTCCAGTACGGCGCAAGTACGTCGATGAGCACCGCCGCTGATGTTCACACCAGCGGCTATGGCGTCTGCCGGGACTTCACCCACCTCGCGGTTTCGTTCTGCCGGGCACTCAACATCCCGGCTCGCTATGTGTTCGGTTATCTCCCGGAAATCGAAGTCCCGCCTCTCGAACTGCCGATGGACTTCGCGGCGTGGATGGAGGTTTATCTTGGCGATCGGTGGTGGACCTTCGATCCGCGCAACAACGAACGGCGTAAGGGTCGGGTGCTCATCGGGCGCGGTCGCGACGCCAGCGACGTCGCAATGGCCACGACCTTCGGCGCACCGCTGCTGGTGTCCATGACCGTTATCTCAGAAGAGGATGCCGAGGGCTAGCTCGCCGAAGCGTCAACTCGCACGTAGTCCGCGTATGGTCCGGGCGAGTACGGCGTCAAGCTGTGCATTCCCGATAGGCACAGCACCGAAGAAGAAGCCCCAGTCCTTGCCATCGCGTACCACGATGAAGATCGTGTGATCACCGGCGACCTGAAGATCAGGACGATCAACGCTGATCTCGCTGTCGATCAGCCAGCCGCTATGACCGTCGATGTTGAGGCTTTCGCTGCGAATATCGGTTCGGGTAGGCACGTAGGGGCTGTACATGTTCCCGCTGATGATGCAGTCCGCCAAGTTCTCAGCCGTGCTTCGCGCGTCGTTGCCGCCGAAGCCATCCGTACCGGGTAATCGTCCGACCGCGAGCTGTGCAATCCAGGGCGGATTCTGGCTTACCGGCAGAGTTTGCTGCAGCACGTCATAGGCGAAGCTGAAGCGTTGCTCGACGGCGGCCCGCTCGAACGTCGGTTGCTCTTCGAACGACAGATTGCCGCCGTACACCCATTCGTCGATCGGATGGGAGGCGCGAAGAGTCGGATTGCCCTTCGGGCAGCGCACGGGTCTCGGAGTCGCCGGTGTCGCCGTGGCTGAGCGAGTCTGCGAGGGCTGAGCCGCCGGCGTGGGCGATGAGCCGGGGAGATCAGTTGCCGTGGCGGTGGGAGCCGGGTTGCCGACAATCTGGCGGAAGCTTTTCACATACACCGCCGTCGCAACCACCGCACTGACGACGATCGCAAACGCGCAAATGATCAGCGCCAGCCTTCGTGTTCCGGCTGATCGACTGCTGGATTGGCCCCCAGAAGACTGGCTTGGCGCGACAACCACAGAGTCGAGTGGCGAAGGCCGGCGAGGATCGCTGGTGGTCACCTCCAACCACCGTGAGCCGTCCCAGTAACGGTAGCGTCCTGGCGCCCCCGCAGGATCGGCGTACCAGCCGGGTGGCGCTTGCGGCATGTCCCACTACCTGAATAAGGCCGGCTCTGACCGCCCCGATGTCAGGCAGGGGACTGAGGCCACCTCAGCGGCCCTCGCGCCAGCCGTTCGTGATCGGCAATCGCCGATCGCGGCCGAATGCCTTGAAGCTGATCTTGGTGCCTGGCGGGTACTGCCGTCGCTTGTATTCCGCAAGATCAACCATACGGATCACCCGGTCAACCAGCTGTGGATCGAAGCCCATCTTCACGATGTCGGAATGACCGGCATCGCTCTCGACGTAATCGTCAAGGATGTCGTCGAGCACTTCGTAGGGAGGCAGGGAGTCGGTGTCCTTCTGTCCCGGCCTGAGTTCGGCGCTAGGCTCCTTCGAGATTGCGTTTTCTGGGATCGGTGGGGTCTCACCGCGCTGCTGTGCTTGCTCGTTTCGCCACTGTGCCAGCCTCCATACCCACGTCTTGGGTACGTCCTTGATCGGCGCAAAGCCGCCAACCGCGTCGCCATAGATGGTGCTGTAGCCGACAGCGAGCTCGCTCTTGTTACCGCAGGCCAGCACTATCGATGGTTGATGCTGGTTGGATTCGGCCATCCAGATCACCGCCCGAATCCTCGCCTGCAGATTCTCGGCGGCGATCCCATCAAGATCAAGCATGTCCTCGAACGCGTCGACTGCCGGGGCGATGGGCACAGTGACGAAGTGCAGGCCGGTCCGCGTGGCCAGCTCTGCGGCGTCTGTCTTGGAGTGTTCGGAGGAGTACGCGCTGGGATTGGAGATGCCGTAGACGTGGTCTGCGCCGAGGGCGTCACACGCTACGGCTGCCACCAGTGTGGAGTCGATGCCGCCTGACAGTCCGAGATAGACCCGCTCGATTCCGTTTTTGTGGCAGTAGTCCCGCAGACCCATCACCAATGCGAGGTAGACCTCGGCCATTGCCTCGAGTGGCTTGGCGACGACCGGAGTGATCAACTCGGCAGGTGCGTCTCCGGCATCGGAGATGTGGTGTCGCAAGATGACCATGCCGCTTTGGCCTGGTGCGGCGGGAACGGTACCTTCCGCGATCTCCGGCTGCAGTGCAGCGGTGCCGGGCGGCAGATCAAGATCGGCAATGATCAGGTCCTCGACGAACTGCAGTGCGCGTACGAAGATCGTGCCGTCGTCAGTAGCGATCATGGTGTCGCCGTCGAAGACCAGCTCGTCCTGCCCGCCGACGAGATTCACATAGGCAAGGGGACAGCCTGCCTCTTGAGCGCGCCGCCTGACAAGATCACCACGTACGTCATCCTTGTCGCGCTCATAAGGGCTGGCGTTGATCACCGCGAGCAAGCCGGCGTTTGCCTCAGCGGTCGCCGCTACCGGGCCGCCGTCCTGCCACAAGTCCTCACAGATGGCAATGGCCACATCGACTCCGCGAATGCGCAGCACATGCAGTTCGTTGCCGGGCTTGAAGTAGCGGTACTCATCGAAAACGCCGTAGTTGGGTAGATGGTGCTTCGCGTAAGAGCAGACCATCTGACCCTGATGCAATACTGCGGCAACGTTCAGTGGATGGCCGCCCTTGGGATGGTCAGGCTCATCTGTCCGGTCCAGATAGCCGACTACTACCACAAGATCACCAAGCCCGGCGTCGTCAAGGCGGATGGCCAGGCGATTGATCGAGGTTCGGGATGCCTCGACGAAACTCCGTCGCAACGCGAGGTCCTCGACGGGGTAGCCGGTGAGCATCATCTCGGGAAATAGCACGAGATGTGCGCCGGCGTCGGCAGCTTGTTTTGACCAGTCCATGACCAGGTCGGCGTTGGCGGAGATGTCGCCCACTGTGGCATTGACCTGGGCCAGCGCAATCCGTAGATGAGGCACGGCACGAGACTACGACGCGACGACATGGTGGCCGCTTCGGCCAGGCCTGAATCGGTCTTCGTCCAATGCGTCCTGCAGAAAGTGGTCAGAAGCAACGGGGCTGAATCGATCAAGGACTGTTGGCACTGACCACTTTCGGTTCAAGTCCACAACAAGGGATGTCGTAACTCTGTTGTTACATCACGGGCGGCAGACTGGGCCGCGTGGACAAGCAGACCGAGTTCGTGTTGCGGGCGATCGAAGAGCGGGATGTGCGGTTCGTGCGTATGTGGTTCACCGATGTCCTTGGCTTCCTGAAGTCGGTTGCTGTCGCGCCCGCGGAGCTGGAAGGCGCCTTCGCCGAAGGCATGGGTTTCGACGGTTCGGCCATCGAGGGCTTCGCCCGGGTGTACGAGTCCGACATGCTCGCACATCCTGACCCGTCAACGTTCCAGGTCCTGCCATGGCGCGACACCAGCCCAGCCACAGCGCGAATGTTTTGCGACATCACGATGCCTGACGGCTCGCCTTCCTACGCCGACCCTCGCTATGTGCTGAAGCGGGCGCTCAAGAAGGCCGCTGATCTTGGATTCACCTTCTACACCCATCCAGAGGTCGAGTTCTTCCTCTTCAAGGATCCGATCGAGGCAGGGAAGCCGCCAGTTCCGGTTGACCAGTCCGGTTACTTCGACCACACACCGCAGAGACTGGGCACCGATTTTCGGCGGCGCGCGATCACCATGTTGGAGCAGATGGGAATCTCGGTCGAGTACTCCCATCACGAGGGTGCCCCAGGCCAGCAGGAGATTGATCTGCGCTATGCCGATGCGCTCTCCACTGCCGACAACTTGATGACGTTCCGGGTGGTCGTCAAGGAGGTTGCGCTTTCGCAGGGCATTCATGCCTCGTTCATGCCCAAGCCGTTCACCGAGCACCCAGGCTCTGCCATGCACACGCATATGTCACTGTTCGAGGGCGACACCAATGCCTTTTACGATGCCAGCGCCGAGCACCACCTTTCCAAGATCGGGCGGTACTTCATCGCCGGCCTGCTCCGCCATGCCGCCGAGATCACCGCGGTAACCAATCAATGGACCAACTCCTACAAGCGGCTGGCCGGCGGCGGCGAGGCGCCGAGCTACATCTGTTGGGGCCGTAACAACCGATCCGCTCTGGTGCGAGTGCCGATGTACAAGCCGAACAAGGGATCATCGGCGCGGGTCGAGCTGCGGTCGATTGATTCCGCCGCCAATCCGTATCTGGCTTTCGCGCTCGTACTGGCAGCGGGATTGGCTGGCATCGAGGGCGAGTACGAACTGCCGGAAGGTGCCGAGGACGACGTCTGGTCTCTGACGGAACGGGAACGGCAGGCGCTCGGGATCTCACCGTTGCCACGCAATCTCGACGAGGCCATCCATGTCATGGAGCAGTCCGACCTGGTTGCCGAGACACTCGGTGAGCACGTATTTGATTTCTTCCTTCGAAACAAGCGGTCTGAGTTCGAGGAGTACCGCCGGCAGGTGACTCCGCTCGAACTCACCCGTCTGCTGCCGGTCCTTTAGCCGCGTGTCGGTTCGACGTATTCCATCTCGCTCCGACTTGTCAGAACTACTGCACTAAATATGGTGCTCGAGTTCTGACAAGTCGGCAGAAGAGGCTAGGAGAACAGTGGAAGCATCGGAGCGAGATCGGCACGCAGGCCGGATGCATGGATAGTGCCGCCGGCAACGGCATCGGCCCAGGCAATGCGGCCGGTCGCCAGCCGCAGGAAGGTTAGCGGGTCGGTCTCGACGACATTCGGCGGGGTGCCGCGAGTGTGGGTCGGTCCGGGATCGCTGGTTGCGCACTGTATTGCGGCGTACGGCGGCACTCTCACTTCAACGGAGCGACCTGGATGCTGGCACGCGAGAATGCTGGCGAGGGCACGCGTACACCGCGAAAGCGCACTGCGATGAAGCTCCGCCGGTGCTGCTTCGGTTAGCGAGCGGTTGAGGTCGTCGGTATGGACGACTACCTCCACGATGCGGGTCGCGAGGTAGTCCTCGATGGTGATCGGACCGCGTGGGCCGATGATCACTTGCGGCAGCCTGACACCAGCGTCGAGCCGGATTGCAAGATCATCAATTGCCGAACCGAGCCGAGCAACTACCTCGGGGCCGGCTAGCGCCTCGGAGGCCTCGAGCGTGGCCGCCATAATCATCTCCACGTCCCGGCGATACCGCTTCACGTACTCATGGCTCGGGAGCGCAGGCTCTTTCGTCGGTTGATCCAACGAATGCCGGGCGAGGGTATGCACCAGGACAAGGTGACCGGCAAGCTGTCGCACGCTCCAGCCTGGAAGCACACTTGCCCGCTCGAAAGCCTCGGGCGTTAAGCCGCGCAGCCACTCCAGGACCGTTCGCGACTGCTCTAATAGCGCCTGCTGTGGACCCAGACTGAGCCTCATTGCTCTCGATCTCTTGCCATCGCTCACTGACCTCCGCGGCGACGCTACCAGCTGGTAAAAGATCATCACGATGCAGCTCGCACCATCCAGGCAGGGCCTGCTCAGTAGCATCAGGGGAGATGATCCGGATTAGGACGACACAGGGCACGCTGGCACGGCGGGGATTCGTCGACGCGCAGGCCGCAGAGCGCGTCATCGATCAGTGGGCCGACGAGCATGAGCCGCTGCTCGATGTACTGGCGCAGTCTGCCGATCCTGATGATGCGCTGGCCAATCTGGACCGCCTATCCGATCGGGTGCCGGACCTGCTGGCTCGCTTGACTGCCGCGCCGGTCCTGGCCCGTCAGCTGATCATGGTGCTGGGTGCCAGCAGCAAGCTCACCCAGCATCTGATCGCGCATCCAGAACACATCGACCTATTGCAGAACGAATTAGGCAAAGTCCCGGCTGCGTCGCTACGGCGGGAGCTGCTGGAAGCGACTGGTGCCGATCCCGACTCGCCTGCGCCGAGAGCTACCGACGCCACAGGCGATGGGCTGCGCCTTGCCTATCGCGGTGCACTGCTGCGGATTGCCGCTCGGGATCTCTGCGCGCCCGAGCCGATCGAGGCAGTTGTCGATATCGCCGACGAGCTCGCTGACCTGGCCGATGCGACACTTGAGGCCGCGCTCTCGATCAGCCGACTCAAACTCGGTGAGAACGCTTTGAAGACCCGATTGGCGGTGGTTGGACTCGGCAAGTGTGGCGCCCAGGAGCTGAACTATGTCAGCGATGTCGACGTGCTTTTCGTCGCCGAGCCGGTGCTGGACGCCGACGGTACGCCACTAGTCAGCAACGATCAGGCGGTGCAGATCGCTACCCGGATGGCGGCCGAGATGACTCGGATCTGCTCGGCACATACCTCAGCGGGCACGATATGGGAGGTCGACGCGGCTCTCAGGCCGGAAGGCAAGGCAGGCCAGCTGGTGCGGACACTCTCCAGCCATCGGATCTACTACGAGAAATGGGCCAAGACCTGGGAGTTCCAGGCGATGCTCAAGGCCCGGCCGGCTGCCGGTGATCTGGAGCTCGGGCAAGCCTTCGTTGATCTTGTTTCGCCCATGGTCTGGCGGGCCGCGGAGCGAGAGAACTTCGTATCCGACACCCAGGCGATGCGGAAGCGCGTTGTGGCGCATATCCCGGCCCGCGATCAAGGCCGGGAGCTCAAGTTAAGCGAAGGGGGACTGCGCGACGTCGAGTTCTCAGTCCAGCTGCTGCAGCTGGTACACGGCCGGATAGATGAGCGGCTGCGGTCGCGGGCCACGCTGCCCGCACTGAAGTCCTTGATCGATAACGGTTACGTGGGCCGGGAAGATGGCAAGGGCTTCGCCTTGGCGTACCGATTCCTTCGCACCCTCGAGCATCGGATCCAGCTCTATAACCTGCGTCGTACCCACCTGCTGCCGAATAACGATCATGATCTTCGGCGGCTAGGCCGCTCATTCGGCTACAAGGATCCGGTGAAGGAGCTGCTGAGCACCTGGCGACATACCGCGCAGCGGGTACGCCGGCTGCACGAGCGCCTCTTCTATTCTCCGTTGCTGGACACGGTGGCCAAGATCCCCTCCAAGGAGCTCAGGCTCACCACAGATGCCGCCGTGGACCGGCTGAAGGCGCTCGGTTATGCCGATCCAACGGCTGCGCTGCGCCACATAGCAGCACTTAGCCAGGGCGTCACCAGGCAAGCCGAGATCCAGCGCCAGCTATTGCCGGCGATGCTGGGCTGGTTCGCGGGCGCACCAAACCCTGATCATGGTCTGCTGGCATTCCGGCAGGTCTCCGAGGTGCTGGGGACGACGCCGTGGTACCTGCGGGCGCTCCGCGATGAGGGCGCAATGGCAGAACGGCTGGCTCGCATCCTCGCCTCCAGCCGGTACGCCGTGGAGTTGCTCAAGCGGGCTCCGCAGACCGTACAGATGCTGGCCGATGATCAAGAGCTGCGGCCTCGATCGCTCGCTGAGCTGAAAGCCGAGATGCATGCGGCTGCCCGAAGACAGAGCACCAGCGTGGCGGCCGTCGAGGCGATCCGGGCGATCCGGCGCCGAGAGCTCTTCCGGGTCGCAGCGGGTGATCTTCTGGGGGAGAACGACGTGTTGAGCGTCGGGCAAGCCCTCACCGAGCTCGCATCGGCGACGGTCGACGCAGCGCTGGCCGTTGCTCGAGAAGCCGCGGATAACGAGGTGCCTCGGATCGCGGTTATTGCGATGGGTCGTTGGGGTGGCCGGGAGATGTCGTACGCCTCGGACGCGGACGCCATGTTCGCCATGGAGGACGCTGCCAACGCCGATGACCCCACCAAAGTCGCGACCACGGTCATCAACGAGATGCGAACGCTGCTGACTCGGCCAAGCGCTGATCCGCCACTGAGCATCGATGCGGATCTGCGGCCCGAGGGCAAGGGCGGCGCCTTGATCCGCTCGCTGACCGCATATCGCAAGTACTACGGCCGCTGGTCCTCGACATGGGAGCTTCAGGCGTTGGTTCGTGCTGATGCGCTCGCAGGCGATGAAGAGCTCGGCAAAGCTTTGATGGGGGAAATCGATGGGCGCCGCTGGCCGGAAGGCGGCCTGACCGCATCCCAGCTCACCGAGATTCGCAAGCTCAAGGCTCGCGTCGAGGC
>Ga0111538_10005122_pt1 | contig 17982 bp, 14 predicted proteins | sample SoiMethybrSBSTD1_FD_79669 | JGI IMG/M metagenome (GOLD analysis project Ga0111538, IMG submission 79669) | Bulk soil microbial communities from a Populus tree surrounding site in Tennessee, USA - Soil MetaG P. TD hybrid SBSTD1 (version 2)... | ecosystem: Environmental > Terrestrial > Soil >...
GGGGATCACCGTCGTCAGGTTGCAGTTGCCGGTGCGCTCGCCGAAGCCGTTGATCGTGCCCTGCACGTGGGTGGCGCCGACCTCGATTGCCGCCAGCGCGTTGGCGACGCCGAGTCCGATGTCGTCGTGGGTGTGGATGCCGATCGGCACGCGCAGGCTGCCGCGCGCCGCGCGCGTAATCGCCGCGACCTCGCCGGGGAGCGATCCGCCATTGGTATCGCACAAAGTGACGATGTCGGCGCCGGCGTCCTCCGCTGCCTTCAGCGTCGCCGCGGCATAGGCGGCGTCCTCCCGGTAGCCGTCGAAGCAGTGCTCCGCGTCGTAGACGACGAAGCGGCCGTGCTGCTTGAGGAAGCGGACGGTGTCGCCAATCATCGCCAGGTTCTCTTCCGGCGTGGTCTGCAGCACCTCGCGGACGTGCAACAGGGAAGTCTTGCCGAAGATCGTGACCACCGGCGTCGCGGCATCGAGCAGCAGCTGCACCTGATCGTCGGCCGCCGCCGCCACGTCCTTGCGACGGGTCGACCCGAACGCCGCCAGCCGCGCGTTGCGGAAGCTCCGGCCTTTCGCCTCGGCGAAGAACTCGATGTCTTTCGGGTTCGAGCCCGGCCAGCCGCCCTCGATGAAATGGACGCCGAACGCATCGAGCTTCTCGGCGATGCGCAGCTTGTCGGCGACCGACAAGGAGATGCCGTGTCCCTGCGTCCCGTCGCGCAGCGTCGTGTCGTAGATTTCGATCTCAGGCGCCATCAGACCATCCTGCGGTGCGCGTCGCGGAGCATCTTCTTCGTTTCGGGGTAGGTCAGCCGCTTCACCGCTTCGTCGAACGGCAGCCACACCTTCTTCCGGCCATCGGTCTCGTCGCTCTCGGCGGTAGCGCGGACCAGGAAGTACTCCACCCGATACTTCTGGCCGCGCCAGTCGAACTCCTGCTCGCCGGCCGGCCCAATCACGTCGCCGGTGACGCCGGCTTCCTCCTGGAGCTCGCGGACGCCGGCCTCCTCCGACGTCTCGCCGCGCTCGACGTGGCCCTTGGGAAAGATCCAGTTGCCCGGCTCTTTCTTCGACGAGACGAGCAGCACCGACACGCCGCCCTTTCGGGCGTCGATGCGATAGGCGATCCCGCCCGCCTGCGCGACCGGCCGCGGCACGGTTACCGGTTCTGGACGCTGGATGTCGGCGCCGGCCTGGCCTTGCGCTCGTCCACCAGCCGCTGGAACTCGGCGTCGTCCAGGTAGACGATGTTGACCCAGACCTGGAGCATGTCGTCGACGCTGCGTTCGCCGAACCCCAACCACATGTTCGGATCGGGGTTGCGGCGGTTCGCGGCCGTGTTGTCGTGGACGCCGATCATGTGCAGCACGGTGCCCGCCGGCAGGAGCGGCGCGGCCTCGTCCGCATAGACGTAGTTGATGTGCCAGTTGAAGTCGAAGTGGTCGACCGAGCTCAGAATCTGGGTCCGGTTGTCGGCGACGTTGATCGCCTCGAGCGTCATGCCGCGGCCGCGCATGTGCATGTGCGGCTGGAAGGCGTCGATCCGCGCGTTGCGCGGCAGGCGATAGTAGCCGTCGGTGCGCACCACCGTATTCGGCGGCACCTCGAGCTCGTCGTTCGGGATGTTGCGCATCGCCACCGACCGCACCTGGTACTTCGGCACCACGCCCTTCGGGTAGAACTTGAACGCGATCGTCGTCTTGTTGTGCTGCTCGGTGCCGATCGCGAAGTAGTGCATGTCGTAGCGCAGCCGCGTCCCCTTCTTCAGCAGGCGGCCGGTGTTCTCGCCGAAGATGTCGCCGTACTTGCCGACCGCGTACTCGTGCAGCATCACGCCGGTCTCCGGCGTGCCCTCGGGCGCGTCCGGCTCGATCGCGTAGACGACCACGTGGTGGACGATCTTCGGGTTGCTCGGCTTGATCTCCATCGCCTTGATCCAGCGATCCTCGTCGAGCGTCACTTCGGCGAACTGGTCGATCCACCAGTCCGGCCCCTTCTCGTACATCACGAAGTCTTTCGGCGTCGTCACCCTCAAATCGGGCTCGCCGATGAACCACTCGGCTTCCGACTGGAAGGTGCGCGGCGGCGGCAGGTCGGCCGGGTTGCCCTGCGGCGCGCCGGCGTCGACCCAGCGGACGATGGTGTCGATCTCGCTGTTCGAGAGCGATCGATCGTTCTTGTACTGCTTGATGCCGACCGTCTTGTCGAGATGCCACGGCGGCATCTCGCGGTTCGCCACGCGCTGCTGAATCGACTTCGCCCACGGGCGCGTCTCGGCGTAGGTGACCAGGGACATCGGCGCCGACGTCCCCTGATGGTGGCAGGTTTGACACTTGTCCTGGAAAATCGGTGCTACATCTTTCGCGAACGTCGGCGCCGGCGACATTGCGGATTGCGGATTGCGGATTGCGGATTGATTGGCGGATTGGCCTTTGACCGCGACCTTGATCTGCGTGTTGGTCCAGCAGCAGTGGTAGCCGAAGTTGCCGGCCGATTCGCCCGAGCCGTCGTCGACCACCGCCTGCAGGATGTACTCGCCGGGCTCGCTGAAGCTCGCCGTCGTCGCCGCGCCGCCGTCGGCAAGCTTCGCGGTCGGCGCCGAGAAGCGGACCTCGCCGGGGCCGCGGTACTTCGCCCACATCACCGTCATCCCGACCGTCTTGCCCTGCCGCTTCGGCAGGCCGTCGTCGGTCGCGGTGAGCGTCAGCGTCGTCGAGCCGGGCGCGGCGAGCGCGGTGTCGCCGGCGCGGATGGCCACGGCGGGCGGCAGGTTGGAGTTGATGTTCTCGCTGTTGCCGCCGCGGGTGGTCCGCAGCCGATCGATCTGCCACACCGGTTTGAGCGTGCCGATGACCTGCTGCGTCTGTCCATACGCGGTCAGGCGCCACACCAGCTTCTGGTCGCCGAAATCTTTCGGCACCACGACCTTGAAGACGTCCTTGTGCCGGCGCGGCGTGAAGTGCGTCGGCTGCCCGCGATCGCCGCCCGGCTCGAACGTGTTCGCCTGGCCGACCGGCAGATCGATCGCCTCCTCGTAATTGCGGTTCATATAGCCGAACCACATGTTGAACGAGCCGTCCGGGTTGACGTCGAAGCCCTCGTAGACCGGCGCGACGGCCTGGCCCGACGCGTGGCGCACGCTGACCAGCTGCGATGCCGGTTGCTGCGCGAGCACACTGGCGGGCGAGACAGTCGCGGCGACGAAGGCAAGCGGGGCGAGAAGGCGCACGGCGTGGCTACCCATGCGGCGATTATATGAGGGATTCGTGACAAGATACGGAGCCAATGAACCCGGTTCGGACCGCCATTTTCCTCACGATTCTGTCGATTTCACACCTTGTCGCCGCCCAGGAATCGGTGCCGCCCGCTTCCGCCTCGACCACGCTGCGCGGCGATCCGGCGCCGCCGGTTGCGCCCGAGGTCATCACCCGCGACGACGACGGGCACGCCACCGTGCGCGCGATCAGGCTGCCCGCGCCGCTTCGCGTCGACGGCAAGCTCGACGAGGAGATCTATCAGCGGGAGCGGCCATTCGGCGGCTTCATCCAGGTGGCGCCGAGCTACGGGGCGCCGCAGACGGAGCGGTCCGACGTCTGGGTGATGTACGACGGCGACTACATCTACGTCGCCTGCCGCTGCTGGGACTCGGAGCCGGCGGAGAGATGGATCGCGAACGAGCTGCGCCGCGACACCGCGCAGCTGCGGCAGAACGATCAGATCGGTGTGAGCTTCGACACCTTCTACGATCGGCGCAGCGGCTTACTCGTTTGGCGCCCAGCGTCCGGTATCGGGCGCCGTGGCGCTGCAAACCGGCGGCTTCTACGACGGCACGCTCGTCTCCCTCGGCTACAGCGCCGCGCGCATCTCGCTCCTGAAGCAGTTGTCGCTCGAGCCGACGATCTCGATCAACCGGGTCGAGACGCCGATGGCGGAGTTGACCACCCGGCTGTACCGGACGCGCGCCGATTACGGCTTCTCGCCGCTGATGTTCGCGAGCGCGCTGGTGCAATACAGCTCCGCCGACCGCGCCTACAGCACGAACCTGCGCTTCCGGTGGGAGTACCGCCCCGGCAGCGAGCTGTTCGTCGTCTACACCGACGAGCGCGACATGACCGATCCGCGGTCGCTGGTGTTGCCGGCGGTGCGGGGGTTGAAAAACCGGGCGTTCGTCGTGAAAGTGAATCGATTGCTGCGATTCTGATCTCTTCGCGGCGCCTGCTTAACCGCAGAGCGCGCAGAGACCGCAGAGTTCTTGGGTACTCTTGCTGCTTGGAGAAGCGTACGGGTTGCTTGCGGCGCCGGCGGCTGCCAAACCCAACGGCAATAGGAACCACGGAGTCTCTGAGACTCAGAGATCTTTGTGGTTCAAATTTTTTCTTTTGTAGCGTGGCGCGTTTGAAATGCCCGCTGCTTGCTTAGTTAACGCCGGGAACTGAAACGCGTACAAATGTTCTGCGGGCTCGGCGGTCTCCGCGGTTTCGCCCACCTCCGCTCGCCTGCACTACGCTGCGAGCTACGGCGGGCAGGCAGGCGCCTTGAATCGTGCACGTTGTGGGCTATGAGATGGGGAGGCTGACGGTGGGCAAAGCAACACTGGTGGCTGTGATCCTCGCCGGCGCGATCGTCCACGCGCAAGGCGAGCAGGATCTGACCGCGCGGGCGCGCGCGATTCACGAGCGGGTGATCACGCTCGACACCCACAACGACATCGATCCCGAGAACTTCACCCGCGGCTGCAACTACACGATGCGGCTGACCAACCAGGTGAACCTGCCGAAGATGAAAGAGGGCGGGCTCGACGTCTCGTTCATGATCGTCTACGTCGGCCAGTCGAACCCGCCGCAGGTTGCCGACGCCTTCCAGCCCGCCGGCTACGACCGCGCCTACAAGGCGGCGGTGGCGAAGTTCGACGCCGTCCACCATCTCACCGAGGAGATTGCGCCCAACGACATCGAGCTGGCGCTGACCGCCGCCGACGTGACCCGGATCGCCAGAAGCGGCAAGAAGGTCGCGGTGATCGGCATCGAGAACGGCTACCCGGTGGGCACCGACGTCAACCGGGTGAAGGAGTTCTGGCAGCGCGGCGGCCGCTACATGTCGCTGGCCCACAACGGCCACAGCCAGCTCGCCGACTCGAACACCGGCGAAGGCGACAACCAGTGGCGCTGGGGCGGGCTGTCGCCGCTCGGGCGGCAGGTGATTCAGGAGATGAACCGCTGGGGGATCATGGTCGACGTCTCGCACCCATCGAAAGGGGCGATGATGCAGGCCATCGGCCTGTCGAAGGCGCCGGTGATCGCCTCGCACTCCTCGGTTCGCAAGCTCGCCAATCACAGCCGCAACATGGACGACGAGATGCTGATGGCGATGAAGACCAATGGCGGTGTCATTCAGATGGTGGCGCTCTCCGGCTACGTCAAGGCCGATCCGCCCGAACGCGGCCCGGCGATCGCCGCGTTGCGGCAGGAGTTCGCGCTACCGGGCGGACGCGGTGCTGGGCCTGGAGGCGGACGCGGCGCGTCGGCCGCGGCCCGCCCGTGCCCTGTTGAACCTGCGGGAGGTGCGAGGCCTGCGGCTGCGGCCGCCGCGCCAGCCGCGGGCCGGGGTGCGGCTGCCGGCCTCGACACCTTGACACCGGATCGGCGCGCCGAGTTCCAGCGCCGTCTCGCCGAGATCGATCAGAAGTGGCCCGCCGCCGGCCGCGCGACGGTCAAGGACTTCGTCGATCACATCGACTACGCGGTGAAGCTGATTGGCATCGACCACGTCGGCATCTCGTCCGACTTCGACGGCGGCGGCGGGATCGAAGGGTGGAACAGCGCCGCGGAAACCTTCAACGTGACGCTGGAGCTGGTGCGCCGAGGCTACACGGAGGAGCAGATCGCGAAAATCTGGAGCGGCAATCTATTGCGGGTCTGGGCGGCGGTGGAAAAAGTCGCCGCTGACACCCGCAAATGACATTGCGGATTGCGGATTGCGGATTGCGGATTCAATTGGGGATTGAACGAATCGTGAATGCGCCAATAAATCCGCAATCCGCATTCCGCAATCCGCAATGTCAGCGTGCGCCACCTCTCTCCGGCAATGCGAAAACGTAGATCGCATTGCCGTTCAACGGGTGGCGCACGTCAGGGCTGATCGTGCGCGGCACCTGCCGCGGGCTGCCGCCGCCCAGCCCGGTCGTGACCGCGACAAACTCGCGGCCGCCGGCGGTGAACGCCACGGGATAGCCCTGCACCGAGGTGCCGAGCCGCGCCTGCCACAACGTCTCCCCCGTCCGCACGTCGAACGCGCGGAACACCCGATCGAGATCGCCGACGAAGCCGACGCCGCTCGCCGTCGTCAACACCGAGGTCAGGAACGACGCGCGCTGCTCGCGGCTCCACACCTCCTTCATCGTCTTCACGTCGTAGGCGGCGAGCTTGCCGACGTTGCCGTCGCTGCCCGGCATCTCGAAGAAGCGGCGATCGGCGCCGGTGCCGCCCGACCCGTTGGTGAATTCGAGGCTGCGCCCCGACATCTCCATGCACGACTGGCTGAGCGGGATGACGAGCGTCTGCGTCGGCGGGGAATAGCTCATCGCCTGCCAGTTGTGCCCCCCTTCGGTGCTCGGGCACGACTGCACCCACTGGCCGGTCTGCTGCTCGAGGATGTCGCCGCGATACTGCGGCACGCCGCTCTTCGGATCGATCGACTCGAAGACGTTCTGGAACACCGTCTCCTTGTGGCCGAGAAACGCGCCGGTGCGGCGATCCAGCTTCCACAGGATGCCGGGCTTGCCGATGGTGAAGACCACTTTCTGGTCGCCGATGTCGACCAGCACGCGCTCGAAGACTTCGTCGAGGTCGAGCGATTCGCCCGGCGCGTGCTGGTAGTGCCACGCCAGCGAGCCGTCCTTCGGCCGCAGCGCGACGGTCGAGCTCGTGTAGAGCACGTTGTCGAAGTTCGACGATCCGCGGCTGGCGCGCATCCAGGGCTTGGCCTGCGCGACGCCCCAGTACATCAGGTCGAGATCGGGATCGTAGCTGCCGGCGATCCACGTCTCGCCGCCGACGCGCAGGTTGTCGGCGAGCTTGCCCCAGGTCTCGCTGCCGGTCTCGGTGCCGCGCCGCACGGTGTTGAACTTCCAGAGCTGCCTGCCGGTCTGCGCGTCGTAGCCGCTGATCCAGCAGCCGTCGTTGCCGTAGCGATCGCAGCCGACCAGGCCGTTGACCACGACGCCCTTGACCACCATCGGGCCGGCCGTGTTGGCGTAGCCCTTGGCGCGATCGGCGATCGGCGTGTCCCAGATCTTCTTCCCGGTACGAGCGTCGAGCGCGGTCAGCCGCGCGTCGGTAGTCGCCAGGAACACCTTGTCCTGATAGATCGCCATGTTGCGCATCGCGGCGATCCCGACCGTCGCGTTCGGGCCGACGCGGTGCTCCCAGATGAGGTCGCCGCTCTTCGCGTCGAGCGCCTGCAGCACGTTGCCCGGGTTGGTCAGATACATCGTGCCGTTGTGCACGATCGGTGTCGGCTCGTTCGCGGCCCCGCTCTCGTTCATCGCCCACACCCACGCGAGCTGCAGCTCCTTGACGTTGTCGCGGGTGATCTGGGTGAGCGGCGTGTGGCTCCAGCCCGGATAGGTTCGCCGTGCCATCAGCCAGTCGCCGGGATCGGGGTTGCGCAGCATCTCGTCGGTGACGTCGGTGTAGTTCTTCACCGTGCCGCTGACGGTCAACCCGAGCGGCCCCGCGTTTTGCCCCGCGCCGCCTGCCCTGAGCCCTGTCGAAGGGCCGCGTCCACCGCCGCCGCCGCGCCCGCCCTGCCCGGGCGCGCCAGCCCCGCCACGTGCCGCCGGTGCGGGCGTCGTGCTCGGGGAGGCGGTGGTCGGCGCTGCCGCGGTCGTCGTCGCAGGGGCGACTCCGGTCGCGACGCTGCCAATCGGCACCGTCGTCGCCGGCGTGAACGGCTGCGAGCCGGGCTGCGCGCCGTTCGACTGCAGGATGTAGGTGATGATGTTCACGTAGGTTTCGACCGGCAGGTTCTCGCCCGACGGCGGCATCGTGCTCTGCGTGAACTCGAGGAGATCGCGCGTGGTGCGGGTGCGCCACGTGCTCATGAAGTTGCCGCCGCCCAGTTGCGGCGCCTCATTTCTGCCGCCGAGGTCGGGCATGTGGCAGCCGGCACAGCTCGTCTGGTAGGCGGTGCGCCCCGCCGCCGCCTGTTCGGCGGTGAACACCGATGCCGGCTGCTGGCCGGCGACGAGCGCCATCCCGAGCGCCGCCACCAACGCCGGCGTGGCGCACGTCACCGGCAGCCGCCTCATCGCGCCTTCTCCTGGGGCAGCAGCCATCCCCACAGGTTGCCGTCGGGCGCCTTCTCGCTGTGCAGCTGGACGTAGAAGCGCCCCTTCTCGAGGTCGGTGACCTGCAAAGGCGTCAGATCCAGCGTGCCGGTGATGGTGCCGCCGGTCGGTTCCGTTCCCCTGGCCACGGTCAGCTCGGCCACGACCGGCCCGCGCATCCCGCGCGTCGGCGATTTATGCAGCTGCGCGATGGTCGCCGGCCCGCGCAGCCCCTCGAAGGTTCCGTTGAGGGTCAGCTTGGCGCCGGCGAGCGACGCGGTCATCGAACCGGTTCCGGCGACGTTGGCCTGCATCGCAATGTCGATTGGCACGGGCGACAAGCGGGCGCGATACGTTTTTGGCTGCTGCGCCGTCAGGCCGGCGGCGGCGACGAGGAATAGAAATGGTAACGAAAGCCACTTCGAATGACGCATGCGATGCCGCTCCCTGTTGTGGTGGCGGACATGATACGCGAATGGTCTAAGGAGGTCGGGTGGGGCGAGTCGAAGGGTCAGATCTTTGGGATGCCCAGGCGGGGGAGCTCGGTCTGGGGCGAGTGGAGCTCGTACAGGCTGCCGGACTGGTCGAACTTGTAGGTCGCAATCGCGTCGCTGACTTCGTTGCCGTACAAGTCGGTGAACGCGTCGTTGGGATCGCCGGCGTCGCGGTCGTCTCCGGTTGTCACCGCAGCCACGGGCGGCGTGGTGGCGGGCGCCACCGGCGCGATCGACGCCGCGCCGTCATCACTTGTTGCAAGCTGGGGTGTAAGATACGCACCACCGATCAGCGCTGCGAATCCCACCGCCGCTGCGACGCGAGTCAACGCTCTCACCAAGTGCCTCCTCTCGCTCAGGTTGCAACCAAAATGCCACGGTGCGGTGCCGGCGGCTGAGCGGCTGAACCGTGGCCTCTCTGTTGCACCTTTACAGCTTCATGGCTCCCCACTTCCCCCGGCACCTAGACGAGCTCAAGCGCGAATGGCAGGAAGCACGCCGCAGGCATCCGCGCATCGTCGCCGGTGTGGTGGTGGCGTTCGTCCTTGTCGCTTCGATGTCGCTGGTCGGGGGTGTGTGGTTCCTTTCGGGCCTGCGCGAAGGCCTGCCCGACCTCGATGCCCTCCGGCGCATCGGCGAGATGGACCAGGCGACGGCGGTATTCGACGACACCGATAAGTTCGCGTTTACCATTTTCAAGGAACAGCGGATAGAGGTGCCGCTGTCCGAGATCTCGCCGAACCTGACCAAGGCGCTGATTGCCATCGAGGACCAGCGCTTCAACGAGCACCGCGGTTTCGACCTCGTGCGTATCGTCTCGGCCGCGGCGGCCAACCTGCGCCACGGCCGGAAGGCGCAGGGCGGCAGCACGATCACGCAGCAGCTGGCGCGGCAAAGCTTCCTCACCCCGAACAAGTCGTACCGCCGCAAGCTGCAGGAGCTGATTCTCGCGGCGCGCATCGAGCGCATCTACAGCAAGCCGGAAATTCTCGAGCTGTATCTCAACAAGGTCTATTTCGGCGATGGCCTCTACGGCGTCGAAGCGGCGTCGCGCGGCTATTTCGGCAAGCACGCGTCCGAGGTTTCGGTGCCCGAAGCGGCGCTGCTCGCCGGCCTGGTGAAGTCGCCATCGAGCTACGCGCCGACCGTCAGCCTCGAGCGCGCGGTCGCGCGCCGCAACATCGTGCTGCAGGCGATGCTCGAAAACCACGCGATCGACAAGAGCCAGTACCAGACCGCGCGCACGACCAAGCCGACGCTGCGCGACACGCTCCGCGCCGACGATCCGCACGGCCAGTACTTCAAGGAGCAGGTGCGGCTCGAGCTCGTCGAGCGCTTCGGATGGCAGCGGGTCTATCAGGGCGGCTTGCGCGTGTTCTCGACCATCAACATGCCGATGCAGCTCGCGGCCGAGGACGTCGTCGGGGCGCAGATCCAGGTGATCGAAGAGAAGCGCAAGGCGTGGCTGGCGCGGCGCGCGGCGGCGCGGGCCAAGAGCGCGAACGGCGCTGCGCCCGCGACCGAACCGAACGACGTGCTGCAGGCGGCGCTGATCGCGCTCGATCCGGTCACCGGACACGTCAGGGCGATGGTCGGCGGCCGCCGCTTCGACGAAAGCCACTTCAACCGCGCGGTGCAGGCGCATCGTCAGCCAGGCTCGGCGTTCAAGCCGTTCGTCTACGCCACCGCGCTCGAGGCCGGGTACACGCCGGCGACGATGATCGGCAACCTCGACGCGCCGATCCAGACGCTGCAGGGCGCGTGGACGCCGGAAGACGAGCACCTCGACGCCGACACGATCAGCCTTCGCACCGCGCTGCGCACGTCGAGCAATCGCGCCGCGGTGCAGCTGCTGCAGCAGGTCGGCATCGCCCGCACCGTCCAGTACGCAAAGGAGATGGGCGTCGGCGACGTGCCGAGCGTGCCGTCGCTGGCGCTCGGCTCGGGCGAGGTGACGCTGCAGTCGATGACGGCGGCCTACGCCGCCTTCGCCAACCACGGCCTGGTGCCGCGGCCGATGCTGATTCGCCGCGTCGAGGATCGCGACGGCCGCCTGCTGTACACGGCGCAGGAATATTCATCGCGCGGGGTCAGCGACATCACCGCGTTCCTGATGTCGTCGATGCTCTCCGACGTCATCAACGCCGGCACCGGCAACCGCGCGCGCACGGTCGGCTTCAAGCTGCCGGCGGCGGGGAAGACCGGCACCACCAACGACTTCAACGACGCGTGGTTCGTCGGCTACACGCCAAGCCTGGTCGCCGGCGTCTGGGTCGGCTTCGATCAGCCGCGCACGATTCTCCCCAACGGCTTCGCCGGCGACGTCGCTGTGCCGATGTGGGGGAATTTCATGAAGGCTGCGACGAAGGACGACAAGCCGGAATGGTTCAAGGCGCCGGCCGGGATCACGACCGCGACCGTCTGCCGCTTGTCGGGCAAGATCGCCACCGAGGGGTGCCAGGACGTCGAAGTGGTCAACCGCGACGGCCAGTTGATCCGCCGCTCCATGGTCTACACCGAGTACTTCGACCGCGGCACGGAACCGACCGCCTATTGCGACCTGCACCCGACGCGCGGCATCCTCGGCAAGCTCGCCACCGTCTTCACCGGCGGAGAGAAGCCGCTGCCGCCGCGCATCGAGCAGACCGGCATCGCGCCCGTGGCCGTGGCGACGAGCGGCGCCGTCGCCACCGCGCCGCCCGCCGAGCAGGTCGAGATCGCGCCCGAGCCGCCGAAGAAAAAGCGCGGCTTCTGGGGGCGGCTGTTCGGCCGGGGTGGCGACGACGACAAGAAAGACCGCAAGGAAACCGTCCCGAAGCGGAAGGATCCTTAACATCTGTGGGGGCCGAGCTTGCCTCGGCCCCCTGTCCAACTCCCATGAAGTGATACGATCGGTCCCGAAGGCTTCCTTTATGCCATTTCGGGACGTTGTCGGCCACGCCCGCCTGATCGAGCTGCTTTCGCGGTCGACGGCGGGCGGGACGCTGCCTCCCAGTCTGCTGTTTGTCGGCCCCTCCGGCGTCGGCAAGCGGCTGACCGCCTTCGCCGTCGCCCAGGCCCTCAACTGCACCGATAGACTGCCGCTCGACGCGTGCGGCAAGTGCGCGGCGTGCGCCCGCATCGGCCGCGGCGTTCATCCGGATGTCGTCATCGTCGAGCCCGGTGAGAGTGGAAGCATAAAAATCGATCAGGTGCGCGAGGTCGTCGACCGGGCGATGTACCGGCCGTTCGAGGGACGCCGCCGCGTGGTCATCATCGACCAGGCCGACGCGCTGGTTGCCGCGGCGCAGAACGCGCTGCTGAAGACGCTCGAGGAACCGCCGTCCAGCTCGATGTTCATCCTGGTGACGTCGCGGCCCGATGTGCTGCTGCCGACCGTCCGCTCGCGGTGCCCGGAGCTCCGCTTCCGGCCGCTCCTGGCGGAAGAGATCGCCTCGGTGCTCGTGAAGCGGAACCACACCGAAAGCGAGGCGCGCGCGGTTGCCGCCGCCGCCGATGGCAGCCTGGGCCAGGCGCTGCAGGCGAGCGCCGGCGAGCTCGTCGAAGCACGCGAGGTGGCCCAGCGCGCGCTCGCGGTAGCGGCCGCGTCGAACGATCCCGCCGGGCGCCTCGACGGCGCCAAGCTCCTCCTCGCCAAGAGCGGCAACGGCAGCGAACGGGATCAGCTCGCCACCCACCTGCGCGCGATGGCCTCGCTGCTGCGCGACGTCGAAGTGCTGGCGACCGACGCCGACGGGTCGGCGCTGGCCAATCCCGATGTGCGGCCGGCGCTCGAACGGCTGGCGAAAGGCTATGGCGGCGAGCGGGGCGTCCGCGCCTTCGGCGCGGTCGACCAGGCGCTGGTCGCGCTCGATCGCAACGCCGGCGTCAAGGTGGTTGCAGACTGGGTGATGCTCCAGTTATGAGCACGCCGGGCCGCATTCCGCTCATCGCCGTGAAGCTGACGACGGTCGGCCGGGCCCAGACGTACCTGGCCGGCGACGGGAACGCCGGCGTCAAGTCTGGCGATCGCGTCATCGTCCAGACCGATGGCGGGCCGGCGCTCGGCACGGTGGTGCGCGCGATCCCGCAGCTCGACGCGAAAAGGCGCCCGCCCGACGACTCGACGCAGCGGGTCGTGCGGCTCGCCACGCGCGACGATGTGATCGCGCGGTTGAAGCATCAGCTGCGCGAGCAGGAGGCCTACCGGATCGCGCTGCTGAAGATCCGCGAGCGCGGGCTGGGGATGAAGCTGGCGCGCGTCGAGCAGGCGTTCGACGGCTCGAAGCTGATTTTCTATTTCACCGCTGACGGCCGCGTCGACTTCCGGGAGCTGGTGCGCGAGCTCGCCGCCGAGTTCAGGACGCGGATCGAGATGCGGCAGATCGGCGTCCGCGACGAAGCGAAGATGTATGGCGGCTACGGCACCTGCGGCCGCCCGCTCTGCTGCACCACCTTCCTGCAGTCGTTCGAGCCGGTGTCGATCAAGATGGCGAAGCAGCAGGACCTGAGCCTCAACCCGTCGAAGCTGTCGGGGCTGTGCGGGCGCTTGAAGTGCTGCCTGCGCTACGAGCTGCCGAATGCCAAGGGCATCGCGCACGGCGGCTGCGGCAGCGAAGGGGGATGCGACAATCCCTCGGGCTGCGGGTCGGGCGGCTGCGGCTCCGGCAGCTGCGGGTCGTGCGGCCATCACTCGTGAACCGGCCGCGCGTTGCCATCACCTCCGGGGACCCGGCGGGCATCGGACCCGAGGTCGCCTCACGCGCAGCGGCGGACCAGCGTGTCCTCGAGGCCTGCGAGCCGATCGTCTACTGCCCGCCTCCTGGCACGGCGTTTCAGCCCGGCGCGCTCAGCGCCGAGGCAGGCCGCGCCGCCTACGACATCATCGTCCGCGCGGTCGAGGACGCGCAGCGCGGCGGCGTCGATGCGGTAGCGACGGCGCCGGTCAACAAGGAAGCCTTCCGCCTCGCCGGCCTGCCGTGGAGCGGCCACACCGATCTGCTCGCGCACCTCACCGGCGCGAAGCACGTGGCGATGATGTTCCACTCGGAGGCGCTGCGTGTCGTGCTCGCGACGGTGCACGTCGCGCTGTCGGAGGTGCCGCGCGCGCTGACCCGGGCGTCGCTCGAAGCGACGATCGATCTGACGGCGCGCGAGCTGCCGCGCTTCGGCATCGAGCGGCCGCGCATCGCGGTTGCGGGTCTGAATCCCCACGCCGGCGAGCACGGCTTGTTCGGGCACGAGGAAGAGACCGCGATCCGCCCCGCGGTCGACGCCTGCCGCGCGCGCGGCGTCGACGTGTCGGGCCCGTTTCCCGGCGACACCGTCTTCGTCCGCGCCCGCCGCGGCGACTTCGACGTCGTCATCGCCTGCTACCACGATCAGGGGCTGATTCCGGTGAAGCTGGTCGCCTTCGGGCAGGCGGTGAACGTCACGCTCGGCCTGCCGATCGTGCGCACCTCGGTCGATCACGGCACCGCGTTCGACATCGCCGGCAAGGGGATCGCCGACCCCGAGAGTATGATCGCTGCGGTGCTGCTGGCAGCGCGGCTCGCGCGAGCCCGGGCTTGACCTCCGGCCTTACCGCGGAGCACGCAGAGCTCGCAGAGAATTCTTAGGAAAAAAAATTGCTCTGCGGTCTCTGCGCTCTCTGCGGTTAGGCCGCCGTCGCGAAGTGCCCCGTCATGGCTGAGAAAACGGAGCGCGAGAAAGCGCAAACCAGCGTCGCGGAGAACCGCAAGGCGTTCCACGACTACCACCTGCTCGAAACCTTCGAGGCGGGGCTGGTGCTGCTCGGCACCGAGGTCAAGGCGATCCGCGAAGGGCGCGTCAACCTGCGCGACAGCTACGCGCGCGTCGAGGACGGGGAGGTCTTCCTCTACAACGTCAACATCAGCCCCTACAGCCACCGCGGCTATGCCGACCACGAACCGCTGCGCCGCCGCAAGCTGCTGCTGCACAAGAGCGAGATTCGCAAGTTGATCGGCAAAACGGTCGAGCGCGGGATGACCCTGGTCCCGCTGCGCGTCTACTTCAAGGACGGCCGCGTCAAGGTGGCCGTCAGCCTCGCCCGGGGCAAGCAGGAGTACGACAAGCGCGAGACGGTGAAGAAGCGCGAGGCCGATCGCGAGACGCGCGCCGCGGTGAAGGCGCGGAGGTAGACTTAGTGTCCGCGCAGGCGGACCGCCAGCGGTTCGCCTGTCGCGGAGACTACGGGAGAATAAAGCCAGTGCCGGTCCCCCTGCTCGACCTCGACGCCCAGCACCGCCCGCTGCGCGACGCGCTGCTCGCGGCGATGACCCGCGTCGCCGACAGCCAGCGCTTCATCCTGGGCCCCGAGATCGAGGCGCTCGAGCGCGAGCTGGCCGCGATGCTCGGCATCCGCCACGCCGTCGCCGTCTCCTCCGGCACCGATGCGCTGCTGCTGGCGCTGATGGCGCTCGACGTGAAGCCCGGCGACGAAGTCGTGACGCCGACCTTCTCCTTCTTCGCCACCGCCGGCGCGGTTGCCCGGCTCGGCGCGCGCCCGGTGTTCGTCGACATCGACCCGGTGACCTTCAACCTCGATCCCGCGCAGACCGCGGCGGCGATCACGCCGAAGACCAAAGCAATCATCCCGGTGCACCTCTTCGGCCTGTGCGCCGATCTCGATCCGATCATGGACGCCGCCGCTCGCGCCGGCGTCCCGGTCGTCGAGGATGCGGCGCAGGCGATCGGCGCGGCCTACAAGACGCGATCGGCCGGCGGCATCGGCGCCTTCGGCTGCTTCTCGTTCTTCCCGAGCAAGAATCTCGGCGCGTTCGGCGACGCGGGGCTGGTCACCACCAACGACGACGGCCTCGCCGGGCGCGCGCGGCTGCTGCGCAACCACGGCATGCAGCCGAAGTACTACCACCACGCGGTCGGCGGCAATTTCCGGATGGATGCGCTGCAGGCGGCGGTCCTGCGCGTCAAGGCGCCGCATCTGGCGGAGTGGACGCATGCACGGCGCCGCAACGCCGAACGGTATCGCTGTCTCTTCAAGGACGCGGGGCTCGACGCGATGATCACGCTGCCGCTGGAACCCGCCGGCTACCGCCACATCTTCAATCAGTTCGTCATCCGCACGCCCGAGCGCGACGCGCTGAAGCGGCATCTCGACGAGCAGGGGATCGGCAACGAGATCTATTACCCGGTGCCGTTCCACCTGCAGCCCTGCTTTGCCGATCTCGGCTACGGCCGCGGCGCGTTTCCCCACGCCGAGCGCGCCGCCGGCGAGTGCCTGGCGATCCCGATTTACGGGGAGCTGACGGCAGCGCAACAGCAGACGGTCGTGTCGGCGATCGCGCAGTTCGTGCACCGCGGCGCCGGGGTGGCGCGGTGATCCGCGCAAGCTCGATTCAGCCGGCGCGGTCGAGCAGCCGCATGCCCGGGCTGACGACGCAGATCTTCATCGGGCTGCTGCTCGGCATCGCCGTCGGCTACCTCTGGCCGTCGTTCGGCGTCGGCGTCAAGCCGCTCGCCGACGCCTTCCTGCGCATGATCAAGATGATCATCGCGCCGCTCGTCTTCGCGACGCTGGTCGTCGGCATTGCCGGCACCGGCGACCTGAAGGCGATGGGGCGCATCGGCGTCAAGGCGATCATCTACTTCGAGGTCGCGACGACGATTGCGCTGTTCCTCGGGCTGGCGCTGGTCAACCTCTTCAAGCCGGGGGCGGGGCTGGCGATGCCAATCGGCGCGGATACCTCCGCCGCCGCGGCGATGGCGCAGAGCCAGCAGCACGCCTGGGACATCTTCCTGCACCTGTTCCCGACCTCGGTCGTCGACGCGATGGCGCGCGGCGACATCCTGCAGCTCGTCGTCTTCTCGACCTTCTTCGGCATCGCCGTGGCGGCAATCGGCCCGAAAGGGCAGCCGGTGCTCGACGTCCTCGAGAGCACGGCGCAGGTGATGTTCAAGTTCACCGGCTACGTGATGGTCTTCGCGCCGGTCGGCGTCTTCGCCGCGATCGCCGCGACCGTCGGCGGCAAGGGGCTGGCGATTCTCTTCACGCTCGGCAAGCTGATCGCGCTGATGTACCTCGGCCTCGCGATCTTCGTGCTGATCGTGCTCGGCGGCGTGTCGTACCTGATTCGCGTGCCGTTCTTCACCTTCGTCAAGGCGATCCGCGAGCCGTTCCTGATCGCGTTCACCACCGCCAGCTCCGAAGCGGCGCTGCCAAAGGCGCTCGAGGTGATGGAGCGCTTCGGCGTCCCCAAGAACATCGTCGGCTTCGTGCTGCCGACCGGCTACAGCTTCAACCTCGACGGCACGACGCTGTACCTCTCGCTCGCCAGCGTCTTCGTCGCCCAGCTCGCCGGCGTCCCGATGACCTTCGGCCAGCAGCTGGTGATGATGCTGACGCTGATGCTGACCAGCAAGGGTGTTGCGGGCGTGCCGCGCGCGGCGCTGGTCGTCCTGACCGCGACGCTGACGCAGTTCGGGCTGCCACTCGAGGGCGCGGCCATCCTGCTCGGCATCGATCAGGTCATGGACATGGGCCGCACCGCCGTCAACGTCATGGGCAACTGCATCGCCACCGCGGTGGTCGCGCGCTGGGAAGGCGTGTTCGACGACGAGCAGATGCGGGCGTTCGAGAGGTCGGGCTCGTCCAAGGCCGCGTGATGCGGATTGCGGTGGTCGGAGCGCACGGCCAGCTGGCGGCGGCCGTGGCGCACGAATGCGCGCCGGCGCACGAGATCGTCGCCCTCGCCCACGCCGATCTCGACGTCACCGACGATGCGGCCGTGGCGGCGGCGATGGCCCGCATCAGGCCCGATCTGATCGTCAACGGCGCCGCGTTCAACGACGTCGACGCCGCCGAGGATCGCCCGGTCGACGCGCTGAACCTCAACGCCTTTGCCGTGCGCGCATTGTCGCGGGCGGCGCAGGCGCTCGGCGCCACGCTCGTCCACTACAGCACCGACTTCGTCTTCGACGGCCGCGCCACCCAGCCCTATTCGGAGAGCGATCGGCCGAGCCCGCGGAGCGTCTATGCGGCGTCGAAGCTGGTCGGCGAGTGGTTCGCCCTCGAAGCTCCGCGCGGCTACGTGCTGCGCGTCGAGAGCCTGTTCGGCCGCGCGCCTGGCGGCGGGCCCGAGAAGGGCAGCGTTGCCAGCATCCTGAAGACGCTGGCGGCCGGTGGGTCGCCAAAGGTGTTTGAGGACC
>Ga0111538_10005124_pt1 | contig 17978 bp, 18 predicted proteins | sample SoiMethybrSBSTD1_FD_79669 | JGI IMG/M metagenome (GOLD analysis project Ga0111538, IMG submission 79669) | Bulk soil microbial communities from a Populus tree surrounding site in Tennessee, USA - Soil MetaG P. TD hybrid SBSTD1 (version 2)... | ecosystem: Environmental > Terrestrial > Soil >...
CCGGTTACAACGTCATGGGCGTCGCCAAAGCCGCGCTCGAAGCCAGCACTCGTTACCTCGCAAAAGATCTTGGCCCGCGCAACATTCGCATCAACGCGATCAGCGCCGGCCCGATCCAAACGCTTTCCGCGCGCGGCGTCGCCGATTTCAGCACGATGTTGAAACACCACGCCGAACGCGCGGCGCTTGGCCGCAACGTCGACGCCCGCGAGGTCGGTAACACCGCCGTCTTCCTTTGTAGCTCGATGTCTTCCGGGATCACCGGCGAAGTGATCTACGTCGACTGCGGCTACAGCATCATGGGGATCTGAGATGGCGAAGAAGGGCGACGAGGAAACCACCAACCGCGGTCCGATAGCACCAAAAACAACCCAGGACGAGCAACTACTAGAAAGTCCGCGGCTTGACGAGTTTACGCACACCGATCCGTGGCGTGTGTTCAGAATCATGGGCGAGTTTGTAGAAGGGTTCGATGAACTCGCGTCGTTGAACCGCGGCATCTCGATCTTCGGCTCAGCCCGTTCGAGACCTGACGATCCCGATTACAAAGCGGCGCAGGAAACAGCCGCATTGCTCGCCGCCGAAGGCTACGCGGTAATCACCGGCGGTGGACCAGGCATCATGGAAGCGGCAAACAGAGGCGCGTTTGAAGCCCGGGGAATCTCCGTCGGCTGCAACATCGAATTGCCGTTCGAGCAGCGGCCCAATGCGTACCAAACCAAGAGTCTCACGTTCAAATACTTCTTCGTCCGCAAGATGATGTTCGTGAAGTACAGCCTCGGGTTTGTCATCTTTCCCGGCGGTTTCGGGACGCTCGATGAACTGTTCGAGGCGTTGACACTCATTCAGACGAGGAAGATCCGCAACTTCCCGGTAATTCTGTTCGATTCGCGTTATTGGGGTGGTTTACTGAACTGGATGCATGACGTATTGCTGCCGGAAGGAAAAATCAGCGAGATCGACTTCCAAATGCTTCACGTCACTGACTCGCCGGCGGAGGTTGTCGAGATCGTGACGCGCAGTCAGAGTACTCTCACCGAATTGATCTCCGACGACATCGGGATTCCCGGTTAGGGTTACGCCGGAGGCGTTGGCTAATGCCAGCCCAGGGTTCCTTCAACCCTGGGTATAGCTGGGTCAAGAGACGCAAAACACTGAAAGTGCTCGGTCGAGAGGAACTCTTTCAGAGTTCAAGAGATTGGCGGATGACCGATCCCAGGGTTGAGGCAACCCTGGGCTACCAGTAGCGAACGCCTTCGGCGTACCAGGTTGCAGAATTACTCCGCTATGTTAAGTCGACGGAAGTTTGATGCTTTCAAGCAACCATTCCAGGTAGGGCGCGGAACCGGCGACGATCGGCACCGCGATGATCTCCGGCGTCTCGTAACTGTGCAACGCGCGCACTTCCCTTTCCAATTCTTCAAACTTCGATCGCGTAGTTTTCGCGAGCAACAGAGTCTCAGCCTGACGCTCGATCTTTCCCTGCCAGCGATAGACTGATTCCATTTCGGGAAGTATTTGAACGCAGGCGGCGAGGTGGGCGCCGATCAGCAGGTCAGCGAGGCGGGCGGCTTCTTCGCCGTTCGCGGCCGTCATGAAAACTACGATGGCCTCGTCAGCAGCGGAAGACACGTACTTACTCCTCGTCTTCGTCTTCTTCGTCTTCCAGTGTACCGCCCGTAAGCGGCGTCGTATCACCTTCGAAGAACGCGTTGTACATCTCGACCGCACGATCGTAATCGCGTTCGTCGACGAAGATCGACGCGCCTTCGAACGTCGACGACAGCAGCGGCGACAGCGTATCGGCGCCACCCGATTTAACCACGGAGCGAATTCCGTTCTTGCTGAGAATGTCGTTCACCATCTCGGCTTCGGCAGGTGAACCGAGTTTCTGAAGCTCGACAAAGCGCGCTTCGCTAAGGTCGTGCAGCGTGTTCTCAGGCGTAAGCCGTTCGACCAGCGGTGTGTTGTCGTCAGGACAGTGAGTAATTCCCGGTTCGTACTCGGCTTCACAAACAGTGCAGAACATAGCGGACTCCCTCAGTTGACCTTTGCTTCGAAAGGTATCTCTTCAAAATGCGTCATGCGCTTGAATGCGCGGAAGCGATCGTTTATCTCCGCGTGCGTCAAACGTCGCACTCGCTCGGTGCCAAACTCTTCGACGTTGAACGACGCCATCACCGAACCGAAGATCATCGCGCGGCGCATCGCGTCTTCGTTCAGTTGCTCCTGGCTCGCGAGGTAACCCATGAACCCGCCGGCGAACGTGTCGCCTGCGCCTGTCGGATCGAATACAGACTCGAGCGGATACGCGGGAATCGCGAAATAGCTGTCCTTCGTAAACAACGCCGCCCCGTACTCGCCGCGTTTGATGATCAGCGCCTTCGGCCCCCAACTCAGAATCTCGCGCGCGGCCTTGATCAGATTCGGAATGCCGGTTAACTGCCGCGCCTCGGCATCGTTGATGATCACGACGTCGACGACCTTGATCGTGCGGACCAACGAATCGCGCGTGTGCTCGATCCAGAGGTTCATCGTGTCGAGCGCCACCAGTTCGGCGTTGGGCATCTGCTCGCGCACGCCGCGCTGAAGATCCGGTTGGATGTTTCCGAGAAACAGCAGCCGTGAACGTTTCGATTCCTCGGATACTTTTGGTTGGAAGTCAGCGAAGACGTTCAAGTCAGTGAAGAGGGTGTGCGCGACGTTCAGATCGTAATCGTAACGTCCACCCCAGCGAAACGTCTTGCCGTCTTCGATGCGTTCCAGATCGCGCGTGCCGATGCCGCGACTTTCAAAGACCTCCTGCTCGGTGAAATCACCACCGACGACGCCGACTATGCCAACGCTGGTAAAAAAATGGGCCGCTATCGAGAAGTGTGACGCCGATCCGCCAAGCATCTTCTCGTTTTTACCGAAAGGGGTTTCTACAGTGTCATAAGCGACAGAGCCAACGACTAAAAGGGACATGTTTTGTTTTGGGGATCCTTTTTCTATCCGTGTTCTACTGCTTGGCGGCAGTCTCGAGGCCGCGCAACTCTTCCTGAGCCTGTTTGGTAAACGCGCCGTTCGGGTATTCGGTGATCAACTTGTTGAGATACGTCTTACCCATGTCGAGAAACTGCTCCGAAGTCAGCGTGCGTTTCTCGCCGCCTTCAAAACTGACGTACAGATCCGGCTTCTGCTTACCTTTGTTCTGCGACAGCCAGATGCTGCTCTGCCCGGCCATCAACAACACCTCTTCGATCTTCGCGAAGTTTGGGTTGCCGGCGATGATCTCCTCGCAACGCTTCAACGACGCGACATAGGCCTTCTTCAGCTTGAAGTAGTTCCTCGCGACTTCGAGGTTGTGAAGCGAATCGCGTTCGAGATCAGGATCGCGCATCGTTGCCGGATCGGGACCATTGCGGGTGCCCTGCGCGTAAGTTGAAGGCACCGCCACAAGCAGCAGCGCCAGCAGTAAGAGAATGTTGAGTTTCATAGGTCACCTCGTAGAAGCTCAGACTATTGTTGATACTTTTTGATGATCGCTTCCAGCTTCTGTGTTGTCGCCTCGGGCCAAAGATTTGGCGCCGTAAAGATCGCGTGCTGCAACGCGGAGCCGCATTTGCAGTCGCGGCCGCCGCTCTGCAGTCGCTTTATAGTTTCGCGCAAAATGATTTGCGCATTGCGGACGTTCTTGTTCAAGTACTCGACCACAGTTTCGATGGTCACCGCGTCGTGGCCTGGATGCCAGCAATCGTAATCGGTCACCAGCGCCAGCGTCGCGTAACAAATCTCCGCCTCGCGCGCGAGCTTCGCTTCCTGAAGGTTCGTCATGCCGATAATGTCCATGCCCCACGAGCGATAGACATTCGACTCGGCAACCGTCGAGAAAGCCGGCCCTTCCATGCACAGATAAGTCCCGCCGCGATGGACCTTCACGTCCGCGACACGACATGCATCTTCGAGCACGTCGCCAAGCGCGCCACACACCGGATGCGCAAACGAGACATGGGCCACAATGCCCTCGCCAAAGAACGTCGACTCCCTGACGCGCGCGCGCGTGCGATCGAAAAACTGATCCGGAATCACCATGTCGAGAGGCGCATATTGTTCCTGCAACGATCCAACCGCGGACGCCGACAAGATTCGTTCGACGCCGAGCAGTTTCATCGCATAGATGTTCGCGCGAAACGGCACTTCCGTCGGCGTGAGACGATGTCCGCGACCATGTCGCGGCAAGAATGCGACTCGCTGTCCTTCCAGTGTGCCGATGATGAACGCGTCCGACGGACTGCCGAAAGGTGTGTCGACTTTGACTTCCTCGATCTCGGTCAGCTCGGGCATCTGGTACAGCCCGCTACCGCCGATGATGCCCATCTGCACTCGCGGAAGACTGCTCATAACTCAGTTTCCTCCTCGCGATACGCAACGGACGTGAAGCCTTTTTCGTCTTCGACTAACCGGCACACTGGCTCGTGCGGATCGTGATAGAACAAGCAGAGCCATCCTTCTTTCGCAGCCTGCGGAATCAATCGTTTCTTGGCCTCCAGAGTTTCAACCGGATAAAGATCGTAACCCATGATCCACGGAAAACGGACGTGCGCTCGCGTCGGCACGAGATCTGCGAAACCAAACAACGTCTTCCCACCGCGGTCCAACCGCCAGCACTGCATCGATCTATTGTGCCCGGCAATGGTCTGCATCGTTAGACCAGGAACGACGTCGTAAGTTTCGTCCTTGCCTTCGATCTGGCCCGACTCAACGAGGGGACGCCAGTTCTCCGGCAAATAACTCGCACGATCGCGCTCCGTTGGATGTTCGGCATGGTCCAACTCGGCCTGCGCGACGAAATACCGCGCGTTCGGAAACGCGGGAACCGCCGTGCCCGCTTCGTTCAATGTCGTATTCCCACCAGCGTGATCGAAGTGCAGATGCGTATTCACCACGATCGTGATCTCATCTGCTGAGACTCCGGTCGTCGCCTTCACCGACTCCGCCAATGGACGCACGCGATCGATCGCATATCTCGACGCGTGCTTCGCGGGCCACTTATCGCCGATGCCCGTTTCGATCAAGATCTTTTCCTTGCCAGTGTCGACGAGAAGGCAATTCATGTTCATGAGAATGCGGTTCTCATCGTCAGGCGGGCAAACCTGCGACCACAGTTGACGAGGAACGACGCCGAACATCGCCCCTCCGTCGAGACGAAATTCGGCGTCCTGAATCACCGCAACGGAGTAGTCGCCAATCTGCATTGTGCTTACGCGCACGTTGCGCCGAACTTCCGGCCTGCGACGTCCCTTACCTCTGTCCCGGTTTAGCCGGGCTCTTGCTTGCCGGTTTCGCAGGCGACTGTTTAGGTTGAGCTTGCGGCTTCTCACCCGCGGGTGGCGGCGGCATCTCTAATCCCGGCGGCAGTTGCTGCGCCGGCTGCTGTTCAGGCGGCTTTACCGAATAATTGTCGGCCACCTTGACGTGCGACCGATTCACGATCTCCTCGAGCAGCTTCTCGCCCTTTTCTTTTTCGATTGCCTGCCGGGCCTTTTCCTTCGGCGACGCCGGCGGCCGTCCCATGTTGCTCATGTCGCGCACAAGGATGTGACGCGCGTGGACCATCTCCTTGGGCTTGCCGTCTACCGTCTCCGTCTTGCGCTCTTCCATCTTGATGACGTGGAAACCGAAGCTCGTCTCGACGACGTCGCTGATCTCGCCGGGCTTCAACGCGTACGCGGCTTTTTCGAAATCCGGATCCATCTGACCGGGACCGAACCAACCCAGATCGCCACCCTTGTCTTTGGTGCCGTCGGTGCCAAACTCCTGTGCAAGTTTCGCGAAGTCTTCGCCCGCGCGAGCGCGTTTGACTATCTCCTCGGCCTTGGCGCGGAACTGCTGACTCGTGTCAGCTTCCGGATGGCTTTCCATGTAGTGCTTAATCTCTTCGTCACTCGCCTTTATCTTTGCTTGCAAGTTGTCCATCGCATACTTCTGGACGAGAAAACGTGCATGCTGAAGCATCAACTGCAATCGGACCTTTGGTTTCTTGTCGATGCCCTGATCGACCGCGCGTTTCTCGGCGATGTATATGCGGCCGACGCGCTGCTTGATCAACTTGAGGCGGTCTTCAGGCATTTCACCCATCGTCGGATCCTGAGCCTTGGCGTCGGCGAGTAACTGATCGAACTTATACTTGTTGACGGGCTGGTTGAAGTAGTCGTCAACTTCCTGGTCGGTAATGTTCGTGGCTTGCTCACCCTGCTCCTCGGCATAGAACTGCGAGAGCATTTGCGATCGTTGAAAATCGAGTTGGCGCTTCACCTCCGGCGATTTGTCGACGCCGTGCGCCTGCGCATCTTCAGCCACTGACAGGAGCCGGCGCATGTCGAGCGCGAAGTCTTTGCGTGCCTGGTCGTCGGTCGCAAGGCGGGCTCTGACTTGCGGCGGAGTATCTTCCGCGAGCATGGTCATATCGTCGGCGGTCAATTCCACCGGACCCGTTTTTCGCGCCTTTACCTGCCAAAAGATCAAACCAGCGGCAAAAACAATGGCGACAGCGGCTGCAATGAGCGCTTTCTTTGTTGAGTTCAAAATACTTTCCTTTCCTATTGGTGCTGCACCAATTCAAGCAGCACTCCATTTGTAGACGACGGATGAATAAAAGCTACGAGACAACCACCGGCGCCTACCCGCGGTGTTTCATCAATCAAGCGCGCCCCTCGGCTCCTCAACTCCGCGAGAGATCCGCGAATGTCTTTGACCTCAATCGCAATGTGATGCATGCCGGGACCGCGTTTCGCCAAAAACTTCCCCACCGAAGTGTCGGGAGCGAGCGGCTCCAGCAATTCAACGTGAGTATCTCCCACGGCGAGCATGCAAACCTTTACGCCTTGTTCCGCCACTTCCTCGGTGGAATGAATCTCCAACCCGAGCGCATCGCGCCAAACGGCCAGACCCTCTTCGATGCTCTTGGTAGCGATACCGATGTGATCAACTTTTAGCAGCCTGAATAATCTCCTCTACCGCAGAATAAGGGTCTCGTCGCCGGGTTGCAACTTCGTCTGCGAGGCGGTTAAGCATAGCAACCGAGGCGTCAGACTCCAAAACGCGGGCGAGCAGATTTTCACGCAAAAGTTCCACGATGCGCCACCGAGCAATGGCGCGCCGCCGCTCGCTGCTGCGCGACGTATCCCTTTGCGATTGACGGAAACGGTCGATGGCGTCCGCGAGGACGTCGAGACCCTGATTCTCTATCGCCACTGTCTTTACGATCGGCGGGTCCCAATTGTCGTCCCGCGAGGCCAGCGACAACAGCAGTTCCAGCTCTTTCTCGGTGGCGTAAACTCCGTCGCGGTCGGCTTTATTAATGACGAAGATGTCGCCGATTTCCATGATTCCGGCTTTGATCGCCTGAATATCGTCGCCCATTCCGGGCACTAACACGACGACCGACACGTCCGCGGCTTTCACAATCTCGACTTCGTCCTGGCCGACGCCAACCGTTTCAACAATGATTTTCGCGTAACCCGCGGCGTCGAGAATCGCGACCGCGTCGACTGTCGCGCGCGCCAGTCCACCGAGGTTGCCGCGAGTCGCCATCGAACGGATGAAGACGCCGGGGTCGAGACCGAGTGTCTGCATTCGAATCCGGTCGCCAAGGATCGCGCCGCCCGAAAATGGACTCGACGGATCGACCGCGACGATCCCGACGCGTTCGCCGCGTTGGCGATAAAGCATCGCGAGTTTGTCGACCAGCGACGACTTTCCGGCCCCGGGCGCGCCGGTGATTCCGATCACCAACCCGCCGCGCGAGTGTTGATAGATCTCCTTCATCAACGACGCCGCGCCGTCCGAGCCGTCTTCGATCTTCGAGATCGCACGCGCGACAGCCGCGGCTTCGCCGTTGCTAACTCGCTGACTCAGATTATTAGTCTGGCCCGGCATCCTTAGATCTGTTTCAAAACCTCGCGCGCGATGATCAGTCGTTGAATTTCAGAAGTGCCTTCGCCGATCGTGCACAGTTTGGAATCGCGCCAGTACTTCTCGGGTGGGTAGTCTTTCGTATAACCATATCCGCCATGCACCTGAATCGCTTCTTCACAAACGTTGACGCTGATTTCTGAAGCAAACAGCTTCGCCATCGACGATTCCTTCGTCGTCTTCTTCCCCTCGTCCTTCAGCCACGCCGCGCGATACATCAACAGTCTCGCAGCATCGATCTGCGTCGCCATGTTCGCCAACTTGAACTGTATCGCCTGGAACTCCGAGATGGGTTTCCCAAACTGCTGCCGCTCCTGCGAATAACGTACCGCCGATTCAAACGCGCCCTGCGCGATACCGACCGCCAGCGCCGCGATCGAAATGCGGCCGCCGTCGAGTATCTCCATCGCGTTTACGAAACCCTGTCCTTCTTCGCCGAGCAGTTGGCCCTCGGGAACGAAACAATCTTCGAACACGACGCTCGCGGTTTCGGAGGCGCGCAGTCCGAGTTTGTTCTCCTTCTTCGAAGGTGAAAAACCCTGCATCCCTTTTTCGAAGATGAACGCCGAGATTCCCTTGCTGCGTTTGCTCTTGTCGGTGACAGCCATCGCCACGCAGACGTCGGCGTGAATGGCGTGGGTGATGAAGTTCTTCGAACCGTTGACCATCCAACCACCATCTGAGGGCACCGCGGTCGACTTGGTTCCGGACGCGTCCGAACCGGCGCTCGGTTCGGTCAATCCCCAGGCGCCGAGATACTGTCCCTTCGCCAGTGGTACGAGATACTTTTGCAGTTGTTCTTCAGTACCGTACTTGTAAATGTGATTCGAGCAGAGCGAATTGTGCGCCGCGACCGAAATGCCGACCGATCCGTCCACGCGCGAGAGTTCCTCGATGATCGTTGCGTACTCGACGTAGCCCATTGCCGCGCCGCCGTACTCTTCCGGAAAAATGACGCCCATCAATCCCAGCTCGGCGAGCTTGGGTTGTAACTCCACCGGGAAGTGTTGCGATTCATCCCACTCCATCACGTGCGGCGCGATCTCCGATTCCGCAAACTCGCGCACGCTCATCTTTACCTGTTGCTGCTCTTCGGTTAACTCAAAATGCATATCCGTTACACCCGTTTCTTGTTCTGCGGGGACCTGGGCGGTTTAGTTAGGCGCGCTGCCTCTGCTGGGGACAAAAATCGCCAACGACCCGGCTTCAAATACTCATCCGTCAGGGAGCCAATCCGCACACGCCTCAACTTCAACACAGAATGACCGATCAATTCAAACATGCGTCGCACTTGTTGGTTGCGCCCCTGGTGCAGCAAGACTTCGTACCATGCGTTGGTCTTCGTCTCGTTAAGCTTGTTGATCTTCGCCGGCGCCGTGCGCGTTCCGTCTTCGAGCTTCACGCCGCGTCGCAGTCTTTCAATCGCGCCGTCGGGCGGCACGCCCTTCACTTTAACTTCGTAAACTTTCTCGACGCGGTTTCGCGCTGACGTGATGAAGTTCGTGAAGTCGCCGTCGTTGGTGAGTAGCAGCAGACCTTCGGTGTTGAAGTCGAGACGACCGACGGGATAAATGCGTCCAAGCGAAGGCGGCAACAGCTCAGTCACGAGCGGGCGGCCTTCCGGATCGGAAACGCTCGACAGATAACCCTTCGGTTTGTTGAGCAGCACGTAAACTTTTTCGCGCGACTTGAGCTGAGGATTGATGAGTTTGCCGTTGACTTTGATGTGGTCTTTTTCAGGATCGGCTTTCGTGCCGAGCTCCTTGATGACTTCTCCGTTGACGGTAACGCGACCGGCCGTGATGAGTTCTTCGGCGTGCCGGCGTGAGGCCACTCCCGCGGCCGCGATCAGTTTTTGCAGACGCTCTTCCATACTTCAGCCAACAAAGAGTCTCCCGCAAAGGCGCAAAGACGCAAAGGAAGATACCCAAGTAGACTTTCCTGACTTGGCACTTTCCTTTGTCGTTTTCTTGGCGCCTTTGCGCCTTTGCGGGAGAATTCTTTTCAAGAGCCGCCGCTTAGATCGTGGAAGTCTTCGACACTCGGCAACTCAGATAGATCTTTCAAACCAAACTGAAGCAGGAACTCCTTCGACGTTCCGTACATCATCGGGCGTCCCACCGTCTCCTTGCGCCCCTTCGCCACGATCAGCTTTTTATCGAGCAGGGTCTTAATCGCGGACGGCGATTGCACACCGCGAATCTCGAGGATCTCGGGAACCGTCACCGGCTGCCGGTAGGCAATCACGGCGAGCGTCTCCAGCGACGCGATGGAAAGCTTGGCGCTCGGTCGCGTCTTCAAAAACGCGCGAACGTGCTCGTGATACTCGGGACGAGTCGCGAACTGCCAGCCGCCTGCTACCTCGCGCAGTTGCAGACCGCCACTGCGCGCATTGAACTCCTCGGCTAACGCGGCCAGTGTCTGATTGATGACGTCCTTGTCTTCCTTCAGCACGTCGGCAATGGTCTTCGCGCTCAATGGATCTTCGGAAACGTAGATCAACGCCTCGATCACCGCGGAGCGTTCAGCCTGACTCTGCGGTGTCGCGAGTGGTCCATCGTCGGGAGTCTCGGCGTCCATCGCGGCTGCCGACTCTTCTTCCGCGACCATGGCCGCAAGTTCACGGCTCGCTTCTTCGTTCAGCGCCGCCTCGTCGTCTACTACTGGAGTTACGTTCTCTTCTTCAGTCGCCATTTGTTTATGTTGCCACGCGGGCAATGATATCGCCGAAAGTCTCACGCTGAAACAGCTTCACTTCGGTGGTGCGCACCAGTTCCAGCACGGACAAGAATGCGAGAACCAGCTCGCGCCGCGATTTCGCGCGTTCAAAAAAGACGCGCAAGTTGAGCTCGCCGGTGGACATCACCATGTTGCGCAGGCGCTCGAGCATTTCGGCCATCGACACTTCCTCACGCTCGATTTCGAGCAACACTTCTTCTTTGTGACGCGCGAGAATGTCCTGGAACACCTTCAGCAGATCGAACAGCCCAACCGCGACTTCCGGATTGTTCTTGTCAGTCTCGAGTTCAGCGCGTTTGAAGACCGCCTGCTCGACCGTTGCGCGTGACCACAGCATCTGCGCCGCTGCTTTGTATTTCTGGTACTCAAGTAATTGATTGACCAGGTCGGCGCGCGGATCCTCTTCTTCTTCCAGCGCTGCGGCAGGATCGCGCGGGAGCAGCATCTTTGTTTTGAGCTCGATCAGCGTTGCCGCCATCACAAGAAAGTCGCCCGCAACCGCGATGTCCATCTCCTGCATGACGCGCAGGTAGCGCAGGTATTCGTCGGTGAGGCGCGCGACCGGAATGTCGTAGATGTTGACTTGCTCCTGACGAATCAGGTGCAACAGGAGATCGAGTGGGCCTTCAAACTCGCCGAGCAAGATCTTCAGATCGTCGGTGTTGTCGTCTGAAACAATCTGCGGCGTCGCGCCCGCGACGTTAAGCGGCGCGGACTGCCCTTCAACTGTTTCCACGACTGTCTCCGGTATCTCTTCGTTCATTTACCTGAAATGCCTATTCGCTGATACACCTGTGCGAGTGTTGCACCGGCGATCTTGCTCGCTTTATCCCGGCCCTGATCGAGTAAATTATCAAGGGTTTCATCCGTGATTTCTCTTACTCGTTCTTGAAAAGGTCGCAAAAACTCAATAGTGACGTCGGCAAGGTCGCCTTTTAACTGCGCGTATCCCTTCCCTGCGAAATGCTCCTCAACCTCGGCCTGCGACTTTCCGGTAACGAGATGATAAATCTCGAGCAGGTTATTAATCGCCGGACGCGACTCGTCGAAACGAATCTCGGTGCCGGAATCGGTGACCGCTCGTTTGAACTTCCGTACGACCGTGTCCGCGTCGTCCATCATCAACACGCGACCGTTTGGATCGTCGTCAGACTTCGACATCTTCTTCGACGGGTCTGACAGCGACATGATTCGCGCGCCCATCTTCGGAATGTAAGGATCGGGCACTTTGAACGTCTCACCGTAGTCGCGGTTGAACCGGATCGCAATGTCTCGTGTCAGTTCGAGATGTTGCTTTTGATCGTTGCCTACCGGAACGAGGTCGGTCTGATAAAGCAGAATGTCGGAAGCCATCAATACGGGATAATCAAGTAGACCGACGAGCACGTTCTCCTGTTGTTTCTTTGCCTTGTCTTTGTACTGCGTCATGCGTTCGAGTTCCGGCACTCGCGCGACGCAGTTCAAGACCCAGGTGAGCTCCGTGTGCTCCGGCACGTCTGACTGTATGAAGATCGTAGAGACTTGTGGATCGATTCCCACCGCAAGATAGATTCTCGCGAGGTCGCGGGTCTTCTCGAGCAACAGTTTCGGATCTTGCGGGATCGTAAGCGCGTGAAGATTGACGATGCAGAAAAAGCTCTCGTATTCGTGTTGTAGTGCAACCCAGTTTTTCAGCGCACCGAGGTAGTTACCAATGTGCAGATTGCCGGTTGGTTGAGCACCACTAAAGATTCGCTTGGTCATTTATAGCAACAGCCGCGGGGAACGGCGTGTTAGTAAACCCCCAGGTAGAGTAGGTAATACACCAACTGGATTATGGGACTGATAATCGCGCCCGTGAATCCGACGTAGATCAAAATCAACAGAATGATGTAGCCGTGCTGCTCCAGTATTTCCAGCAACGGTTGCATGCTGGCCGGCAAGAACGTCTCGAGCACCTTGCTGCCGTCAAGCGGAGGGAACGGCAAAAGATTAAAGACGGCGAGCGACACGTTCATGATCAGAAGGTACTGAAGGAACAGCCAAATCGGATCGCGGATTGATTCGGGCAACGCGGCGCGCCCGCCATTCATGATCACAACCTTGAGAATCACGAAGGCGATCGTGGCGATAAACAAGTTCGCCAGGATCCCGGCGAGCGAAACCATCACGTTCGCGAGGTCCTTGTTTCGCCAACGCAGTGGATTGACGGGCGTCGGCTTACCCCAGCCGAGTAGCGGGAAACTGCCGCCGACACTCCCGAAAATAAAACCGGCGATCGGGATCAACAACGTGCCGATCGGATCCGTGTGCGCGACCGGGTTCAGCGTGACGCGCCCAAGCAGCCGCGCCGTGTCGTCGCCAAACTTCCAGGACATCCACGCGTGCGCTGCCTCGTGTGCCGAGATCGCCAGCAGCAGCACCACCATGTAGATTACGAGCCGGGGAATCAGTTCTTCTGGATTCAAGGAATCACTCGTTCAAATAAGTTGCAGGGCGCACGGGTTCACGGATGCGTCAACTTAGCATTCCGCCGAATGCGTGTCAAAACCGTTATAAGTCTCAGTTAGGCCGACAAAAGCGTGCCTTTTATCTGCGTCGGCAGACTGTAAACCGAATCGATCGACACGACTGCCATTTCACCAGCAGCACTAAACGCCAGCCCGATCAGATTAACTCCCGCCACAAACAATTCCGCGTCGTCGCCGTCGGGCGACACGCGCACAATGCCGCGCCGTCCCCGCAATGAAGCGGCGACGTACAGGTTTCCCTGCGTATCAAACGCGAGCCCCTGCGGACGACCCAGTCCTTTAAAAAAAATCTCGACCTCGCCGTCGCGATCGATTCTCCAGATGCAGTCAAAGCTCGTCACGGTCGGTCCGGAAATGTAGAGCGAATCATCCGGTCCAAATGCCAGATGAAAAGCGGAAACAGAGGGCTCGATCTGCGTCCACGCTCGTTCCTCGCCGATGCCGTTAACTTTAAAAACCGTGCCTGTCCGATCTCCAACGTGCATCAAGCCGTCGCTATCGAATGCTACGCCAGTGGCGATGCCCAGGTTCCTCGCAAATGTAACTGCTTCTTTGAACGGCGTTACTTTGTAAACAACGCCTTCGAGACGACTGGTAACGAACATCGAGCCGTCCGGACCGAAAGCGATACCGGTCGGATTTGGAATGTCGCCCGAGTACTCGGAAACGTCGCCGCTGATGTCGATGCGAAACAGCGTCACCGGCAACTCTTCGCCGCGCGATCCGGAACGCGTTACGAATAGCGCGCCGTCGTCGGGATCGAAAGCCGGGTTTGCAACAGGATGAAGATCGCCGGCGAGTTTTCGGCCGACGGTTAGGGACGCAGGCGCACTGAGTTGATCGCCGTTCTGCAAGCGCACCTCGACCTCGCCGCCTTTCGTTTCGGGAACAATCGCCAGTACGCGATTTGGTCCAAGCGCAACGATCGGTGCGGTCTGGTCGTCGATCAGAACCGCACAGAGCGCCGCATCGCTCGTGTCTAACCCGTTGCAGTCGATCAATATCTCACCGCCCGCAATGGCGAACGGTGGGTCTATCTTCCTGATTTTGCCCGCGTTACCCATAAAAAACCGTTCATCATACGTGCAAAAGGTTTACTCAACAACAAGGCTCGGCGCGTCTTGCTTCGGCTCCCCCGCCTGATGTGCGGCATGGCTCTGCCTTGCCGTCCGCTATGTTATAATTCGCCCCCGGGTAGAAAGGAAAAAGCCATTACCAGCGTTCTAGGCAACACCCTCGGATTAAAACCAAATCAGTTGCGGCGCATCGAAAAGCTGTACACCCGGCGCATACCTCCCAATCAAATTGTGACCCCTGAATTCGCTCGACAGTTGAGCGAACTCTCGCACGAAACACGCCGGCAGATCGGCGCCCTCATCGATCGCAAGGGCCACGTTCAATACGTGATGGTCGGCGACAACAAAGGCATCGAGCTTCCCGACTTCAAACGCGTGCGCGTCGCTTCGGGCCGGTTTCGCGGATTGCGCTGCGTACACACGCACCTCCGCGGCGAAGCTCTTACGCAGGACGACCTGACCGACCTCGCACTGCTGCGACTCGATTTGATGGCCGCAGTCGACGTCGATTCCGATTCAGGTTTGCCCGGCATGGTCCGCGCCGCACACCTGCTGCCGTTGCACGCAGGCGAACTCGACAACGCCGCCACGCCGGAACTCTACGCCTTCCTCGAACCGAAAATGGCGTCGCAACTCGACTCCGATTTTCTCGAGCTGATCGACTCGCTCGAAGAGGAAATGGCACGCAACCGTCGGGTCGCGCGACGCGCTGAAATGCGCGACCGCACGATCCTCGTCGGCGTCGCCACCGGATCGCTTGCCGACGCGGAAGAGTCGATGGCTGAACTCGCGGAGCTCGCAAACTCCGCGGGCGTTGTCGTCCAGGATCAGATCATCCAACGTCGCTCCGCGATCGACCCGCGCACCGTTTTAGGCCGCGGCAAGTTAGACGAACTGATCATTCGCGCCCTGCAACTCGGCGCCGACATGCTCGTCTTCGACAGCGAACTTTCACCGGCGCAGGTACGCTCTTTGTCGGAAGCAACGGATCTCAAAATCATCGACCGCTCGCAGTTGATTCTCGACATCTTCGCGCAACGCGCACAGTCGCGAGAAGGAAAGATCCAGGTCGAGCTGGCCCAACTGAAGTATCTGTTACCGCGATTGATCGCCGGACAGGATTCGGCGTTCTCGCGTTTGGCGGGCGGCATCGGCGGACGAGGCCCCGGCGAAACCAAACTCGAAACGGATCGACGCCGCGTCCGCGACCGCATCAATCGCCTCGAACGCGAAATCGAAACGCAGCGACAACGCCGGCAGGAACGGCGCAAGACACGAACACGACAAGGTCTCCCGGTCATCTCGATCGTGGGTTACACGAACGCCGGGAAATCGACTTTGCTCAACGCGCTGACACAAAGCGCAGTTCACGCCGAACAGCGCATGTTCGCCACGCTCGATCCGACTTCGCGAAGACTTCGTTTACCACGCGAGCAGGAAGTGATCATCAACGACACGGTCGGATTCATACGAGCGCTGCCGCCCGACTTGCTTTCCGCATTTCGCGCCACGCTCGAAGAAATCGGCGATAGCCACCTGCTGATCCATGCGGTAGACGTTTCGAATCCTCGCTGGTTGCAGCAGATTCAGTCAGTTAAAAGAATCCTCTCAGAACTCAAGCTGTCAGAGATTCCCTCGATTCTGGCGCTTAACAAAGCGGACCTGGTCGAGCCCGACGTGTTGGAAGCGGCGGTGCGCCAGGCCCGGCAGTTGGATAGCGGTGAAACTGTGGTGATCTCAGCTATCAAACCAGCCACGCTCGGCGTGCTACTCGAAAAAGCCGGCGCGGTGTTGGCGCGAAATCTGAACGCTCAATCGGAAATTGATGGCGAGCGCCGATCCGAGGCTTTGTCTCGCATCGCATAATGGGACTCCGTCCACGTTTCAAAACTCCTTTCAGTCAGGCGCGCGACAAACTGATCGTCTACGCGATGCGCCCGCTGATGTTGGTCCAACCCCGCACTCGATTTCTCATCGCGTGCAGCGTGCTGGTCCTGGCGACAACGCTGCTGTTGCTCAATCCGCACTCGTCGAATCTCAACGAAAACTACAAGGAAGGCGAGGTTCTCTCGCGCACCATCGTGGTGCCGGCGGACATCACTGCAGTCGACCTTGCAACCACCGAACAACGCAAAACCACGGCGCGAGAAGCCGTCCGGCCCGTCTTCAATTTTGATTCGAGCCGCACCGAGACGTCGGTTTCGAGTTTTGTAGCCGGTTGGGAAGAACTGAAGCAAAAGGTCGCGCCAAACCAGGAGATCAACGACGCCGAGATCGACAAGCTGTCGTCGATCATCCGCGCAGCGGGCGATGGTTATATCTACGACGACGCCGATGCCGAGCGGCTACAAAACGAGATCGTCCTGATCGACGTGCGAAACCCGGCGAAACAACTGATCGTGCCGGTGCCGCGCACGACGATGGTCCCCATCTCGACCGCCCGCCGGACGCTGGAAACACGCATCACAAATCTCACCGGCTGGAACGCCGAACAAAAGTCGGTACTCGCCGCGGCCCTGTCGACTCTTATTAAGCCGAATGTCGTGCTGGACCAGGCCGCGACGACCAATGCACGCGAAACAGCCGCGAATCAGGTTCCATCAGTCGTCATCTCGTTGAAGCGTGGTCAGTTTCTCGCGCGTGAAGGCGACACAGTCACTCCCGAGATCCTCGCGCAAATCGCCGCGATCAAGGGCACCGGACACACCGGTCGCCCGTGGCAGAATTTCTTCGGCTTGTTGCTGGTCGTCATCGCCGTCTACTGGGCGGCGTGGAAGTTTGCGGAGCATCGCAGCGGCGGTAGCGTTCTCGCGATCAAGAAGCACAAGGCTTTTGCTCTTGTCGGGTCAGCGATTCTGGTCCAAACCGCGTTGATGAAGATCGGTTTCATTTTTGGCGAGAGCGTCGCCTCGAGAATGCAGCCACCCTTCAACGATCCGGTCATCTGGAACTTTGGAATTCCATTCGCTGCGGGCGCACTGCTGGTCGCGATGCTGGTCGATACGCAACTCGCTTTTCTCACCGGAATGATCACGGCGTTGTTCGCCGGCCTGCTCGCGCCGACAGGGATGGGGACAGCGCTGTTTGCGATGGTCTCGTGCTCGGCGGCAGTTTACGGAACGGGACGTTATCGAGAACGCCAGTCAGTCACGCTCGCCGGTTTGCTGGTGGGCGGCGTGAACGTTGTGATGGCGCTGGCGCTCATCGCCTATTCGCAACAGCCGTTGACATGGAAAACTGCTCTGATGGCGATCGGGTGCGGCATTGCCGGTGGACTGTTGACGGCTGTGTTTGCCGCAGGTGGTCTGCCGATCAACGAGTCGCTTTTCGGCATCCTGACCGATGTGAAACTACTCGAGCTGTCGAACGCTGACCTGCCGGTATTAGGCCAACTCGCACTGCGCGCACCGGGAACCAACCAGCACTCTCACGCCGTGGGCCAACTCGCGGAAGACGCGTGTCGCGCCGTCGGCGCCAATCCGCTGCTCGCGCGCATCGGCGCGTTGTATCACGACATCGGCAAACTCGCAGCTCCGGAGTATTTCGTCGAGAACCAGCAGGGCAACAATCCGCACGATCGTTTGCGCCCGTATCAAAGCGCGAAGATCATCACCAGTCACGTGACTTACGGCGCGCGGCTGGCGAAAGAGATCGGACTGCCGCAGAAGATCGCCGACTTCATTCCGCAGCATCACGG
>Ga0111538_10005125_pt1 | contig 17978 bp, 13 predicted proteins | sample SoiMethybrSBSTD1_FD_79669 | JGI IMG/M metagenome (GOLD analysis project Ga0111538, IMG submission 79669) | Bulk soil microbial communities from a Populus tree surrounding site in Tennessee, USA - Soil MetaG P. TD hybrid SBSTD1 (version 2)... | ecosystem: Environmental > Terrestrial > Soil >...
CCGGCGCTGCCACCGCTGCCAATCGCACCACCGGTTCCCCCTGTGCCACCGCTGCTCGTGCCGCCGGCGCTGCTTCCGCCGCTGCTCGTGCCGCCGGCGCTGCTTCCGCCGCTGCTCGTGCCGCCAGCACCGGATCCGCCGACCCCGCCACGCCCGCCAGCCGCGCTCCCGCCCGCGCCGCCGGAGCCGCCAGCGCTGCTGCCGCCCGGACCGCCGCCGCCGGGATTGCTAGGCGCGGCATCGTCGCTGGTGCACGCGGAAGAAATGAGCAGCATCGCGCTCGCCGCGATCACGACCGCGCCACACCCCCGCACGCGTTTGCCGGTGTCAGCAACGGGCATCTCCGCATGATACACGCCCTACCCGAGAAGTCTGCCCCCGTGCAGATCTATCCCACATCACCTCACCCGGTGGACGCGCTCGCAGTGCTCGCGGCTAGCAGCAACACCGATGCGTAGTAGAGCGGCAATCCCCATGCGCGATTGACGAAACCGGGCGCGACGAAGCGATCGCGGGCCACCGAGAGATCGGAGAGGAAGAACGCGAGCGCACCGAGCGCGAGCGTGACCGAAGTGCGAAACCCCACGCTGCCGATCGCGAGCGCGACCATCACCGTGATCACGGCGATGTACGCGAGCACGGGGATGCGCATCCCCGATTCGACGTGAGGACCGAGCCATCGCCAGACGAGGATCGCCGTCGGCACCAGCACGAAACCCGAAAACACCGACGCCGGCAGCACGACGCCGCGCTGCAAGCAGGCGACGGCAAACGCCAGATGACCGAGCAAGAAGCTGACGAGGCCGGCCAGAAAACCCGCCCGCCGCTGCGAGATCAACAACACGTCGCCGAGAAAGCACAGCACGAGGCCCAAAAGCACCGCGCGACCGTACGCTGATTCCGTGGCGCCTGCGGCCCACGCCGCACACAGAAAACCCGCGGAAGCGAGCGGCTTCGCCAGCGCGACGCCGGCGCGCTCTTCGCGGCGCTCGGCGACGAGCAACGCCAGGACCGCGAGCCCGGTCGCGAGCGCGGCGAGCGAGAACAACGCCGCGCTCAATCGGCCACTCCCGTTTCACCGACGAACAAAAACGCTCCCTTCTTCGTCGACACCGCGATGTCGACGCTGCCGTCTCCGGTCACGTCGCCCACCGCGATCTGAGTGCCCACTCCGGAGGCGTCGTCGATCAGCCGCGCCTCGTACCGAGCTCCCGCGGCGTCACGCCGCAGCTTGAACCAATACAGACGCGCCGGCTCGCTGAAATCAGCGTCCCCCTCCGGCACGTGTCCCCAGAAACGCTCGCCGGTGACGATGTCTTCGAGGCCGTCCCCGTCGATGTCGTGGAGCGCCAGCGCGTGCGGCTGGTAGAGCACGACCCCCGCGTCGGTCGGGACCGGCGCGACGATCGAATGTTCCACGAACGCCGGCGCGCCGGTCGCAACGACTTGTTCGAACCATGACAGTCCCCAGCCGTGTGCGGCAAGACTCGTGATCACGTCGGAAGCTCCGTTTCCGTCGACGTCGTACACGTAGATCTGTGCTCCACCTTGCCCGAAAGCTTGCGCGCCGTGTTCCCAAACTGGATCGGAAGCCAAACTCGCGGGCTGCCGCCAGTAGCCCGTGGCGAGCACCACGTCCCGGCGCCCGTCGCCGTCGACGTCCCCGACGCCGAGCCCGTGCGTGGCGCTCGGCAAACCGAGAGCGGGCGACAGCGCGTGAAATACCCACGGAGCTGCAGCGTGGAGCCAGTCAGGAGCACCCCAGCCGAGCCGGCCTCCGACGTGATAGACGAGCTCCGGAAGCCCGTCCCCGGTCAAGTCGGTGAAGGCCGGTGATTCGTTGTCGACCACGTCGACCACCACGTGACGCGTCCACCGCCCGTCGTACGAGCCCGGATTTTCGTACCAAGAAGCGGCGCGCCCGGCTCCGTGTGTGACGAGCACGTCGTCCCGGCCGTCGCCGCTGAAGTCGCGCACGAAAGCCACGAAGTTGTCCGACCACGTATGCGGATCGAACGCGACTTTGTCGTAGATGGGATACGCCGCGGTAAAATCGGGCCCGCGGTACCACAACGGCCCGGCGACGACGTCCCCGGTGCCGTCGCAGTCGAAATCGCCGAAAGCCGCGCTCTCCGCGTAGTGCTCGCTGGTGAGCACCAGCTTGCGAAAGCGCGGGTTCGTGTTGGGCGGAACGCTCGAATCGCGGATGCCAGGGATCGTCGTGCAGGACCGGCGCACGCCACCATCGCTGTCCGCGCCCGCGCCCGAGTCGGTCGGCTCGCCGCCGGCGTCGAACGCCCGCGTTGCCAGCGCTTCGTCGCCGCCGCAACGAACCATCGCGGCGGATAGCCCGCCGATCGCGACAGCGATGCCGAGGCAGCATGTTCTGTTCAAGGAAGCCCGAAAGCTACCAGACCGCCCGCCACGACGCCGTTCGGAATCCAGGCCCAACCGTGGCCGGCAAAGACCATCCCACCGGAAATGCTCACGCCGCCGCCCATCGATTGGCCGAGATCGTAGCTCCATAGTTGCCCGCCATTGCGCACGTCGAAGGCGCGTAGCTGGCCGGCGAGGGTCGGCACGAACAAGACGCCGTTGGCCGCGGCCAGCGCGCCGAACGTGCCGGGCTGCACCGGAACCTGCCAGTCGATCGCTCCGGTGGTGGCGTCGAGCGCGAACACGACGGCCGCGCCGGGACCCCCGCCGACTCCCGCGGTGCCTCCCCCGCTGTTCGAGACGACGTAGATCTTGCCGTTGGCGTAGACCGTGGACGCCATCACGCCCCCGTTCGGTCCGCCCGGCGTCAGGTCGGTTCGCCACGCTTCGAGACCCGTATCGCGATCCACGGCGTAGTACTTGCCGCTCTTGTCGCCGACGCCCACCAACGCGCGGCCGTCGGCCTCGAATAGGTTGGGACTCGCGCCGACGTCGTGGTCGAGACCGTAGGCCTTTCCGCTCTGGAAGCGATCGCCGGCGGTGAACTGGTTCGCCCAGGCGAGCTTTCCCGTCTCGTAGTTGATCGCGATCAGCGAATCCGAGTACGGGCTGTCGGGGCCGCCGGCGTACTCCTGACCGGTGCCGATGAACAGCAGCTTGCGGCCGGTGTCGACGGCCGCCGACGACCACACCGAAACGCCACTGCCCTCCGTCAGCGGCAGCGCCCAGCGCTGGTCGCCGGTTCTAGCGTCGATCGCGATCACCTTGCCGCGGAACGGCGGCTCGGCCGGAATGAAGACCTGATACGAGCCGATCCCGAGCACGATCAGATCGCCGATCTTCACCGGCGACGACCACAGCATCAGAAACACCTGGTCGTCGAGCGTCTGCTCCCAGCGCTTTTCGCCGGTCAGGCGATCGATCGCGAAGAACTTGGCGCCGTGAGCACCGACGTACACCGTGTCCTCGGTGACGAACGGCGTGTGATTGATCTGGTTCGGAATCGTGTCGTCCGCCAGATCGATACTCCACTTTTCTTCCCCGCTGCGCGGGTCGACCGCGTGAACCTCGCTGTTCCAATCTCCGAAGTACAGCATTCCGCCGTAAAGCGCGGGCGTGCCCGTCACGGCCACGGCGTCGTACGACCACTTCGGAACGAGCTTCGACACGGTGTCGACCGAGATCTTCTTTTCGGCCGCGTCGTAGCGGCTGTTGTTCGCGTCGCGCCCGTAGGACGGCCAGTCCGGAAACTCGGGCTCCCTGTCGTCCGCCGCTTCGTTCTCGCTGCACGCCGCGACGCCGACAGAAAACAAGAACGGCGCGATCAGAGAACGGCACGCGCGAATCCGCTGCAGCATCGCGAGTAAGCCAAGGGTAACAGACGGCGTCGCTCGGACAATGCGAGTGCGGATTCGTTCGCGCTCTCTTGACCGCGCGCAGCCTTACGCGGTTGACTAGCTCGAACCGTGGCGAGCGACCCTACCGAGCACCATCTCTTCGTTTACGGCTCGCTTCTCCCCGGCGAGCGCGATCACGAGCTATTGACCGGATCCTGCCATCTCGGCCCGGCGCGCACTCCGCCCGAGTACTACCTGGTCGAGCTGAACACCTTTCCCGCACTCGTGCGCGGCGGCAGAGTTTGCGTCAGCGGCGAGCTCTATCGAGTCGACACCGCGACCTTGGTGAGAATCGACATCAGGAAGGAGCATCCGATCCTGTTCCGGCGCAGCACGATCGAGCTCGAGGGCGGCCAGCTCGCGGAGGCTTATCTGATGACGCTCGATCAGGTGCGTGGCCGGCGGCGTCTGGCATCGGGGGACTGGCGCGGTCGCTTTGCGTCGCGTCGCTCGACGGTGCCCAGCAGCGCCTGGGCCGAATGGGCGCGCACGCGCAGGCGCTGACGAGACGAGCGCGTCAGATTTTCGGCTTGTCTTTGCGGGGGCGTGGAATCGCGTAGGCCTCGAGCCGATAGATCAGAGCCCGCCGCGAGATCCCGAGCAGCTTGGCGGCCTCGGCCTGGGTGCCCGAACGGCGCAGTGCATCGAGAATCCGATCGCGCTCGGCGCGAGCGAGCTCCGCCCGCAATTGTTCCGCGCGCTGCGAAGCCGCCATCGACACCTCGCGCGGCGAGCGCGGCGCATCGTGCGAGGCTTGCGGATCGTGGCGCGGCGAGCGCGGCGGATCGAACGTGCCGCGCGAGGGCGGCGCGCTCTCGTGCCGGCGCCCCTCGGGGACGCGCTCGGCCACCCGCATGTTCTCGGACGAATAGCCGCTGTCGGGTGGAAACGTCGTCAGCGGTTCCCTGCCGAACGCGCCCTCGAGCTGCAACAGGTCCGCGCCCAGCACGCCGTCGCTGCAGAGCACGATCGCGCGCTCGATCACGTGCTTCAGCTCGCGCACGTTGCCCGGCCAGCGGTAGCGCCGCAGCGCAGCCTGCGCGCCGTCCGCAAACACGGGCCGGGGCGCACCGAGATGGCGCGCGCAGCGCTCCGCGAAGTGTTCCGCCAGCGGCAGAATGTCGTCCAGCCGCTCGCGCAGCGGCGGGATCTGCAAAGAAACGCCGTTCAGCCGAAAATACAGGTCGGCGCGAAACTGACCGCGGCCGATCATGCGCCGCAGATCGCGGTTGGTCGCCGAGACCACGCGCACGTCCACCTTGCGCGAGCGATGCGATCCGACCCGAGTGACCTCGCCCGTTTCGAGCACGCGCAGGAGCTGCGCCTGCGTGGTCGGCGCCATCTCGCCGACCTCGTCGAGGAAGATCGTGCCACCGTCGGCCGCCTCGAACAGGCCTACTTTGGTGGCGTGCGCGCCGGTGAAAGCGCCCTTCTCGTGTCCGAACAGCTCGCTGGCCAGGATCCCTTCGGCGAGCCCCGCGCAGTTCACCCGCAAGAGCGGCTTCATCGAGCGCGGCGACCAGGCGTGCACGGTTTCGGTCAGGAGCTCCTTGCCGACGCCGGTTTCCCCGAGCACCAGGACTGGAATCGAGCTTTGAGCGACCGCCCGAGCCCGCTCGTAGAGCTCGTGCATCGCGATGTGGCGCGACGGCGGCTCGAGCACCGCGCCGGGCAGCCCCGGGCCCTCGCTCGGCGCCAGATCGAAGTCGTCGGCCTGCGAGCCGCGGCCGCGCACGAAGATGTTGACGCTGCCGAGACCCACCACGTAGCCGCGACGCAACGGGACACGCTGTCCCGCCGCGATCAAGGTACCCTGCACGGTAGTGCCGTTGCGGCTCCCGAGATCTTCGACTTCCGGCGGATCGGTCCCGTAGAAAACCGCGTGATTCCGCGAGACGGCGGGGTGGTCGACCGAGATGTCGCTTTCGGCGCTACGCCCCACGCGCAGCACGCCGCCGCGCAAGAGCTCCGCCGCGCGCACGCCAGCGTCCGTCACGATCAACAGGGTGCAGCCCCGCTCGTCGCTGGCGAACGGGCCTTCGTCGTTCGCAGTGCTCGCTTGAGTTTCTGGCCGAATCGTTTCCGTCATTTTGACTGACGCGAACGCGAGCGAGTCGAAAGTCGCGGTGTGTGTGGCGGTGCGACACGATGCGCTTCGAGGCCTAGCGACATTACCATGTGCGAGCGCGTTCCGTCGGCTGGTTTTCGATGTTAGAGTCGCCCGCAATTCTCGCTCTCCAGGCGGAAGGGAGGCTACGGAAATGGCTTTGTCGCGCGCTGTTTGTGCATGGTCCCTGGTTTTCGCGGTCGGGGCTTTCGTCGCCGCCTGCGGTGACGATGATGAGCAGACCCCCACCCCGGCGGCGGGAAAGGGAGGCACCAGCGGCAGCAGCGGGCGTGGTGGAGCCAGCGGATCATCCGGACGCGGCGGGAGCGGCGGATCCAGCGGTCGCGGCGGCTCGGGAGGAAGCTCCGGCAGCAGCGGGAGCTCCGGCAGCAGCGGGAGCGGCGGTACCATGGGTGACGCGAGCGCCGGCACCGGCGGTACCATGGGCGACGCGAGCGCCGGCACCGGTGGCACCGCGGGCGGCGATGCGAGCGGCGGAACGGCGGGCACGAACGGAACCGGCGGCAGTGCCGGCACGAACGGAACCGGCGGCAGTGCTGGCACGAGCGGAACCGGCGGCAGTGCTGGCACGAGCGGAACCGGCGGCAGCGGGGGAACCGGCGCAACCGGTGGCACCGCGGGCGCCAGCGGCACTTCCGGCACGGGCGGAACTGGCGGCACGGGTGGAGGGGACGCTGCGGCGCCGGGCACGTGCAGCGAGCGGTGCACCGCCGACGCAGATTGCAAGATCGCGACCGTTCAAGGGAACCGCGGCTGCCGCAACAACACTTGCGTGAACCTCGACACGTACTGCGCGAACAAGATGGATTGCACGATCGCGAACAGCTGGACCATAGCGTGTTCGGCCGGTCAGGCTTGCCCGGCAGCGTTCTTCGCGTGCATCGACATCGGCGGCGGAGTCGGTCGCTGTGCTGCGCAGGAGGGGAGCCCCGGGCCGCTCTGCGCTGGAGCCACCATCTTTCAGATGCCGAAGCTCGATGGCACGGGCAACGCCGCCGTGTGCGGCACCGAGAATCAGGTGTGTAACCCCGCGACGCACCTCTGCGCGAACGATTGCACGCTCCTCGGCTGCCCGCCCACAACGGCCTGCAACAACACGACCAAGCTTTGCGGCTGCGCCGCCGACGCGGCGTGCGCAGGGCGCCCGTCGACGCCCCACTGCAACGTGGGAACCGGTGAGTGCGAATGCACGAGCAGCACCACGTGCGACTTGCCCGGCGTCGACGGCGACGTCTGTGTCAATGGTAAGTGCGGCTGCACGGGCGCCTCAGCCTGTATCCAGGACTACGACGGGACGACCATCGCCTGTCAGTGACACTCGCTTAGCACCACCTCGAGCGGCCGCTGCATCGACCGGCCACAACCGCCCGAGGATTGGCTCGCGCCGGAAAGCGTTGCCGTAGAGCGCCCGTGGGTGCAAGATTCGAGGCTTGCCGTGATCAAGTCCGGAGACGTGCTCGCAGGGAAGTATCGCGTGGAGCGCGTGCTCGGCGTCGGTGGAATGGGCTACGTGGTCGCGGCGATGCACCTCGAGCTCGGACAGCGGGTTGCCGTCAAGTTCTTGATGCCCGAGCTCTGCAAGAACGAAGAGCCCGTGATGCGCTTCCTGCGCGAAGCGCGCGCGGCCGTTCGGATCCGCAACGAGCACGTGGCGCGGGTCATCGACGTCGGCAAAATGGACACCGGCGCGCCTTACATGGTGATGGAGTACCTCGAGGGCTACGACCTCGCGGACGAGCTCGAGCGCCGCGAGCGGATCTCGGTCGAGGAGGCCGTCGACTACATCCTCCAGGCCAGCGAAGCGATCGCCGAAGCGCACACGCTCGGCATCGTTCACCGCGATCTCAAGCCCAGTAACCTGTTTCTCACTTCGCGTGCCGACGGCTCGGCGCTGATCAAGGTGCTGGACTTCGGGATCTCCAAGGCCATGGTCAACGAGGAGGGCGGCGCGGCGGCGAGCCTGACCGGCACGCAGGCCTTGCTCGGCTCGCCCAGCTACATGTCGCCGGAACAGGTGCGCAAGCCGAAGACCGTGGACGTGCGCACCGACGTCTGGGCGCTCGGTGTGATCTTGTACGAGCTTCTGACCGGCACGCAGCCTTTCAAGGCGGAGACGCCGATGTCGGTGCTCGCCGCGGTGGTGTCCGATCCCACGCCGAGCGTGCGCGAAACGCGGCCCGACATCCCGATCGAGATCCAGGCGGTGATCGAGCGCTGTCTGGCCAAGGACGCCAAGGCTCGTTACCAGTCGATCGCCGAGCTGGCGGTGGCGCTCGCACCCTTCGCCTCGCCGCTCGCTGCGCCGTCCGTCGTGCGCATTTCGGGCATTCTACGCGGCACGCCACGCCCCGCCAGCCGCGACTCGGTGCCGACGATCGAGGACAACAAGATGCGCGCCAGCGGCGATGCCGAAACGCTGGAGGCGACACCGGAATCGCTGCCGCGCAGCTTCACGCCGCCCGTGATCCGATTGCCCGGCGATTCCGGGGACGTCCCGGCGTCTTCTTCGCCGCGCAACGACGGCGGCTTGACCACCGCGGAGTGGGGCGCCTCGACCAAGCCGAGCGGGGACCGGCCGAGGGCGACGACGATCGTGGCGATCGCCGGGGGCGCGGCCTTGCTCGGCGCCGCCGCGATGGGCCTCGCCATGCTGCGCACGCCGACCGCCCGACCGATCGGACCGGATCCGGAAGCGCGAAGCGTGGAATCGGTGCCGCGTCCCCGGGAGATTCCGGTGGTCACCGGGAGTCCAACGCCCCAGAACAGCGCGCCGCCGGCGGCTTCGGCGTCTGCTCCTCCGTCCTCGACGGCCGCGCCGGAGACACCAGTCGTCGCGAGCGCGCGCCCGCAGCCGGTGCATGCACGGCCGACGGCGCGGCCGAGCGCGCGTCCGGCGCCCTCGGCGAGCGCACCGAGCGCGGAGCGCAAACCCGCGGACACGCCTTCGACGCCGCATCCGCTCGAAGGACGGCGCTGACTCAGAGCGTTCCGCTCAAGGAGAAGCCTCCGCCTCGTGCGTCGGCCCAGGGGCTGACGCGCAGCTTGGCCGCGGCGGGACGTTCGGGACGCGTGAAATAGAGCACGCCGGTGACGACCGCACCTGCCAGCGCAGCACCGGTGGTCACGGTGTTGATCACATATGGGAGCCGCGCGGAGTCGCGGAGCTCCTTGCGCTGCTCGGGGTTGAAATTAGGGTCCGCGTTGGCGTCCTCGTAATCGGAGTTTTTCGACAGGTACATGGCGCCGGACACGGTCGCCGCGACGGCAAACGCGAGCGTGACGCCGCCCACCACGTAGACGCTGTCCGGAACCGGCCGCTCCATTCCGAGCTGATCGGCATGGGCGGGATTCTGCCCGGGCGGGCCGCCGAGCGGCGCCACCGGCGGCGCTTCGGGCGGCTTTGCCGCGTTGGGATCGACCTCCAGCGAAGGAACCTGGATCGACTGCTTGTCGGCTTCCGCGCCGACCTTTACCTCGGCCGACCAGGGCTTGCGACCCGCAGCGCTGGCTTCGATGCGGTGCGTGCCCGGATCGACCGGAGCCGATACGCCCCAGGCCGCCGAACCGATCGCCGCACCATCGACCCGGACCTCGAGCCCCTCGATGCGCGACTCGGGCGGAACCACCACGGTCAACCGCGACAGTTTGGGCTCGATGCCGCGCAGGGCCTCCTCGGCGAACTGCACACGGTCGGGACGCTGATCGCGGCGCGCCGCCAGCAAGGCTTCGCCGAACTCGACCCACGCCGTGGCGGTGAGCCCCATCGCCTCGTGGCAGGCGGCCAGATTCAGCAGCGTGCCGGTCGCCGGATCGATCCGCTGGCTCTCCGCGAACTTCTTGCACGCCTCTTCGTAGCGCTTCTGGTCCATCAGCTCGCGCGCTTCGCGGTAGAGCTCCTCTGCCAGCGCGATATCCGTGGAACGCTGCTGCCCCTGGCTCACGCCGGAGAGGCTCAACAAAGCGAGTGACAACAAACCTGCGCGAAGGATTCTCATGGCGTCACTCCGTGGTCGAGTCGGCGCTGGCGTCGCCGGCTGCCGCATCGCCGCCGCCGTCGGTCGCGTCGGGACCGGCTTCAGGCGGGCAATTCGAAAGGAGGTGCACGGTGGTGCTCGGGTTGGTGACCGCGCGCCCTGCCAGACACTCGATCGCCGCTAGCATCTCGGCCTGCTCCACAGTGCTCAGCGAGAGCCGCAACGACACCACGTCGATGTAGATGCGCGTCAGCACGCGCACGTCGGCGGCCGACATTTGCGTCGCCCTGCCCGCCGGAGCAAAGCCCGTGGCGCCCATGTCGCGGCAGCCCCAGAGCTGGTGGTTCCATTCCGCGAGCTTGTTCAAGAACTGGGGAAAGTCGCCGGGATCGTAGAGATCGATGAGGCCCGCGACACGACAATCGCCGTGTATCTTGCCCGCTAATTCCGGACTTATCTGGCGAATGGCGTCGGTGAGCTCGCTCGTGTTCAGGCGCTTGCACACCGTCACCGCGACCGGGGCCGGCGCAGCCGGGCAGCTGTTGCCAGTGCGGTCGTCTTTCGCGTCGGCAGCGTCCGAAACGCCCGCATCCCCTGCGCTACCGCCGGCGGCGTCGCCCGCGTCGGAGGAAACGCCACCGCTGCCGGCACCTCCTGAACCGGAAGCGCCTGAGTTGCCGGAGCTGCCCGAGTTGCCGGCGCGACCGGAGCTGCCGGAAGACCCTGCCGCGGTACCGCCCGTGCCGGGGCCGAGCGGTGCGCCGTTGCGCACGGCCTCGTCTTCACCGCAGGCGCTGAACAGACACGCCGAGACGAGCGCCGCAGCCGCGGCGAGACCCGTACGGACCAGCCGCCGTACGCCCTGTCGCGTGCGAAGGCGGCGCGCGAGCCGCAGACCCGCGAGCGCCAGCAGGCCGCTCACGCCGGCGCCGTGCGAGACAGGGGCCGGGCCGAGGCTGCAGCCGTCGTCCGTCGGTGGCGGCGGGGGTGCCGCGCAGTCATGACAGGGCTGCTCGGGCTCGGGGGTGCACAGCGCTTCCGTGCCGACACTCGTGCATTGGTAGTCCACGGGACACGCCTCCTGTTCGCAGCTCTGCGTACACACCGGTTCTGCTTCGCTCTCAAGCCAGCAGCGCGCGCTCGCGCACTGGTAGTTGGCGGTGCAGGCTTCGCCGAGCGCGCGGTCGTCCTCGAAACGCGGCTCGGCCCCCGCGGCAGCAAACGCGTCCAGCGCGAGCTGCTCGAACGTCGACGTGTGGGTATACTGGAGCCTGATTCTTTCGTCCAAACAGTCGGACCGATCGATCAGCGACCCAGCCGCCATGACCGCGCCCGTGAGCTCACTCAGCGCAGGGCCGCCGCTGTCGCCGTAACACGCACCAGGCCCGTTGAAGACCAGAATGCGCGGGCGCGTCGTAGTGACCTCCGCAAGCGAATTCGGTCCGACCTCGATCACTTCCTGGCGCGTCCGGTGGCGGCGCGGAACTTCGCGCCAGGGCAGGTCGGTGGTCGTCCCGTCCGTGCCGTAGCCCACGAGCGTAGCGAGCTCCCCGCGCCGCGTCGGAATACGGATCCTGATGGGCGCGCTCGGCAGCTCGAGCGTCCGATCGAGCACCAGGAACCCGATGTCGTCGAGACAGCCGTTGGTGGAGAGCGACGAGACCACCCGAGCGCCGAGCGCGATCGGGCGCTCGCGGGGCGACTCGCCGCCGTAGACTTCGATCGTCGACGCCGGCAGGTCGGGCCCGAGCGTGCCGGCGTCGCCGAAATTGTTGATCAGCTCGCCCTGCGCGTTGCAGCCGAAGCTGCCCTCGGTCGTGTAGGCGACACAGTGCCGGCTCGTGAGCACCAGGTTCGGCGCAACCAGGGTCCCGGAGCAGATCGCCTCCGCGGGCGTCGTGGCGCGCAGCAAAACTACCGCATCCTCGCTGCTGCCCAGGGGGGACGGTTGAGCGCGCGCCATCGCTTGCCCGCGCCGGCCGAGGTCCACCGCGGGTTCGCCGCCCGAAAGCGTGCACCCGGCGCTGCAGACGCAGCACGCGAACCAGCTCACGCCACGCGCGGTCTGAGCGACGTTCATGGCAGGGGCAGGTTCAGCTCCTGCAGACAGGGCAACGTTTTGTTGACGAACAACCGCGACACCTGGAGCCGGGGCGTCGGCGCGTCGCGGTCGAAGTATCCGACTTGCGACTGCAGCGCCAGCTCCTCGGTGTTTTTCTTCTCGAAGCAGTAGACCGCGCCCGTGTCGACGCGAACTCCATAGCGGGCATCGAAGCGCGGCGGCCCGAGCGTGCCGAACAGCCGCAGCCGCCCGTTCGGTTCGGGCCGCTCGAGCTCGTCGAACACGCTTTGGATGTCCGTCGGCCCCACGTTGAACACGGGACCGCCGGTGATCAGGTGGCGGATGCCGTTGTCGAGCTCGGTGCCGAAGACTCCTTGCGCCTTCGGACCCGCGGCCTGGATCGCGAAGGCCGCGAAGTAGACCGCGTCGTAGTAGTTCTCGTAGCCCGGTGTCGATCGCGTGTCGACCCGCTGCAGCCGATCCCGGTACTCGTTGTACAGCACGCCGTCTTCGGAGCCGGCCACCCCGATCCCGACGAAGCGTTTGTGCATGTCGGGCTCCTGCCACTCCGAGCGCAGCCCAGTGATCATCGGAATGATCGCCGAGATCGCGGTGGGCAAGTTGAACGGCGCGAGTATGTAGTACGGCCGGTTGTTCACACTGCCCCAGCCCTTCTCGATCTGTGCGAGCACGCCTGATTGCGGAAAGGCCGCAGTGCGGCCCATCGAAAACGCGGTGCCCGCCACCGACACCACGATGTTCGGGCGAAACGCGACCACGGCCAGCGCGGCCGAGGCCACCTGTTGTGCCGTGGGGTTGCGCGGCAACGTCACTTCCGTGAACAGGCCGCGCGTGCGATTGTCCGCGATCCCGGCGCCGTTGAACACGAGCAGGTTCGCGACGGCATTCCTGAGCTCGACCTCCACCGGCTCCTCGGTGGCGACGAGCGCCACCTTGAGGTCGTTGACGGCGAAGATCGGCTTCACTTCCTCTTCGACCTTGGCCAAGAGCGCCGGGTACGTCGGCGCCAGATCGGCCGGCAAGCCCAGCATGTGCCAGAGCAGCTCCTGGCTCGGGACCGTGAGCATCGCGGTGGTCGCAGGACCCGGGGTCAGGAAGAAGACCCCTTTCTTTGCACCGAAGCGATCGAAGGCTTCGAGCAGGATGCCCGATTCCACGTTGGCAATCACCGCCGGCACGCGCACGGTGTCCGTGAGGTGCTCGAGCGCCGCGAACACGCCGTTCCTGCGCTTGATCGGGTCGGCCTGCTGAGTGCCGGCATCGCACAGCACCAGCGCGAGCGGATAGAGTCCATCCTTGCCGCGCAGCCCGCCGACTTGCCCGGCGTTCAGCTCGTTGATCGCGAGCTCGTAGTTCCACGATGCGTTGTCGTCGCCGATCTGAAGCGGCTGAAAACTCGCGAAGCCGCCGATGAAGATAGCGTTCGGGTGATCGAAACGCCCGAGCACGACCGGGCACTCCTGCGTTCTGAGGTTCACGCAGTGTCCCTGGAGGCACCGAAACTGCTCGTCGGGGTGCTTGTCGAGGCAGTCCTGGTTAGTCGCACACTCGGCGGCGCTGCCGTCGTCGCTGCCCCCAGTCCCGGCACTGCCGCCTTCACCCGCCGTACCTCCCACTCCCGCGGAGGAATCCGGCTCGTACTTCGCCGTGTCTTGGTTGACGTCGTCCAGAGGCGCGACGACAAGGCATGCCCCCGCGACGACCGCGCCGCTCACCATCGCTAGCCATCGGGCCGTTCGCACGGCCCCGCAGCTTGCCACAGCCGTGCCAAGTGCGGGCGAGAGCCGCGCGGGCGCTTTTCTTGATTCGGATGCGCGTCGCACTGCTCGGGGGTTCTCGAGCTGAGAAAAAGCGGGGAAAAGCACGTGACGAAAGCATGTACACCCACCTGCACTTACAGTCCCTCCGGCGTCCCTTCGACGGCCCTCGATCGTCCCCTCCAGCGTTCAATAGCCGAAATCTCTCAACCTCTGATGTCCTACGGTTTGCACAAACACGTACGTGTACTTGCACAACCAGGTGCAGGTCACTTGCACAGCGGCAAGGTGCACCAACTGGTAACCCCGCGGAAAACCGAGGTCTAGGCGCGGGCATGGGTCTTGCGTATGGCAATGTTCGTCAAGGAGACGCGGGATGAACAAGGCACTGATTGCAGCGGCAGCGGCAGCGCTCGGCATCGGGATGATGGGCTGTCAGGCGGATGAGGCCTGGCACGAACAGCAAGGTGAATCGGAGGCGACGGGAACCACGACGGAGGCACAGGAGCTTTTGAGCCCGACCACGGCGGTCTCACAGCCGTCGCTGACTACGGCCACCAGGTCGACCGCCACAACCGAAGCAGCCGCGGCGACTTCGTGTACACCGCGCCCTGGAATCAATCCGCTCGATCACCGCCTGGCGGCGATCGCGACGATCACGTTGCGCTGCGGGCAGGACTTCAACGCCAAGGCGTTCGCGTTTCAGCAGCCGAAGCCGCTTCCGTCGGCGGATCAACCGCTCACGGTGCTGTGGCCGACCTTCCGCTGCGACATTCCGGAGAATCCGGACCTGGCGAAGCGCCTGCAGGAATCGCTCGAGAACATGCTCGGGCTCCAGTACCTCGAGGGTGACCGCGCCGGAGCGCTCGCCTACTTCCGACAGCAGTGGCGAGGCTACCTGGTGCGGCTGCGGCTGCAGAAGGTCCTCGACCCGGCATTGTGCCCGAACTGGGATCCGTCGCCCGTGAACACCGGAGACAAGGAAAACCCGAACGGCGAGGACGTGCCGAGCGACGAGCTGCTGAAGGAGCTGACGCGCGAGAAGCCGGAGGGCGAGCACGCCAAGACCCACTACTACTGGAAGGTTTCGGCGACCCCCGCCATGGCGCAGCAGGGATGCAGCTCGAACCGCTGCGTGCTGAACCGCGCCAAGCTGTGCAGCAGCGCCTTCGGCGATGCGCTCTGGGAAACCAGCTTCACCGCCGACAGCATCGTGAAGACCGACCCGAACTACTGGGACGACAACACCTTCTACGGCAACCCCGACTTCTTCGACTTCGGCTGGGTGCATCAGATGGCAACGTCCACGGGGTGGCCGCCCGGCGACCTCTGGGGCGCGCCGATGCGTGCAAATGAGACCTGCACCTATTACGCCAGCAACATGGTCGACGTCCTGACCGGCTCGCTCAGCCTCGTGAACTGCGGCGGCGGCTGGATGTGCGCCACCGAGTGCAAGGTCAAGGCCGCCACGACAACGACCAGCAAGTAATTCGGCGTCGCGCGAAACCAAGCGCCGGTGCGGCCAGGAGCTGCGCCGGCGCTTTCGCATTTGACGCCCCCAAGCCCCGCCCGGCGTCGGACGTCACACAAATGCTGCTCCGAGCGATGGACGCTCAGGAGCGACACTGATGACGTCCCGCCGTTCCGCGCTTGCTTTCCTGCTCGTGGTCCTAGCCGTGGGCTGCGGCTCCGCGACCAAACCCGCGCCTCCGCGCACCGAAGGCCGCTCCGCGCTTCCACCCCCAGGCAAGGTCTCGCTCCGTCTGGGCGACCAGACACCGGGCACGGCGATCGCAAACAAACCGTCGCAACCGGCTCGCCCCGCCGCTCCACCCTACGACCTCGCCGCCGACCTCGAACAGCGCAAGAGCGAAGCCGTTGCCGAGCTCGGCTCGCGGACGCAAACCGAAACCGTCGAGGGCGTCTTTCTCGTCGTCGCTCCGGGCGGACGCGGCGGACTCGCGGCGTCGATCGACATCACGAAGCGCGCGCTCGCGGCCTACTTCAACGGCCGCTTTTCGCGCCGGCCGGCGAAGGCGATCAGCGTGTTTTTGTTCCCCGACGCAGGCGGCTACAACCACTACTGCTCGAAGCACTGGGGCGAAAACTGCGACTCGCCGTACGGCTTCTATCTGCACGAGCCACGCCGGATCATCATGAACGTCGGGCTCGGTATCGGGACTTTGACGCACGAGCTCGTGCACCCGCTGGTCGAAAGCGATTTTCCCGACGCGCCGGACTGGATCAACGAGGGCATCGCGTCGCTGTTCGAGCAATTTGCGCTGCCGCGGCCCGGTGAGATCCGCGGCGGCAAGAACTGGCGCCATCCCCGATTGGTACGGGGGCTGCGCTCGAAGCGCGAGCGCGGGCAGGCGAGCTTGCCCGCCTTGTTCGGAATGAGCGACGAGGTGTTCCGCGGCGAGCTCGAGGATCTGAACTACGCGAGCGCGCGCTACTTCTGCCAGTGGCTCGACCAGAAGGATCTGCTCTGGCCGTTCTACCAGGCGTGGCGCGACGGCTACGCCGCGGATCCGACCGGCGAAAAGGCGTTCGTCGCGGTGGTCGGCAAGACGCCGGCGGAAGCCGACGCCGAGTGGGCGCGCTGGGTGCAGAACCTGTGATCGGGCGCACCGCCTGGGTGGCATTGGCGCTCGGCGCCGCCTGCAGCACCGCAACGCCGCCGCGCGCTGCTCCGCCGCCGGAGCCGGAGCGACAAGCCCCCGCGGTCGTGAAGGCGGAACGACCGGTGATCTGCGATCCCGCCGAGCGCCTCGCGCCGATCGACGCGCCCGATCTCGAAGCCGTCGGCGAGCCTTCCACGGCCAACCTGAGCGCGTGGGTGCACACCCTGGCCGGTCCCGAGCTGCGCGGCCGTGAGGCGGGAACCACCGACGCGCTGCGGGCGGCGCGCGCGATCGCCGAACGTTTCGCGGCGCTCGGGATCCGGGCGCCCGATTCCAAAGGCTACTGTCGCGAATTTTTCGGCGACGGCTTTCGCGACCACAACGTGGTGGCGCACCTGCCGCCCCGGGAGCCCGCGTGTCACTGGGTGATGCTGGGCGCGCACTACGACGCGCTCGGCGTCGACCGCAAGGGTCGCCTGTTTCCGGGCGCCGACGACAACGCGAGCGGCGTCGCGCTGCTGCTCGAAGCGGCGCGGCTCCTGACGAGCGCTGGCCGCGCGCCGCGCGTCGGGCTTTCGTTCGTGGCCTTCGGCGGCGAGGAGAAGGACCTTTCCGGCTCGCGCGCGTACGCCGGCGATCCGACGCGACCGCTTTCGGACGTCGCGTTGATGATCAACGTCGACATGGTGGGGCGGCGGCCGGGCGGCCATCCCGGGATCGGCTACGAGCCTTCCGGGCGCGAGCGCACGAAGACCGATCGACTGGTGAAGCGCGCCGCCGGGCGCGCCGGCGTGGGTGTGATCCCGATGTTGCTCGGCGACCGCAGTGATAGTGCTTCGTTTGCTCCGCACGTGGCGACCGTATTTTTTTCTACTGCGGTCAGCGCGGATTACCACCGGCCCACGGACACGCCGGAGCGCGTCGACTACGCGCAGGTGCGGCGCGCTCTCGATCTCGTGCTCGAGCTGATCGCCTCCGTGGACTGCGGCGCGTGAGCGCGGGTTGTGCCAAGCTCGGCGCGCGAGCCGTGGCGAAGCCGAAGAAACCGCAGCGACCGGAGCCGGAGCGCGACGAATTTTTGCGCAACGCGTTCGCCGACGTCGAGCCGCTCGCGGATCGGCACCGCCAGGCGCCGCGGCCGATGCCGAAACGCCGAGCCGAGTGGCGCCGCGCGAGCGCCGGGCTTCCCGCGGGCCCGGCACCCGGAGTCCATTTCGTATTGGAGCGCGAGGAGGAGTACGTTTCCGGGTACCGCTCCGACCTCGGCCCGCAGGTGCTCGCGCCGCTCAAGAGCGCGCGCTGGCAGCCGCAGGCAACGCTCGACTTTCACGGCTACCGGACGAGCGAGTTGCAAAAAGAGCTCGTGCTCGAGCTCGGCCGCGCTATCGACCGGGGAATTTCTCGGCTGCTGATCGTGCACGGCAAGGGGCTGCACTCCGAGGGCGGAATCGGCGTGCTGGCGGCAGCGGTCGTCGACGCACTGACCGAGGGCCGGCTGGCAGCTTCGGTGCGCGCGCTGAAAACCGCGCCGATCCGGCTCGGCGGCAGCGGCGCGCTCGCGGTCGAGCTCGAACGCGCG
>Ga0111538_10005127_pt1 | contig 17972 bp, 15 predicted proteins | sample SoiMethybrSBSTD1_FD_79669 | JGI IMG/M metagenome (GOLD analysis project Ga0111538, IMG submission 79669) | Bulk soil microbial communities from a Populus tree surrounding site in Tennessee, USA - Soil MetaG P. TD hybrid SBSTD1 (version 2)... | ecosystem: Environmental > Terrestrial > Soil >...
GGACCCGACCGTCGGGGTCGGTGGGCACGACGCCGTAGCGCGACGGGTCGTCGACCTTGTGCAGGGCGATCGTCGCCTCGGCCCCGCTGCTGTCGTGGAAGTCGACGAACCGGGTGATGTCGAGGTCGGTGAGCACGTCGCCGTTGAGGACGAGGAACCGCTCGTCGATGCCGGCGTCGAGCGCCGCGAAGCGGATGGCGCCGGCGGTGTCGAGCGGGTCGGGCTCGACCGCGTAGTGCATCCGGGCGCCGGCGCACCACGCGTCGGGGTAGCCGTCGACGAACGCCCCGGGCTGGAACCCCAGCGACAGCACGACGTCGTCGACGCCGTGGGCCACGAGGTGGCCGACCACGTGCTCGATCATCGGCCGGTGCACGATCGGCAGCATCTGCTTCGGGCGCCCGCAGGTGAGCGGGCGCAACCGGGTGCCGAACCCCCCGACCAGCACGACGGCGCGCATGTCAGCCGGCAGGGACCGTCGTGGCCGGATCGCCCGGCACGGTCGTGGCCGTGGGGTCGGCCGGCACGGTCGTGCTCACGCTCTGGTCGTCGGGCGGCTGGCCGTCGGGTGTGGTCGTCGCCGTGCCGGCGTCGGCGGCACCGAGCGAGGCCAGCTGGGCGGCCGACTCGGGCTTCGGGATGTCGGTGGTGCCCTCGGGCACGAAGGCGATCGTGTAGCCCTCGCCGTCTTCGCGGAAGCGGATGTCGTTGAAGTCGCGGCGGATGAGGGCGGGCTTCTCGTCGGTGTTCTCGGCGTCCTTCCACTGGGCGACGACCAGCTCGGCGTCCTCGTCACCGCACTTCTGCTCGCCCTCCTTCCAGGACTCGTCGCCGATCTTCAGCTCGTCGTCGGAGAGCTGGATGCCCGCGCCCTCGAGGTAGGCGCCGAGGGTGGCCTTCTCACCGGCACCGTTGGCGGTGAAGGGGTGGATGTGGATGACCCCGTCGCCGTGGGTGTGGATGCCGATGTCGTTCTCGAACTCGGGCGTGTTCGGCTGGAACTCGCCGCAGATGTAGATGCCGACCGCGGCGTGCCAGTGGTCGCCGAGCGCCGGGGGGACGTCGTCCTCGGACTTGCGGTCGTTGGCCGCGAAGCCCACGAGCGCGATGCCGAGGATCATGATCCCGCCGATGACGCCGGGGAAGAGGAGGTTGCGCTGCTTGTTGGCCGCGGAACGCCCGCCGGCGCGAGCGGCGCGCGCGACCTTCTTCGAGGAGGAGGCCTTGCCCATGAGGATCCGAGGGTATCCGCGTGGTCAGGTCCGACGCGAACGCAGCTCGTCGAACAGCTGCTCGTACCGCTCGGCGATCGCGGCGGGCGACGCCCACGCCTCGACGAACGCGCGTCCGGCCCGGCCCATCGCCCGGGCACCCTCGGGGTCGTCGAGCAGCGTGACCAGGGCCTTCGTGAACGCCTCGGGCTCGTCGGGCGGCACGGCCAGCCCGGCGCCGGCGCCCTCGACCACCCGGGCGACCTCGGTGCCCTCGTCGACGCTGGCCACGACGGGGCGGCCCGCGGCCAGGATCGAGTAGGTCTTGGACGGCACGCTCGAGCGGGCCAGCCCCCGCCGGAGGGGCACGACGTGGATGTCCGCGGCCGCCAGCACCTCCGGCAGCCGCTCCTTCGGCTGGAAGTCGACGAACACGACGTTGCCGAGCCCGGCGGCCTCGTCCTCGATCTGCGCCCGGGCCGACCCGCCGCCGTTGATCACGAACCGCACGTCGGCCATGTCGTCGCGCTCCCCCACGGCCCGGGCCGCGGCCACGACCAGGTCGAGCGCCTGCGAGAACCCGACGTTGCCGGCGTACATGACGACGCGCTTCCCGGTCAGTCCGTGGTCGGCGCGGTAGGTGCCCTCGTCGGGGTCGCGGGGGGTGATGCGCGCCGTGTCGACGAAGTTGGGGATGACGCGGATGCGGTCGTCGGCGTCGGGCACCGTGCCCCGGATCTTCTTGACGAGGTTGTCCTTGAGGTCGTCGGACAGCACGGTCACGGCGTCGGACCGCCGGTAGCTCCACCGCTCGAGCCACGAGGCCAGGCGGATGACCCGGGGGTTCGAGATCGCTCCCAGCTCGACGGCGACGTCGGGGAACACGTCCTGGATGTTGAACACGAACGGGACGCCCCACCGGCGGGCGGCCAGCCAGCCCGCGCTGCCGAGGGTGAGGGGCGGCGACATGGCCAGCACCGCGTCGGGCCGCGCCCGGCGGCGCCCGGCGAGGCCCATCGCCGTCGACAGCACGGTGAACCCGGCGAACCCCGCCGCCCGCGCCGGGATGTTGCGCTTGTCGGTGGGGAACGGGTGGACCCGGGTGATCCGACCCCACGACGTGTCCTCGTGGCGCACCACCCTGCCCTCCCAGCCCGGCTCGATGCTGTGGTGCTGGTACCACGGCAACGAGGTGACGACGTGCAGCTCGTGGCCCCGGGCGACGAGCTCGGTTCCGATGCTGGTCATCACCTCGCCCGTGGGCGCGGTGTCGGGGGCGTAGTGGGGGCAGAGGACCAGCAGTCTCACGGGGCGGCTTCCTCGTCGGGGATGGGGGCGGGCTCGTCCGGGTCGGATGCGGGCCCGTCGGGGATCGGGGCGGGCTCGTCGGGGTCGGGTACGGGCTCGTCGGATGCGGGCCCGTCGGGAGCGGGCGTCGACGCGGCCGCCGGCTCGGACGGAGGCTCGTCGGGAGCGACCGCGGGCTCGTGGGGAACGGACGTCGACCCGGCCGCCGGCTCGGACGGCCGGGGCAGCGACGCCGCCGCGGCCCGGTAGGCGGCCAGCACGTCCTCGGCGGTGCGGTGCCAGGTGAACTCGGCCACGCGGGCCCGACCCGCCTCGGCCAGCCGGTTCCGCTCGTCACCGTCGTGGAGCATGCGGCTCATGGCCGCGTCCCAGGCCTCGGAGTCGTCGGTCGGCAGCAGGGTGGCCGCGCCGCCGGTCACCTCGGGCAGGGCCCCGGCGTCGGACGACAGCACCGGGGTGCCGAGGCTCATCGCCTCGAGCACCGGGAGGCCGAAGCCCTCGTAGTGCGAGGGGAACGTCATCGCCACCGCGCCGCGCACGATGGCGAGCACGTCGCGGCGCGGGATCAGGCCCGTGCGCCGGACGCGCCCCCGCAACCCCATGGCGGAGATCTGGTCGCGGACGTGGTGCTCGGCCGGGCCCTCGCCCCCGGTGAGCACGAGCATGATGTCGTGCTCGTGGGCGGCGACCGTCGCGAACGAGCGCAGCAGCAGACCGTGGTTCTTGTGGTTCCACGTGAACGACGGGTACACGAACCAGCGGCGGGGCAGGCCGTAGCGGGCCTGCACCTCGGCCACGCTCACCCGCGTCGTCGGCGGGTCGACCCCCCACGGCGCCAGTCGGACCCGCTCCGGGGCCACGCCGAACCGGTCGACGATCCCCCGGCGCACGAACTCGGTCGGGGCGATCACGCCCGCGGCCCGGCGCACCGACCGGGGGATCGACCGCTGCAGGTACCGCCGCTTGGTGACCGTGAAGTTCTCGGGCATGTCGAACGGCTGGAGGTCGTGGATCGTGACGATGCCCGGCACGCCCTGCACCAGGGGGAGCGTCCCGCCCATGTGGTGGACAAGGTCGACGTCGCGGGCCTGCCGCGCCAGCCACGAGTTCTCGGCCGCGACGCGGATGCCGCGCACGCGTCCGGAGAGGTGGGCCAGGTGCGTCGGGAACGCCTCGACGACGTCGGGGTAGGTGTCGCCGAACGCGTCGAGGGCGAACAGCGTGAGCTCGAGGTCGTCGGGCGGCGCGACCGCGATCTCGCGCAGCATGGCCACGGTGGCGGTCTCGGTGCCGCCGACGCTGCCCGGCACCAGCCACAACAGGTTGCAGCCGACCCTCATGTCCCCAGCACCTCCTGGTACGCGGCGACGGTGGCGGCGGCGGTGGCTGCCCAGGTGGTGGCCGCCGCCCGCTCGCGCCCCGCCGCCCGGAGCCGGTCGGCGAGGTCGTCGTCGTCGAGGACCGCGGCCAGGGCCCCGGCGATGGCGTCGACGTCGACCGGGTCGACCGCCAGGCCCGCGCCGTCGGCCACCAGCTCCTCCGTGGCGGTGCCGATCGAGGTCACGACCGGTGCGCCCGCGCCCATCGCCTCGGCCACCGGAAGGCCGTAGCCCTCCCACAGACTCGGGTAGCAGAACACCGACGCCCCACCGTAGAGAGGCGCGAGCTCCCCGCGGGGGACGAAGCCCGTGAACAGCAGCCGATCGCCGAGGGACGCGACCTCGGGGCTGGGGGCGTCGCCCCAGCCCTCGGGGCCGACGACGACGAGGGTCACGTCCCGGTGGGGCAGCCGGGCGAACGCCTCGATCAGGCGCCGCTGGTTCTTCCGGGGCTCGAGCGTGCCGACCGACAGCACGTAGCGCCCGGTGACGCCGTACCGGCGGCGGACCTCGTCGATCTGGTCGGCGGTCACCTCGGCCGTGGTCATGCCCCAGGGCACGTGGCGCAGCCGGGCCCGGGCGATGCCGGCCGTCACGCAGTCCTCGAGCGTGGCCCGCGAGGGCACCAGCACCAGGTCGGCGTCGTCGAGCACGCACCGCAACCCCGCCTCGAAGAAGCGGACGCCGTTGCGGGTGAACATCGACGGGTCGCGACGCCACGCCAGGTCGTGCATCGTCACCACGAGGGGGGCCGAGCGGGGCGGGATGGCGTACCCGGTGGCGTGCACCACGTCGACCGGTCCGGTCGCCTGCTGCACCGGCGGCCACCGGAGCCGGTGCCACGTGCGGTAGAGCGCCTGGCGGGGCAGCCGCAGGTGCCGGACCGGGATCGACGGTCGCCACGCCTCGGGCGCGGGGCCGCCGTGGCGAGCGGCCGCCCCGACCTGGTCGACGGCCCCGGAGGCCGCCACGGCGTCGATCTGATCGAGCACCGCGCTCGCCGTGCCGCCCGGCACGCGGTGCCAGCACTGCTCGATGACGACCGCGACGCGCATGGCCGGGCATCCTCGCACGCGCCGAGCGGGCGACGAGACATCACCACCCGCCGTGCCAGCCGTCGCACCGCCAGCGCGTGGTGGTCGACCGGTACGCTCTGGGCATGTCCGACTCCTGGTCAGGTCGCACGGTGGTGGTCACCGGGGGCCGTGGTTTCCTCGGGCGGGCCGTCTGCGAGCGGCTGCGCCAGCGGGGGGTCGAGCGCCTCGTCGCGCCCACCTCCGCCGACTACGACCTCCGCCGCCCCGACGACGTCGCCCGCCTCTTCGCCGACGCCCGGCCCGACCTGGTGATCCACCTCGCCGCCCGGGTCGGCGGCATCGGCGCCAACATGGCGAACCCCGCCTCGCTGTACCTCGACAACCTGCTGATGGGCACCTACGTCATCGAGCAGGCCCGCCTCTCGGGCACGCCGAAGACGGTGGTCACGGGCACGATCTGCTCGTACCCCAAGCACACGCCCGTGCCGTTCAGCGAGGACTCGCTCTGGCAGGGCTACCCCGAGGAGACCAACGCCCCCTACGGCATCGCCAAGCTGGCGCAGCTCGTGCAGGCGCAGGCCAACCGGGCCCAGTACGGCCAGGACGTCATCTACCTGATGCCCACGAACCTGTACGGCCCCGGCGACAAGTTCCACCCGGCGGTCAGCCACGTCATCCCCGCGCTCATCAAGAAGTGCGTCGACGCCGTCGACGCCGGCGACGACCACATCGAGGTGTGGGGCACGGGGTCGGCGTCCCGCGAGTTCCTCTACGTCGACGACGCCGCCGAGGGCCTGGTCCTGGCGGCCGAGCGCTACGACGGGGCCGACCCTGTCAACCTCGGCACCGACGAGGAGCTGCCGATCCGCGACCTCGTGAAGCTCATCGCCGAGGCCACCGGGTTCACCGGCGAGATCCGGTGGGACTCGTCGAAGCCCGACGGCCAGCCGCGCCGGCGCGTCGACCCCGGCCGGGCGGCCGCCAGCTTCGGCTTCCACGCCGAGGTGCCGTTCGCCGAGGGCCTGCGCCGCACGGTGGCGTGGTACCTCGAGCACCGCGACGAGGCCCTCGCCCGCGACCACTGAGCGACGCGCCGCCGGGCGCGCCGGCGCGCGGGCGCAGGGCGACCGCCGGCGGTGGGACGAGGTTCCGGCGGTCGAGCGGCCCGGCGGGCCGACCCGTCACGTCAGCGAGCGGCGGAACCAGTCGGCGGTGCGTTCGAGGCCGGCCCGCAGGTCGATCTCGGGCTGCCACCCGAGCTGGTTGCGGGCGATCGTGATGTCGGGCTGGCGCTGGGTCGGGTCGTCGACGGGCAGCGGCTCGTGCACGATCTCCGACGACGACCCGGTGGTCTCGATCACCAGGTCGGCCAGCTCGCGCACGGTGAACTCGCCCGGGTTCCCGATGTTGACGGGGCCGGTCACGTCGCCGTCGAGCAGGGCGAGGATGCCCCGCACCTCGTCGTCGACGTAGCAGAACGACCGGGTCTGCGACCCGTCGCCGTAGATCGTGAGCGGCTTGCCCTGCAGCGCCTGGACCAGGAAGTTCGACACCACCCGCCCGTCGGCCGCCCGCATGCGGGGGCCGTAGGTGTTGAAGATCCGCAGCAGCCGGACGTCGAGGCCGTGGTAGCGGTGGTAGGCCATCGTCATCGCCTCGGCGAAGCGCTTGGCCTCGTCGTAGACGCCACGCGGGCCGATGGGGTTCACGTGGCCCCAGTACGACTCGGGCTGCGGGTGCACCTGCGGGTCGCCGTAGACCTCGCTGGTCGACGCCAGGAGGAAGCGCGCGCCCTTGGCCTTGGCGAGCCCCAGGCAGTTGTGCGTGCCGAGGCTGCCGACCTTGAGCGTCTGGATCGGCATCTCGAGGTAGTCGACGGGCGAGGCCGGGCTGGCGAAGTGGAGCACCCGGTCGACCTCGCCGGGCACCCACACGTACTCGCTGACGTCGTGGTCGACGAAGGTGAACCCGGACCGGCCGAAGAGGTGCTCGATGTTGTCGACCGAGCCCGTGAGCAGGTTGTCGATGGCGATGACCTGGTCACCCCGCGCCAGCAGCTCCTCGCACAGGTGCGAGCCGAGGAAGCCGGCCCCGCCGGTGACGACGACCCGGCCCATCAACGGCCGATGCCGGTGTAGCGGAAGCCCCGCCGCTCGAGAGCCGGCTTGTCGAGCAGGTTGCGGGCGTCGACGATCCGCGGCGAGGCCATGAGCCCGGCCACCTTGTCGAAGTCGAGCCACCGGAACTCGTCCCACTCGGTGAGCACGACCAGCACGTCGGCGCCATCGCAGACCGAGTAGGGGTCGCCCGCCGGCTCGATGCCGTCGACCGGTGCCTTGACCGCGGGGTCGTAGGCGTGCACGTCGGCCCCCTGCGCCGCCAGCAGGCCCACGATGCGGATCGCCGGCGAGTCGCGGGTGTCGTCGGTGCGGGCCTTGAACGTGAGGCCCCACACCCCCACCTTCACGCCGTCCAGCGACCCGCCGACCTGGTCGCGCACCTTGGTGACCACGCGCTGGAACTGGTCGTCGTTCACGGTGATGACGCCGCGCAGCAGGTCGAACGAGTAGCCGGCCGTCTCGGCGATGTGCACGAGGGCCCGCGAGTCCTTCGGGAAGCAGCTGCCGCCCCAGCCGGGGCCCGGCCGCAGGAACTCGTGCCCGATGCGCTTGTCGTAGCCCATGCCGAGCACGACGTCCTTGACGTCGGCCCCGACCGCCTCGCACACCGCGGCCACGGCGTTGACGAAGCTGATCTTGGTGGCGAGGAAGGCGTTCGACACGTACTTGATGGTCTCGGCCGACGCCGGGTCGGTGACGATGATCGGGGCGGTGACACCGATGTAGAGCGCCGCCACCCGCACCGCCGCCGACTGGTCGTCGCTGCCGATCACGATGCGGTCGGGGTTGAGGAAGTCGTGCACGGCCGACCCCTCGCGCAGGAACTCGGGGTTGGACACGACCGCCACGTCGTCGCGACCGAGCACCCGCTCGACGGCCCGCGTCGACCCCACGGGCACCGTCGACTTGTTGACCACCACGGCCTCGCCGGGCAGGGCGGGCCCGATCTGGCGGGCCGCGGCCTCGATGTACGAGAGGTCGGCCGAGCCGTCCTCTCCCTGGGGGGTGGGAACGCACAGGTAGGCGAACTCGGCCGTGCGGGCCGCGACGTCGGCACCGACGACGAAGCGGAGGCGCCCGCCGTCCATGCCCTCGCGGACGATGGCCTCGAGACCGGCCTCGACGATGGGGATCTCGCCGGCGTTCAGCCGTTCGACCCGGTCCTCGTCGATGTCGGCGCACACGACGTCGTGGCCGAGCGAGGAGAAGCAGGCGGCCGTGGTGAGGCCGACGTACCCCGCCCCGATCACCGCGATCTGCGCCATTGTGCGGACCTCCTGTGGATCCGTCGATCTGCCGGTACGGAGGGTCAACGCTAGTAGGTGGGCACGAGCCCGGTCGCACGCGCCGGCACCCCGCCGGCTCGGGTCGCGCCACGGCCCGTGGGCTAGCCTCGCGTCCGGTCCCTTGCAGGCCTGCCTGCAGGGGTCGGTGCCAGGCGGGTGGGGCCGCCTCACCTGCTGGATGATCTGCACTCAGACTGAGGGAGTCGCCGTGCGCAACGCCGTCGGAGCCATCCAATCGCTCGTGGTGCTGGGCGGCTCGTCCGACATCGGAGCCGCGGTGGCCGAGCGCCTGGTCGACTCCGGGTGCCGCCGCATCGTGCTGGCGGGGCGACGGCCCGAGGCCATGGAGCCCGTGGCCGAGCGCCTGCGCGCCGCCGGGGCCGAGGTGGCGGTCACGGCGTGGGACGCCACCGACGTCGCCGGGCACGCCGACGCGGTCAAGGCCGCGTGGGACGCCCTCCCCGGCCACGGCGGCTCCGACGACGTCGACTGCGTGCTCCTCGCCGCCGGCCTGCTCGGCGACCAGGAGCACCTCGCCGCCGACCCGTCGGCCGCCGCCGAGCTCACCACCGCCAACTACACCGGGGCGGTCTCGACGCTGCTGCACGTCGGCCAACGCATGCGCGACCAGGGCCACGGCGCCATCGCGGTGCTCAGCTCGGTGGCCGGCGAGCGCATCCGCCGGTCGAACTTCGTCTACGGGGCGTCCAAGGCCGGCCTCGACGCCTTCGCCCAGGGCCTCGGCGACGACCTGGCCGACGCCGGCGTCTCGGTGATGGTGGTGCGCCCGGGCTTCGTGCACACCTCGATGACCGAGGGCCGCGAGGCCCCGCCGCTGTCGACCACCCCCGAGGCCGTGGCCGACGCGGTCGCGTCGGGGCTCGCCGCCGGCAGGCACACGGTCTGGGTGCCGGGTACCTTCCGTTACCTGATGGTCGCGTTCCGCCACCTGCCGCGCCCCCTCTGGCGCAAGCTCTCGGCCCGGATGTGAGGCACAGGGCACCATGAGCACCGTGTCCACGCCGTCCAACGCCGCGGGGGCGCCCGTCCCCGACGGCGCCGAGGGTGCGACGCCGGCGCGTCCCGAGGCACCGCCGCCCGGCTCGACGTCGGTGGTCCTCGGGCTGATCCGGCTCGCCCGCCCGAAGCAGTGGGCGAAGAACGTGCTCGTGTTCGCGGCGCCGGCCGCCGCGGGCGTCCTCGACAACCGTGAGTGGGCGCTCGACGCGCTGGTGGCGTTCGTCGTGTTCTGCCTGGCGGCCGCGGGCACCTACTACGTCAACGACGCCCGCGACGTCGAGGCCGACCGGCTGCACCCGAAGAAGTGCCGCCGGCCGGTCGCCTCGGGCCTGATCCCGGTGCCGGTGGCCTACGCCGGGGGCGCGGTGCTGGTCGCGGCCTCCCTGGCCCTGGCGTCGACGGTCAACGGCAACCTGGTCCTCACCGCCGGCGGCTACGTGCTGCTCACGACGAGCTACTCCGCGGTGCTCAAGCACGTGGCGGTCGTCGACCTCGTGGCGGTCGCCGCGGGGTTCGTGCTCCGGGCCGTGGCCGGCGCGGTCGCCACCGAGGTGCCGATCTCCGACTGGTTCTTCATCGTCACGAGCTTCGGCGCCCTGTTCATGATCTCGGGCAAGCGGGCGGCCGAGCACCGCGAGATGGGCGAGGGCGCCCGCGACTTCCGGGCCGTTCTCGAGTCGTACTCCCCCGCCTACACCGCCTACCTGCGGGCGGTCACCTCGGGCGGCGTGCTCGTCGCCTACTGCCTGTGGGCGTTCGAGAAGGCCGACGCGGTGGCCTCCTCCCCTGCGCTGCCGTGGTACCAGCTCTCGATCCTGCCGTTCGTCATGGCGGTGCTGCGCTACGCCCTCGTGCTCGAGGAGGGCCGCGGCTCGGCCCCCGAGGAGATCGTGCTGAGCGACCGCCCGCTCCAGCTCATCGGCATCGCCTGGGCGATCGTGTTCGCGATCGGGGTGTACACCGCATGACCGACGAACGCCCCGCCGACGACGCCGACGCCCCCCGCATCGTCTCCGGGTGGGGACGCAGCCCCCGCTCGGCGGCGCGGGTGGTGCACGCCTCCAACCCCGACGAGCTGGCCATGGCGGTCAAGGCCGCGGGCCCCCGCGGCGCCATCGCCCGGGGCCTCGGCGCCTCCTACGGCGACGCCGCCATGAACGCCGGGGGCACGGTCGTCTGCTCGACCGACGTCTCGGGGCTGCTCGAGCTCGACAACGTCGCGGGCACGGCCCGGGTGCTGGCCGGCACCTCGATCGCCGACCTGCTGCGCGCCATCGTGCCGCAGGGCTGGTTCGTTCCGGTCACGCCGGGCACCAAGTACGTGACGATCGGCGGCGCCATCGCCGCCGACGTCCACGGCAAGGACCACCACGCCACCGGCAGCCTCGGCGCCCACGTGCGGTCGATGGTCCTCGCGCTCCCCGACGGCACGCGGCGCACCCTCACGCCCCACGAGCACCCCGACGAGTTCTGGGCCACGTGCGGCGGCATGGGCCTCACCGGCACGGTGATCGAGGCCACGATCGACCTGCACCCGATCGAGACCAGCCTGCTGGTGGTCGACAGCGACCGCGTCCCCGACCTCGACACCCTGCTGGCCCTGCTGTCCGAGGGCGGGCGCCGGTACCGGTACTCGGTGGCGTGGATCGACGTGCTCGCCCGGGGCCGGTCGCTCGGCCGCGCGGTGCTGACCCAGGGCGACTTCGCCACGGTGGCGGCGGTGCCCACCCGCCGCGTGCGGGGTGGCCATCCCCTCGCCTACTCGCCGCCGCCCACCGTCACCGCCCCCGACGCCGTGCCCAGCGGGCTGCTCAGCCGTCCGAGCATCCGGGCGTTCAACGAGCTGTGGTACCGCAAGGCCCCCCGCCGCCGGCGCGACGAGCTGCAGTCGATCGACAAGTTCTTCTACCCCCTCGACATGGTCCGCGACTGGAACCGCCTCTACGGGCGCAAGGGGTTCCTCCAGTGGCAGTGCCTCGTGCCGTTCGGCGACGAGGACGTGCTGCGCGAGATCGTCGAGGCGATCGCCGACCACCAGGCGCCCAGCCCCGTATCGGTGCTGAAGTACTTCGGCGAGGCCGACCCGGGCCCCCTGTCGTTCCCGGGGCCGGGGTGGACGCTCACGCTCGACGTGCCCACCGGCACCGGCGGGTTGGGCCCCCTGCTCGACCAGCTCGACCGACGGGTCCTCGACGTCGGCGGGCGGCTGTACCTCGCGAAGGAGAGCCGCATGCGCCCCGAGCTGGTGCCGGCGATGTACCCCCGCCTCGACGAGTGGCGGGCCGTCCGCGACCGCATGGACCCCGACCGGCGCATGGCCAGCGACCTGGCCCGCCGGCTCGACCTGCTGGGCTGAGCGAGGGCGGGCCGCCGGGCCTGGCGGGTCAGCCCGTGAGCCGCGCCACCAGGCGGTCGAGGCTCTCGCGGTAGTGCGGGAGCAGCGGAAAGCCGCCGAGGCGCAGGGCGGCGTTGTCGAGCACGGAGTTGGCCGGCCGGGGCGCGGGCCGCGGCGGGTCGAGGTCGGCCGTCTTGATCGGGCGGACCTTGGCGGGGTCGTGGCCCGCCGACTCGAGGATGGCGGCCACGAACTCGTACCAGCTCACCGCGCCCTGGTTGGTCATGTGGAAGAGGCCGGGCACCCGGGCCACGGCCAGGCGGCGCAGGCCCACGGCGAGGTCGGCCGTGAAGGTGGGGTGCCCGCGCTGGTCGTCGACGAACGCGAGCTCGGGCCGGTCGGCGAGCTTCAGCACGGTCTTGACCATGTTGTTGCCGTGCTCGCCGCACACCCACGACACGCGCACCACGCCGGCCCCGGGCGCGTGGACCGCGATCTCGTGCTCGCCGCCCCACTTCGACCGGCCGTACACCGACTGCGGGTTCGGGCGGTCCCACTCGACGTAGGGGTCGTCCTTGGTGCCGTCGAACACGTAGTCGGTCGACACGTACAGCAGGTGGGCCCCCGACCGGCGGCTGGCGTCGGCCACCCACCGGGTGCCGAGGGCGTTGACCCGGTAGGCGGTGTCGGGATCGCTCTCGCAGGCGTCGACCGCGGTGAAGGCGCCGACGTGCAGCACGACGTCGGGCCGGACGGTCGTGATCGCCTGGTACACCGCGTCGCGGTCGTCGAGGTCGAGGGTGGCCCGGGTCGTGGCGATCACGACGTCGCCCTGCGCGTCGCAGTGGATCTGCAGGTCGCGCCCGAGCTGGCCGCCGGCGCCGGTGATGAGGACCTTCATGGTGCGGCCGGGCCTCAGGCGCCGGCGCGCTCCTTGAGCGGGCGCCACCACCACTCGTTGCCCTTGTACCAGGCCACGGTCTCGTCGAGCGCCTCGTCGAGCGTGCGCTGCTTCGTCCAGCCGAGGGCCGTGATCTTGTCGATGTTCACCGAGTAGCGCCGGTCGTGCCCCAGGCGGTCGGTGACGTAGTCGACCCGCTCCTCACCCACCCCGAACATGGCGAGCAGCTTGTCGACCAGCACGCGGTTGGGCGTCTCGTTGCCGGCGCCGATGTTGTAGATCTCGCCGGGCGCACCCTGGGCCAGCACCAGGCCGACGCCCGCGCAGTGGTCGTCGACGTAGATCCAGTCGCGCTGGTTGAGACCGTCGCCGTACAGCGGGATCTTGCCGCCGTCGATCAGGTTGGTCGTGAACAGCGGCAGCGCCTTCTCGGGGAACTGGTAGGGCCCGAAGTTGTTGGTGCACCGGGTGACGGTGACGGGCAGGCCGTAGGTCGAGAAGTACGACAGGGCGATGAGGTCGCTGCCCGCCTTCGAGGCCGAGTAGGGCGAGCGGGGCTCGAGCGGGTCGGTCTCGAGCGACGAGCCCTCTTCCACCGAGCCGTAGACCTCGTCGGTGCCGATGTGGACGACGCGCGGCACCTCGAGCCGCCGCGCCGTGTCCATCACGACGTTGGTGCCGAAGCAGTTGGTGTTGACGAAGTCGTCGGGCCCCGCGATCGACCGGTCGACGTGGCTCTCGGCCGCGAAGTGCACGACGGCGTCGTGTCCGGCCATGGCGTCCTCGAGCGTGCCGGGATCGCAGATGTTGCCCTTGACGAAGCTGTACCGGGGATCGTCGTCGACGTCCTTGAGCGTCGACAGGTTGCCGGCGTAGGTGAGGGCGTCGTAGACGGTGACCTCGTCGTCGGTGTTGGCGAGGACCCACCGGACGTAGTTCGAACCGATGAACCCGGCGCCGCCGGTGACGAACTGCTTCATGCCTCGGAGCTCCTGGAATCGGGGACGGGAAAGTCTTGCAGACCGGCGGCCGTCGGCCCACCGCACGCCCGTCAGCCCACGGGCAGTCCGAGGTCGCGGGCGATCACGAGCCGCTGGATCTCGCTGGTGCCCTCGCCGATCTCGAGGATCTTCGCATCGCGGTACTGGCGGGCCACGAGCGTCTCGTCCATGAAGCCGTAGCCGCCGAACACCTGGGTCGCCATGCGGGTGGCGGTGACCGCCCCCTCGGTGGCGTACAGCTTGGCCATGGCCGCCTCGCGCTTGTAGGGGCGCCCGCTGTCGCGCAGCCATGCGGCCTGGTAGGTGAGCAGGGTGGCGGCCTCGGCCATGACGGCCAGATCGGAGCAGGCGAACGCCACCGCCTGGTTCGCCCCGATCGGTCGGCCGAAGGCCTGCCGCTCGCCCGCGTAGGCGACCGACTGCTCGAGGCAGCAGCGGATCACGCCCACCGCCAGGGCCGCGATCGCCACCCGGCCCTCGTCGAGGATCTGCAGGAACTGGGCGAACCCCCGCCCGCGCTCTCCCAGCAGGTTGGTGGCGGGCACCCGGCAGTCGCCGAACGTCAGCCCGTGGGTGTCGGACGCGTGCCAGCCCATCTTCCGGTACGGGGGCTGCACGGTGAGCCCCGGCGTGTGCGCCGGCACGATGATCGTGGAGATCTCGGGGGTCCCGGCCACTCCGCCGCCGGTCCGGGCGGTGACGGTGACCAGCGACGTGATGTCGGTGCCCGAGTTGGTGATGAACGCCTTCTCGCCGTTGAGCACCCACTCGCCCGCATCGTCGTCACCGTCGAGCACGGCGGTCGTGCGGGTGCCGCCGGCGTCGCTGCCGGCGTCGGGCTCGGTCAGGCCGAACCCGCCGAGGGCCCGGCCCGCGCACAGGTCGGGCAGCCAGGTCTGGCGCTGCTCCTCGGTGCCGAACCGGTAGATCGGGTTGGCCCCGAGGCCGACGCCCGCCTCGAGCGTGATGGCGAGCGACTGGTCGACCCTCCCCAGCTCCTCGATGGCGATGCACAACGTCGTCAGGTCGGCGCCGCCGCCCCCGTACTCCTCGGGGAACGGGATGCCGAACAGCCCGAGGTCGCCCATCTTCCGCACGACGTCGGTGGGAAACGTGTGGTCGGCGTCCCAGCGTTCGGCGTGGGGCGCGATCTCGCCCTCGGCGAAGTCGCGCACCAGCTTCCGGAGGGCCTGTTGCTCGTCGGTGAACTCCACGTGCACCCCGGCGATGGTAGGAGCCTGCCGGCCGACCCGTCGGCGGCGGGCCGGATCAGGGCCGGCGTCGGCCGCCCCGTAGGCTCGGTGCGTGACGTCCGACCCCACTCCCCTGGCCGTCGTGGGCGGCCGGCTGCTGACGGGCCTCGTCGACGTCACCACCGACCTCGCCGCCCTCGAGGGCCGGGGCCAGTGGGCCGTGGTGCTGCCGTTCGACGGGCCGCCGGTGCTGGCCCGCTTCGCCGAGGCCCGCCCCGCCCGCCCGTGGCCCGGCCGGCCGTGGCGCGGCCCCGATCCGGCCGACTGGACGACCTCGCTCGACCGCGCCGCCTTCTGCGCCGGGGTCGACGGCATCCGGTCCGCCATCGCCGCCGGCGACGTCTACCAGGTCAACCTCACCCGCCGGCTGTCGGCCCCCCTGCCGGTCGATGCCGACATCGCCGCGCTCGGCGCCGCCCTCGGCCGGGGCAACCCGGCCCCCTACGCCGCCGTGGTGCGGGTGCCGACGGCCGGCTGCCACGTCGCCTCGGCCTCGCCCGAGCGCTTCCTGCGGCGCACCGGCGACGTCGTCGCCTCGTCGCCGATCAAGGGCACCGCCACCGCCGTCGACGCCCTCCTGCCGAAGGATCGGGCCGAGAACGTGATGATCGTCGACCTCGTGCGCAACGACCTCGGGCGCGTGTGCGAGTGGGGGTCGGTCGAGGTCCCGGCGCTGTGCGCCGTCGAGCACCACCCGGGCCTCGTCCACCTCGTGTCGACGGTGACCGGCCGGCTGCGCCCCGGCGTCACGTGGGGCGACATCGTCGCGGCCACGTTCCCGCCCGGGTCGGTGACCGGGGCGCCCAAGCTGGCCGCCCTCGAGCACATCGCCCGGCTCGAGACCGCACCGCGCGGCGTCTACTGCGGCGCGGTCGGCTGGGTCGACGCCGACGCCCGCCGCGGCGAGCTCAACGTCGCGATCCGCACGTTCTGGGCCGAGGACGGCCGCCTGCGCTTCGGCACGGGCGGCGGAATCACCTGGGACTCGACCCCCGAGGGCGAGTGGGCCGAGACCGAGCTGAAGGCGAGGCGCCTGCTGGCCGTGGCGTCGGGCGCCCCGGCGCTCAGCCGGCGCTGATCCCGCCGGCGCCGATCCCGACCGGTCGCCCGCTCAGCCGGCCGACGCGGGCCGGAAGGCGACGGTGGTGCTGCCGGTGCCGACGACGAGCGTCCCGGCCGCCACGATCGGCGACCCCACCGCGCCGGTGCCGACCGTCGCCGACCACACCGGCGCGCACGACGTCGCGCCACAGCCCGCGGCGTCGAGGGCGACCACGCTCCCGGCGGTGGTGCCCACGAACACCACGCCGCCGGCGACCGCAGGCTGCCCGGACGTCGCACCGCCGACGGGTGCATCCCACGTCGGCGCGCACGTCGGCGCGCCGCACCCCGCGGCGTCGAACGCGAGGACCCGCCCGTCGCCGGTCCCCACGTACACGACGCCGTCCGCGACGGCTGGTCGGGACACGGACGAGCCGACGGTGGCCGACCACTGCACGGCGCCGGTGGCGGCGTCGAGGGCGTACAGCGTGCCGCCCCCGGTGGTGAGGTAGACCGACGTCTCGCCCGCCCCGACCGTGACCTCGGGCGGGAAACCCAGCTCGGGGATCGTCGTGACCCACACCGGGCACGGCCAGTCGCCGCTGGGGCCGCACGTGGCCGGCGCGCCTGCGGCGTAGGAACGCACCGCATCGCCCTGCGCGGCGTCGCCGGGTGTGCCCGACATGAGGCCGACCCCGCTGGCGTACACGCGGTCGGCTCCGAACGTGAGGTCGCTGTAGGCGCTGAGGTCGGTCGTGTGAGCGGTCGTCCCGCCCCACGAGGCGTCGGGATGCGCCGGGTCGTCCACCCGGAACCAGGTGAGGAGGCCGCCCTGCTCCTGCGTGTACCCCTCACGCAGGCGGCGGTCGCCGCGCACCGACTCGATGCGCCCGTCCACCACCGTGCCGACCTCGGCGCCGGTGAGCTCGTCGAACTCGTGGGCGTCCCAGTTGCCGACCGCCACGGCACGCAGCACGCGGTCACCGGACAGGATCGGCGCCGACCACGGGTAGCGGAGGGACAGGGTCTGGGGCTTCGTCCACCGCACCGCGCCGTCGGACAGGCGGACCGCCGACAACGTCGATGTCGTCGACGCCAGCAGCGTGCGGGCGTTGGCCACCCTCGGTTGTCCGATGGGGGCCGACCAGGCGACGCCCAGCGACTCGACGGAGTCGATCGTGATGGACGTCTCGGCCGCGTTGTGGCCCGTGCGGCCGGGCCCTCCCCCCGGCTCGGGCCAGCATCCGACCAGGCCGACCACGGCCAGCAGCCCGGCCCCCAGCCGTGTCCACCTCTTACGCATCGCCGTCTCCCCTCCGACGCCCCGGAGCGAGCGTACTCAACGAGCGGTCAGGCCGAGGCCGGTGCAGTCGCCGCATCCACGGCGATTCGTCGATGCGCGGTGCGGTCCGCTTCGATGATCCCGGTGGCTTCCGGCACGGTGTGGATCAACGGATCGCTCGTCGACCCGACGGCCGCGACCGTGTCCGTCTTCGACCACGGGTTCACCGTCGGCGACGGCGTGTTCGAGACGTTGCGGACGATCGGCGGCCGGCCCTTCGCCGTGCGCCGCCACCTCGAGCGGCTGCGTCGGTCGGCCGAACGGCTCGGCATCGACGTCCCCCTGTCCGACGGGCCGCTGCGGCAGGTGGTCGACGAGGTCGTGGCGGCCGCCGCCCTCCCCGAGGCCCGGCTACGGATCACCGTGACCGCCGGCGTCGGCACGGCCGGCTCGCGGCGCGACGGCGCCGAACCGACCCTCGTGGTGGTCGCCGGTCCGCTGGCGCCGTGGGCGGCCGAGGCCACCGCGGTGACCGTGCCCTGGCCGCGCAACGAGATGTCGGCCCTGGCCGGGGTGAAGACGACGTCGTTCGCCGAGAACGTGCACGCGCTGGCCGAGGCCCGGAAGGTCGACGCCGACGAGGCGATCCTCCCCAACACCCGGGGCGACCTGTGCGAGGGCACCGGCACCAACGTGTTCGTGGCGACCGGCGGCGTGCTCGTCACCCCGCCCCTGATGGCCGGCTGCCTGCCGGGGGTCACGCGAGCGCTGGTGCTCGACGTCGTGCCCGAGGCCGAC
>Ga0111538_10005128_pt1 | contig 17966 bp, 9 predicted proteins | sample SoiMethybrSBSTD1_FD_79669 | JGI IMG/M metagenome (GOLD analysis project Ga0111538, IMG submission 79669) | Bulk soil microbial communities from a Populus tree surrounding site in Tennessee, USA - Soil MetaG P. TD hybrid SBSTD1 (version 2)... | ecosystem: Environmental > Terrestrial > Soil > Tree...
CGTCCGACGCCTCCGCGTTCGTCACCGGGCAGATTCTCGCCGTGGACGGCGGGTTTCTCGCGAGCGGGGTGAACCAGTGAGGGCGGCGCTCGTGATCAGCGAGCACGACAACGTCGCCACCGCGCTGGAGGTGCTCGACGCCGGACGGACGCTCGATCTCGCCGGCCATCACGTGGTCGTGCAGGAGCGGATCGCGTCGGGACACAAGGTCGCCCTCGTGCCGATCGCTGCCGGTCAGGCGGTGCTCAAGTACGGCAGCCCGATCGGGACGGCGACCGCCGACATCGCGGCGGGCGCTCACGTGCACACACACAACCTTGCGAGCGCGCGCGGCCGCGGCGATCTCGGACGGCGCGTGGCGCCCGAGCCGGGCGTGCGGCTTGCCGAGCCGGAGGACGAGGGCGCCGGCATCCCGACCGACGTGACGTCGCCCGGAGGATCGCATGAGTGACCGTCCGGGGTTCCTCGGGTTCCCGCGCCCCGACGGGCGCGTCGGCGTGCGCAACCACGTCCTCGTGGTGCCGACGGTGATCTGCGCCTCGGTGGTCTGCGAACGGATCGCCGAAGCGCTGCCCGCGTCGGTGGTCGCGCTGCCGCACCTGGCGGGTTGCGGACAATTGGGTCCCGACATGCACGCGACGCACGAGACGCTGGCGGCCTACTGCGGCCATCCCAACGTCGCCGCGGTGCTCGTCGTGGCGCTCGGATGCGAGCAGGTGATCGCCGAGACGCTGGTCGAGTCCGCGCGCAACGCCGGCAAGCCGGCCGAGTCGATTGCGATTCAGGCCGAGGGCGGCACGCTCCGGACCATCGGCCGCGGCCGGCAGATCGCGGAACGGCTCGCGAAGGACGCCTCCCGCGCGGCGCGCGAGTGGTGCGACGTTCGATCGCTCGTCCTGTCGCTCAAGTGCGGCGGGTCGGACTACACCTCGGGGCTGGCCTCCAATCCGACGCTCGGGCGAATGGCCGACCGGCTCGTCGAATTGGGCGGCGCCGCCGTCCTCGGTGAGATCGCCGAAATCATGGGCGCGGAACACCTGCTCGCGGCCCGCGCGACGCGACCCGAGGTCGGCCGGCGGCTGCTGCGCGTCATCGATCGCGTCGAAACCGAAGCCATGGCGCTCGGCCTCGACATCCGCGGCACGCAGCCGTCTCCCGGGAACATCCGCGGCGGGCTCACGACGATCGAAGAGAAATCGCTTGGCGCGACGCACAAGGGCGGCGAGCGATCGCCGGTCGTGGACGTCGTCCCGTACGCGGGGCGGATCACGCAGCCGGGACTGACGGTGATGGACACGCCGGGACTCGACGTCGAGTCGGTCACAGGCATGGTCGGCGGCGGCGCGCAGCTCGTCGTGTTCACGACGGGCCTCGGCACGCCGACGGGCAATCCGATCGCGCCGGTCGTCAAGATGACCGGCAACGCGCGCACGGCGCAACTGATGGCCGACAACCTCGACATCGACGTGAGCGGCATCATCGCCGACACGGAAACGCTCGGCGCGGCCGCCGATCGGCTGTTCACCGAAGTCCTCGCGGTCGCCTCCGGCAAGCTCACGGCGGCCGAGGCGCTGGGACACCGGGAGTTCGCCATTCACCGGCGGAATCCGACGATATAGGGCCAAGGGCCAAAGGCCCCGAGAGGATCTATGGCGACCGAACGCGCCGCCGTCCGTGACACGCCCCTGCCCGCGCCGAAACGCACGGGCTACCTGCGGTGGATCATCTGCGGCCTGCTGTTTCTGGCCGCGACGATCAACTACGTCGATCGTCAGGTCATCGGCCTGCTCAAGCCGACGCTCTCGGCCGAGTTCGGCTGGTCGGAGCTCGACTACGGCGACATCGTCTTTTCGTTTCAGCTGGCGTATGCGATCGGCTTCCTGATCGCCGGCCGGCTCATGGACCGGCTCGGCACGCGATTGGGGTTCACGATCGCGATCGTCGTGTGGAGTCTCGCCGCGATCGGACACGCCGAAGCGCCGGCCGTCGGTCCCCTCGCCGCCGGCGCGCTGGGGATGTTCGGGCTGGGCTACAGCACGTCGGTCGCCGGCTTCATGTTGATGCGGTTTCTGCTCGGGCTCGGCGAGGCCGGCAACTTTCCCGGCGCGATCAAGACGGTGGCCGAGTGGTTTCCCAAGCGCGAGCGCGCGCTGGCCACGGGCATCTTCAACTCCGGCACCAACGTCGGGGCGCTCGTCACGCCGCTCGTCGTGCCGTGGATTACGGTCACGTACGGGTGGTACTGGGCGTTCGTCGCGACCGGCGCGATCGGCTTCCTCTGGATCGCGCTCTGGCTGGCGCTCTACCGGCGGCCCGACGAGCATCCCCGCCTCAGCGCGGGCGAGCTGGCCTACATCAAGAGCGATCCGCCCGACCAGGCCGTCAAGGTCGCCTGGCGCGACCTGATCCGGCACCGGCAGGCCTGGGCGTTTGCGGTCGGGAAGTTCCTGACCGATCCGGTCTGGTGGCTGTATCTCTTCTGGATCCCGGATTTCCTCAACCGGAACTATGGGCTGACGATCACCGCGGTCGGGCCGCCCCTCGTGACCATCTACCTCATCGCCGACGTCGGCAGTATCGGCGGCGGCTGGCTCTCGTCGTCGCTCCTGTCGCGGGGCTGGACGACGAACCGGGCGCGGAAGATCGCGATGCTCACGTGCGCGCTCGCGGTCACGCCGATCGTCTTCGCATCGAGCGTCAACAATCTCTGGGTGGCCGTGCTGCTCGTCGGCCTGGCCGCGGCCGCCCATCAGGGCTGGTCGGCCAACCTGTTCACCCTGACGTCGGACATGTTCCCGCGGTACGCGATCGGGTCGGTCGTCGGGTTCGGCGGGATGACGGGCGCCGTCGGCGGGATGCTCATCTCCAAGGTCACGGCCGCCATCCTCCAGACGACCGGCAGCTACGTGCCGGTATTCCTCATGGCCGGGAGCGCCTATCTCGTCGCGCTCCTCGTCATCCACCTGCTCGTGCCGAGGCTCGAGCCGGCACGGGTCTGACCCAAACTTCGAACTTCGAACTTCGGAGTTCGGAGTTCGTCGCCCGCGCCAGCGGGCGACGAAGTGGCCAACCCTCTTGCCGGCCGGGCCCGCGTCCAGGCTGCCGTCGGGCGGGCGGGCCCCGGTAGCGGCCTCGACTGGCAATTCCACTTGACGCTGTGCTTTTCAGAGTGGTAATACCTCATGCGTTTCTGCGGCGTCCAAGGAGGACAACAGGCATGACGCGACTTCCGTTTCGTCGGTGGTGGCCGGCGCTGATCGTGGGTGTGGCGCTCGCTTCGCCGGCGTTCGCTCAGGACTTTCGAGGGTCGATCGTCGGCACCGTGACCGATGCGACCGGTGCCGTACTGCCGGGCGTGCTCGTGACGGTCACGAATACGGAGACGCAGGTCGCTCAGAACCTCGTCACCGACTCAAAAGGCGGCTTTCAGGCGCTGTACCTGAACCCCGGGCAGTACTCGGTCACGGCACAACTCGCGGGCTTCAAGAAAATCGTCCGGCCGGTGAACGAGGTGCGAATCGGCGACGCCCTGCGCGTGGATATCACGCTCGAGACCGGCGCCGTCAACGAGACCGTGTCGGTGACGGCCGAGTCGCCGCTCCTGAACACGTCCAGCGGCGTCAGCGGCACGACCGTGGACGCCAAGCAGATCGCGGAACTGCCGCTCGGTGACGGCACGGCGTACATGCTCACGCGCCTCGCTCCCGGGATCGTGGATTCGTCGGACCTGCACTTCGCGCGGCCGATGTACAACGGCAATCTGGCCGGCATCGTCGCCAACGGCGTACAGGGCGGCAACGAGTTCACCATCGACGGCGCGCCGAACATGTCCAACGCGCGCGGCGTGGGCTTCTCGCCGCCGTCCGATGCGATTTCGCAGTTCAAGGTGCAGACGAACGCCTTCGATGCGCAGACCGGCCACACCGCCGGCGCGGTCGTCAATCTCGCCCTCAAGAGCGGGACGAACGTGCTCCATGGCGCGGCGGCGTACTTCAACCGCGACGACAACCGGTCCGAGACCCCGCTGCTCAGTCAGCGCCAGGGCCTGCCGAAGCCGACGCGCGAATACAACCGGGTCACTGGAATGGGCAGCGGCCGGATCGTGAAGGACCGGACGTTCTTCATGGTGTCGTTCGAGCACCTGAAGGACGTCCAGCCGGAACCGGCGGTCTACACGGTGCCCACGATGCGCATGCGGCAGGGCGACTTCGGCGAGTTCACGACCCAGATCTTCGATCCGTTCACCGCCACCGGCACCAATGCGACGCGCACGGCGTTTGCCAACAACCAGATTCAGCCGGGCCGGATCAACCCGGTCGCCGCCGCGTACGTCGCGATGTATCCCGAGCCGAACCGGCCGGGGACGGCGAGCAACTTCGCGACCAACGGCCTGCGGCCGTACAACTACAACGCCGCGATGGGGCGGATCGACCACAACATCAGCGCGTCGAGCCGGCTTTACGCCACCGTGTACTACAACAAGCGTCAGGAAGATCGGTACAACTGGGCGCAGGATGCGCCCAACGCGCCGGGCGGGGTCATCAACGGCTTTGCCGTGACGCGCGGATTCGACTACCGCAGCAACCTCGGGTTCACGGGCGGCTACACCTACGTGATGTCCCCCACGACCGTGCTCGATTTGCGCGCGAGCGGGACGCGGTTCGGTGAGTACCGCGATCCGGCGCAGACGTTCGATCCGGCCAAGCTCGGCTTCTCGCAAACCGCCGTGCAGTTGATGGGCGGCTACCAGTACCTGCCGCTCTTCACGATCGGCAGTTTCAGCACGACCAACGCGAACTCGACGATTGCCTCTCTCGGGTCGCAGCGTTCGGACTGGAATGGAGGATTCAACCGGCCGATGTGGACGACGTCGTTTGCGCCGACGCTGACGAAGATCTGGACCGATCACTCCGTCCGGATGGGCTACGACTACCGGGTGCAGAACTGGACGATCGAGAACGAGGGGTTCCTCGCCGGAGTCTACGCGTTCAACGGCGCCTACACGCGCGCCAGCAACGGGGCCGGGCTGAACGATCGAGCGCAGTCGTTCGCGCAGCTGCTGCTCGGACTGCCGACGGTCGGTACCCGCGCCGTCGCGTCGCCGGGCGGCGCGGCCAGCCAGTTCGAGATCGCCTCGCCGGGCCAGTTCAAGCAGTCGTATCACGGCCTGTTCGTGCAGGACGATTGGCGCGTCGGGCGCCGGCTGACGCTCAATCTCGGCGCGCGGCTCGAGATCAACAGCGGCATGTCCGAATCCGAGAATCGCAACCTGGCCGGCTTCGACACCACGACTCCGAACCCGATCGAGCCGGCCGCGCGAGCGGCGTACGCCCAGAATCCGATCGCGCAGATCGCGCCGGCCGACTTCCACGTCCCCGGCGGCGTGCTCTTCGCCGACGGGCCGGTCAACAGCACGGCGACCAAAGTCCTGCCGCGTGGTGCGTTCTCCTACCTGATCGGTCAGCGCACCGTCGTTCGCGCGGGCCTGGGGCTGTTCTCGTACGACTACTTCTTCGAGAACATCAACCAGGCCGGCTTTTCCCAGCCGACGCCGATCCAGGTCACCGAGGACAACGGCGTGACCTTCACGGGCGCGACGCTGACCAATCCGATCCCGAACGGCCAGCTCTCGCAGCCGGTGGGCGCCGCCAACGGTCTCGCCAGTCAGTTGGGCCAGGCGCTCGGCACGATGTACCAGCCCGACCGGAAAACGCCGTACTACACGCGCTGGGAGATCAACGTGCAGCGTGACCTCGGGAAGGGGTTCGTCACCAGCTTCACCTACATGGGATCGCGTGGGCGGGATTTGCCGGTGGGGCACCAGGTCAACAACATCCCGATGCAGTACCTCTCGACGTCGCGCGTCCGCGACGCGGCCAACGAGACGCTCCTCAGCCAGCAGGTGGCGAACCCGTTCGCCGGGCTGACGCCGGGGAGCACGATCAACGGCGCCACCGTCGCGCGCAACCAGCTGCTTCGCCCGTATCCGGAGTTCCAGGGGTTCGCGATCGAGGAGTACAGCGGGGCGGATCGCTACAACGCGGCGTCGTTCCAGCTCGAGAAGCGCTTCCGCAGCGGGAACTCGATGACGGTCCAGTACACGCGGTCATCGCTGCGCGACAAGCTCAACTACCTCAACCCCGCTGACGGCGTGCTCGAAGACCGGGTGTCGCCCAACGACCGGCCGAATCGCCTGTCGATCGGCACGAGCCTGCGCCTGCCGTTCGGCCACAACCAGAAGTGGGGAGGTGACTGGAGCGGCGCGATGGATGCGCTGGCGGGTGGCTGGCAATTGAGCGGCACGTATCAGTACCAGAGCGGCTTCCCGCTCGCGTTCGGCAACGTCTATTACGACAGTGCCTGCGATCCGAAGAGCCTCACCTCGAACATCGGCGCGAAGGTCGCAGGCGGGACTGCGGGTCTTGACGTGCCGGGATGGGACACGTCGTGCTTCTACTTCCACGACGCCGCCGTCCAGACCAACGGCGTGGACGACATCGTGAAACAGCGGGTCGATCCACGCATCAACGTCGGCAACAACGTGCGCTACTTCCCGTCCACGCTGCCGGGCGTGCGGTCGGACGACCTGCACCTGTTCGACTTCGGGCTCTACAAGAACTTCGCGTTGCCGCGCAACATGAAGCTCCAGTTCCGGATCGAAATGATCAACGCGCTGAATTACACCGTGCTGTGGAATCCAGGCGTCGATCCACGGGCGACCAACGGACTCTTCGGTATCGTCAACCAGGATCGGAACAACCCCAGGGATATTCAGATCGGGGCGCGGTGGACGTTCTAGCGCTTGTCAGGGCAGAGGGCATAGGGCACAGGGCAGAGGGGAAGGCGAAGGGCAAAAGTTAGAAGGGAAGGCGAAAACGAAAAGGCGGTTCCGATGCCTGGCGAGAGCAGGATAGTAAAGAAGATGACGACCGCCAGAACGCTCCTGACCTTTGCCCTTTGCCCTCTGCCCTTTGCCCTGCTATCGGCCGCCCAGCGGCTGCCGGGCCCGGACGCCGTACGCATCGTCCTCGTCGGTGACTCCACCGTCACCGACGATTCGGGCTGGGGGCTCGGGTTCAAGCAGTTCGTCACCGACGCCGCCGACGTTCGCAACACGGCGGCGAACGGTCGCAGCTCGAAGAGCTTCATCGACGAGGGCCGCTGGAAGGCGGCCCTCGCCGAACACGGCCGGTCCTTCGGCCTCTACTACCTAATTCAGTTCGGCCACAACGACGAACCGGGCAAGGGGCCGGCGCGCGAAACCGACCCGGCGACGACGTACACCGCCAACATGCGTCGGTACATCCAGGACGTGCGCGCGCAAGGCGGGGCTCCGGTGCTCGTGACGTCGCTCGCGCGCCGGATTTTCGATCCAGCCACCGGCAAAATCCGGTCATCGCAGACCGCCTATGTCGACGCGGTCCGCCGCCTCGCCGCCGCCGAGCTGGTCCCGCTGGTCGATCTGTTCGCCCGCAGCGTGGAGCTCAGCGAGAAGCTCGGCGCGAAGGCGCTCGAGGAATACAGTCCGCGTCAGCCTGACGGGACCATCGACACGACCCACCTGAATGCGAAGGGCAGCGTCGTCTTCGCCAGGCTCGTCGTCGACGAACTGCGTCGGGCCGTCCCTCAACTCGCGCCGGTGCTGCGTGCCGAGCCGAGGACGGCCGACGCCGTGCGCGTGCAGCGGAGCGTGGACGCGATCGTCGCCACCGACGGCACCGGGCAATACACCAGCGTCCAGGACGCGATCAACGCCGCGCCGCAGAATACGAGCACGCGCAGCCGCTGGATCATCCTCGTCAAGCCCGGCACCTATCGCGAGCTCGTGTACGTGCAGCGCGAAAAGCATCACGTCTCGCTCGTCGGGGAAGATCCCGCCAGGACCGTCATCACCCATTCGCTCAAGGCGTCGGACGTCGGTCTCGACGGCAAGCCGATCGGCACCTTCCGCACGCCGACCGTCGTCATCGACGCCGACGATTTCACGATCGAAAACCTGACGATCGAGAACGCGGCGGGTCCGGTCGGTCAGGCGCTGGCGCTTCGAGTGGACGGCGACCGTCTGACCGTCCGCAACAGCCGCTTTCTCGGCTGGCAGGACACGATCTTCCTCAACCGCGGGCGGCACTATTTCGAGGACTCGTACATCGCCGGCCACGTGGACTTCATCTTCGGCGGCGCGACGGCCTTCTTCGAGCGTTGTCATCTGCACGCGTGGCGCGACGGATACCTCACCGCGGCGTCCACGCCCGTCGATCAGCCATTCGGCTTCGTGTTCACGAACGGCATCATCACCGGCGAGCCGGAAGTCCGCGCGTATCTCGGACGGCCGTGGCGCGACTTCGCGCACGTCGCGTTCGTGAACACGATCATGGGAGAAGTCGTCCGGCCCGCCGGCTGGCACAACTGGGACCGGCCCGAGCGGGAGAAGACGACGCGCTACTTCGAGATCGGGACGACGGGCGCCGGCGGCAGCGTGTCGGCGCGCGCGGCCTGGGCTCACGTGCCGACGCGCGAACAGGCAGCCCAGCTCACGGTGGAGAAGGTGCTGGCCGGAAGTGACGGCTGGGATCCGCGTCTCGTCGCGCCGTATCCGGCCGCCAGCCGGGCGAACGCGGCGCCGCTGCCAAGGCCGCCCGGACCGGCGGCGGCCGCGTCGGGCCAGAGCACTCCGGCCGCGATCACCTGGGATCAAGTGCTCCGCCAACCGCCCGCCTGGTTCGGCACGGCCGAGGCGGTGAGAATCGGCGACAACGTCCGGCTCTACCAGCGCAAGACCGGCGGGTGGCCGAAGAACGTCGACATGGCGCGCCCGTTGTCAGATGCGGATCGGACGCGCCTTGCCGCCGAACAGCCGCAGACCGATTCGACGATCGACAACGGCGCGACGACCCGCCAGATCGAGTTCCTCGCGCGCGTCGCGGCTGCGACGAACGAAGAGCGCTTTCGATCGGCGACGCTCGCCGGGGTGGACTACCTCCTCGCGGCGCAGTATCCGAACGGTGGCTGGCCGCAGTATTTTCCGCTGCGCACCGACTACTCGCGCCACATCACGTTCAATGACGACGCCATGGTGGCCGTGGTGACGCTGCTGCAGGGGGTCGCGCTCGAACGGCCGCCGTTCGAGCGGATCGATCCCGCGCGACGGCGCGCCGCCGTCCAGGCGATCGAGCGGGCGCACCGCGTGATCCTCGCCACGCAGATCCGCGTCAAGGGGCAGCTGACCGGCTGGTGCCAGCAGCACGACGCCGTGACGCTCGCACCGGCGTCCGCGCGGACGTACGAGCATCCGTCTATCAGCGGCCGTGAGACCGTCACGCTCGTTCGCTATCTCATGTCCATCGAGAAACCCGCTCGCGAGATCATCGCCGCCATCGAGGCGGCGGTGGCGTGGCTGCGTCAGGTGGAGATCCACGGCTGGCGGACCGAGCGCCGCCCCGATCCGTCCGGGCCGGGCGGGTACGACGTCGTGATGATCGAGGATCCGGCGGCGCCGCCGCTCTGGGCCCGTTTCTACGACATCGGGACGAATCGCCCAATCTACTCGGGACGCGACGGCGTCATCAAATACAAGATGGCCGAGATCGAAATCGAGCGGCGTACCGGCTACAGCTGGGTGGGACCCTACGCGCAGTCGCTGCTGGCCGACGAGTTCCCGAAGTGGAAGGCGAGGGTCGGGCGCCGGTAAGACACTCTTCTCGATGCGCGCGGCGGTTGGGAGGGGCCGGCTTCAGCCGGCCCGGGCGGGGCAGGCTAAAGCCCGCCCTTCCTCCTTCCGCGTCAGTACTCTCGAAAGATCCGCTGCACCTCGGCCGGATCGCTGGTCGTCGCGAGCGCCAGCATCAGCAGGATCCGCGCCTTGAGCGGCTGCAAATCGTCGCCGCCGATCCGCCGGCTGGCACCGCCGCGGCCGCCGGTTCCGACGCTCCCGGCGCCGGTTCGCGTCGTCGAGACCACGAACACGCCCTTTTCGGTCACTTGTGACACGCCCTCACTCTGCGAGCCGCTGAGCGCCCCGGCGCCCGCGCCGGCCGTGACGATCCCTTTGGCGCCGAGATCGGCGGCGGCCTTGATGAGATCCGCCGACGCGCCCTGGTAGGTGAGGATCACATCGACCCGCGGCAACGACTGGATCTTCGAGACGTCGAACTCAGTGTGGGCCGTGTGCCGCCTGACCGGCTTGCGGAAGAATGTGACGCGGTCGAGCACGGTCCCGAGCTCGCCGTAGTCGCCCGAGCTGAAGGTGTTGAGCAGCCGCGCGTCAGTCTTGGTGACCTCGCGGGCCGAGTTGATTTGATCGTTCAGGACCACCAGGACGCCCATATCGCGCGCTGACGGGTCGGCGGCGACCCTGAACGCGTCGTCCAGGTTGGCGACGCCCTCGTAGCCGGTCTGGCTGGGGTTGCGCATGGAGCCGACGACCACGACTGGCCGCTCGTCGCGGACGGTCAGGTGCAGGAAGAAGGCGAGCTCTTCCAGCGTGTCGGTGCCGCTCGTCACGACCACGCCCGCGAGCTCAGCGTCTTTCTTGAAGCGCTCGTTGATCCGGCGCGAGAGGTCGAGCCACTGATCGATCGTGATCTGGCCGCTCGAGACGTTGGTGAACTGCTCGCCGTCGGCGCGGACCCGCTGGCCCAGATTGGGGACGGACTTGATCAGCTCGTCTACCGTGAGCCGGCCACCGTCCCGGTTGGAAATCGTGCCGCCGGTGGCATACAGGAAGACGTGCGGCGGCGCCGGCGCGGGGGCGGCAGCTTGTTGCGCCCGGCCCGCGGGGCCGGTAAGCGCGGCGACGACGAGCACACAGCTGGAAATGGCGAAAGAGGCCCGATGACGCATACGCTCCGTACTATACGCCCGGCCGGGAGCGGCTCCGGTTGCCGGCCCGTTCCAGCCAGCCGGCGAGCTGGCCGGCGGCCGCGTCGGGCGTCGGCCCATAGAACGGCATCAACGAGGTCGTCACCCCCGGGGTGCGCGCGACTTCGGCGCGCCAGCGGTCAGGACCGACCGGCGACGTCACGATGACGTAGGTGCGTCCGTGGATGGTTTCGGTGAAGGTAATGGCGTTCACGTCGCTGCGCGCGCCGCGTGAAATTCCCCGGCGCGCCCGTTGATTGTAGTGACGCGAACGAGGTGCGCAAGCGAAACGCCGTGCGAAGCTGCACCACAACCGGGCGATCGGCCGCGTTTCGGCCGGAGACCGCGCAAAATAAATGTGATCCGACAACCCGTGCACAGCACTTCCACGTTTCTTCCACAGCTTTTGCACAGCGGTGTCAGAATGAGCGCCGGATGACCCGTTTTGCTCGCGCGTGGCTCGCCGCGCTCGCCGCCTGCAGCGTCGTGGCGTCGCTGTCCGGACAGGGGTTCGTGCCAGGCGCGACGCATCGGGTGTTCCTCAAGGACGGTCAGGCCGTCCCCAGCCTCGGCGAAGCCATCGTCGTGGATGGGCGCGTCCTGTTCACGTTGCTCGTGAGCGGTTCGGCCGGCCGGAGTGAGATGCAGCTCATGAGTCTGCCGGCGTCGAGTGTGGACGTGGATCGGACGACCAAGTACGCGGAGTCGATGCGGGCCGCGTTGTATGCCGCGACACGCGGCGAGGCGGACTACGCGGCCGTCACCGATGAGGTTCAGCGGGCCCTCGACCACCTGAAAGGCGTCGACGACTCGAAAAAACGCCTGGAGCTGGCCGAGGAGGCGCGGCGGCGCCTGATCAACTGGTCCGAAGAACACTTTCGCTACCGGGCGGGCGACATCCGTGAGCTCCTGACCCTGTTCGACGAGGTCATCGCGGAGCTTCGCGTGGCCGCCGGCGACACGCAGGTCAGCATCGACCTGCGCTCGGGACCAGCAGATCCTGCCTACGACCGGATCGTGGCGGCTCCGCCGCTGCGCGAATCGATCGCGCTCGCGCTCTCGGTAGCGCGCGTGGCCGACGTCAGCGAAGAGCGGCTGGCCGTGCTCCGGTCGATCACGACGCTGCTCGATCGCGAGGGAACGGCCGACGACCTCCGGCTCACCGTGTCCGAGGAGATGAAAGCGGAGCTCGCCGCCGAGGCCGCGTACGTGTCGCTCTCGAACGACGCGATTAAGGCGGCGGACATCGCGTTGAAGAAGGGCGACGTGGCGGGCGTCATTGCGGTGCGCGGCACCGCGCTCGCGCGCGATCGGGCGCTCGGCGAGCGGCGGCCGCAGCAGATCGCGGCGCTCCTCACGACCCTCGAGAACAAGGTGGAGGCGGCGCGGATCCGGCGGCTCGAGCTCGAGCACTACGCCTACGTGCGCCGGGACTTGTTTGCGTACGAACAGCGCGTGCGCTCGGCGCTCTCGACGCTCGACGGGCTCAAATCGGTCATCGAGTTCATCCGCGATATGAAGAGCATGGCCTTCGAGCGGCTCGAGCAGGCCAACAAGCGGTTGCAGGGGCTCGCGGCGGATCTCGCCACCGTCAAGCCGCCGCCGGACCTCGCGCAGGCCCACGGCACGCTCGTGAGCGCGGTCCATATGGCGGTGCAGGCCGCGTCGCGGCGCCGCATGGCGGTGGTCGCCACCGACATGAACCTGGCGCGCGAGGCGTCCAGCGCGGCGGCGGGGGCCGAGCTCCTGATCGCCCAGACGCGCGAGCTGCTGGTCAAGAGGCTGTTTCCACCCAAGTTCGACGAACGATGACGGAGCAACGCCGCACGCTCGTCCGCACGCGCGATCTCGCGGGCTTCCGTGCGGCCATTGCCAGTCTCGCGATGGCCGGCGCGCCGCTGGCGCGGCGGCGGCGCGCAATCATCGTGCCGACGCACGCGGCGGCCGAGCTCCTGCGCCAGACGCTCGAGCGGCAGGCCGCGGTGGGTGCCGCCCTCGGCGATGCCCGGGGGCTGGTGGTGCCGGACCTCCTCACGCGGGAAGACTGGCTCGCCAGGCTGGTCGATGTGCTCCCTGGCCGGCCAGTCCTGGCCACGCGCGTCGAGCGAGAAGTCCTGCTCGAGCGCGCCGCGCGGGCGGCCGCCGAAAGACCGCGCATGAACGGCGCGCCGTTTCACCTCCGCCCGGGACTCGTCGCCGCCATGCTCGACCTCTACGACGAGCTGGGGCGCCGGCAGCGCACGATCCGCCGCTTTGCGCGAGCGCTCTTCGATCAGCTGCGCGTCGAGCGCGGCACCGACCGTGGCAGCGAAGGCCTGCTGCAGCAAACGGCGTTTCTCGCGTTCGCGTTCCTCGCCTACGAGCGCGGGCTCGCGGCGGGCGGCGCCGTGGACGAGCACGGCATCCGGCGCGAGCTGCTGCGCCTCCAGCCGGCCCTGCCGATCGATCACGTCATCGTCGCCGTCGCGGACCACCCGTCGGATCCGCGCGGCTTGTGGCCGGCCGATTTCGATCTGGCCGGCCGGCTCCGCGGCATTCACCATCTCGACATCGTCATGACCGACGAGACGCACGACGCCGGCTTCCGCGATCGGCTGGAGCGCGAGCTGCCCGGCATCGAAGAAGACGCCGCGGGGATCAGGCCGCAAGGGCAGATTGGCGGCGGCTCGGGGGCCCGTCCCGTGGCGCACCTCGTACGTCCCCCCGGCGAGGATCCTGACGCGCGGGTGTTCGTGACCCGGGATCGCGAGGAGGAGCTCCGTCAGGTCGCGCGCGCGATTCGCGTGCGCGCCGCGGCGACGTCGCACGAGCTGCGCGAATCGACGGCCATCGTGTTCTACCGGCCGCTGCCGTACCTCTATCTCGCCCGCCAGGTGCTGACCGACGCGCGCGTCCCGTATCAGACGTTCGACGCGCTCCCGCTCGCCGCCGAACCGTACGCGGCGCTGCTCGACGTCGTGCTGGCGGTCGCGCGCACCGGCGGCACGCGAGAAAGCGCGGCGGCGCTCCTGCGCTCGACCATGATTCGTGTCGAGGCCGGGGGCGAGCCGGTCGGCCCCGTGGACGTGGCGACGCTCGACGCGGTGCTCGCCGAGCGGCGCGTCACCGCCGAGGCCGACGCCTACGAGGCCGAGGTCGACGCGTACTTTCTCGGCCGTGACACGCGCGGCCGGTTCAGCCGCGCCGCGGCCGTCCGCGCCGCGCGGGGCGCGGCCGTGGTCCGCGAGGCGCTCGCGCCGTTCAGGGACGGCGAGCGCGCGTCCGCGCAGCTCGGCGCGATCGCCAGGTTCCTTCGCGGACACGAACGGCCGCCGGCGGCGATCGACGTCTGGCGCGACCGCTACACTCGCGCCCGCGCGGCGGTGCTCGGCGTCCTCGACGAGCTGGCCACCGCGTTCGCGCGCTACGACGACCGCGCGCGCACGCCCGACGCCATGACCGCCGCGATCCGCCACGCGGTGGAAGCACGCACGTTCGCGCCACGGCGCGGCGACGGCGGTGTGCACCTCGTGGACGCGGTCGCGGCCCGATTCGGCGCCTTCGACCATGTCCATCTGGTCGGCCTCGTCGAAACCGACTGGCCGGAGCGCCCGCGCCGCAGCATCTTCTACACGAGCGGCATGCTGAAGGCGCTGGGCTGGCCGCAGGAACCCGACCAGGTCCGCGCCCAGCAAGCGGCCTTTCGCGATCTCCTGCGCCTCGCGGACCAGACGACGACCCTGCACGCCTTCCAACTCGAGGGCGATGCCGTGGTCGCGCTCTCGCCAATGGTCGAAGCCGCCCGCGACCTGCCGGCGGTCGAGGCGGCGCCGGCGCCGGCGTGGCGGATCTTCTCCGACGAAGTGTTGACGGCGGAGACGGCGGCAACGGCCGACCTCGAGGAGGGGATACGCGACTGGCTGGCGCTGCGCCGCGCCCGTCCCGGCCTCGACGATCTCCGCTACCGGGGGCACGTTGATCCGATTGCGGCGCGCCCGTATCGGGTCAGCCGCGTCGATCGTTACGTTGACTGCCCGTTCAAATACTTTTCCGAGAACGTCCTGGACCTGCCTGAGGAACGCGACGAGGACGCCGGCCTGACGCCGCTCGAGCGCGGGCTGCTCGTGCACGAGTTGTTCGAGGCGTTCTACACGGCGTGGCAGGCGCAGGATCGAGGCGCCATCACACCGGCCACGCTGCCCGACGCAGTGGCGCTCTTCACGCGCCTCACGCACGACGCGCTCGCGCGGCTGCCCGAGGCCGATCGCGCGCTCGAAGAGATGCGGCTCCTGGGATCGATCGTCAGCCGCGGCGTCGCCGAGCGCGTGTTCGAGCTCGAGTCGGACAGCGGCGGCACCATCACGCGCCGGCTTCTCGAAGTGGATCTGCGCGGCCCGTTCACGTTTCCGCAGCTCCACGGCTTGAAGCAGAAGATTGTCGACATCCGTGGCAAGGCCGATCGCATCGACGTGTTTGCCGACGGGTCGATCCGCGTGATCGACTACAAGCTGAGCAACCTGCCCGATCTCGACTCGTCCATCCAGATCGGCGTCTACGCCCACGCGGCGAAGCAGATGCTCGAGGCGCGCGACGGCCGGCCGCACCCCGTGGCCTCGGCCATGTATCTCGCCTTTGGCGACGATCGGCGGCTCGACGGCCGGCTGGGCGGGCGGGATCAGCCGGCGGCACTCGCCGTGGAGGCACGCGCCTCGGAATTTGCGACGAAGACGGAGGAGATCGAAGCCGGGCGCTTTCCGGCGCGGCCGTTACGCCCGAACGAATGCGCGTGGTGCCGCTACGCCGGCGTCTGCCGCAAGGAATACCTGACCGAGAACGATGAAGCAGCCGAGCCTGTTTGACGCCCTCGCCGACGTGCCGGCCGTGCCCGACCAGGCCGCGCGCGACTTCGCCGTCGATCCGGCGCACGACGTCGTGCTGGAGGCGTCGGCGGGGACGGGCAAGACGCGGGTCCTCGTCGGCCGCTACGTCCGGCTCATCGAGGCCGGTGTCGATCCGCGTCACATCCTCGCGATCACGTTCACACGGAAAGCGGCCGCCGAGATGCGCGATCGCGTGCTTGCCGAACTGCGCCGCCGCGCGGCCGAGGGCGCCTGGTCGCCGGCCGACTGGCGCGCGCTCCGCGACCGGATCGCCGACGTGCAGATCTCCACGATCGACGCGTTCTGCTTCGGGCTCCTGCGCGAGTTTCCACTCGAGGCCGACGTCGAGCCCGGCTTCGAAATCGCCGACGAGACCGAGATGGCGCGCTTCGCGAACGAGGCAATGGACCTGACGTTCCGGGCCGTGCGCAGCCTCATGCGCCACGATGAGTCGCTGCGCCTGCTCTTCGCGCGTGTGAAGCTGCCGGTCCTGCGGAACGCGGTCGGCGGGTTGCTCGATCGCCGGCACGTCGCGCTTCCAGCGGTCGCCGGCTTCGTCGCGCGCCAGCACGGCGCGACGACCACGGCCGCCGTCGCGGCCGCGTTCGTCGCCCGCCTGCGATCGGTCATCGAACGGTCCCCCGATCGCGCCGCGCTCGTGGACGACGGCCCGGATCGATCGCCGGAATTCCAGTGGCTGCGCGAGGATCTGCGAAGGCTGGACGTGCTGGCAGATGCCGGACCGGCCCAGGTGCAGCAGCTCCGGCGCCGGCTCGAACGGTACTTCCTGACGAAGAGCGGCGACCCGCGGCAGCGGCTCGACAAGGCGATCAAGCCCGAGCACTTCCGGTCGCCCGACGCGAAGAAGCGGCACGAACAGGCGGTCCGGACGCTCGCGCCGGAGATTCTTGCGGCGCTCGCGGCGCTCGACGTGGACGTCAACGCCCTGCTCGCGCGCGGGCTGGCGCGCCTGCTCGTCATCGCCGCCGATCGGTACGAGCGGCTGCTCGACGAGCACGGCCTGCTCGATTTTGCCGGCATGCTGCAGAAGTCGGTCGCGCTCCTCGCCCGCCAGGAGGAGTTCGCGCGCAGCCGGCTGAAGCTGCAGGCGCGCTATCACCACGTGCTCGTGGACGAGTTTCAGGACACGAGCCGGCTGCAGTGGCAGCTCGTGGAGATGCTCGTGGATGCCTGGGGCGAAGGCGAGGGCACTGCCGACGCGCCGACGTCGATCTTCGTCGTCGGCGACCGCAAGCAGTCCATCTATCGCTTCCGTCACGCCGAGGTGACGCTCCTGGACGAGGCCGCGCGGAAGATTGTCGCCCTGCGCCCCGGTCGGCCCGTCCGCCAGGTCATCACGACCAGCTTCCGGGCCGTGCCCGAGCTGCTCGCGTTCGTCAACGCGCTGTCGGACGGTCTGCAGGGCGACACGACGCTTCCGGAACGGTTTACCTACGGCGATGGCGACCGGTTTCCCGTCCCGGCCGTCGCGCCCGGCGCGCTCCGCGACGGCGAGCCCGTTCTCGGCGCGATCGCCGAGGCGTCGATGCCGCTCACGGCGGCGGCCGTGGCGCGCGAGATCGAACGGCTGCTCCGCGAGGCCACGGTGCGCGACCGGCACGGGGCGCCCCGGGCGGCAAAACCGGACGACATCGCGATCTTGTTTCGTGCCCGGGCCGGCCACCAGTATTTCGAGGAGGCGCTGGAGGCGCGCGGCATCCGGACCTACGTGTACAAAGGACTCGGGTTCTTCGACGCGCCGGAAGTCCAGGACCTCCAGGCCTTGCTGCGCTACCTCGCCGAGCCCGATTCGGACCTCCGGGCGGCCGAGCTGCTGCGTTCCCGGTTCATCCGGATTTCCGATGTCGCCTTGATGCGCCTGGCGCCCTCGTTTGCGCGGGCATTGCGGTCGCCGCCGGCCGTCCCGCTCGAGGAGATCGACCGCGCCATCCTCGATCGCGCGCGGGAAAGCCTCGGCCGCTGGCTGCCGCTCGCCGATCGAGTGGCGCCGAGCGAGCTGGTCGACCTGATCCTCCGCGAATCGGCGTACCTGTTCGAGCTGGGTGGCCGCCGGCTCGATCAAGCCCGGGAGAACGTCAAGAAAGTCCGCGCCCTCATCCGTCGCGTCGAAAGCCGCGGGTACGCCACGCTCGGGCGGCTGGCCGATTACTTCGAGACCCTCCGCGCCGGCGACGAGTCGAACGCCATCGTCGAAGCCTCCGGCTGCGTGAATCTCATGACGATCCACGC